>Ga0315912_10002594_pt1 | contig 18943 bp, 18 predicted proteins | sample VfabasoilMG_FD_204469 | JGI IMG/M metagenome (GOLD analysis project Ga0315912, IMG submission 204469) | Garden soil microbial communities collected in Santa Monica, California, United States - V. faba soil | ecosystem: Environmental > Terrestrial > Soil > Garden | place: USA: California...
TTTGTATCGCACGCTGGCCCCGCTGCGGTGTGACGTGCCGCTCGCGCTGGGCCCGGCCGATTTTCTCTACCAGGGAGTGGCTGAGGACCAAGTGCACACCGTACAAGAGGAGTTGGGCGTACGGCTTCTGCGCTGATACACTCCGTCCGCGTGATGGCATTGCGGAGTTCACTGGGATGGCCTCAGGTTGGGGCGTGCCTGTTCTTTTGTGCATCTCTCGCTTCGGGGGCGGAGTCGTCCGATGCGTATGACGACGAAACCGCGCAGGAGCCAGAGCCGGGTGACGAGGAAGAGGTCGATCCCAAGACCAAAAAGCCGCTCAGCGCCGGGGGGCTCACGGCACCGGAGGCGATGCCCGAGTCCAAGGACAAGCGCAGCGAGATTGAGCGAGAGCTGGATGACGCGGACCGCAAGGACGCCGGACGTGGACTCGAGTTTGCCTGGCTCGAATTGGGCGTGGGCTATCACTGGCTGGCCCCGGCGGCGTTTCGGGATGACGACTTTCTTCCGGATGCAGACTCAAGCAGCGGCTCGGGTCTGGCACTTGCTGGAGCAGGCGGCATCCGCTTGCTCTATTTTTCTTTGGGCCTGCGCTTTCGCTACACGCCACGGGCTGACTTCTCATTCTATACGCTCGGTCCAGAGCTCGCTTGGCGCATCCCGTATGGCTCATGGGAGCCCAACGCCTTGCTCGGCGTGGGGTTTGCGCACTTGGGGGGGGCCAAGACCGCGGATGAGCAAAAGATCAAAGGTGTGGGAGGCCTTTTTGCTCGGGCAGCCGTGGGGCTGGACTACTATGTCAGTCAGACCTTTTCCGTCGGGGCTCAGTTTGCTTTCGACTACACGGGGTTGCGACGTCGCGAGCAAGCAGAGCTCTGTGACACTACGCCCTGTGCCTATTCATCCGTGGGTCGCGCGTCGGGTTATGGTCTGACGTCGAGCCTCGGCGTGGGGCTGCACTTTTGACAACAGGACGCAGACCATGCTCGTGATGCTCGCCTCAGGGCTGGTGGCAGTGGGTCTCCTTGCCTGCGGCTACTGGCTGTACCGCCGTTTATCGCGGTACAGGTCGATGAGTGTCGGCACCGCAGCCATCCTGGGCGGCGCGGGCTTTGTGGCTGCTTGTTTGGCCATTCCGTGTGAGCAGTGGGTGCTCAAGGCTGCTGGAATTGAACTCGTCGTGCCTGTGGGAGCAGGGTTGCGCGCCAGCTGGCAAGCCATGCTGGCCATGCTGCTGTTTGTCGTGCCGCTGGAGGAAGCGATCAAGGTGGGCATCGTGTGGCCACTTTATCTCAGGCACAGGTTCAACGACGGCATGGTGGGCGTCAGGTACGCGGTGTTCGTGGCCCTCGGTTTTGCCGCGGGTGAGACCATCATCAACGCTCGGATGGCCGGTGGTTCGTGGCTGACTCTGTTGCGGGCAGTGTTGGCCGTTCCGGCCCATGTGTTCTTCGCTGGCCTTTGGGGATATGTGCTGGGTGGCACGCTCCGCCAGCGCCACTTCCTCCTCACCTTCATCGCCTGCACAGCGCTGCATGCCATCTACGACCATATCGTGTTTGCGCGCGGCGCGGCCCTGCTGGTGGTGGCGGTGCCCATGTTTGCGACCATGGCTTGGGGTGAGTGGGCGCTGTTTCGTGATGGCGAGACTCGGTCGCAACTGCCGACCAGCGTCTACACACTCTTCGAACCAACCTCTGTCGGTTCGGTGCGGCGAGCATGGGGCGCGACGCGCGGTCACGGGCTCAAGTTGCATTGGATATTTTGGGGCGCGTTGGTCAACCTGGGTGTCACGCTCACGTTCCTGGCGGCGGCTGTGTACGCCGGGCATCAATTCAATGTGGACTTTGCGCTGATTGAGGACGCCACGGGCGAGGGGGTGCTCCCTGTTCTGTTTTTGGCGAGCGGTCTGCTCGCATCGTTTCCCGTATCGGCCTATTTGGTGGCTCGTGCGAGCGGGACGAACAGCGTGCTTGAGCCAGCTTGGGCCATGGCCGCTTCAATCATTTTCGTGCTTGCCATTTTTTCGGTGACTGAGCCGCTAGCGATTGTGATCGCGGTGGGTCTGGCGCCGGTGGGTTTTCTCCTCGCGTGCGCTGGGGCTGTGCTCGGCTTTCGCGCCGGATAGACCCGTCAAGCCACACCTAGTTCGGTGAGCAGCTCGCGCAGGCTCCCCGGATGCGTGACGGGACAAACGGTAGCCCCACTGCTGCGGGCCGCCTCGAGCCCTGCGGGTGAATCCTCGAAGATAGCGCAGCGTGTGATGTCGACCCCCAAGCGCCTGGCGGCCACTAGAAAAATGTCTGGAGCAGGCTTAGGCCGGGTGACTTCTTGATCGTCGCCTGTCACGACGACATCGAACTGCGAAAACCACGCGTGACCTTGGATCTTTTGCGCATACAGCGTGGCGAAGGTGCTTGTCGCCACCGCGACTGGTTTACCTTGTCGTTTGAACCACTGAACCAGCTCGGGGGCACCATCGATGACCGGGGCGTTCTTGAAGAGCTCGGTCATGACGGGAGTGCGTCGCGCGAGGAATTCCTCCGCCGTGATGCCCAGCTGAAACTTGTCGATGACGTGAGGAACACTCACGCTCGGGGGGCGTCCCATGATTTCTCGCTTCGTTTCGTCGTCGAGCACGATACCCCAAGGAGCCATCACCTCGTTGTAGGCAATGGTATACAAAGGCTCGGTATCCAAGAGGACCCCGTCCATGTCGAAGATGACAGCATCGAGGGTGAGGAGGTGGGACATGGTATGAATCACGAGCTTTTGATGGCCGAGTGGTACAGACGCGGATCCCCATCGCTCATTCTTTCTTATCCCTTGCTCTTCACCTAAAAGAAATAGGGATGAATACAGGGGATAAAGGGGAGCATCGTGTCCAAGCCACACCCTTGAGCCGTGGTGATGGGAAGGTCGCGTGGGGGCTATTCCTTGTGCTCGTCTGTATTTATGGGCTCACCGCATCTGGGCGGATAGACACCATTGATGGGCAGTATCGTTTCGAGGTGACGCGCAGCATCTTGGATGGCTACGGCTTCGAGGTGAGGGATCCAAAGCTGCTTTCGTCCGTTGGCGTCGAGGGCAGGCGCTACGCGGATTACGGTCCGCTGGCTTCGGTGTTTGCGCTTCCGCTGTGCTTCTTGGGTCGCCTGCTGGTTGGCAGAGGCATCAACTCCGACATGTTTTTCTTCTCGCTCACGTCGGGAGTCGTCGCGAGTTTCGCGGTCGCGCTCTTCTATCGCATGCAGAGACGAATGGGCGCCTCTCCGCGACAGGGAATATTTTGGTCACTTGCCCTCGCGCTCACCACCCCCTTGTGGCCTTTGGCAGTGTCGGTGTTTCATCAACCACAACAAGCAGCGCTGACGTTGCTTGGCGTCTATCTAGCGTGGGAATCGGCGTTGCGCAGACGGCCGCTGCTCGGGCTACTGTCAGGTGTAGCGGGCGGCTCGCTTGGATTGTTCAATTTAGGGAGCTTCATCTTGGTGCCTCCTATCGGCCTCGCGGTGTTTGAGAATCTGCAAGTAAGAGGCCGAGCCCCCCGCGCTGTGCTCACCGAGATGTTCCGGCGCTACTTCCCTTTCGGCGTGGGAGTGCTCGTTCCGTTCTGTCTGGCCCTGTTGTTCAATTACGTCCGTTACGGGCATCCCTTGACTGAAGGCAGTGCCTCCCAGCCCAATCATCCTCCCATTTGGGGCAATCCGCTCGTTGGCTTGTGTGGTCTTTTGTTTAGTCCGGGAAAGAGCCTCTTCCTTTTCTTCCCGACCATCGGCCTGCTTTTCCTCTATCTGCCACGCTGCTTCCGCCGTTTCCCCGGACTCACGATTGCGCTCGTGTCCGTGTGCTTGCTGAGCCTGGGTCTAGCTGCGTCTTTTTCGATGTGGGCCTCTGACTGGGCGTGGGGACCCCGCTACCTGATGGTGCTCGCACCGATAGCGTCCCTGCCTTTTGGTATGCGGAGCGAAGGATCTGCCGAAAGGAAGAGCGTAGTTATCGCGCTCCTGACGCTTGGATTGGGCTCCCAGGTGCTCGGTATCTCGGTCGAGCATTTGCGGTTTTTCTTGGAGCAGCAGGTAGATGGCTATTTTTGGTACTCCGACCCGACGTTCTACTATCGGGAGAGTCAGTTCTTTGCGCGGTTTGCTGAATTTTACTCCGTGATTTTTGAGGGGCCACCGGCCTCAGCGCAGGTGTTTAGCGGCATGGTCGCTAGCGGCGGCCCGCCCACCTATACCGTCACGCGCGCCGTGCCGGAGATCGCGCACATCATGATGCGCAATCACTCGGTTTTCTATCTACCGAGGCCGTGGCCGTTTTGGATTCCAACCTTGCCGCTCGAGATTCAACCGATCAATCCGCTGGGGATGATGGCGTTCATGGCGAGCTTGGGTGGCTTGGGCATCTGGCTCGCCAGGAGTGGTCTGCGCGGCCAACCTAGTAGGGCGGCGACGGGTGATAGTGTGCGTCGAGTATGATGGAGCCAATGCAGCAGTCTCTCAAGATCTTGGTCGTGACCAGTTTTATGCCGCCACATCTTGGGGGACTCGAACTCGTCGCAGCTAGCCTAGTCGAGGGCTTGCGCGAGCGTGGTCATGACGTCCGTTGGCTCTCTTCCGCTGTTCCGCTTTCGGCGGGACAAGACGGACACCTGGTGCGGGTGGATGCTTTCAATGGGTCCGAGGACTGGTTCAGCGTTCCCCTGCCTATCTGGGGTCCCTCTGCCTTGGTTCAGTTGAGAAAGCTGTGCAAATGGGCCGATGCCGTCCAGGTCCATGATTGCATCTACCCGACATCATGGGCAGCCGTGGCCATGGCCAAGCTCCTCAAGAAGCCTGTACTCATCACGCAACACATTGCTGAGGTTCCCTATCCGTCACGGCTCAAGGTGGGGTTGCAGCGGTTGATCTACGCCACCGTTGGCCGCTGGCTGATGAAGAGCTGCGACGTGCGCGTCACCTCGAGCTTGCAGGTGCGCGACTACTTTGAGGCGCTCGGTGTATCTGGCGGATTTAAGATCATTGTCCCTGGGTTCGCCGCGCGTTTTCGGCTGCCATCGCCGAGTCAGCGACGAGAGTGGCGGCAGAAGTACGGAATTGCCCCTGATGGACGGGTGATCTTGTTTGTCGGGCGCCTGGTCGAGAAGAAGGGAATATCGTCCGTGGTAGAGGTGCAAAAGGTAATGGGGCAGGAGGGCACGACACTGCTCGTTGCTGGTGATGGTCCCGAAAAAGCTCGCATCTTGGCGCTGCCCCAGGTGGTCCATCTTCAGCAACTGCCCTATGCCGAAATGCACGCGATCTACTCGATGGCTGATGTTCTACTGCTTCCGTCTTACGGCGAGGGCTTGCCGCTTACGGTGCAAGAAAGCATGTTGACCGGACTCCCCGTCGTGGTTTCTCGTGACCCCAGCTACGTGATGAACTTGGCGGAGGCGCCGGGTGTAAACATGTGCGAAACGGTGCCCGAGTTGATCGTCGCCCTACGCAAGATATTTGAACTGGGCGTCGACCGAGAATACATCGCGTCTTGGGCCAAGGAGGCTTGGGGAAAAGACAAGTTCATTGATGGCTATGAGCGCGCATTTGAGACGCTCGCTTGCCGCGCACAATCGGGGAAACATGCTGAAAAATGAAGCCAACTGGCTCGGCGAACGCCTAAGAGACTTCGCTCGTGAAGATGGTCCGGTGCTCAATGTGGGTGCTTCCTCCAAGCAGTTTAGAGAGGAGGTCCAGCCGTGGATTGATGGGCTCGTGTTTGCTCCGCTGCGCGCCCGCGGCATTTCCGTGGTCCATCAGGACCTCAAGGCAGAGCCCGGCATTGATTTTGTGGGGAACCTGTTTGATGCCGAGTGTCGTGCCACGCTGAGGACCATCGGTACAAGGAGCATCCTCTGCACAAACGTGCTGGAACATGTCTTGGAGCCAGCGAGGCTTGCCAGCTTCCTTGATGAGCTACTGCCCGCAGGTGGTCGCCTGCTCGTCACCGTCCCCCATGCATTTCCGTATCATCCGGACCCCATTGATACGATGTTTCGACCCACGTGTGAGCAACTCATCGAGCTATTTCCAAAGCTCGTCGTTCGGGATGCTCGCTTGGTCAAATGCGGGCGACTTCACAATCTCATCATGAGCAACCCAGGACGAGCACTGGGGAGAGTGTTTGAAAAGAAGCAACCCGCAGCAAATCCGGGGCACAAGCCGTCAATTGGGGTGTGGTTGCCGTGGACGGTCTTGCCCTTTTCTGTGTGTTGTGTTGATTTCATCAAGCCTAGCTGACGCGGCAAATCCAGCCGAGAGTTGGGCGCCGCCGCGGCACAACGCATTTCAGTTCCGCGGCGAGCACGCTATGCTCAGTGGGGCGCTAGCGTCGCGCAGTTGCGCGAGTGTGAGAATCAAACGATGAGAACGACCGAGCAAGACCTGGGGGTCCGTCTAAGTGGAGGCGTGACACCATCAACACGTCCAGGTTCGCTCGCGACCATGCGTCGCGACGCAAACATTGCCGTCATCCTACCCTGCTACAACGAGGAACTCTCGATTGAGAGAACGGTGCTTGGCTTTGCCAGCGTCTTACCTTCCGCGTCGGTTTACGTCATCGACAACGCGTCCACCGACCGCACCGCTGAGATCGCAGCCGCTGCAGGCGCGGAAGTTCGTCGTGAGAGCCGAAAGGGCAAGGGAAACGCACTGCGCCGAGCGTTCGCGGACATCGAAGCAGACGTTTATGTTATCGCCGATGGTGACGGGACCTATGACCCAAGAACGTCTGCAAAGATGGTGCACCTGCTCACAGCGCACGAGCTCGACATGGTGACCGGAGAGCGAGTTCATGATGACCCCTTGGCCTATCGTGCTGGTCACGTGCTCGGCAATCGAGCATTCAGCAACGTTGTTGCCCATTTGTTTGGTAGCGGCGTGGCTGATCTGTTTTCCGGATATCGCGTCTTTTCACGGCGATTCGTCAAATCCTTTCCTTCCATGTCAGAGGGATTCGAGATCGAATCTGAGATGAGTATTCACGCTTTGCAACTCAGGATGCCTTTGGCGGACGTGAAGACTCGATATTCGAAGCGGAGTGATGGCTCTGCCAGCAAGCTCAATACGCTCCGCGATGGGTGGCGCATTCTCAAGTACGTCGTTCGCCTCAAACGGCTCTACCAGCCCCGTCAATTTTATGGATTTGGCGGGACGCTCTTGGTCCTTTTGTCGATCAGTCTTGGCATACCCATTCTGATCACCTTCTTGGAGGTCGGGCAGGTTCCGCGATTTCCCACAGCCATACTTGCCACGGGGATCTTTCTCTTGGGTTCCTTCTTGTGGTTCACAGGCGTGCTCTTGGAAACCACCGGACAGCTCAACCTAGAGGTCAAACGCTTGGCCTATTTGGCCTTGTCACCCCCTCGTCTTTCCGTGCCTATGCCAAGTTTGGATGAGGTACAGGCCGATGCTCTAGGGCTTGATCGCGATTCTACCAGTGCCGTCTAGGCGGCTCAGCAACGGCTTCTTGGTCAACTCGGCGAAGTATTCATCCACGGCTTTCTTGGCGCCTTGCCAATGACCGTAGTCGTCGATGATGAGTACTCCTCCCGAGACAAGGCGCGGATAAAGGTGGAGCAACTCATGTTTGGTCGACTCATACCAGTCCGTATCGAGCCGGAGCAGACTGATCTGGGCCGGTGCATGGTGCGGGATGGTTTCTTCCACGCGACCCTGCACCAGCTGCACCAGAGACATGTCATACTGTGTGGAGCTCAAATTCTGGGTGACGTCTTGTTTATCAGCAATACACCAAACGTCTCGTCCACCTTTGCGCCCGGATGTGGCCATCAGGTCTTTGGCCGACTTGCCGTTGTAGGCTACATCTGCCGAAGAGGGCGCTGTCATGCCTTCGAACGTATCGAACAGGTGTAGCCTGCGCGTTTTTGCCCGCGCGTTCAGAGTGAGCGCCGCGGCCATCATACTGCCGCCTCTCCAAACACCGCACTCAACCACGTCCCCGGGGAGGTCGTTGTCGACGATGTAGTTGATGGCATTGATCAGCCCTGCCACCCGTTCGGGGCTAGTCATCGTGTACGGCTCGACCCGACGAAAAAGAGCTAGTTGCTCGGGGGAGAAATCCGCTGGGAACGAGAGGTGATCCATGACGCGGCGTCCCCATCGGATCAACTGATCAGGAAGCAGCGTGGCGGTCAATTGTCGCGCAGTAGTTGGACGTCTCATGCCGGGCATCCTTACTCAGCCGCTTGCAATGCGCGCTTGGGCGGCAATAGGCTGATGCTGCTCAAGAACTCAGCAACAGTGGTCTCCTTCTGTTCTGCTGAGTCCCGATCGCGGACGTTGATGGTCCCCGCCTCCGTCTCTTTTTCTCCCACGATGATCGCAAAGGGGATTTTCTTCAGACTGCTTTCTCGGATCTTGAAGCCCACTCGGTCGTCAGAAAGATTGGCCTCGACACGCATGCCCGCGTCGAGCAACTGATTCGTCACTTGCCGGGCATAGGCCTCAAACTTTTCACTCACAGGGATAACCTGAGCCTGAACCGGTGCAAGCCACAGCGGAAATGCCCCCGCGTAGTTTTCAATGATGATGCCCAAGAAACGCTCCAAGCTGCCGTAACAGGCGCGGTGGATCATCACCGGGGTGTGCTTTTCACCGTCTTTACCCACGTAGGTCAGCCCAAACCGCTCGGGCATGGAAAAGTCGAGCTGGATGGTGCCACACTGCCAGCTGCGCTTGAGCACGTCGCGGATGTGAAAATCGATCTTGGGGCCATAGAACGCGCCGTCACCCGGGTTGATGACGTAAGGGATGCCCTTCTCATCCAAGGCGGCCTTGAGTGAACTCTCGGCGGTCTCCCACATTTGATCGGAACCAATGCTCTTTTCCGGACGCGTAGAGAGCTCAATGCGAATGTCGTTGAGATCAAAGGCCGCGTACACCTCTGCAAAAAAGTCGATGAGCATTTGCACTTCACCGCTGATTTGCTCCGGCGTGCAGAAATGGTGCGCGTCGTCTTGGGTGAAGGCCTGTACCCGGAATAGTCCGTGCCGCACGCCGCTCATCTCGCGGCGATGCACGAGCCCCATCTCCGCAAAGCGCAACGGAAACTCATTGTGACTGTGCTGATGGCTCTTGTAGAGCATGCAATGGCCCGGGCAGTTCATGGGCTTGACCGCCATGGGGCGGTCCTCCATCACGTCATCGCGGATAACACCCGGATCCTTCTCGTCGCGCAGCTTGAGCTTGGTGAAGAACATGTTCTCCAAGTAGTTGTCGTAGTGCCCTGACATGTGCCAAAGCTGCTCGCTGAGCACGATGGGCGTCTTGACCTCCGTGTAGCTGCGTCGGGACAGTTGGTCGCGCATGTAGCCGACCAGCGTGTTGAACAGCCGTGTGCCGTTGGGCTGGTAAAAGGGAAAGCCAGGGGCATCCTCAATGAACGTAAACAGGTCCAGCTTTTCGCCGAGCACGCGGTGGTCGCGCTTTTTGGCTTCTTCCAGGGCGTGCAAGTAGTCCTTCAATTCCTCCTTGGTGAAGAATGCCGTGCCGTAGACCCGCACCAACTGCGCGCGGCTGGCATCAGCTCGCCAATAGGCACCGCTCACTTTGGTGAGCTTCACGTTCTTGAGGAAGCTCGTGCTGGGCACGTGCGGTCCGCGACACAGATCGATGAACTCACCGTGGCGGTAAAAACTCATCTCGTCGCCGCGCTCTTTGATGCCCTCGATCAACTCAGCCTTGAACGGGTTTGCGCCGCCATCGATGGCCTTGTAGCGCGCAAAGATCTCGTCGTTGCCATCGGAGACGCAGCGCAGAAATGGCGCGCCTTCCTTGGCGATCTGTTCCATTTCTTTTTCGATCTTGGGAAAATCCTCGGGCGTGAGCTTCCCCTCTTTCATGTGGATGTCGTAGTAGAACCCGTCTTCCACGACCGGGCCGATGGTGAGCTCCGCTTGCGGGTAAATGCGCAAGATCGCGTCAGCCATCATGTGTGCGGCAGAGTGACGCAAGACTTCGAGCGCCTCGGGGTCTTTCTTGGTGAGCAGGGACACCGTATCGCCGTCCTTCAAGACATGCGTCAGGTCCACAAGTCGGTCGTTGACCCTACCGACGACCGCGGCCTTGGCCAGACCCGGCCCGATTGCCGTCGCCAGATCCATTACGCTCGCGCCAATGTTCAAGGAGCGAGCGCTCCCATCCGGAAGCTTCACTTCGATCATGATTTTCCTCGTTTTTGAGGACGGAAACCGCCCGCCCTCTGGGCCAACGTTGGACCCGTTCGTGTCACTCGCAGAAGCGAGGTCGACGGAAACCACCCGCCGACCAAGGGAGTGTAGCCGTCGCGGGCCAAGTGAGCAAATCGCGCGCGCCGCGGCTTGGCGCGCTCGGCTTACTGGCCAGCTTGCTCTGTATCCTCTGCTTGCGCAGTGGTGCCCACGCTGGTCCCCTCGAGGGCGTCGAGCAAGGCGCGCGCCTGGTCCTGACGATAGGCGCCGAACGCACCCTGCGCGAAGGGCAACAATGCAGCCCGCCCTTCCTGGAGCTGTCCTGTCTTCAGCAAGCACAGCGCACGGTTGTACTGGGCCTCCATCACAAACCGTCCGCGGGGATAGTGGGTCAAGTAGTTCGTGTAGGCGTCCAAGGCGGCCGCGCAATCACCGCGGCCAAATTGCGCAGTGTGAGCCTGTTGGTAGGCGGCGATCGCTGCCGCCTCCTCTTGGTGACGCGCTTGCATTTGAGGATCAGGCTGCAACTGTGAATCAAGCTGGGCTTGGGACTCAGCTGGGGTCAGGTGATCTCCCGGATGGGGGCCCTTGGGATCGGAGGGAGCCAGGGCAGGGGTGGCGAGCGGTGGGGCGATCGCTTCGGGGACAGGGCTGGATGGAGCCAGCGCGCTTGGTGCGACCACAAGGGCTGGCTTGAGCGCTTGGGCGCCCTTGCTGTGGCGTTTGCCCGATTGGGCCGAACGCGTGGGGGCTTTCGCCCCAGGCTCCACAACGATGCCGAGCGCAACCCCGGCGCGCTCCACGATGGCGTCGAGCCGACCACTGGCCGCAGCCCAGGCGGTGGAGCCAGCAAACAAGGCTAGGGTGGGAATGCCGATCGCCCACCACTTGGCGCGCCGCGGACGACGCTCCGCCAGGCTGCGAATCACGCGCGCGCGTGTGGCCTCCGGAAACGCGCTGGAGCCGTCATTGAACTCCTCTTTGAACGCGCTGGTGTACTGCTTCAAGAGATCGTCACTCATCGGGCGCCCTCCTTCTCAAGCAGTGTCCGCAGCTTCTTTTTAGCATGCATCAAGCGGGTGCGCACCGTACCTTCGGGCACCTCCAGCACCTCTGAGGCCTTGGTGGACGTGTAATCCTCCACCTCACACAAGATGAAAACGAGTCGGTGGTCGTGAGAGAGCTGATCCAAACAGCGGTTGAGTAGCGCGGCCATCTGACGGCGCTGCAGTTCTTGCTCAGGGTTCGCTGACGCAAGGCTGTGACCAGGTGCGACGTCTTCATGCGCAGCCTTGTCCATGGCAGCTCGTCGGCGTGACGCGGCACGGACATGGTGGCGGCTATGGTTGGCCGCGATGGACACCAAGAACGTGCGCAGCGACGAGCGCCCTTCGAATCGCTGCACCGCGCGAGGTAGGGTCAAGAAGGTCTCTTGCACCAAGTCCTCGGCAGCTGACTCATCACCCACGAGCCGTCGGGCGAAACGCCGCACTTGTTCATGGTGCAGGTCATAAGCGTCGCCCACAGCCGCAAGTTCTCCCGTGCGCAAGCGCTCGACCAGGTCCATCTGGTCGGTCTGTGAGGACTCATTCCCCGACCACAGGGCTTGCAAGGTCATGGTACTCATACAGCTAGCGCGATTTGCTCCTCTTTTGCCACTGAAATTGCTTCACTCGATCTTCCGTGCCCGCGCCGGCAGGGATCGTTCAGAGCGGTGGGCCGAAATTTTCGAAGCGCGGGCCGTGGGCGCACAAATTAGCCAATCATTCTGCAGCCCTGAGCGCTGTGCAGTCAGCCCCAATCAGACGCTATCCAGGGGGTGGTCAGAAGAACGTCAAGCCGCCAAAGGCGTGCCATTTGAAGTTGACGTCGGGCGCCGGATCGACCCGGGGGCCCTCATAGAACTCCAAGAGTGGCCCCGCTCCAGCAAAGATCCCGAGCCAAGGCGTAGGTTGAAATCCTACAGCTACGCGGGCCTGGGCTTGGTGACTGGATGAGCGTGAATCGTTGAAGCCTCGGATGAACTGGTATTGAAGATCAGCGTCCACGAACACCCATTTCGTGATGGAGTTGTGAGCTCCAATGGCGAAGCTGGGCGCGTAGACCATGCCTCCGCCAAAGCACTGCTCATCCACACACTCTTTGGATTCCGCGCCGATGCCGAAGCCCAATTGGGTGTACAGAACCCCGGGCAAGAACCTGAGGCCTAGGTGGTAGAGCGGCCCCTGTGGCGTTCCTTCCAGCTTGTCTGAGGGATGGTAGGTGACGTAGCTGAGCAATTGGTGTCTCATGCCCGGGATGATGTTGACCGGCGCGAGCGCCGCACCCTTCATCGATTTGCTGACGTTGATCAAGCCGATTTGCGCGCCCCGCCCGTGACCACCGATATTGATCAAGCCAAGCCGTGTGCCTTTGAAGTCACCGGCGACGTTGATGAGACCCAGCTGGACGGCATCCGTTGGACCGCGCGCCACGTTCACTGAACTCATCTGAAAACCAGTGAGGCCGCGGTGGGCGTAGCTCATGAGCGCTGAGATTTGCGCTCCGCACGCCTTGCCGCCGCTGAAGGCGGAGAGTGTGGCTGCCTGCACGCCGGTCATGTCCCCGGTGCTGAAGCTCAGAAGCGCAGCAAGTTGAGTGCCATACAGCGTACCCACTTGGACCGAGGTGAGCCCGGCCAGCTGCGCCCCCACCGTGTCCCCCGCGGCCCAGGAAGCCAGGCCGGACATCTGCACCCCGCCCAACTTGCCGCGCTGCAACCCGACTAAGCCCCCGATCAACAGTCCGCGTAGAGCGCCGCCATTGTAGGCGACCAACACTGAACCGAGCAGCCCGCGGAACGCGCCGCGATTGTCCAGATACACCCCTGCCGCCTGCACACCACCGCCCGCACCGTCATGATCGAGACCGAGGTTGCGGTGCACGAACAGCGTGGCCCCCAGCCCAGCAATGGAGCCTAGGGTCGAGGCGACGAGACCAGCATGAAAATGAGTGCGCCGTCTGGAGAGGTCACGTGGCACGCCGAGTGCGCTCACGAGCGATACGCTGGCGAAGGTCTCGGGCAACGGTCGAGGTTGGCCGCTGGGTGCTGGGGGCACAGGGGGCGGCGCTGGCGGCGTTTTTGGGGGCGCTGCGCTTGCCGGCGCGGGCGGACTCACCGGCTGCACCGCATCGGGTGCAGGCACGGGCGGCGGAGGCGCCGTGAGAGCCGCGAGCAGCGCTCCGGATTCGTCGCGCGCGATGGTGCCCGACAGGAGCACGAGTGTGGTCAATTGTTGGTCCGCGGCCTCGGGCAACTCCAGCTGACGTTCGACTAACGATCCGTTCGCATCCTTGAAGCTAGCAGACAGGGATCTCCCGGACACCCGGAGCGTAAGCCCGGTGCTGGTGGTAGCGAGGGTGATGGGTACGTGAAACTCTTCACTCAGGGCGTCACGGATGGACGCTTCGTCCAATTGGGTGTCCTTGAGTTCCAAGTACACGACCATGTGGGCCGGATCCTCGGCCATGACCTCTTGGGCCACGATGACCGGCTCCTCGCTGGTTTGCGCGGCGCTTCCCGCGGACCAGGCCAATGTGGCGAACAGGGCGAGCACAAGGCGCCCGCCATACGTGGCGCTGGTAGGGCAAGCAGTGGTCTTTCGTGGGGTCATCCGCGGGTTGGTGCCCAGACCCTGGGCTACCGTTCATGTTGGGCCTCGGGGGCCGGCGTGGGCGCGTCGCCGTCTGACAGGGACGAGCATTTGCTCAAACTGTGCGCGGCGTACCATCGTCGCGCAACGTTTGCATCTGCCCTCGGCTGGTCTTGTCTGGTGAGCAATTGTCGCTAAGCCTACGGCCCTGTCATGGCCCCCAGCGTGCAACCTGCTTCCCCCGTGCCTTGGTTAGAAATGCGCCCCGGTCCGGTGCTCGCGGCAACCATCCCCGACCGTTTCACAGACGAGGACTTCATTCGTGAGTTTGATGAAATGTCCCGCTTGCTGCGCGCAGCTCAAGAGCGCTTGGGCCTTCTGATCGTGCTCAGCCACCAGGCGCGACCCAGCCAGAGCAATCGCGAGCGCGCCAAACGCTTCTTTGAAGAAGAAAAAGGCATGCTGCGCAGCAGGGTGTCCAAGGCGGCCGTGGTGAGCAGTAGTCAAGCGATTCGGGTCGCGGTCTCGACGGCCAGTTTCGTGGGTTTGTTTCCCTTCAAGACCAAGGCGTTTCAAGAGCTCAGCCCGGCCGAGACCTGGCTCAAGTCCTGAGCTCCGCGCTCATCTACGCGCGCTGTCGCGCGAGGCGTCCGGGTCGCTTTCGAGCGCCGTCCGTATGGCGTGCGCCGCGTGTTCACGCCAGTGCACGTCCCAATCCAAAATGCGTGAAGTGGCCATCACGACCGCTTGCCAAGGGTCTACGGTGCGGCGCATTTCTTTCACGATTTCCAAGAGCTCACTTTCGGCGACGCGGCGGCGAATTTTCGTGGGTAGGCCCGCGTGGATCACGTGCGCACAGGCTAGGTAGGCATCGACAATGGGTCCGGACATCTTGCCCTGCAACGCGCCGTGGGCGCGCTCACACACGTGGGCGGTCTTGGCAATCTCTGCGTCGCTCGCGCCGCCCATTTCGTAGGCAAACCACGCCCGCTCAATCGCGGCGATCAGGCTTGGGTCCTGCTCTTGTCGTGCGAGCGCGTCTTCGAGCGCTGCGATCAGCCGTCCCGCGCGACGGGTCCAGCCTGGGCCCTCGGTGGGCAAAGGATCGTGGCTGGGGATGCGAATCGCGAGGCCCGCGGACGGGGTGCGTGTGCCCCTTGGGGCGCGACTAGGTCTGAGCGCGTCATCCTTGGGTGGGGGCGGGAGCTGCGAGTCAAAGTGTGGGTTTTTGACCTGCTCGTGAAAGTAGCCCACGAACGTTTTCTTGAAGTCGACCATGAATCGTTGGCTCATGGTGCGGCACGGAAACTAGCGGCACAAGGGTAGGTGTTTCGACTCACACTTCTTCCTGAAGTCGCTGTCCTTCCTGAAATCGCTGTCCCTCCTGTAGCCGCTGCGCCCACTTCACCCAACCATCCTTACGGATGCGATGGGGGCGCGTGCGCAATTGTGGGGCAATGCGCTCGATGTCGGCGTCAGTCCAGCTCGCAATTTGCGAGAACTTGGTGACCCCGAGTCGCACCAAACCGCGAGCGATGGCTGGTCCTACACCCCGCAGCCGAGTCAAATCGTCAGGAGCTGTGGCGGCGGCACGGGGCGCAGCACTGGGCATGCCGACCGCTTCTGGCCCGGGCGGGGGCATTGTGGGGCTGATGAAGATTTCCGGTGGCAAGGAGGGGACGCGCGGGCGATCAGAAAACACTGTGGCAGGCAGCCCGAGCTGTTGCTCCAGCTCATGTACCCGAGCCCGAAGTTGCTGGTTTTCGTCGTCCAAGTACCGGAGCAAACCCTGGCGATCCTCCAGGGCTAGGTGCGCTGCCGTGGCCAGCCGCCTGCGCATGGAGATGAGATTGCTTTCGTCTTGCGCACGGACCGCTTGAAGCTGGGCTTGCTGCTCGCTGACCAGCGCTTGTATTTGTGTTTGATGAGACAACTCGAGGGCGGCAAGCTCGGCCTCCTTGTCGAGCTGGGCCTGAGCCAGCGCCTGCTGGTGCTGCTCGCGCTGGTGCTCCAATTCGCGCTCATGGAGCGCGCGCACCGGGTCCCGGGCTCGATTGAGTTCGGCGATGGGTGTCGACCCCAAACGTGGCTTGAGCGGGCCGGGCGGGATGGAACTTGGGGACCGTGCGGGCGGGGGCAGCGGCGTGTGGGAGAGTGGCGGCGAGTGTGAAAGCCCCGGGGTGGTCGGTCGGGCGTCAGAGGCCGGGACTTCAGAGCTGGCGCCCGCAGAGTTGGACGGGAGAGACGCGCGACGACTGGGCGGTGGAGGGGGCCCGCTGCGTCGACTTTCTGGGTGGTCCAGCGGGTCCTTGGGCGGGTGATCCTGCTTCATGATGTCCATGCTTCCCCGCGCGGACGCTACCACAACTGCTCGAGACCCAAACCCTGATCGAATGATGAGCGGAGCTTGGCATGGCCCAGACAGGCCACACGAGTGCAGGCGCGACGTGGCAACTGAGCGACTTGGGGGGTCTTTGGGTTTCCGTGTGACAGCGGCCGCGGTAAGGGATCGCCGCGCTTTTCTGTCTTGGATCATGCCGTGAGTCTTTGGATTTTTGTCTTGTATCTGCTGAGTCAGTTCGCCTTGGGTTGGTGGGTCTCCCGGCGCGTGCATTCAGAGGAGGATTTTTTTGTCGCCGGTCGCAAGCTAGGCGCCCCGCTCTTGGCCTTCTCTCTGTTTGCCACTTGGTTTGGTGCGGAGACATGTTTGGGCGCGGCGGGCGCGGTCTATCAAAACGGGCTCTCCGGTGCCCGCGCGGATCCGCTGGGCTACGCGCTGTGCTTGGTGCTCATGGGAGTGCTTTTGGTCAAGCGCTTGTATCAGGGACGTTTTTTGACGCTCGGCGACCTGTTTCGTCGGCGCTACGGCCCGCTGGTGGAGCGTCTCGGGGTCTTGCTCTTGGTGCCGTCCTCGTTGATCTGGGCCGCGGCTCAGGTGCGCGCGTTTGGTCAAGTCATCGCGGCGACCTCGTCGGTGCACGTGACCTCGGCTATTTTTCTGTCGTCAGCCATCGTGATCGCCTACACGTATCTTGGTGGCCTTCTGGGCGATGTGGTTACGGATTTCTTTCAAGGCCTGCTGATCGCGTTATGCCTGGGGCTGCTTGTGTATGCTGCCGCAGAAAGCGTGGGCGGATTGCAGGCCGCGCTGGGGCAGGTGGAGCCGCGGCGTTGGTCATTGTTAGTGGAGGGGGAGAGCGCCTGGGTACAGGTCGATCGCTGGTCGGTGCCCATACTTGGTTCGCTCATCGCGCAAGAGTTGATGGCACGGATTTTCTCTGCGCGCTCGCTGTCGACGGCCCGGCGCGCCACGTATTGGTCAGCGGTGATTTACATCGTCCTGGGGGCGTGTCCGGTGCTGCTCGGACTGCTCGGCCCACAACTCGTACCCCACCTGGCCGAGCCCGAGCAGCTCTTGCCGCACTTGTCCAAGATGCTGCTGCCGCCCGTGCTCCAGGCGTTGTTCAGCTGCGCGCTCGTGGCGGCCATCTTGTCGACCGTGGACAGCATCTTGCTGGCCAGCTCTGCCCTGATCGCTCACAACGTCTTGACCCCCATTTTTCGGGTGCACACCGAGCGGGGTAAGTTGGCGATCGCGCGGGCGTGTGTCGTGGTGTTTGGGATCTTGGCGCTGGTCATCGCTTTGTATGCCGACGGGATCTACGAGTTGGTGGAGACCGCGTCGGCGTTTGGGACCGCCGGCGTTTTAGTGGTCACTCTGACTGCACTCTACCTGCCATGGGGCGGAGGCAGGGCCGCGGCAGCGGCTTTGCTGGTGGGCGCGGCGGCTACGCCCCTACTCAGCTATGGTTTGGAGGTTCCCGCGCCATTTTTGGGTTCGATCGCAAGTGCCGTCGTGGCCTACGGCACTTGCGCCTGGCTGTGGGAGCGGCGCGCGGCACGGACCGGAACTTGATGGCCGTGTTGCTGTCCGTCATTCTATGATCGTGACAAGCGGTGCCGCTCTGGAGCGCCAAGACCTGCGCTTGGGATGGCTGTGGGCGTCCGTATTTCTGCACGGAGCGCTGATCGGCTTGATCGGGCATGTGCGCTCGACGCTGCCTCGGGTTGAGCCGCTCGCTCCCACCACGCTCGTAGGCACCAGCTTCGAGGTGTTCGTGGACGAAGCCGCGCCGCCAAAAGGCGCGGTCGCTGCGCGATCACAGGACGCTGTGCAGTCTAAAAGTGCACGACCCGAGCCATTGCCCGTCGTCCCCAAAGCGGTCCCCGCGCCGCCCTCGACCCTCCCCACAGCACAGGCCCCGGCGCAAGCACACGCTGTTTCGTCAGCGAGCGAGCACGACGCGCCGCCTCCCCGAGATGAATCGAGCGGGTCAAGTGCTCCAGCGGCCCTTCCCGAAGCTTCGTCCGCGGCGCTTGCACAGGGGCCCAGCTCTTATGGTCAAGAGGGCAAAGAAGGGGCGCCCGCTCAGCTGCGTCGAGCGTTCATCAAGATGCTTCCATTGGCCGCGAAGTTGGACGAAAGCTGGCTCAGCTTGCCCGCGATGTCACTCGGACGTGGTCGGTTCGTCTTGCGGCTGAACGAACAAGGTCAACTTTCATCCGTGGAGTTCCGGAGCGGTGATGTGCACCCTGCGCTCGTGCGCGCGATGCAGAAAAATCGCGCGTTTTTGGGCCAGCGCCGTTTCTCGTCGAACACACCCGGCGAGCTCCATATCGTGGTGGAGGTCAGCGGCGCCGTGTCGCATCGACCGCCTCAGGAGAGCGCCGAGGGCAAAGTGATCGCGCTCGGCGTGCGAGTGGACCCGAAGGATCCGCAGGCCGAGCCCCGCGGTGCGTATTTCACTTACGACAGCGGCCAGCACGTGGAGCTGGTGTGGACGTTGGTGCGTGATCCCTGAACGGTCAACGTAGAGCGGGTCGTGTGGGACCGCCGTGGCTCAGTGACAATCCAGGTTGAGCCGATGCATGGTTTCGGCAACCTTGACTGAGGTCGCTTCGATGTCTGTCTTGGCCTGGAGGTAGCGCCGCACGTGGGCGCGCTGTTTGGAGCGCAGGGCCGCCGCAGTGGGGCCAGGCGTCGGGTCAACGGCTGGCTGAGGCGGGGGCGTGTTGGTGT
>Ga0315912_10002595_pt1 | contig 18941 bp, 19 predicted proteins | sample VfabasoilMG_FD_204469 | JGI IMG/M metagenome (GOLD analysis project Ga0315912, IMG submission 204469) | Garden soil microbial communities collected in Santa Monica, California, United States - V. faba soil | ecosystem: Environmental > Terrestrial > Soil > Garden | place: USA: California...
GTGCGCGCCCTCATCGACGCGCTGCGTGCCGACGTCACTCCGCCGCCCGCGCGCCGCCGTGCGCTCCCGTAGTGTCCCGACGGGAGCGCGATAGACTCGCGGCGAGGAAGCGTGGCGAGCTGGAAACCCATCGCGGACCTGACCGCGGACGAGCGCGCCTGGACTGCGGACGACGCGGCCCCGGAAGCGGAAGCCCTGCGCGCGCGTTGGCATGCGCGTGCCGAAGGGCCTTCGCGTCGCCATGCCGAGCAGCGGCTCGAGCGGCTATGGGCCATCGAGACGGGCATCATCGAGGGCGTCTACCAGATCGACCGCGGCATCACGGAGCAGCTCGTCGAGCATGGCATCGATGCAGCGCTCATCCCGCACGGAATGGCCACGCCCTCCGGCGAGTACGCCGCGCGCGTCGCTTCCACCCACTTCGAAGTGCTCGAGGGACTCTTCGCGTTCGTGAAGGGCGAGCGCCTGCTCTCGACGAGCTACGTGAAGGAGCTCCACGCCGCCATCACGCGCGAGCAGGCGGACGTGGAGGGCATCGATGCGCTGGGACGCCGGGCGCATGCGCCGCTCGTCCACGGCGAATACAAGCGTCTTCCCAACAACCCGACGCGGCGCAACGGCAGCGTGCACGAGTACGCTCCGCCGATCCACGTCGCCGCTGAGATGGAACGGCTCGTCGAGATGAACGTGCGCCTCGCCGGCGTGCATCCGATCATGGCGTCTGCTTGGCTGCATCATCGGCTGACGCAGGTCCATCCGTTCCAGGACGGCAACGGTCGCGTGGCGCGCGCGCTCGCGACGATCACGCTGCTGCGCGGAGGATGGCTCCCGATGGTGGTGCGGCGCGAGCAGCGCGCCGACTACATCGCCGCCCTCGAGTCCGCCGATGCCGGCAACCTCTCGGCGCTCGCGGACCTCATGGCCCGCTTCCAGGCCGCCGATCTCGCCGCCCTGCTGGCGAGCGGCGAGAGTTGATCGGCAGTGCCTAATCGGCGGGCACTCCGGGCGGCACGCCGACGCGTGCGACGAGGCACCGGCCGATGGTTGGTCACGGTTCGCGCTCGAGGCGAACGGAGGGATTCCGCATGAGGGACGCCCCGAACACGGGAGACATCCTCCCGCCGCAGCGCGCGCATCGGCTGCTGTGGCTCGTGCCGCTCGCGCTGATGCTGTTCGCGGCGGGGCTCTTCGGATGGGCAGCGCTGGGTTGCCGCCCCGCCTTCCAAGTCGGCTGTGCCGTGCTCGTCGCCATCGCCGCGACAGGGGACGCCCTAGGCCTCGTCGCGCTGCTCCACTGGGGCAGGTTCGACTCGCCATGGCGCGCCGCCCTCCCGATGACGGTGATGCTCGGCGTGACTTTCGTCGTGGCTGCCATCGCCATCCCGAACATGATCGGCGCCATCGACCGCGGCAGGCAGAAGCGCACGATGGGCGACATGCGCACGATAGCTACCGCAGTGGAGATGCGCGCGGGCGGCCGGCCCGACTACCCGGTCGTAGGCCCCGAGGACCTCGACACGCTGGCCCGTGAGCTCGAGCCGACGTACCTCAAGGCGCTCCCGCGCATCGATGGCTGGGGGCATCCGATTCGCGTCGAAAGTGATGGCCGGAGCTACACGATCACGAGCTACGGCTGCTGTGGCGAGCAGGACGGCGCCGGCGTCCATGTCCAGCCCAATGGCGGCACGACGACCTTCTCCGCCGACATCGTCTTCGCGAACGGATCCTTCGTGAAGTTCCCGGACGGTACACAGCTCTGACGCGGCGGACCCGCCTCTCCCTGAGCGCTCGTGAGAGGATGCCGTTCGCGCCCAACGCGCGCAGCGCGCGGGCGATGGAGCGGACCTCGTGGCCGACTTCGAAAGCAGCGTGGGCACCTTCGCGCCGCGGCGCGCGCATCGGCTGCTGTTGCTCGTGCCGCTCGCGCTGCTGCTCTTCGCGGCAGGCGTCCTCCGGTGGACATCCCTGCGCTGTCCGGCGCTGGATGACTCCCTCGCTGCGGTGCTCGTCGCGGCGGCCGCGACGCTCGACGCCCTGGTGCTGGCCGTGGTCTTCCTGTGGAGGCGGTTCGATGCGCCGTGGCATGCCGCCGTCGTGGCGGCGGCGGTCCTCGGCGCGACGTTCGTCGTCGGCGGCCTCGGCATCCCGGGACTCGTCAATGGCCTCGATCGGCGCAGCCAGATGCGCACGATGGGCGACATGCGCACGATCGCCACGGCCATCGAGTCGCGCGCCCTCGAACGCCGCGAGCATGCGGTCGCGCGTCCCGATGACATCGACGCGCTCGCGCGCGAGCTCGAGCCGACCTACGTGAAGGCGCTCCCGCGGCTCGACGGCTGGGGGAATCCGATCCACTTCGAGAGCGACGGCCGGAGCTACACGATCACGAGCTACGGCTGCTGCGGCGAGCCCGACGGCGCCGACATCCACGTCGCTCCCAACGGCGGCACGACGACGTTCTCCGCCGACATCGTCTTCACGAACGGCTCGTTCGTGAAGTTTCCCGACGGCACGCAGCTCTGACGAGCGGTGTCCGCTACGCAGGCGTCACGGGCGCGTCCGGGCCGCCCATGGCGGCGACGACGCGCTGGCCGATCGACCGGCAGAGCTCGCGCTCGCCCGAATCCCACAGGACCTGCGTCCCGATGCGCACGTCCACGATCCAGGTGAGTCCCGTGCCGGGAACCCCGCGGCTGGTGCACGTCGCGTAGAGAAGGGACGCGTCCGGGCCGCCGACGATCGCGTGCGCCGAGGCCTGGCTGCGTCGGGCGACGAGGCGGCTCCCCTCTGACACGACGATGTCGAAGCCCTCCGCCACGAGGATGGGCGTGGCGGCGGCGAGTCGCGCGGGCGCATCGCCGGGAGCCGCCTCCTGCCACGATGCGCGGAACGCTCGATAGCCGGAGGCCCGCGCGACGAGGCTGATGCCGCCAAAGAGCACGACGAGTATCGCGGCCGTGCCTGCGGTGACGCCGGCCGCGACCCTGAGATTCGCGCTGCCGGGGCCTTCGAGGGCGAGCTGGAAGGCGATGCCCAGGGGCATCCCGACCGCGAGCGTCAGGCCGGCGAGGAAGAGGACGTGGGGGCACCTCGCACGGAACGCGACGAGAGAGCGGTCGCTCATGACCGCCATGATCGCGAAGTAGCCCGCGACGAAGACGAGGAGGAAGGCGAGACGCGTCATCTCGCCTCCTCCTGCACGCGCGCTACGCCGACTTCGCCTGGATGCGCATCGCGTAGAACGAGCGCCACACGAAGACGACGGACGCCACGAAGAACACGGCAGCGAGGATCTGGGGGAGGTTGCCCTTCAGCTCCAGCGCGAGCTCGACGGCCAGGAGGCCGAACAGCGTCGTGAACTTGATGACCGGGTTCATCGCGACCGACGAGGTGTCCTTGAAGGGATCGCCCACCGTGTCGCCGACGATCGACGCGTCGTGGAGCGCCGTGCCCTTCTCCTTCAGCTCGACCTCGACGACCTTCTTCGCGTTGTCCCACGCGCCACCGGCGTTCGCCATGAAGATCGCCTGGAAGAGGCCGAACAGAGCGATGGAGATCAGGTAGCCGATGAAGAAGTACGGCTCGAGACAAGCGAAGGCGAGCGTCGCGAAGAAGACCGTGAGGAAGATGTTGAACATGCCCTTCTGGGCGTACTGCGTGCAGATCTCGACGACGCGCTTCGAGTCGGACACCGACGCCTTCTCGGTGCTCGCATCCAGCTTGATGTTCGCCTTGATGAACTCGACGGCCCGATAGGCTCCCGTCGTGACCGCCTGCGTGGAGGCGCCCGTGAACCAATAGATCATCGCACCGCCTGCAATGAGGCCGAGCAGGAACGGCGGATGGAGCAGCGAGAGGTTGCCGAGGCCCTCCTGAAGGCCGTTGGTGAGCACCATGATGATCGAGAAGATCATCGTCGTCGCGCCGACGACCGCCGTGCCGATGAGCACGGGCTTGGCCGTCGCCTTGAAGGTGTTGCCGGCGCCGTCGTTCTCCTCGAGGAATTGCTTGGCCTTCTCGAAGTCGGGCGTGAAGCCGAAGTCCTTCAGGATCTCGGCCTTGATCCCCTTCGTCGTCTCGATCGTGGAGAGCTCGTAGACCGACTGGGCGTTGTCCGTCACGGGGCCGTAGGAGTCCACAGCGATCGTGACGGGACCCATGCCGAGGAAGCCGAACGCGACGAGACCGAACGAGAACACGGCTGCGGCCGTTGCGCCCGCGACGCCGCCGCCGAGGAAGAGCTCGCCGAGGCCCTGCCCGCTCACGAGGTAGGCGATGCCCATGAGCACCACGAACGTCATCCCCATCCAGTAGGCGGAGAAGTTCCCGGCCGTGAGGCCGGACAGGATGTTGAGGGACGGGCCGCCCTCGCGGGAGGCCGTCACGACCTCCTTCACGTGCTTGCTCGCCGTGGACGTGAAGACCTTCACCAGCTCGGGGATGATCGCGCCCGCAAGCGTCCCACAGGAGATGATGATCGAGAGCTTCCACCAGAGGGAGCTGTTGCCAATCAGGTCGGGGATGAGGAGCTTGCTGACGGCGAACGTCAGGATCACCGAGACGATCGAGGTGATCCAGACGAGGGAGGTGAGCGGCTTCTCGAAGTCCATCTTGTCGGCGTTGGCGTACTTGGCCTTCGCGAAGAAGTCGTTGAGGAAGTAGGAGCCGCTGCTCGCGAGGATCATCACCACGCGCATGACGAAGATCCACGTCAGGAGCTGCACCTGGACGACCGGCTGATCCTTGACGGCGAGAAGGATGGCCGTGATGAGCGCGACGCCCGTGACGCCGTAGGTCTCGAAGCCGTCGGCCGAGGGACCGACGGAGTCGCCCGCGTTGTCGCCGGTGCAGTCGGCGATGACGCCGGGGTTGCGCGCGTCGTCCTCCTTGATCTTGAAGACGATCTTCATGAGGTCGGAGCCGATGTCCGCGATCTTGGTGAAGATGCCGCCCGCGATGCGCAGCGCCGCGGCACCGAGCGACTCGCCGATCGCGAAGCCGATGAAGCAGGAGCCCGCCAGCTCGCGCGGAACGAAGAGCAGGATGGCGAGCATGATGATCAGCTCGACGCAGATGAGCAGCATCCCGATGCTCATGCCGGCCTTGAGGGGGATGGCGTAGGCCGGGAAGGGCTTGCCCTCGAGCGTCGCGAAGGCGGTGCGCGAGTTCGCGAAGGTGTTGACGCGGATGCCGAACCACGCGACGCCGTAGGAGCCGCCGATGCCGATGAGGCTGAAGATGACGATGACGACGACGCTTCCCGCCGGCGTGTGCGTCAGGAAGTAGAAGTAGTACACCATGATGGCCGTGATGAACGCCCACAGCACGAGGATGAACTTGCCCTGCGTGACGAGGTACGTCTTGCACGTCTCGTAGATCAGCTCGCTGATGTCGCGCATCGACTGGTGGACGGGCAGCGCCCTGAGCTGGAAGAAGATCCACATGCCGAAGCCCATGCCGAGCGCGCAGATCAACATGCCGCCGAGCAGCAGGTTGTAGCCGCTGATCCCCATGAACTCGGCGATCGAGAAGTCGGGCAGCACGAGGCTCGCTTCGCTGGCCCGCGCTGCGGGAGCGACGAGGAGGGAAGCGAGCGCAAGGAGGACGGGGGCGAGGCGAAACGGGAGCGCCCTGAGCGCATTCAGCGACATCGTAGGACTCCGGGGCTAGATTGCCGGGGAGAAGGCCGTGCCGGAGGGGCTCGGCCGGGGGTCTCTTCTGGGGGCGCGGATTCTACACGAGGTGCCCAGCCCCGCCGCCTCCCTCGCAGGAATGCCCCGAAATCGCGCCGATCGGGGCGTGCGGGCCCGTCCTACCGGCCGTCGAGCTGGAACGACAAGTGGGCGGTCATGAACACCATGACCGGCTCATTGCCCAGCCGCGCCGGCGCGTAGCGCCACTGGCGCACGGCGTCGGCGACCAGGATGGCCGGCGGCGCATCGCACCCGATCACCTCATCGGGTTGGACAGAGCCGTCAGTGTCGATCAACAACCCCACGACGACATTGCCCCGCGCGTGCTCGCGCATGGAGAACCGCCAGACAGAGGGTGGTTGCGACTCGCACGAGCACGGCATGCACCTCTCGTCGTGAAACGGGGCGGGGCAGCGGTTGGAGATTGCATGGGAAACGGCGGTGCCGGAGGGGCTCGGCCGGAGGAAGTCCTGGACGGCGCTCGGCGCCAGCACGCGGCGGCCTCGCCCATCCCTCGATTCGTCCTGTTCAGCGCCCCGGCATGGGGCCAGAATCCCGGCACATGGAGCCGGCCCCGCACGTGCCGCGTCGCACGACGATCGATCGCGCGGGCCTGGTGCTGCTCCTGGGCCTGCACTTCCTCCTCCTGCTCGACTGCGCTCGACGCGACACGCTGACGTTCGACGAGGGCTGGCACGTGGCAGGGGGGGTGACCGCGTGGCGCACCGGCGACCTGCGGATCCTCCCCGACATCGGCGAGATCCCCCAGAGGCTCGCGGGCCTTCCGCTCGTCCTCGCCGGCGTCGAGGTTCCCGATGCGCCGCGCGCGTTCGAGGAAGCCGACGCATGGCCGATCGCCCGGGCGCTCATCTACGACTCGGAACTGTCGAGCGAGGCGATCACCCTCCTCGCGCGGCTGCCCTTCATGCTGGCGAGCGTCCTGCTCGGCTGGCTCGTGAGCGAGGTGGCGCACCGCGTGTTCGGTCGTGGCGCCGGCTGGCTGGGGCTCGTGCTCTACGCGTTGTCGCCCTCGTTCCTCGCGAACGGGCACGTTGCGGCGGCCGATCTACTGGCTGCTCTCACGATGACGGCGTCCGCGCTGCTCATCGCGCGATGCCTGGAGGCAGGGAGGGCCGTTCGCGTCGTCGCGAGCGGAGGCGCTCTCGGCCTGGCCTTCGTCGCGAAGATGTCCGGCGTGCTCCTCTTGCCGGTCGGAGCGCTCGTCGCGCTCGTGCACCTTGCCTCCCGAGCTCCGGTTCCGCTCTGGTGGCGGCGCGAGGGCGTCGCCCGCTCGGCCCCATCGCGGCTCGCCGTCATCGGCTCGCTCGTCGTCCTCCATGCCCTGCTCTCCGGGATCGTCATCTGGGGTGTCCATGGCTTCCGCGAGGCGGCCGCTGCTGATCCGCAGCACGCGACGCTCCCGATGGGCGGATGGGACGCGCTCCCACGCGAAGGCGCCGTCGCCCGCGTCGCCGGACTGGCGCGGCAGCACCACCTCCTCCCGGAGGCATGGCTCTTCGGCTTCCAGATGATCGAGCTCAATGCGCGCGCGCGTCCGGCGCATGCGTTGGGACGCTGGTCCACGTCGGGCTGGCGCTGGTTCTTCCCGCTGACTCTCGTGTTGAAGCTGCCGCTGGCGACGCTCGTGCTGCTGCTGCTCGGGCTGACGGCTCTCGGCGTCGCATGGCGCCATGGCCGGCGCGCCACGATCCATCCGCTGCCGCGCGAGGGTCTCGCTCGGTGGGCGACGACCCCGTGGGGCGCCGACATCATCGTCCTCTCGCCGCTGCTGGCGTTGCTGCTGGTCTACTGGGCCGTCGCGCTGCGCACGCCGCTCGCGATCGGGCATCGCCACGTGCTGCCCACGCTTCCCGCGACGCTCGTCCTCGCGAGCGCGGCAGCCACGCTCGTGCCGGCGTGGCGCCACGCGCGCCTCGTGGTCTGCGGCCTCGCGCTCGGCGCGGCGATCGAGGGACTCGCGGCTCATCCGTACCACCTGGCGTACATGAACCCGCTCGCGGGTCCGCCCGCGCGCCGATGGACACGGCTGGTGGACTCGTCGCTCGACTGGGGCCAGGACGCCCGCCGCGTCGCGCGCTTCCTCTCAGCCGAGCCTCCGGGGACCGAAGCCTGGATCTCGTGGTTCGGCATCTCCGACCCGCTGCACGAGGGCGCGGTCGCGCACCAGTTGCCCTCGTACATGGACCTGAGAGCACGGGCGCCCCGCGAGCTTCTCTCGGGCGGGACCTACGTCATCAGCGCGACCATGCTCGTGCAGGTCAACGGCAACTTTCCGGGCACGTGGGCAGCGCCCTACGAGGTCGTCTGGCGTGCTGCCGACGATCTCGCGCGACCGTACCTCGAAGCGGACGAGGGGGAGCGACGGCGGCTCGAGGAGCGGCACGGCGACGACTACTGGAGGCAAGTGCTGGGCACGCACGAGCAGCTCCGGCTGGCCCGACTCTGCGCGTGGCTTCGGCATCGTCCTCCCGACGCCGTCATCGGTGACGGCGCCGTCCTCGCGTGGCGCCTGACGGATGCCCAGGTCGAAGACGCTCTCTACGGTCCGCCCGTGGAGCTCGTGGACGAGCCCGTCATTCCATGGTCGGGCTCGGCGAGAGCAGCGCCACGCTGACGCTGCCCCCCGGTCCAGGCAACGCTTCAGAACAGGGCGACGATGCTGCGGACCAGTGACTCGCCGGAGAGATGCGGCTCGTCGAGGTCGAGGCGCTCGCGCAGGCGGCGGCCCGCCTCCTCCATCAGGTCGTAGCGGGCCTCGGGGTCGAGCCGATCCGCCCTCACGCACAGGTCCACGAGCACGCGACGGCCTTCGAGCGTGAGGCGATGCCGGACCAGCCTCCTCACGCGTGGCGTGTCGAGGCTGTTGACGCGACGCAGTGCAGGCACTTCGCGCAGCGGCAGCTCCGGCGTCCGGTCGCCCACGACCAGCGTGCCCGCGACGTGATCGCCGAGGCGCCGCCCGAGCGGATCGAGCACGACGGCGAACGCGCCCACGCCGTAGGCGAGCGGCAGCGCGTCGAGGGCGCGCGCGACGTTGCGGATCAGCGACTGCCTCGGCGACAGTGGCAGGCCGCGTGCATCGACGACGCGCAGGCCGAAGAGGCGCTTGCCGAGCGTGCGGCCGCCCCATCGAATATCGCCGACGACGTGGTAGGCGATGGGCACGACGAGCGAGGCCGTCATCACCACGGGTAGCCCGATCATGTCGGGCAGGAGGATGCTCGCGGGCATCGAGATGGCCGTCAGGATCGCGAGCGCGAGTCCGAGGTCGATGAGGAACGCGAGCGCGCGGCTGCCGAGGCCCGCAGGCTCGAGCACCAGGGGCACCAGCTCGGGCGTCAGCACGGTCGCGCGCATCGGGCTGCTCATGCGCGCCTCCGCGCGAAGCCGGAGAGGAGCCACGCGCCGAGCGCCGCGAACAGCAGGCATGCGACGGCGATCTTGATCTGGAAGGGCACGACGCGCGCCGTCATCTGCGAGAACGATCCCTCGATGAGGCCCGCGACGACGAGGAGCCCGCACGTCGCCGTGAGCAGGCGCCACGCGGGACCGGAGGCCTCCCGAAGTCGCACGAGGCGCACGCGCTCGCCCGGCAGCAGCAGCGCCTGCCCGACGGCGAGGCCGGCCGCGCCCGCGAGGACGATCGACGGGATCTCGAGCGCACCGTGCGGTCCGACCCATCCCCAGAAGAAGAGGTGCACGCCCTCGAGGTGGTAGGCAGCGGCGATCGCGCCGAGAATGATGCCGTTCTGGAAGAGGATGAGGTAGCCGAGCACGAGCGTCGTCGCGCCCAGCGCGAACGCGAGGAACGCCACCTTGATGTTGTGCGTGTAGAGGAACGCGCCGAAGCCCAGCGCTTCCGCAGCTGAATCCACGCGCTCGGGCGACGACTCGATGCGCGCGACGCGCTCCGAGGGTCGCTCGGTGAAGAAGGCGTCCGGGATCAGCGCGCGCGCCTGCGACGAGTCGGCCGCGACGGCACATGCGCCGATGAGCGCGCCGAGCAGCATGGCGAGCGTCGCCGCGGCGACGTGGCGGCGGCTCTGCGCGAACGCGTCCGGGATGCCACGCGCGATCCACTCGCGCACGGGGGGCCCCGGCGCGCGCGGCGCCTCGGCGTGCAGCAGCCGGTAGCCGCGCGCAGCGAGCTGGTTCAGGCGCTCGAGGATCTCCGGATCCGACGTCAGCGTCCGGATGCGCGCGAGATCCGCGCTGGTCTCGCGGTAGAGACCCACGATCTCGAGCAGGCGCTCGCGGCCGAACGCGCGGGGCGGGAGGTTCTCCACCTCCTTCAGCAGGTTCTCGAGGCGCGTCCAGCGCGGGGCGCCCTCCCTCAGCAGTCGCTCGAGCGCGCTCACAGGAGCTGCCTCCGCTTGGCGTCGAGATAGGCGTCGATGGCGGCGGTGCCGCTGTCCTGCGGGGGAGTCACGACGACGAGGGCGCCGGCGTCGCGCAGCGCGCGCACGGCCATGTCGTGCCGCGCCGCGACGTCACGGGCGACGAGCATGCGCGCGAGGTCGTCGCCGTCTCCGGGCGGCGTCGAGGCGCGCGCTGCGAGCGCGCGATCCTCGAGCACGACGATCAGCGGGAGATGACGCGGCAGCAGCAGCCTTGCGGCCCGCAGCAGCTCGTCATGCTCGCGGTAGCCGTCGGGCAGCGCGGTCATCACGAGGATCAGCGTGCGATGCTTGAGGCGGCGGCGCAGATCCGCCGCGAGCGCGAGGTAGTCGGCATGCACCGGCTCGGCCTCGAGCGAAGTGAGCGCGTCGAGCACGCGCCGCACCTGGCCGGTCCCGCGGGCAGGCGGCGTCACGGCGCCGGGCCGCGCAGCGAAGGGCAGCACGCCGAAGCGATCCTCCATCGCCTGGCACGCCCATCCGAGGAGGACGGCGGCATCGGCGGCATGATCGAGCCGCGTCAGCGCCTCGACGCGCGCCGCCATCCGGTGGCCGTGATCGATGCACGCGAGCACGTCCTGCGAGCGCTCCAGGCGCCACTCGCGCGTGACGAGGCGGCCATGTCGCGCCGTCGCCTTCCATGCGACGTCGCGCAGGTCGTCGCCTCGCACGTAGTCGCGCAGCCGGTCGAACTCGCGGCCCTGGCCCTGGCGCGGCGAGGGGCGCGCGCCGATGCCGCGCAACGCGTGGGATCTCAATTTCCGCGCGAGCCGTCGCACGTTGCGGAGGTTGGGCACGACGGCGAGCGACGTGGCGGCGCCCGCGTCGCGCACGTCCTCCGCGAGCCCCCAGCGGGTGAGCGCAACGGAGAGGGGACGAACCTCTGCGCGCCCGCGTCGCGCGCCGCGCACGTCGAGCGCGAGCGTGGTGGGGCGCGACGACAAGACCAGCCCATCGCGGCTCCAATCCGCCTCCGCGAGGAGCGAGGGCCACGTCTGCCGCACGCGCGCGCGCAGCGGTCCGCCCTGCGTGACGTGGAGCCGCACGTCCACGCGCTCGAGCTCTCCGAGCGAGAGCGCCTGCACGGGCATGCGCTCCACGACGACCTGCGTGCGGCGCAGCAGTCGCGCCTCGACGAGGGCCGCCGCGAGCAGCGCCGCGAGCCCGGCCGCGGCCCCGAGCGCCGCGATCGGCATGACGGGCGCCGCGAGGGCGAGCACCGTCAACACGATGCAGGGCCCGACGAGGCGCGGTCCGGGACGCGTCACCGGGGGACCTCCGTGCGCTCGAAGATCCGCTGCAGCACGTCGTCGAACGTGCCGCCCTCGATCTCGTGCTCGGGCGACAGCGTTACTCGATGAACCAGCACGGCGCGCGCGAGATCCTTCACGTCGTCCGGCGTGACGAAGTCGCGCCCGCGCAGCACGGCCGCGGCGCGGCTCGCCGAAAGCAGCGCGATGGAGGCGCGCGGTCCCGCGCCGAGCAGCAACGCCTCGTCGTGTCGCGTCGCGCGCACGATGCGCAGCAGGTACTGCGCGACCGGCGCCTCGACGCGCACGTCGCGCGCGAGCGTCTCGCGCGCCTCGACGAGCCCTGGGACGTCGAGCGCGGGCACGAGCGCCGCGAGCGCCCGATCGCGCATCGAGTCCGAGCCGCCGCTGCCCGCGAGGATGCGAGCCTCCTCGTCCTCGCCCGGCAGCGCCATGTCGACCTGGAGGAGGAAGCGATCGCGCTGCGCCTCGGGCAGGGGATAGGTGCCCTCGAACTCGACGGGGTTCTGCGTCGCGAACACCGTGAAGACCGGCGAGATCGCGCGCCGCTCGCCGTCGATCGTCGCGGAGCGCTCCTGCATCGCCTCGAGCAGCGCCGATTGCGTCCGGGGCGGCGTGCGGTTGATCTCGTCCGCGAGCAGGATGTCGGAGAATATCGGCCCGGGCCGGAAGTCGAAGTCATGCGTCTTCGGGCTGAAGATGTTGGTCCCGAGCAGGTCGGCGGGCATGAGGTCCGGCGTGAACTGGATCCGCCGGAAGCGCGCATCGACGAGCCGCGCGAGCGCGAGAGCGAGCAGCGTCTTGCCGACGCCCGGCACGCCCTCGAGCAGCGCATGGCCGCCCGACAGCAGGCACGTGATGGCCTGATCCTTGGCGCGATCCTGCCCGATGACGACGAGATCGAGCTGACGCCGCAGCTCGGCCACGCGCTCGACGATCTCAGCGATGCTTCTCACGTTCGATCCTCTCCATGGCATGCGCCATGCGACGAAGTTCCGCCACGAACACCTGCTCGCTCGGCTCGGCGCCGTGCGGCAGGGGCGTCGCGCCGATGACCTGCTCGACGTGCTGCGCCAGGCGCTCGCCGCGCAGCCCCGTCCGCAGCGCCGCGCGCCGCACGACGTCTTCCCGCTGGAGGGCGAGGAGATCCGCGCGGCCGAGCACGCGGCGATAGAGCAGCGCGAGCGCATCCACGAAGTCCACGGCGAGGGAGCGTGCCTCGCGGAACGGATCCGACGGCGGCCCGACTGGGACGGCGCATCGCCACGCGGCGAGCGCCGCCGTCAGCGCGCCGATCAGGAGCGCGGGCGCGAGACCGAGTCGACCGAGCAGCGCGATGAGCGGAACGCCCGGATCGCCGAGGCTCGCGCGATCGTCGAACGCGACGTCGCGGCCCGGCGGCGCGAGCGCGTCGAGCAGCGCCAGGTGATCCGCCTCGCCGAGATGCTCGTTGAGGAGGATCTCGGGACAGGCGAGGAGCACGATGTCGCCCTCGCCGACGGGGATGCGATGAACGAGGGATCGCTCGCCGAGGAGGAACAGCGCATGCCCCATGCCCAGCGGCCCGCCGCTCATCACGCGCGGCTTCGGCACCTTCAGGAGGCTCACGCCGCGCGGCCATGGATGCGCCTTCGCGGGCTCGCCGTCGGTGACGTCCTCGAAGATCAGCCCCGCCGCCGACGCCTCGAGCCCGATCACGAGCCGTCCACCCTGCGCGAGCCAGGCCCACTCCTCGCGCGTCGGCGCCGGCCACGGTCCGCGGAATCCTCCCGACGCGAGGACCACCTCCGGATCCTCCTCCTCCTCGACTGGCGGCGGCTCGGGCTCGCCGCGCTCCTTGCGCTCCTCGCGCTCGCGCTCTTCCCGCCGGCGCCGCTCCTCGCGCGCGTTGTCGCGCGCCTCGCGCACCAGCTCGTCGAGCTTCGTGTCCACGTGATGGGGCGTGAATCGGAACACGACACTTCCCGGCGCGAGCCCGTCAGCCGACCGCGTCACGCTCGCGACGCTCCTGCCCGCGTCGCGCTCGCGCAGCCATGCGAGCGCGAGCGACAGGCCCTCGGGCGACGTGTCGTGCGCGGCGTAGCGCGGAAGCGCCTGCTGCCGCGAGCGCACGTCGAGCAGCAGCATCGCGGCGACGGAGGCGACGACGAGGGTCGCGGCGAAGGCGGTGATCCAGCGCGCTCGTCTCATGCCGCCACCGCGCGCAACCCCATGACGTACAGGATGGACTTCGCGAGCCGCTCGGCATCGGCGAGCGTCTCGTCGCTCACCTCCGCCATGCCGTACCAGCACGAGTCGAACACGCGCGTGAGCTCGTCGAGCTCGCGCCGCCACGAGACGTCGAACGAGAGGCTGCGGACGTGCTCCCAGTTCGTGCGCCCGCGCCGCGGCTGCAGCGCGCCCGAGGCGAACGCCGTCGCGAGCACCGCGTGATACCACGCGCGCACGGCTTCACGGCGGCGGCCGGCAGCGACGAGCTCGGCGGCGCGGAGACGCCACTCGCTCGAGGTCCGCGCGAGGGGATCCTCGTCGGGATCCTGCGCGCCCTGCGGCTCGACGACGGGCATCTTCGGCACGAAGCCCGCGCGCCGCGAGCGCCAGAGCGCGATGCCGGCGCCGACGACCGCCGCGACGGCGATCGCGACGAGCGTCCACGCGATCGCCGACCCCGAGAGGGCGCCGGCTCCGACGGCGGGCCCCGCGAGGCCGAACAGCCATTCGAGCAGCGCGCTGAAGGCGCGCTGGATGGCCTCGAGCGCGCGCTGGAGCAGGGCGGTGAGGCGCTCGGGCCAGGGGATCGCCTCGACGCGCAGCTCGCCGTCCTCGGCGATCTCGGGGATCGCCTGCAGCTCGCGCAGCCTCTCGAGCAGCGTCGCATCCGGCTCGGCCGCGCGCGCGTCGCGGCCGGCGAGACGCGCTTCGGCGTCGAGCCAGGCCTCGAGGCTGCTCACGCGCGCCACGCCGCCACGCCGCGCGGCGGCCTCCGCGCGGGCCAGCATCGTGGCGTCGGGATGGAGGCGCAGGTCGCCGTCCACGAGCACGTCGTCGGCGAGCGCCGGGATCAGCGCGAGCGCCTCGGCGGATCTCCCCTCGCCGAGGAGATCGCGCAGGAGCGCCACGTCGCGCGCGTGCTCCTCGAAGGGACGCTCCTCCGCCCTCGACGTGGCGGCGAGCGCGAGGGCGATGAGCGCCGCCACGATCGCGCGCCTCGTCATCGGACGCCCTCCGACAGCGCGACGAGGCGCGCCCGCAGATCCACGCCCGATCGCCGCGCCACGGCGGCGCGCGACAGCACGACGCCGAGCGCCACCAGGACGGGATCGGCGAGTAGGAGCGCGACGGCCGCGCCGAGCAGGATCCCGCGCCGCGACGAGATGAGCGCGAGCCACGGCGCCGGCTGCACGTCCACGATGCCGGCGGCGATCCACGCGAGGGCCGCGAAGCCGGCGAGCGCGTCGATGGTCAGCAGCACGAGCCCGAGCGCGAGCAACGGAATCAGCAGCCACGTCGCGGAAAACGCCGCGGTACGCGCGACGAGCGCGCTGACGGATGCGACGGGGCCCGGGGCCGCGAGCCCCCGGCACGCCGCGGGCGCCATCGCTGCGAGCATCCAGCACAGGAGCGGGCCGATGACGGTAGGCGCTCCGATGACGCCCGTCAGCAGGAGGACCAGCGAGAGCATGAGCGTCGCGGCGAGCTCGGCGACGGGCACGCGGAGCGCCTCGCGCATCGTGGGAGCGAATCCGTCCGCGTGGAGCGCCAGGGCGCGCGCGAAGACGCAGCGCCCGATGACGGCAGGCACGAGCAGCATGAGCACGAGCGCGACGAGGTTGCGGAGGTAGGTCCCGTGATGCGAGGGCGTCTCCAGTCCGAGGAGCCGGTCCGCGGCGTGGACCTGCGCGAGAAGGACGGGCAGCTCGCACGCGACGAGCACGCCCAGCCACGGGGCCAGCCCCACGCGAACGAGCGAGAGCGCCTCGTCGAGCGCATCCGCCAGACGCAGCCGCGCGCTCATCGCGACAGCTCGACCAGTCGAGCCAGCAGCGTCGGCAGCATGACGAGAGACGCTGCCGCGCCCGCCGCGATCACGACGAGCCAGCCGAGCCACGGGAGCGTCATCGACGAGAGCCGCCGCGGCGCGCGCCTCGCGGCGAGGCAGCGGGTGCAGTAGTGGATGCCCTCCCAGCGCGTCATGCACTCGACGCAGCCGATGCGCTTGCAGCCGACGCACGCCGCGCTGCCGTGTCGTTCGGGATGAACGGCGCAGGACGCCCTCCCGGCGAGGCTCATGACGCTGGCGCGGCCGGCTCGGGCGGGAGGGCGGACTGCGCCGCGGCGACCTGGTGGCGGATGTGGTGGTACGCCTGCTCCACGCGATGCTGCTTCAGGACGGCGACGACCCGCGCCTGGAACCGCGGCCCCTGCACGGTCAGCACGCTCGAGCGCAGCGCCAGCGCGATGCCGGCCATGACCGCGCCAGGAAGGAAGAAGACGAGACCTGCGATCAGCGCGACGACGGGCGCCTCAGAGACGAGCGCGAGGCCGATGAGGCCGCCGATCGCCGCGAAGACGACGCCCGTCCAGAGGAGATCGTGCGGGATCGCGCGATGCAGCGTGACCATGCGGGTCTCGTCGAAGAAGACGCGCTTGCGGTGGATCTCGAGCGTCGAGAGCTGCACGACCTCGACGCAGTCGTCGAGCAGGTCGGCGCGCACCTGCTTGAAGATGGACTCGGAGCGTCCGAGATGCGTGCGGCTCATGGCGCCCCTCCCGGCGACGGCCCCAGGGCTGCCGAGCCGATGCCGAACAGGATGATGCCGAGCACGGTCAACGAGAGCCCGGCGAAGAGCAGGCCGATCACGCCGGTCGTCACGAGGCCGGCGCGGCCCCAGGTCTCGCCGTTGGCGGCGCGCTGCTTCAGTCCCCGCCATGCCGCCCATGCCGCGATCGGCCCGAGGAGCCAGCCGAGATAGATGCCGCAGCCGACCACCGATCCGATCACGCACAGCGACGCGATGCCTCCCCAGTTGCGCTCCTTGGCGCGCGTCGTCGCGAGCGCGCCCTCCGCCGTGAGGCGATCGAAGCAGGAGACGCAGAGGGTCATGCCCTCCTGATCGACGCGGCAGAGATCGCACGCGAAGGTGCCGCAACGCTGGCAGGTCACCGTCGCGGCGTTGCCGGCATGGAGAGCGCAGGGCGGCGCATCGACCATCTCCTCGATGCGCCGCGTCGTCACCGCGAGCACGCGCGGGGTGAAGCTCGTAGCCTCGTACTCGAGCTGGCAGCCGCCGCATCGCGCGCGCCCCGACCAGGAGGCGGGCAGGAACGCGGGGATGCGGCAGCGCGGGCACTGCGGCTCCTGCAGCGCCGGCGCAGCCGGACTGGCGGAGCTCACCTCCGTCTCATGGCGTCGAAGTCGCGAGCGCTCACCACGCGCGTGCGCGCCGCGACGTCGTGCGTGCACGTGCGCTCGGGCGTCGTGAAGGCCGGGACGTAGTCCACGAGGATGCCGATGCAGCTCAGGAGCCCGAGGCCCATGCGGACGGCCGCGCGACCGAAGGCCTGCCCGGTGGAGATCCGGCTGCCGTCGGCGGACACGACGCGCAGCCCGCACGCCATCTTGCCGAGCGTCTGGCCGTAACGCATGAGCATCAGCGCTTCGTAGAGGAGCTGCACCGGCATGAGGAGGAAGAGGGTGGCGTAGCCTGCGAGAACGCCGGCCATCATCGCCTCGTCACCCTTGCCCCCGGCGAGCAGGCCGGCCGTCCCGCCGACGGCCAGGACGACGAGCAGCGTCCCCAAGCCCAGGATGAAGCCGTCCACGAGCTGCGCGAGGAAGCGCATGCCGATGTCGGCCAGCGGCAGGCCGCTGCCCTGCGTGCCCGAGCGCACGTCGCGCAACGTCGCCGACTTGCAAGCGGCACAGAGCGGCCGGCCTTGCAGGAGCACGAGGCAGTCGGGACAGTGGAAGACGCCACACGCGGAGCACGGCGCGAGCCCGGTGGTGATCGCGGGATGGTTGACGCAGCCGCCGACGCTCACTGCTGAGTCCCTTCGGGGTACCGCACGAACTCCCCGTTCATGAACACGATGTCGGCGGCGAAGCTCGTGGTGACCCCGCGCTCGTAGAGATTCGGGTCGTCCACCTCGAAGAGCTTGTCCTTGCCCGAGCTGCGGATGGTGTAGGTGAGGCCGGTGGTCCTCACGTCGAAGGGCTGTTCCCACCCGTCTTTCATCGGAAGGCTCGGCGCGTAGGTCGGCACGAGGACGGGAATCAACTCGTCCACGCTCGTCGCCTCCGGGTAGGCGTTGAAGTCCGTCGCGCGCGACTCGACGGCCGTCGCGATCGCGCGGACGTCGCTCATGGTCCGCTTCTGCTTGCCGCGCTGGATGGCGTTGAGCAGGTTCGGAATCGCGATGGCCGCGATGATGCCGATCATCGCGACGAGCATCATCCCGCCCACGACGACGGCGATCACGATGCCCGCGACGTTGCCGCCGCTACCTGCCTGCCCCGTGGTCGCCTGGCCCGTGCCTGCGATCAGGTGCCTCTCGGGCTCCGACATGTCGGCCACGCGCCGGCCGGAGTAGATCAGCGCGATCTTGCGCGAGAACATGTAGACGAGGATGAGAGCGTTCACGATCGTCCCGGGGCCGAGACAGAACAGCCCGAGGATGGACGTGACGATCTGGAAGACGCGTCCCCATGGCCTGACCAGCAGGAGCCCCGCTGCGGAGATCAGCCCGAGCACGCCCATGACGGCGAGGACGACGCCGAACCCCATCGCGGGCCCGGCGTCGGCGTCGGGCGTCGTGGCGCCGCCGATGAACGCGAGGGCGCCCGTCACGAGACCACCCAGCCCGAAGACGATGTCGAGCACGGCGATGACGGTCACGAGGCCGGGCTTGTCGGGCCGGCCATCACGAAGCGTGGGGACGTAGGCCTGATGCGGATGGGGGGGTGGGCTGCTCACGGATCCTCCCGCGGCACGGCGGCCGCAGCGCGCAGCCTACCGCGAGTCGCAGCCGCCGCGGGCGCCTCGCGACGGCAGCGCTTGCGGCGCGCGATGCGTCAGGCAGGTTCGGGCGCGGAAGCCCGGCCCCGAGCCGCCGGATCCTCGATGAGCTTCCTGAAGACGCCGAAGTCGGGAGGCTTGACGAGGTAGTGGTCGAAGCCGGCGTCGAGCGCCGACCTGCGGCGATCGTCGTCGCCGAAGCCGCTCAGCGCGATGAGCGTCGGCCGCGCCGAGAGGCGCTTCGCACGCAGCTCGCCAGCGACCTGGAGCCCGTCCATCGCCGGCATGCCGAGATCGAGCACGACGATGTCCGGCTTGAACAGCCCTAGGCGATCGAGCGCCGTCCTGCCGTCGCGCACCGCGAGGACCTCGTGCCCCCACTGCTCCAGCACGAGCGCGAGGCTCTCCGCGACATCCGGCTGATCGTCCACGATCATCACGCGGCGCCTCACGGCGGGGGAGGCCGATGCCTCGTCGGCCTCGTCGCGCGCGCCCTCGCCGCGATGCACTCCGACGGCGAGGGGGAGCCGCGCGACGAACTCG
>Ga0315912_10002596_pt1 | contig 18938 bp, 13 predicted proteins | sample VfabasoilMG_FD_204469 | JGI IMG/M metagenome (GOLD analysis project Ga0315912, IMG submission 204469) | Garden soil microbial communities collected in Santa Monica, California, United States - V. faba soil | ecosystem: Environmental > Terrestrial > Soil > Garden | place: USA: California...
GACTTCTCCATGAACCCGGAGGTGGAGGCGCTCTTGCTCGCGGTGGCAGCGGCGCAGCCGAAGAGCATCGTCGTGCTCACGGCCGGTGGAAACCTGGAGATGAGCCGCTTCATCGAGCGCGTGCCCGTGGTGTTGCATGCGTTCTATCCCGGTGAGGCGGGGGGGCAGGCGCTGGCGGAGATCTTGTTTGGCGTGGTCAATCCGAGCGGGCGTTTGCCGGCGACATTTGAAAAGCGGCAGGAAGATCGCTCCTCCTTCGGCTCCTATCACGACACGGACGGGGACCAGCGCGTGCAGCTCACCGACGGCATCTTCACGGGCTACCGCCATTTCGATCGCAACGGGATCGAGCCGCGCTTCGCCTTTGGCTTTGGGCTCAGCTACACGAGCTTTCGGCACTCGGGGCTCGTGCTCTCGAGCGAGCGGCTGCGCGCCGGGGAAAACCTGGAGCTCTCGGTCGACGTCACCAACGTGGGTCGTCGCGCTGGAGCGGAGGTGGTCCAGGTGTATGTGCGCGACGTGGCCTCGCGCCTGTCGCGCCCCGTCAAGGAGCTCAAGGGGTTCGCGCGGGTCTTTCTGCAGCCGGGGGAGACGCGCACGGCGCGCGTCGTGCTCGCCGGGGATGCCTTCCGCTATTACGATCCAGAACAGCGGCGTTGGGTGCTGGAGCCGGGCGAATTTGAGGTGCTGGTGGGAGCGTCGGCTACCGACATCCGCGCCCGGGCCAGCCTCGTCGTCTCCTGAGTGGGTGGCGGCGGCTCGGGCCGCGCGTGCCTTCCGTTTCACGATGAGTCGCTGTTGTGCCGAATTGATCCGGCAGGTGTGCGCGGAGCGAGGGCTGCCCTTGCGCCGGCGCCCCGCGTTCTGGGCTGCGTTGAAGCAGGTGTGGGGCATGCTAGCCTGAATCTGGGGTGAACCCCCCGCGGAGCCTCGCGCTCCCGTATTGCAAGCCATGCGCGCGCCGCCCGACCCTCTCCGTGAGCAGCTGTCCGAGCCCCAGCCGGCGAGCGAGGGCTTTGCGATCATTCTGCCCACGGCGCACCTCGCCGATCTGATCCAGATCAACTGTCTGAATCGGGTGCGCGGCGTGTTCCGCGTCTGCTCCGGGCTCGAGGAGGGGCACCTGTTTTTCTCCGACGGGCAGCTCGTGCACGCGGACTTCGGCGACGAGGCCATCGGCCTGGACGCCGTGGTGCAGATGCTCGGCCTGCGCGGCGGCTCGATCACCCCCTGCGTGCGCGCCTGGCCCGAGGTGGCCAGCATCGACATGGGCGCGGACGCGCTGCTCTTGAACGCGGCGCAGCGCATCGACGAGGGGGATCGAGGAACCTCGGCGCGCGCCGAGGTGACGACCAAGGTGGTGCGCCGGGCGCTGCCCGCCGAGACGGAGCCCCGCGCCGACCTCGAAGTGGTGGAGCTGGTGGACGCGCCCGAGCACGATGCGTTCGAGTCCGGGCCGGAGCCGTTCGAGCTCGCGGCCCCAGCGCCCGAGCGCCTGCCCGAGCCCGGCGCCCAACCGGCATCGGAGCCGGCAGAGCGCCTGGTGCGGCTCGCCGTCGCGCAGCTCGCGATCGACGGCAGCATTCAGAAGCTGACCCCGGGCGCCAATCCGGAACTCGCGGACACGGCCTTTTTCTGCCAGCGCGTGGCCGCGCTGATCGGTGATGACCTGGGGCTCGGCGAGTGCCGCGCGCTGTCGTTCGAGGCGGAGGCCGAGGGCATCGTGGTGTTCCAGGGCCGCAACCTGGTGGCGACGCGCGGCAAACTTCGGGATCTCGAGTTCGTGCGCGGGAAGGTAGGCCTACAGTGAACAGCGAGCCGCTGGCCTGCCTGAAGCGCGTGGCGGGCGTGCTGGGCAGCTTCGTGTGCGGTCCGCACGGGCAGCTGCTCTTGACGGACATGCCCCCGGAGCATGAGCTCCTGGCGCTGGAACGCACCGCCGCCCGCTTGATGAATCTGCTGCAGACCGCCAGCGAGACGCTGCCGGAGTGTCGCACCATCCGCCTGCGCTTCGCCGAGACGGAGCTCGTGAGCCTACGCCTGCGCTACGGCCTGTTGTGTGTGCTCACCACCAGCACGCCCGACCGCGAGTTGCTCGGCGTGACCACGCAGATGATCGCGCGCCGGCTGGCCGCCGCCAGCGGCTGAGCGCGGGTCAGGGCGGGCTCGGCCTCCGGACAAGCCCGGTGCGAACTACCCCGCGCGGGCCTCGCAGGGCGGCAGCTCGCTGCAATTCTCGCCCTCCAAACACTTTGGAAGGCCCCTTTCGCGGGCATAATCCGCCCATTCGGTCGCAAATAGCGGTCAATTTGAACCTGCATGCTCCCTGCTGTAGGATGGTGCTCACCGGGATAGAGATGCTGACAGACGAGGAAATCGAGAGGCTCGCCCGCGACACGGAGTCTGATCGCGTCGAGCGAAAGGAATCGCTGAGCGGCTCTGCCAAGGACAGAATCGCTCAAGCGATCTGCGCGTATTCGAACGACCTTCCGCACCATCGTGGCGCGGGGCTTGTCATTGTCGGAATGACCGATGCGGGGATGCCAACGGGCCTACCCATAACCGATGCGCTCTTGCTCAACCTAGGGGCGATCCGAAGCGACGGTAACATCTTACCGATCCCGACGATTGTCGTTCGTAAGGTGAAGGTCGGAGGGATCGACGTTGCCGCCATCATCGTCGCTCCTTCAACCGATCCACCGGTTAGGTACGAAGGTCGTGTATGGATTCGAGTCGGGCCCAGGCGAGCGACCGCAAGTCGCGACGAGGAACGGATCCTCGTCGAGAGAAGGCAGGCCGGTGACCTCCCCTTTGATCGGCGAACCGTGCGGGGCGCGTCAGTCGCGGACCTTGATCTCGAACTGTTTCGCGAGACCTACCTGTCGAACGCAGTTAGCAGGGAGGTGCTACTTGAAAACGAGCGCTCGCTTGAACATCAACTCGCGGCGCTGCATCTGGCAGCCGCAGTGTCGGGAGAGCCAAATCATGCGGCAATGCTTCTCCTCGGGAGAGACCCCAGGGCGTGGGTGCCCGGGGCTTATATTCAGTTTGTCCGCTTCGATGGTGTCAATCTCGATGCCCCAGTCCTCGATCAAAAGGAACTTGTCGGGCGAGTCGGTGACACTATCCGCGAGGCGGACACATTGACGCGGTTGAACGTTCGCATTGCGACGGTCATTGAGGGAAGACCAACGGAACAGCGGTCTCCAGACTATCCAGTAACGGCGATTGAACAGCTTCTCCGAAACGCGGTCCTGCACCGAACATACGAAGTCAATGCCCCGGTCTACTGGTATTGGTTCTCCGACCGCATCGAAATTCACAGTCCGGGGGGGCTCTACGGACGCGTAACTCCTGACAGTTTCGGAGCGCCCGGTTCCACGGACTACCGCAATGCGGGTCTTGCAGAAGGGCTCAAGATACTCGGCTTCGTTCAGCGCTTTGGATGGGGGATCGACACCGTGCGACGCCGCTGCCGAGACAATGGAAATCCTCCGCCGGAATTTGAGTTCCAGCCGTCCACATTGCTTGCCCTGCTAAGGAGACGACCTTGAGAACCATTGCGTTTTTTAACAACAAGGGGGGCGTTGGGAAAACTTCCCTGGTCTACCATCTTGGGTGGACCTTCTCGGACGAAGGGAAGCGCGTGCTGATGGTCGACTTGGATCCGCAGTCCAACCTGACAGCGATGTGCGTGGACGAGGAAAGGCTTGAACAACTCTGGGTCGACGACGACATGGCACGCAAATCGATGCGCGGTGCCATTCAGCCAATTGTTGATGGAGTCGGAGACATTCAAGCGGCGCACTTGGAGCCTCTCAACAATCGTCTGGCGGTAGTTCCCGGGGATATTAGATTGTCGGAGTTCGAGCAAAAGCTCTCCGATGCCTGGCCGCGCTGCATGGATAGGGATCCCGCTTCCTTTCGAGTGGCATCCAGCTTTCATCGCGTCATTCAGACGGCGGCGCTGCAGCATGATGCCGAACTGGTTCTGATCGATGTCGGACCGAACCTGGGCGCTGTAAATCGCTCCGCGCTGATTGCGGCGGACTTTGTGGTCACCCCTTTGGGTGCGGACCTCTTCTCCATACAGGGTCTACGAAACCTCGGGCCCACCCTTGCGCGATGGAGAGAGGAATGGGTGGAGCGACTGGCGAAGAATCCCGTACCGAGCCTGCCGCTTCCTAGCGGATCGATGGATCCGGTTGGCTACATCGTGATGCAACCAAATCTGTATGGGGGTCAGGTGACACGCGCCTACGACCGTTGGTTGCAAAAAATTCCGCTGGTCTACGGCGAGAAAGTTCGCCGCCATGCCACGCGATCGAATCTTTCGATCACCGACGACCCGTGCTGCCTAGCCGTGCTCAAACACTATAGGAGTTTGATGCCAATGGCCCAGACCGCACGTAAGCCAATCTTCAAGTTGACTTCAGCAGATGGAGCCATCGGCGCTCACTCGCAAGCTGTGCAGCAGGTGAGGGTTGAGTTTATAGATTTGGCTACCAAACTGATGGCGCGGGTCGAATGTTAGCGCGCCTCGTAGCTGATCCCCGAAGCGCGTATGCGTAGCCCCCTGAGCGAGGGCCATCGAGGCCTGGCGCAGGGCGGGCTCCAGAGGGGGATGTTCAGCGGGGCGGCTCGGGTGTAGGCGGCGGCTCTGTCGGCACGCGAAAGGGTGGCGCATTCAGGGCGAGCCCGGTGTCACACGCGCCGGCAGGTGCAAGACCGTGAGATCGCCAAAGCCGGACGTGACGGCCAGAGCTCCGCGCGCGATCTGCAAGTTGCGGCCCGGCTCCGGCAGCCCGAGCGCGATGGCCAGCACGTCCAGCTCTTCCGGCGGCGCCGCGTCAAACTCCAGCTCCAGCGAGATGCTGCGGTTCTCTGCCGGCACCAGCAGCACGCTCTGCGCACCACCATCGAACGACGGCTGGAGCGGGCGACCGTGCCAGCGGGTGTGCAGCAAGCGCGGGCTCGGAGCCAGGCGCAAACCTACTGCCCACAGATCGGCGGGCGCCTGTAGCTCCAGGCGCAACACGGATCCGTGCCGCTCGAGCCGGGGCTGGGGCAGAGGCAGCTGCGGTGCGGGCGCGTCTGCCGCATACATCAGATTTTCACCGTAGCTGGGCCCCGGCCAGGGGTGAGGGTGGCTCGGCCGTGACGAAAACGCTGCCGCGGCCCGCAGCGACGCCGGCAATGGTCCGGAGTCCCCCTCCGCCAGCCAGTGTGCCGCGCCGCTCGCGTCGACCTCGAGCCCGAGCGAGAGCCGTTGCGGCACCTCCAGCGAATACGGCGCGAGCGCCAGCTGCGCGAGCCCGAGCGCCGCGCCTCCCGCCCAGAGTGCGAGGCGCACGCGAAACCCCGACAAGAGGGGCCCGAGCAACGGCAAGAACGGGCTGAAGGCAAACGCGGCCGCAAAGGTCAGCGCTGCCGGCACCGCCAGCCCGAGCGAGCTCGGCAAGAGCAACAGCACCGGCAGCCACAAGAGCGCAGCCACGAGCGCGCAGCCGAGACGCGCCGCCGAGACGAGAACGGGCGGCGTGTGGGGCCGGAGCCCGAGCCGCACCAGCGCCGCCACGACCCCCGGCAGCACGGCGAGGTAACTGGCCAGGGGCAGCACCAGGCTGAGAACGAGGCCGACGGACAGCCAGCCCAGCCAGGTCACGTCCGCGAGTGCCCGGCGTTGCTCGCGGGACGGCGTGAGCCAGAGCGCAAATGCTTGACCGGCGGCGACCAGCACGAAGATCGAGAGCAGGAGCGGCAGCGGGGTGGCGATGATCGGGAAGGGCAGGGCTCCGAGCAACGTCAGCACCAGGCCGAGCAAGATCGTGGCCAGCACGGGCAGCAGCCAGGCCGCGAGCAGTGCGACGGCCGCGCGCCCCAGATCGCGCGCGTAGCCCCGCCGACGCCGTAGCTCGGCGCGCAGGGTCCAGCCCAACGCGAGCAGAGCGAGCGACGCGGCGGGCAACATCAGCGGCTCCGGCAGGGTCACGAGCAGCCCGCCGAGCACGTCGAAGAACACCAGCTCGCGCCCGGCGGGTGCGACCTCGGCGTTCGACGCGCGCAAGGTGGCCAGCACCGCGCTGCCCTGGTGCTGCACCGAGCGCCAGTCCAGCTGTTGCAGGGTGTCGCGCGGCGTGTGGTAGTGCTCGACCCCGCCCACGAAGGCAAAGTTGAGGCCCTGCAGGCCACGCTCCGCGAACACGGTCAGATCCGTGTCGTTGGGCATGTTGCGGTACACGGCGCCAAACAGCGAGCTGGCCACCGGGTGTGGGGCTCGCGCGTAGTGCTGCACCAGCCAACCGCTGCCGGTCGTCGTCTCGAACATCAGGCTCGGGCCGCGGCTGCCGCGCGCCTCGAGATTCAGCGCCACCTGCAGTTTTGCCGCCAGCGGGTGCTCGGCAGCGAAGAGCCGCGCGCCGAGCAAGCCCAGCTCCTCGCCGTCCGTGAACAGGAGCTGTACGCCGCCGCGCGTGGGCTGCGCGAGCAGCGCGCGGGCCAGCTCGAGCAAACTTGCCGTACCCTGCCCGTCGTCACCGGCACCGGGGCCCGCGGGCACCGAATCGTAGTGCGCGGCCAGCAGCGTGAGGGTCGGCCCGCCGCTGCCCGGCACCTCCGCCAGCACATTGTGCAGCTCCGCGCAGATGCCATCGTTGGCGCACGCGACCCCTTGCTGCACGCTGGGAGTGAGCCCGAGTTGCTCGAGCTCGCGCAGCAAACGAGCGCGCACCCGGGCCTGGGCGCTGCTGCCCGTCGGATGTGGGGTCCCTTCTTCCAGGAGCCGGCTCGCGACCTGCTCGGCGCGCGCCGCCGAGAACTCGGCCAGAGGCGCGTCCGCGGGGCGCACGGGCGAGGGTTCGAGCCGGCCGTTGATCAGCAGCGCCAGGAGCGCGAGCAACGCCAGCGCGCCGACGGCCAGCCCCCAGGATTCCTCGCTCGGCTTCTCGTCCCTTGTCACGCCCGGCTGTGCTTGCCGAAAGTCCAGCTCGCCCGCAAGCGCTCTCGACCAGCGTCGGGCGTCCGGGCGCGTTTTCTCCACGCCAGGCCCGTTCAGGCCACGCCGGGGCGCCGATAGCTGCGCAGCGCCGGGGTCCGCTCGGCGATCCAGAGCGCCGCCACGACGCAGCCGAGGCCGCCGCTCACCACCGCCGCGGCGGGACCGAAGCTCTGCGCCACCAGGCCGGCCTCGACTTCACCCAGCTGTGGGCCGCCCATGAAGAACATCATGTTCACGCTGGTCATGCGCCCGCGCAGATCATCGGGCGTTTCCAGCTGGCGCAGCACGTTGCGCAGCACCGTGCTCACGGTGTCGGCCGCACCTGCCAACATCAAGCACACAAAGCTGAGCCAGAGCCACGGTGAAACGCCGAACGCGGCGGTCACCACCCCGTAGACGACGACCGCGACCACGAGCACCCTGCCGCGCTGCTCGATGCGCTCGATCAGCGCGGCCATCGCCAGGCTGGTCAGCACCGCGCCCACTGCCGTGGCGGAAGACAAGAGCCCATAGCCGTGCGCACCGACACGCAGCACGTCCTGCGCGAAGATCGGCAACAAGGTCGTCGACGACGCAAAGAAGGTCGCAAAGAAATCGAGCAGCATCGAGGAGCGGATCAAAGGCCGCCCGAACACGAAACGGAAGCCGTCCACGATCGAGCGCAGCTCCAGCTTGGCGCGCGTAGTACCGCCCGTCGTGGGCGCCTGGCGGATCGCCCAGAGTGACCCGAGCAACACCACGAAGCTGGCGGCGTCGCAGGCGTACACGATGCCCACGCCGTGCGTCGCGATCAACAGGCCGCCGAGCAGCGGCCCGCTGACGGACGCCGTCTGAAACAGAATGCTGTTCAAGCTGATGGCGTTGGACAGAGCCTCGCGCGGCACGAGTGATGGAAACAGCGCGTTGCGCGCCGGGTTGTCGAAGGTGCCGAAGGCGGCCGTGAGCGCTGCCAGCACGTACACGGAGCCGAGCGTGGCCTGGCCGCTCAGCGTGAGCACCGCGAGTGTGGCGGACAAGAGGCACAACGCGCCGTTGGTCACCAGCATCACGCGCCGCCGGTCAAACGCATCGGCAGCCAGCCCCGCAAACAGCGAGCAGACGATGACCGGAACAAAGCGCGCCAGGCCTACCCCGCCGAGCGCCAGCGCCTTCTGGTCCGCGGGCACCAGCAGCGAGACCTGCCAGAGCAGCGCCGTCTGCCGCATCATCGAACCCGCCATCGAGATCAAGGTCCCGAGCCAGAGCAGACGAAAGTTGCGGTTGTGCAGGGCCGCCAGCGCTCGGTGCTCCAACAGCCGGGACATCGGCAGCGCTCTACTACGAGTCGCGTCCATGTGGACCTCTCTTTGCTGTGAGCTCCGGGCGGGCGTCGAGACTCGGCGGCGAGCGAGCGTCCCCTTGGGGCGTCAGGCGGGGAGCGAGCCGGGCTCTTGCCCGGGCGGCGACGCTGCCGCCGCGGAGTGCCGGCGCGGCCAGAGCCGTTGCAGCGCGGCCGCCAGGTCCTCCATGTACAGATAGAAGACCGGCGTCACATACAGCGTCAGCATCTGCGAGAAGAGCAGGCCCCCCACGACGGCTACGCCGAGCGGCTGGCGGGCCTCCGCTCCCGCGCCGGTGCCGAGCGCGATCGGCAGGGTGCCGAGCAGCGCGGCCAGCGTCGTCATCATGATCGGTCGGAAGCGCACCAGACAGGCCTCGTGGATCGCATCGTATGCGCTCTTGCCCGGAGTCTTCCGAGCCTCCACCGCGAAGTCCACCATCATGATGCCGTTCTTCTTCACCAGACCGACGAGCAAGATCACGCCGACGAAGGCGTACACGTTCAGGTCAAGGCCAAACAGCATCAGGCTGAGCAGGGCGCCGAAGCCCGCGAACGGCAACGCCGACAGAATCGTGAGCGGATGAATCACGCTTTCGTAGAGAATGCCGAGCACCAGATAGATCACAAATACGCTGATCAAGAGCAGCTGCCCCAGCCCGCCGAGCGAGGACTGGAACGCCTCGGCGGAGCCCTGAAAACTGGTGGCGATGCTGGCGGGCAGCACACGTTGCGCCGTGGCCTGCGCCACGTCGATGGCCTGGCTGAGCGAGTAGCCCGGCTTGACGTTGAACGAGACCGTGGCCGCCGGTAGCTGCCCGGAGTGGTTGACGGAGAGGGGCCCGACCGTCTGGCGTAGCGTCGCCAGGCTGCCGAGCGGCACGAGCGCCCCTGCATCCGAACGCACATAGAGCTGTTCGAGCGCGCTCGGGTCACGCTGGGTGCGCGGATCGAGCTCGAGGATGACGGAGTAGCTGTTGCTCGGCTGGTAGATGGTCGACACTTGGCGGGAGCCATAGGCGTTGGCCAGCGCGTCCTCGATGGCCTGCACCGAGACGCCGAGCTGCGCCGCCTGGTCGCGATCGATCTGCACCTGGATCTCGGGATTGTTGAGCTGCACGTCGGTGGTCACGTCCGTGACCTCGGGCGACTTGGCCAGCTCTTCTGCGAGCCGGGGCGCCTGCTCGTACAGGAGTGCCGTGTCCGAGCTCTGCAGCGTGAGCTGGTATTCGCTCTTGCTGATTCTGCCGCCCAGGCGGATCGACGGCGGGACGGAGACGTAGGAGCGCATGCCCGGCACCTGCGCCAGGCGCTTGCCGAGCTCGGTCGCGATCTGCTGCGCGCTGCGTGTTCGTTCGCTCTTTGGGCGAAGGCGCAGCGTGGCGTTGCCTTGATTGGTGCCACCGCGCGAGCCGCGCGCGCCCACCGAGGACATGAAGGCCTCCACGTCCGGGTCCTGGCGCAGGATCTCGGCGATCTCCTGCTGCCGCGTCGCGACGGCTTCATAGGAGATGCCCTCGACCGCCTCCGTCGTCAGGGCCAGCTGATCGGTATCTTCCGTGGGCAGGAAGCCCTTGGGAATGATCACGAACATGCCCACGCTGCAGAGCAGGATCAAAAACGATCCGGCCAGGGTCAACCGGCGGTGCCCGAGCACCACGCGCAGCGTGCGATCGTAGAAGCCCGACACCGCATCCAGCGCTCGCTCCGTCGCGCGATAGAACCGGCCCTGCGGCGCCGCGTGTTGGTTCGCCCGTAGCCAGCGCGATGCCAGCATCGGCGTGAGGCTCAGGGACACGAAGCCGGAGACCAGGATCGATACCGCGATCGTGACGGCGAACTCTTTGAACAGGCTGCCGATGATGCCCCCCATGAACAGGAACGGCACGAACACCGCCACCAAGGACAGCGTCATCGAGAGAATGGTAAAGCCGATCTCCCGGCTGGCGTCGAAGGCGGCCTGCATGGGGGATTTGCCCATCTCCACGTGCCGCACCACGTTTTCCAGCACCACGATCGCGTCGTCCACGACGAAGCCCACGCTCAGCGTCAGCGCCATCAGACTCAGATTGTTCAGCGAGAAGCCGAACAGATACATGGCCGCAAAGGTGGCAAAGACGGCCAGCGGCATGGACAGGCTGGGGATCAAGGTGGCCGTGGCGCGGCGCAGGAAGATGAAGATCACCGCCACCACCAGCGCCAGCGTGAGCAGCAGCGTAAACTGCACATCCTGCACCGAGTGCTTGACGGTGGTGGAACGATCGAAGAGCACGTCCAGCGTGATCGCCGCGGGGATGTCCTCTCGAAAGTGGGGCAACAGATCCATCACTTCGCGCGCCACCTCCACGGTGTTGGCGCCCGGCTGCTTTTGCACGGCCAGCACGATGGCGCGCTCCGTGCCCTCGGGGCCGCCGCGCCAGGCCGCCGTCTTGTCGTTTTCGACACTGTCGATCGCCCGGCCCAGATCCGCGATGCGGACGGGCGCGCCATTCTTGTAGGTGACGATCATGTTCAGATACGCGGGCGCGTTTTCCAGCTGCCCGTTGGCCTCGATCGCAAACGCCTTGTTCGGACCGTACAGAGTGCCGGTCGGCAAGTTCACGTTCGAGTTCTGGATTGCGGCAGATACTTGATCGAGGCCGATGCCGGTGGCGGCCAGCTTGCTCGGATCCATCTGCACGCGCACCGCGTACTTCTGAGAACCGTAGACCTGTACCTGGGCCACGCCGCGCGCCTGGCTGATGGTCTGCGCCAGGCGCGACTCGGCAAACTCATCCACCTGGTAGAGCGGCAGGCTCTTCGAGCTCATCGAGAGCAGCAGGATCGGGGTGTCCGCGGGGTTGACCTTGCGGTAGCTCGGTGGATCCGGCATCCCGTTGGGCATGCGCGGCGTGGCGCGGGCGATCGCTGCCTGTACGTCCTGCGCGGCGGAATCCAGGTCTCGCGACAGGTCAAACTGCAAGGTGACGTTGGTCGAGCCGAGCCAGTTCTCCGAGCTCATCGAGCTCATGCCGTCGATCGCGGAGAACTCGCGCTCGAGCGGTGTCGCGACGGACGCCGCCATCGTCTCCGCGCTTGCCCCCGGCAGCCGCGCGCTGACCTGGATGGTCGGAAAATCGACGTCCGGCAGCGCCGCCACCGGCAATTTGAGATACGCGAGCAGGCCGAACAACAAGAGCGCCACCATGACCAGGCTGGTCGCCACCGGTCGCCGAATGAAGAGCGACGAGAGGCTCATGGCTGTGCTCCCGGCGGAGTTGCCGCCAGGGCCCCCGGCTCGGCACCGGGCCGAGCGCCCGTGGCGGCCTGCTCGGCAGTGCTCTGCGCCGGCACGATGCTGACCTTCGTGCCCTCGCGCAGCCGCAGATAACCATCGGTCACGACCTGCTCGCCCGCGTGCACGCCCTCCTTGATCAGCGCCCATGCCGGCGTGGCGCGCGCGACCTCCACCGAGCGCTGGGCTGCCGTCTGGTCGTCTCGGATCACGAACACATAGCTGCCTTTCTGCGAGTCGCGCACGGCCGCCGCCGGCACCACCAGCGCTTGGCGATCGATGCCCATCTCGAGGCGCACCTCGACGGCGGCGCCGGGCCACAGCTCGAGCCCGGTGTTGGCGAACGTCGCCTTGAGGCTGAGCGTTCCCGTCGTGGGGTCGACCGTGTTCTCCATGAAGGTCAGCTGGCCCTCGGCGGTCTCGGCGCCCTCGCCGCGCGGAGTGGCCTTCACTGCCAGGGGGGTCTGGGCGAAGCTCTGGCGGATCTCGGTCAGATACGTCTGCGGCACGCTAAAGCGCACCTGCACCGGCGATAGGCTGCGGATCACCACCAGCGGCTGCGGCGCGTTCGCCTGGATCACGTTGCCGGCGTGGACGAGCAAGCTGCCGGTCTTGCCGCTGATCGGCGCAGTGATGCGTGTGAACTTGACGTTCAGGCTGGCGCTCTGGATCTGCGCCTGGCCTTCCTTCACCTGTGCGCGCGCGGTGGCCGCCTCCGATTGCGCCTGCGCCAGCTGCTGGTCTGTCGCCACGCCCTGGCGGACCAGCTCGGCGTAGCGCAAGGCTTCACTCTGCGCCTGCGCGGCCAGCGCCGCATTCCGGGCGAGCTCCGCTTCTGCGGCCGCCAGCGACGCCTTGTAGGAGCGCGTGTCGACGCTGAACAGGAGGTCGCCCTTCTGTACGAAGCTGCCCTCGGTGAAATGCACCTGCGTGATCAGGCCGGTCACCTGCGGCACGACGTCGACCGTGCTGCTCGCCTCCACCGTGCCGAAGGCGCGCAGCTCGATCGGCACGTCGAGGGTGTGCGCCGCGGCGATCGTGACCGGCGCCGCCTCCGCGCTGCGCCCGCCCGCCTTGCGCGACACCGCCCCGTCCGCGTCGTGGCCGAGCCCCCAGGCCGTCGCACCCGCGCCAGCGAGACACAGCGCCGCAAGCAGCAGCCCGCGTTTGAGCCGCGAGCGCCGGGGCTGCGAAGGAGAGGGAATCGTAGAGGAGTTCACTCCCGATCCTTAGGCCTAGCGCCTTGCAGCTCTCTGTCTCGATTGTTACCGAGTGTGTAGGTCGACGGGCTGTGGACGCAAGGAGTCCTCGGGGGTACTTCTGCTACACACCCTCCGAGGCAGGAGTCGGCACCGGCCGCAACCGTTGCAACAGCAGCGAGACGCCGATGAACAATCCCGCCGACAGAGCGAGCGACAGGTGGATGCTCGTCGCACTGCCGGCCAGCCCCACGCTGAGCCCGCTGAAGGTGCGCAGCCCCGAGGCCGACATGCCAAACACGCCGAGCACACGTCCCCGCTTGTCCTCGGGCGCATGCATCTGCACCAGCGTCTGGGCCAGGCTGCTGAACGACAGTTCGAAGAAGCCCGCCAGAAAAAGCAGCGCCAGGGCCAGCGGGTACCAGGGACACAGAGCGAAGGCGAGCAAGGCGGCGGCCCAGGCGGAGGCGAGCCGTAGCGCCACCGTGCTGGTCATGGCAAAGGGACTGCCGCGGCTCTCCAGCAAGAGGCCCGCGAGCAAGGCGCCGGCCGCGTCGGCGCCGAGCAGCGAGGTGTAGGCGAGGCCGGGGTCGCCGTGGCCGAGGTCGTGCGCGAAGCCCGGCATCTGCGCCTGATAGCTGTTGCCGACGAAGAAGGAAGCGGCGCCGGCCAGCAGCACCATGCTCGACAGCACGGGCAGCCCGCGGATCTCGCGCAGCGTCTGCACGATGTCGGCCAGGCCGCGCACGGCGCGCTGCGGCCGCTCCGCGGGGCTACGCCCGTTGCCCGGGAGATGCCGCCCGTAGGGCGCGCGCATCAACCAGAGCAGGAGCGGCAGGTAAAACACCGTATTGAGCAGAATGCCGCCCGTCGGTCCGAGCGAGAGCATCACCAGGCTGCCGATGCCGGGCCCGACCAGTACTCCCAGATAGCGCGCGGTCGCGTTCAGCCGCACGGCGCTCTTGAGCTCCGCGGGTCCGACGATGTCGTACAAGAGCATCTGGCTGGAGGTCATCCAGAACACCCCCGCGCAGCCGTGCAGCACGAGCAGCACCATGGCGTGCCACATCTCGAGCGTGTCGGTCAGGAACAGATAGCCCCACGCCGCCGAGACGAACAGAAACAGCGCGCCGCCCAGCTGGATCAGCCGGCGTGAGTCAAAGCGATCGTTGAGGGCGCCGACCGACACCGAAAACGCGAGAAACGGCAGCCAGTGCGAGACCACCGCGAAGCCGCCCAGGGCCGCCGAGTGGAACTTCTGGAACATGAGCCAGTAGCTGATCACGTGCTCGATGTTGTCGGCCATCATGGTCAGGAAAAACGTGGCCAGATACGGGCGAAATCCCGGCACCCGGAGCACCGCAAACGCGCGCCGCTCGCTCGGCCCGGCCTGCTCTCCGCGTCCCGTCTCGGGCGCTGAACGCGCGTCCACAGCCATCTGGAGCAAGCGCATACCACGTGCCTCTCGCCGCTAGAAGTCGGGCGTTCGCTCTCTGCCATCACGGCGACACGCACGCCGTGGCATACTCCGGGGCCATGGCTGTACGGCACGGCTCGGGGGCGCGCTCGTGATTCGCTGCTGGTGGGGTACGGCGGCTGGGCTGTTGGTGCTGGGCGCTGGCGGCATCGGCATGAGTGCGCTCGGCTGCACACTCGACGGCGGGGAGCCCGCCGAACTCGCCGCGCGCGGCTTCGCACAATTTGCGGAGCCGCGCGAGCTCGCGGGCGACGCGAGCATCGAGTTTGGGCAGCCTCTCGGCAATCGCTGTGCGTTCGACGTGCAGCAAGCGTTCGCGGCCTTGCCCGCGACGCCGACGGGCAAGATCCGCTATTGGTCCAGGGGTGGCTCCCGGCTGCCGCCGCGGCAGGGCAAGCTCGCCCCCTTCGGCAGCTGGGACGCGCACGTGCAGAGCATCTCGCGCCTGAGCTTGCCCTGGGACGACAACCTGTGGGCCGCGGTGTCGCGCTCCAACCCCGGTGCGAGTGGCGGTGCCGGTGTCTTTCTGGTGGATCTCGGCGGGGTGCGCGGCGCGGATGGCACCCGCTGGGTGCTGCCTGGCGACAACTTTGGCGGCGAGCCGCCTGCGGGGCGCCAGACGTACAAGTACTATCCACTCTCCGATACCGACCACCCCGGCGGCATCCAGGTCGTCGGCGCCTATTTGGTGGTGGCCGCGGAGGGAGCAGAGGGCGCTCCACCGTTCGTCGAGATCCTGGAGCGCGTCGCAGACGACGCCGACTACCGTTGGCTCTCGCGCTTCACCCTGCAGGGGGACCTGGGGGAGCCCGTGGCACCGAGCCGTTTCATCACGGCGGCGGCACTGACTCGACTCCTGGATGGGCGCTACCTGCTGTTCGTGCTCGGCAAAGACGAGGAGCAGCAGGGCTGGTTCTATGTCAGCGACCAACCCGTGCTGAGCGCGGACACCCGCTGGAGCTTCCTCGACTACGTGGCTGTGCCCGGGTGGTATCAGAACGTGACCCTGCTCACCGAGTGCGACAGCCGCGACGTCTATCTCCTGGCCACCAACAACATCGACTTCGATGGTAGCCCCAATTCCGGCACGGACTGGGCCGACCTGTACCAGGTGAGCCGCAGTGACGCGAGCGGCCACGTGGAGCTGTCGCTGATCGACGGTCGTATCTTCGCGGCGGGGGGCTCGGGTTATTGCACGTTTCGCGCGGCGGCCAACGCCTACGTCGATCGAGATGGCGCGCTCTTGCTCTACTGTCACGCGTACAAGGCAAACACCGATTTTCTCGGCAGCCCCGACGGCAAGCTCAAACTGGTCGAATACGCCCCGCCGTAGCCCAGCCTGTCCAGGTTTGGGAGAACGTGTCGCAACCCCGTAGGTCGTGGGGGCTGCGGAGATCTGGCGCAAGCCGTAGCGAAACGCCCCGCTCGGCGGCGAGTCTGCGTGGGCGAGGCGCTGGGCAACAGCCCGCTTCGGAAACACGTCATGTTCCCTTCACCAGAACGTTGCTCTCCGGAGCTTACAACGGCAGGTGTCATGCAACGCTGGGTCTTGGGCGGAGCCGCGCTGCTGGTGCTCGCGAGTGCGGCGGCGTTCGCGGTGCAGCGCGCGCCCGAGCCCACGCCGCCGTTGCCAGCAACCCCATCAGCCGCCGTATCACCGGCACCTCCCGCCTTGCCCGAAGCGGAGCGGCTCGAGTTTCGTGAGTTCTTCGAACCCGGCGCCGGCCTCTTACTAACTCCGAAGCTGCGCGCGCTGAGCGGCAAACGAGTGCGCCTTGTCGGCTTCATGGCGCAGCTCGAGTTGCCACCCCGCGGAGCGTTTTACCTCGTACCCAGGCCGGTGCACTGCGACGAGAGCGGAGGCGGCACCGCCGATCTGCCGCTCGAGAGCGTGCTGGTGCTGTCCACGTCGAGCGCCGGTCAGGCCGTGCCGTTCCTGGCGGGCGCGCTCGAGGTCACCGGCCTGCTCGAGGTCGGCAACCAACCGGACTCGGAAGGGCGAGTCTCCGCCTTCCGCCTGCGCCTGGACGCCGAGCGACCCAGCCCTCAGCCCGCCGCAACGCCGCCCGACGTCTCCTCGGGGTAAGCACGTTGCCCTCAACCAAGGAAAACCACATGTCTCTGCAGCGAAACAGCATCGGGGGATTGTCCGCCAGCATGATCTTGGCAGTGTCTTCGGGAGCCCACGCGGCCCCTACGTCCGTGTCGATCACGCCGCCCCACGGCGTGCGCCTGCTGAGCGGTCAGCGCTTCGACGTGCGTGTCGAAGGCAAAGGCACGGGCCCCTTCTCTGCGACCCTGGAGATCGACGGGCAGCCGCAGAGCTTCAGCTCCGGCGTGCAGAACAGCACGATGACGGACGGCATCTCCAGCGCCGGCTTTGGTGGCTTCAACCTGCGCGGCTATTCTCAGCTGCAACCCGGCGTGCACAGCATCCGCGCTTCGTTCGCGGATGCGACCGGCAGCGTGGACGTCAGCTCGACGTTTGAAATCCTGCGCGCTCGAGGCTCCCGGGAGCCGATGCGCAACATCATCATTCTGCTCGGCGACGGCATGGGCACCGCGCACCGCACGGCGGCGCGCCTGGTGCGCTTCGGCGCCACGCTCGGCGATCCGAACGGCTTTCTGGAGATGGATCGCCTGCCCGCGACGGGCATGGTCACCACCCACTCTTTGAACAGCATCATCACTGATTCGGCGCCCGGCATGGCCGGCTACAGCTCGGGCACACACGCGCAGAACGGCCAGGAGGGCGTCTTCCCGGCGAACGTCACGAGCCCGTTCTTCTTCCCCCGCGTCGAGTACATGTCCGAGTACCTGCATCGCACACAGGGCAAATCCCTCGGCCTGGTCAGCACTGCAGATCTCGAAGACGCCACGCCCGCCGCCAACGCGGTGCACACCGGCAATCGCGGCGCCGGCACCGGCATCTTCGATCAATTCCTGGACGAGAGCGACAGCGAGGGTACGGGAGAGTTCGGTACCGGACTGCGCGTGCTGTTGGGGGGTGGCCGGCGCTGGGCGCTACCGTCCGATCAGTTTGGCTCGAGCCGTGCCGCGGCCAGCGACTACGCTAGCCTGCCCGAGGACGTGCTCGACGCCTGGGGGTTGCCCGACAGCGCCGCCGGTGCAGCGGATCCCGAGCGCGACCTGCTGAGCGACTTCATCGACTCCGGATTCACCTACGCCGACAGCGGCGCTGCCCTCGATGCGGCGCTCGCCGCGCGGCGCCCGCCGCACAAGCTTCTCGGCTTGTTCGCGTACGGCAACATGAACGTCTCGCTCGACAAGCTGGCCAAGCGGCGCAACGTGCTCCTGCCCGGCAGCAGCACATTTGCCGTGGACGACTACCACGCGCCCGATCAGCCCATGCTCGACGAGATGACCCGAGCGGCGCTGAAAGTGCTCGGTCACAGGAACGAGAACGGCTTCGTGCTGCTCGTCGAAGGCGCGCACATCGACAAGCAGTCTCACGCGATGGACGCCGAACGCGCGGTCGTCGACACGATCGAGTTTGACCGCGCGGTGGGTGTGGCGAAGAACTTTGCCGAAACCGTCGATCGAGAGACGGTCGTGATCGTGCTCGCGGACCACGAGTGCTCCGGCTTCAGCATCATCGGTGCGCTTACCGGCACGGTCGCGGCAGCGGCCACGCTGCCGCCGGATGGTGCCGTGGTCGATCCTGCGACGCAGCCCGCACGCCAGAAGGCCGTGGGCACCTATGATGCGGCCGGGTTTCCCCAGTACGAGATCCTGGGCGACGGCTATCCGCGGACCATGGACATCGACGGGAAGATCCTGTTCGGCTTCGGCGCCAACGGCGATCGCTACGAAACCTGGCTCACGCGCCCGCGCCCGATCGTCGATAGCCTATTGCCCACCGTGATCCGCAACGAGCTCAGCGCTGCCGGCTACCCGGGGCAACCCTTCAATCGTTCGCAGGCCGACGGCTTTTTCATTCGCGGCCAGGCCATCGGGCAAGACCAGGCGGTCCACACGGCGTCTGACATTCCCGTCTCGGCGTATTCGGCGCACGCGGCGGTCGCACGGCAGTTCGTGGGCGTGCAGCGCAACACCGATGTGTTCGTGAAGCTGATGCGGGCAGCGCTGGGCGGCTATTGATGCGCCGGCCAGCTCGCACCGGCCTACTCTGGGGTTGCTTGCTCCTGGGCAGCCTGCTGCTCGTGGGCGTAGGGGTGCTCTCGGTCCGATTCATGACACAGGAGCACTCCCCCGTGCTGCGCTCGCCCGTCCAGCCGCGCGCCCTCGCTTCCGCGCCGGCTCCGGCGCAGTCAGCGCCGCGGCCGCGCTCCCGCCCGTTCGCGCGCCGCGCGGCCGAACCCCAATGGGCGTCGAGGCAGCCCGAACTCGAGCAGTCGGAGCCTCCGGAGGTGCTGTCGGGGGAACTCGCGGCGCTGCCGGCGGAGGATCGGGATCTGGGCATGGCCAGTGTGCCTTCCGGCGCGATCGCCCCGGATTTTCGCGCTCCCGATCCGCCTCCCCCGATGCCGTTTGATCCCGACGACGAATGAGCGTGATTGTTTCGAAGTGTGTAGGCCGGTCGGCTGTGGCCCTGGCCGCCCGCGGCGGGGCTATATTCCGGGGATGGACCGCGCTCACTTGCACGTGCTGCTGGTCGAGGACGACGCCAAGCTGGCGCGGCTGACCCGCGA
>Ga0315912_10002597_pt1 | contig 18937 bp, 9 predicted proteins | sample VfabasoilMG_FD_204469 | JGI IMG/M metagenome (GOLD analysis project Ga0315912, IMG submission 204469) | Garden soil microbial communities collected in Santa Monica, California, United States - V. faba soil | ecosystem: Environmental > Terrestrial > Soil > Garden | place: USA: California...
GAACGGCTCGCGGCGATCGTCGCGCTTGACGACGTACGGCATGACGAGCTCGGGGCTTTCGAACGTCGTGAAGCGCTCGCCGCAGGACAAGCACTCGCGGCGGCGGCGCACCTGCCGCCCTTCGCCGGCCAAGCGCGAGTCCGTGACCTTCGTATCTTCAAAGTTGCAAAACGGGCAATGCACGGCCGCTTATTCTGCGCCGTACACGGGGAATTGAGCGCACATTTCGACGACGCGGGCGCGCACACGGGCGACGACGGGCTCCGCGCCGGCGGCGTCGAGGATGTCGGCGATCCAGCCGGTCAGCGCTGCGACCTCGGGTTCGCGGAGGCCCCGCGTCGTGACGGCCGGCGTCCCGAGTCGAAGGCCGCCGTCGCCTTGCGTCGGCTCGCTGCTCGTATCGCCGGGCAGCGAGGCGCGGTTCACGGCGATGTGCGCGGCATGCAGCGCGCGCTCTGCACGGACCGCATCGATGCGCGAGCCGCGCAGGTCGACGAGCAGCATGTGGTTGTCCGTCCCGCCCGTTAAGACCCTGTAGCCGCGCGAGATCAGGCCGGCGGCCATGCCGCGCGCGTTCGCCAATGTCTGCCGCTGATAGGCGGTGAAGCCAGGCTCGAGCGCTTCCTTGAACGCGACGGCTTTCGCAGCGATGACGTGCATCAACGGGCCGCCTTGCGTGCCCGGAAACACGGCCGCGTCGACGCGCTCGGTTAGTTCGGAGCGCCGCGGCGCGAGGATCATGCCGCCGCGCGGTCCGCGCAGCGTCTTGTGCGTCGTCGTCGTCGTGACGTCGGCGAGCGGCACGGGGTTCGGATAGAGACCCGCAGCGACGAGGCCCGCGACGTGCGCCATGTCCGCGAGCAGCCATGCGCCGACCTCGTCGGCGATCGCACGAAAGCGTGCCCAATCGACGATGCGCGAATACGCCGAGAAGCCCGCGACGACGAGCTTCGGCCGATGCTCGAGCGCGAGCGCCTCGATTTCGTCGTAGTCGAGCTCGCCGGTTGCCGCGGACACGTCGTAGGGCACGATGTTGTACAGCGAGCCCGACTGATTCTCGGCTGCGCCGTGCGTGCGATGGCCACCGTGCGCCGGGCGCATCCCGAGCAGCGTGTCGCCGGGCGACAGCAGCGCGAGGTATACGGCGAGATTGGCTTGCGAGCCCGAGTACGGCTGCACGTTCGCATAGGCGCCGCCGAACAGCTCGAGCGCGCGGTCGATCGCGAGCTGCTCGACGACGTCGGCTTGCTCGCAGCCCGCGTAGTGGCGATGGCCCGGATAGCCGTCGGCGTATTTGTTCGTGAGCAGCGAGCCGGCTGCGGCAAGCACGCGCGGGCTCACGTAGTTTTCCGATGCGATGAGCTCGAGATGCGACTCCTGCCGCTCGCGTTCGGCGGCGAGCGCGCGCGCGACGTCCGCATCGAGCTCCGCGAGGCTGCGCGCGTCGAACATCAGGCTGCCAACTCTTCTACGACGCGCGTCCACGCGTTCGCGAGATTCGTGCGGTTGTAACCGCCGCCGCCCATGCCGAGCACGCGGCCTTGCGCGTGTTGGTCCGCGAGCGCGCCGAGACGACGCGCCGCGTATGCGTGCGCCTCGGCCGTCAGCTGCAAGTGCGTGATCGGGTCGCCGGCGAGCGAGTCCGCTCCGCACTGCAGCAAGATCAGCTCGGGTCTTGCGTCCTCGAGGTAGCGCTCGACCTCACGCCACGCATCGTGGAACACGGAGTCGTCGGCGCCCGGCGGCAACGGAATGTTGAGCTTCGTGCCGGCCGCGGCACCGCGCCCGGTTTCGCTGCGGTTGCCCGTGCCGGGATACAGATAGCGGCCGTCCTCGTGCAGGTCGGCGAACTTGACGTCGGGATCCTGCTCGAACGCGTAGAACACGCCGTCGCCGTGATGCGCGTCGATGTCGACGTACGCGACGCGACGAATGCCGTAGAGGCGCCGCGCCGCCTCGATCGCGACGCCGCAGTCGTTGAATACGCAAAACCCGGCCGCGACGTCGCGCGCCGCGTGGTGCAAGCCGCCGATCGGAATGAACGCGCGCCGCGCGGGCCCCGCGACGATCGCGGCGAGCGCCTCGAGCGTGCCGCCGACGACGTTCGCCGCGGCTTCGTAAACGCCGGGAAACGCGGGCGTATCGCCGGCGTCGAGCAAACCGCTGCCGCGAGCCGAGAGCTCGATGACGCGATCGACGTACGCGGGCGTGTGGAAGTACTCGAGCTCCGCGCGCGTCGCTTGCCGCGCCGACTTGCGGACGAGGTTGGCCGCCACCGGCGATTGCTCGAGCCGCGTCATGAACGCGCCGTGGCGATCCGTCCCGAACGGATGGCCATGCGGAAATCCGTAACGCGCGATTTCGGGACCGGAGATCAGAACGACTGCTTGTGACATCCGCCGGTAGGATAGCTCCGATGGCCTTGGCGTGCGCGCACTACGGGCGCAACCAGGCGTTGCCGAAAATGACGTAGAGCACGGTGTCGTCCCGACTGCCTGCGATGTCGAGGCCCATCTGTAGACCATACCGCCGAGCGATGAGGTAACGAAACCCGGCGCCGCCCGCCGTGACGTTGTCGCTTCGTTCGCGCCCCGCGAGCGAACTCTGCGCTTCGCCCGTGCCGGCAAAACCGACGACGCTGTAGCGGGGGCGCAGCTGCCAGCGCACCTCCGCTTCGATCTCGGCGGCCTGCTCGCCCTGGTACTGCAACGCTTGCACGCCGCGCAACGAGACGTACGGGCGCAAGTAGAACGGCGTGCCGTCGGAGCTGTCCTTGGCGCTGCCACGCACGGAGAAGAACAGAGCTTCGCCGAGCGGCCGAAAGTACATCGCCGTGAGGTTCGCCGTTTCGAAGTCGCGGTCGCTGCCGTACGACTCGCGAAAGAGAGGCAGCGAGAGATCGACGTAGATGCCCCGCGTCGGCGTGAAGAAGTTGTCGCGGCGGTCGAGCGTGAACGACGGCGTCAGAGCGCCAAGGCGCAAGCCGTAGTCGCCGCTCGAGACGTTCGGCAAGTCGACGAGCGGCGCGTCGAGCGAGAGTTCCGTGTCGACTGCGGCGTAACGCGCGCCGATCCAGAACTGCGAGTCGCCGATCCGATAGTTGCCGCCGAGCACGCCGCCTTTGGCCTTGATCGAGTAGCCGAGACCGTCGCCCGACGGACGGTCATCGCCGAGACCGAAAAACTCGAGGTTCAGGTCGAGATCGCCGAGCGCTGCGATCGTGCGCAGCCGGCCGCCCCACCACGTACCGAGATTCGCGCCGAACCAGCCGCGCGTTCCATTCTCGGTGCGCAGTGCGCCGGCCGTGCTCATCGTCGGCCTTACGAATTCCTCGCCGGGCTCGGGTGGATCGCCGTGAATGAAGACCACCGCACCGACGGCGCCGTAACCGACGGCCGGCTCCGTGATCGGAACGAGCAGCGGCACGAAGCCGTACGCGGTGTCGAGAAAACCGCCGACGTCGAAATGGCCGTCGTCGGGATCCCGGAACTTGCTGACCGGCTCCGCCGCACCGCCCTCGCCGGCCGCCTGCGGCGGCGATGCGCAGCCCAGCAATCCAGAGAGGCAAAGGGCAACGACGCATCCCGCGCGAAGCGCGCGCTCACCGCCCGTCTCCGACTCCATTCGGCGCTCCTTCGGCTCGACGAGCTGAAACCCTAAAGGAAGAGACGCTCGGGCCGGATAGGCCACAGGTCCACTGACCGGCTACCGCCCGCAAGCGCTACTCTGCGGCCTCCGTGCTCGACGATTGGCGGCGACCGCTGGGGGGCTCCGGTGCGAAGCTACGACACGCTGTTCTCGATCCGCCGCCTCTGGATCATCCTCGCGGTCAGCATGGTGGCCATGTTCGGCGCGCTGCTCTACGCCGGCGGCCAGATCTACCAAGCCGCACCGCCAATCCCGGCCGCCGTGCGCAGCTCGAACGGCGCGACGCTATTCACGCGCGCGGACATCGAGCGCGGCCAAAGCGTCTGGCAATCGATCGGCGGCATGCAGCAAGGCTCGATTTGGGGCCACGGCAGCTACGTCGCGCCCGACTGGTCGGCGGATTGGCTGCACCGCGAAGCGCTCGCGCTGCTCGAGGGGCTCGCTCGCAACGAGGGCGTGTCGAGCTACGACACGCTCGACGCACCGGACCGGGCGCGCCTTCAAGCAATCCTCGCACGAACGATGCGAACGAACACCTACGACGCGCAGACGGGCGTCGTGACGGTCACCGGCGACCGCGCGCAGGCGATCGCCACCGTCGCTCTGCACTACTCCGACCTGTTCGAAGGCCGCTCGGCCGAGGCGCGGGCATTGCGCGAGGAATACGCGTTCCCGATCGACGCGGTGCTATCGGCCGATGAAGCCGCAGCGCTGAACGCGTTCTTTTTCTGGACGGCGTGGTCCGCAGTCACGGAGCGGCCCGGAGAGGCGATCTCGTACACGAGCAACTGGCCGCACGAGCCGCTCGTCGGCAACACGCCCACGGGCGCCGTGTTCATGTGGACGTTCATCTCGATCTTCGTGCTGCTCGGAGGCGTCGGCGCACTCGTCTGGTACTACGCCCGGGAGTTCGACATCTGGCGGCGCGACGGCGAGCCGGAGGCGGGCTTTGCACGCCGCGACTTCATGGACGGGATGGCCGTGACGCCGTCGATGCGCGCGACGTCGTGGTACTTCCTGATCGTGACGGTCTTGTTCGCCGCGCAGGTCCTGCTCGGCATCGTCACGGCGCACTACGCCGTGGAAGGGCAAGGGCTGTACGGTCTGCCGCTGTCGGAGTACTTCCCGTACTCCGTGACGCGCACGTGGCACACGCAACTCGCCGTGCTGTGGATCGCGACGGCGTGGCTCGCGACGGGCCTCTACGTCGCTCCAATGCTCGGCGGCCGCGAGCCGAAGCTGCAAGCGGCCGGCGTGTGGTTCCTGCTCGCGAGCCTCGTCGTGATCGTCGGCGGATCGTTCGCGGGGGAATGGCTGGCGATCAATCGCATGATCGGCGACCTCGGCGTGAGCTTCTGGTTCGGCCACCAAGGGTACGAGTACGTCGACTTGGGCCGCTTCTGGCAGATCTATCTGTTCGTCGGGCTGCTGCTCTGGGTCGCACTGGTCCTGCGCGGCATCAAGCCCGCGCTCGCGGCTCGCGAGACCCGCTCGCTGCTGTTCCTCGTGGTCGTCGCCACCGTGGCCATCGGGCTCCTGTTCGGAGCCGGGCTGCTCTACGGGCGCACGACCCACATCTCGATCATGGAGTACTGGCGCTGGTGGGTCGTGCATCTGTGGGTCGAAGGCGTGTTCGAGGTGTTCGCTACCGCCATCGTCTCCGCGCTGCTCGTGCGCATGGGGCTCGTGAGAGTTTCGGTCGCGACCACGTCCGTGCTCGTCGCGACGATCATCTTTCTCGGCGGCGGCGTGCTCGGCACTTTTCATCATCTTTACTGGAGCGGCACACCGATCGGAGTGCTGGCCTTGGGCAGCGTCTTCTCGGCGCTCGAAGTGGTGCCCCTCGTCGTCGTCGGCTTCGAAGCCTACAGCCGTGCGAAGCACGAAGGGCTCTTCGACTGGCAGAGAGCGTATCGGTGGCCGTTCATGTTCTTCGGCGCCGTGCTCGTCTGGAACTTGATCGGCGCAGGCCTCTTCGGCTTCCTGATCAACCCGCCGCTCGCGCTCTACTACATGCAAGGGCTCAACACGACGGCGACGCACGGTCACGCGGCGTTGTTCGGCGTGTACGGAATGCTGGGGCTCGGGCTGATGCTGTTCTGCATGCGCGGGCTCACCGACGTCACGCGCTGGAGCGACCGCCTGCTCGCGACGAGCTTCTGGTGCCTCAACGTGGGCCTCGCGATGATGGTCTTTCTGTCGCTGCTGCCGCAGGGCTTGTGGCAAACCTACTTGAGCTTCACGCGCGACTACGCGTACGCCCGCAGCGCGGAAGTCATCCATGGGCCGGTCATGGAAGCGCTCGTCTGGGCCAGAGTGCCCGGCGACGTGGTATTCGCCGTGGGCGTCATGGCGTTCGCGGCGTTCGTCGTGCGCGCGTTCGCTGCGACGCGCACGCCGCGCGCGGCCAAGATGCCGGGCGGCGACTACGCGCAGACTTGAACGGCGCCAACCCCGCCCGCGCGGGCGCGCTCTTGCGACGCCGGGGCTACTCGCGCCCTACGCCGATCACATCATCGAGGACGGACCAGCGCCGCTGCCTCTCGGCGGCGTCTCGCCCGAGGATCCAGTACGAATAGAGCTCATCGAGCATTCCATCCTTCCGCTTGAGCTCGAGCCACTGGTTGACGAAATCGCGCCACGCCTCGTCACGAACCAGCGGGAAGCCGAGCGGTATCCTCATGAGACCCGGCTGCGGAACGACGACCGTGAACTCCGGATACAGCAATGTCCACGCCGAGCCGCGCTCGGCGGCCGCGACGATTGCGTCGGCCCCGAGGTCGCCGGAGCGGAGCGCGGCTTCGATGTCCGTCCTCACCTCGACATCGGCTCGAGGCAACGCGCGGCGGATCAGCTCGACGTAGTACGGGAGGTCGGGAGCCGCCAACTTGAGATCGTCGTCGGCACGCAGCGCCTCCCAATCCCGAAACTCATCGCGGCGGTGATCGGGCACGATGAAAGCGAGCGTCTCGTCGAGGTACGACGCCGAAAACGAGATCTCCGCCATCCGCTCCGTCGTTATCGCGACCCCCGCCATCACGACGTCGACGGTGCGGGCTTCGATCGCCTCGACGATCCGCTCGCGATCGATCGGCACGAGCACGAGGCGTACGCGCAAGTCCCTCGCGAGCGCGTGAGCGAGCTCCACGTCGAATCCAACGAGGTCGCCGGCGCCGTTGAAAAATGCGAACGGCAGCGCGTCGGCGAAGTATCCGACGCGCAGCGCCCCTCGCTGCCGGATCCGTTCGAGCGTCGTCCCGGACTCGCCTGCGGCCGGGACGTCGAGCTCGCGCAACACGACGGCGTCAGCGCGCTCCGTGCGCAGCTGCATCGACATCAGCACGCCTCGCTGTGTGTACGTCGGGCGGAGCACGCTTTCGAACAGGAGCCGGCCGCCGCCGAAAATCACAGCGGCAAGGGCGACGGTGACGATGCCGTAGCGCGCGAGGCGCACCGCCTCGATCCGGAGCTTTCCCGCCATCGCAGCGGTCGCCAACAACGCCAGCGTGACGGTGTGGGACGCAGCAGCGAGAGCGCCGAAGTGTGAATTCACGACGCCGGTCGCAACGAACAGTTGGAACGTGTCCGCGGGGACTCTGAACACGTCGAGCAGGAAAGGCACCGCCGCGTTCAGGCTACCGAAGAAGCTCAGGAGGCCGGTCGCAGCTAGCTGCGGATACCGCGCCACGTCGATTGGCGTGTCGGCGAACCACGCCGCGAACAGCAGGAACGATAGCGACATCAACTTACCCGTCGAAGGAAAGTTGAACGACGCAGAGACGACGACGTCGGGCAGCGTGCGGCGTTCCTCACCGCCGATGTCGTGGCGTTCGAGCAGCTCCTTGGTCGCCTCGATCAGCATCGGCAGCACGATGAACAAGTCGCTGACCACGAAAGCGGTAATGAACGCGTCGCGGCAGCGCGCGAGCACTTCGCGCGCCTTCAAGGGCGTCAACGCGGCCACTAGGCCCGGCAGCAACCAGAGGCTCAAAAAAAGCGCCGCCGCACTGTAGACGATGAGATACACCTGCAGGCGGGCGAGTTGGACCACGTCGAGCGTTCCGGCCGCGTTGGCGGCGATGGCGAACAGCCCGTAGGGCGTGAGCCGCGTGATCATCTTGGTCGCGCGCGACAACAATTTTGCTGCGGCGCCGAGCATGTCGAGCACGACCGCCTTGTTTTCCATCCCGATCAGCGCCACGCCGAGCAGCACCGAAAACAGCACGACGGCCGGCACGATGTTGTTGGCGAGGGAGAAGAACGGGTTCGACGGGATGTACAGATCGATGAAATCGAATGTTGCCGGCGGCTCGACGACCGTAGTGCTGAAAAAGCGCGCAGTCTCCACCACCGGAAACGCGAGCGGAAACAGAGCCGCGAGCACGAGAGCGATCGCCCACAGGCACAGGAGAATCGAGCCGGCACGCAGCGCCAAGGCTCGCGCCTGCTGGTAGTCGAGCCGGCCCAGGTTCGCGACGAGCGACACGGTCATGTACGGCAGGACCGTGACCTGCAGCAGCTTGACGAAGCCCGTCGCAGCGAACGCGAAAACGGCTGCACGCTCGCCGAGAAACAGGCCGACGGCTACGCCCGCGAGCAACCCGACCAGAATCTGCTTGGAGAAACTCACGCCGTCAGGAACGATCGCCGAGCGGCCGGCATCGCTCGACGATCTCGTCTTGCCGCCGCTCGGCAGAATCGATGATCTCGTAGAAGCCCGCCACGTAGCCGCGCGCCTCGGCACGATGCTCGTCGGACAGCGCCGGCACCCGCTCGATCAGCGCGGCGATGGGCTCCCGCTCCGATTCGAACCGCCGGAACACTGCGTCCCAATCGAGCCCCGGATAGCAGAAACCGCGATACACACGTTGTGTCACTTCTCGAATGGACAATGCTGGCGACGGGATCGCATACGACGCGTCGACAATGCCAGACTGATCGAAGTCGTACGGAACGGCTACGACGGCCTCGCCCGCGGCGCGAAAGTGCGCGACGTTGTGGCCCTTCAGCATCGACCAATCGGTATTGCCGATCATGAACTCGAACAGATCGAGAGCCGCCAGTTGCGCGGCGTCCCCGGTACGCGGATCGAAGTTCTCGGTCGGCCAGAACTCTCTCCCAGTGCGCTCGGCGAGCGAGTCGAAGTGCTCGGTGAAGAACGCGTAGCGCTCGAATGTGCGCGGCCGACGGCCCGTGTGCTCGTAACGTATGCGCGCGAGCCGTACACGCATGCTGTCGTCCGTCAACTCGTTGTAAATGCGGTAGGCGAGCAGCTCTTTGAGAACGTATTGCTCTTGGGCGGCAGACCGCTCGCTGCAATGCGTCGTGAGAGGCAGCATGACCTGCCCGGCAAACACCGTTCCTTCGGTTCCCGTGTCGCCGAAGATCACGGAGAGCGGCGGCATCGAGCAATTGGCGGCGACGTTTCGCCAACGGCCGCGCGCGCGAATCCAAACCGGGATGGACCGAGCCGTGCCGTCGCGCTCGGCATAGGCCAGCGTGCCCGCCGTGTCGGGGCAGCCGGCATCGCTGCCCGCTCGACAAAGCGCATTCATGTCGAAGGACAACGTGATCGCCAGCGGCTCGGCGTCGTCGAACAGCCCGGATTGCGCCCATGACGAGTCCGCGACGAACAGCAACCCGAGGATTGCCCCCATGATGCGTCGCGGCAATCGGGCGACCCAGCGCTTCCCACTGCCAGCGGCCATTCTTCTTTTGCCCATCGTGCTCGGTACCGCAGACATTCTATGCATGCCCTGCGCTCGTCAAATTGCCCGAACGGCGTACGCTAGGCCGTGCACACGGCATCGAACGGAGGGCCCACGTGCGGAGAAAGATAGCGACCGGAACCCGCGGCTGGCTCGTGGGCATCGCCGCTGCCGTCTTGCTTGCTCCCGCGGCCGGCCAGGAGTCATGGAGGTTCGCGACCGATTCCCGAGTCGTTGCATTCGCCGACGTGCACGGAGCGTACGACAGCCTGGTCGAGCTCCTGCAGGCGGCCAACGTAGTCGATACCGAGCTGCACTGGAGCGCCGGCGCCGCTCACGCGGTGAGCTTGGGCGACCTCGTCGACCGCGGCGCCGGAACGCGCGCCGTGCTCGACCTCGTGATGCGGCTCCAGCGTGAGGCCGCGGCGGCCGGCGGGCAGCTGCACGTGGTGCTCGGCAATCACGAGCTCATGACCTTGCTCGGAGATTGGCGCTACGTATCGCCGTCTGATTACGAGTCGTTCGCGGCCGACGAGCCCGAGACGATGCGCGCCGCCGCCTATGCGGCGCTCACAGCCATCGGCGGCGCCTCGACGCCGACTCGCGCACAATTCGACAGCGCGTATCCGCGCGGCTACTTCGCCCGCCAAGCGGCGTTCGCGCCAGACGGCCGATACGGCGCTTGGCTCCTGTCGCTGCCTGCCCTCGTCGTCGTCAATGACGCCGTGTACGTGCATGGCGGCCTGCCGGCGCTCGTGGCACAGCACGGACTGGCGCTCAACGAACGCGTGCGGACGACGCTGGCACGCTACCTTGCATTGCGCGAGGAGCTCGTCGCGCGCGGCGTACTGCCGGCGTTCGATCGCGGACGTGACACCGATGCCGCCGGGTCGGCGGCGCCAAGCGCGGAGCGGGACGAGTTTCTAGCTCTCGACGCAGCTCCCGAGCTCGGGGTCGAGGGGCCGCTCTGGTATCGCGGCTCGGTCTATTGCAAGCCGATGCTCGAGCAACCGATCCTCGATGCGGCTCTCGATCGGCTCGGCGTCGCTCGCGCCGTCGTCGGCCACACACCGACCGGCGATCGCCGTGCTCGCTCGCTCTATGACGGGAAGCTGATCATGCTCGACACGGGCATGCTCGCAGCCGAATACGGCGGTCGCCCAGCCGCGCTCGTTAGCGACGGCCGCGAGCTCGCGGTCCGCTACGCGGCGCCACCCGCGAGCGCGGCGCCCGACAACGGCCGCACGGTTGCATACGGGCGCACCGACGCCGAGCTACGCGCAGCGCTTCAGCGCGGCGGCGTCGTCAGCGTGCAGCGCGCCGGTGGTTCGGACCCATGGGAAGTCGTCCTGCGAGACGGCGACGAGGCGCTCAACGCCACCTTTCGTCCCGAAGGTGTGGACGGCGCCGCCGACGCCGAGCTCGCAGCGGCAGCGCTCGACGCCCTACTTGGCACGACGCTCGTCGCTCCGACAGTTGCGCGCACGATCGATGGCCTGGATGGCGCTCTTCAGCTGCGGTATCCGGGCGTCGTCACCGAACGCGAGCGCGTGGAGCAGCGGCTGACTTTCGGCGCGTGGTGCCCGCTCGAGCCGCAGCTCGAGCTCATGCGCGCATTCGACGTGCTCATACTGAATCGCGGCCGCACGGCCGACACCGTGCTCTTCGGCAACGACCGCACGGACGTGACGCTCGTCGGCCACGGCCGGGCGTTCGCCCCGGAGACGGCTCTACCCGCCGGCGTTCGAGATCTGCCCATACCGGCGGCCCTGCGCGAAGCGCTGCGCGCGCTCGACGAGCCGCGGCTCGTCGCGGCACTCGGCGCTTGGCTCGACGCGAGGCAAATCAGGGCGCTACTGGCACGCCGGGACGGTATCGTCGGCTCCTCGCGGAGGTCGCGCGCCGATTGAGCCGGCCGCGGCGCTGCTCACTGCCGCCGCACGCGCGGCATCGCGTCGGACTCTTTCCGCGCGTCTCCCACAGCTCCGTCGACTGACCCGCTCGGTAAGAGGAACCGCCGCTCGAGGTCCGCGGCCGTCAGCGGCTCCGACAGCAAGTACCCCTGGACTTCGTTGCAGCCGCGCGAGCGCAGCCACTCGAGTTGCCCCTCCCGCTCGATGCCTTCGGCGGTGACCGTGAGGCTCAGGCTTTTTGCGAGCGAAAGGATTGCGCTCGCGATCGCCGCGTCGCTCGCCGATCGATCGACGTCGCGCACGAACGCCTTGTCGATCTTGATGCGATCCGGCGGGAAGCGCGTGATGTACGCGAGCGAGGAGTAGCCCGTGCCGAAGTCGTCCAGCGCGATGCGGCAGCCGAGCTGGCGGAAACGCTGCAGCACGTTCTTGACCTTCGCCGAGTCTTTGACGAGCAGCGACTCGGTGATCTCGACCTCGATCAAAGACGTCGGCACGCCGGCGGCAGCGGCTTCGGTCTCGATGACGCGTGCCGGGTCGCCGTGTAGCAACTCTTTACCGGAGCAGTTGATCGCCACGGGGATTCTCAAGCCGCGGTCGAGCCACTTGCGCAGCTGGCGGCACGCGGCTCGCACGACCCACGCGCTCATGTCGATGATGAGGCCGCTGTCCTCGGCGATCTCGATGAAGCGTGTAGGCGGAATGTCGCCGTACTCGTCGTCGGTCCAGCGCAGCAGCGCCTCGACGCCCACGAGCCTGTTGTCCACGAGACTGAATTTCGGCTGGAACTGAAGCGTCAGCACGTCGTTGTCGACGGCGCGGCGCAGCTTCGCCTCGAGCTCGAGCCAGTGCTGCAAGCGATTGCTCATAGCCGGGGCGTAGACCGCGACGGGCCCCGCGGCTCCGGACTTCGCCTGATACATCGCGGTATCGGCGTGCTTCAGCACGGTGCCGACGTCGGCGCCGTCGTCGGGATACACGGCGATGCCGATGCTCGGCGCCGAGTAGAACTCGAGCGAGTCGTAGACGATCGGCGCGGCGAACGCATCGCTGCAGGCGGAGGCGATCTGCAATCCGACGTCGCGCGCTTGCGGGTCGCGCACGGCGATCACGAACTCGTCGCCGCCGAAGCGCGCCGCCATGACGTCGGGGTGCCGCGCCGAGAAGCCGCCGAGCGTATCGCGAAGGCGGCTCGCGACGGTCAGCAACACCTCGTCGCCGACGGAATGGCCGAACGTGTCGTTGACGCGCTTGAAGTTGTTCAAGTCCAAGTAGACGACCGCGACGGACTCGCCGGCGCGCCCGGCCGCGCCGAGCATCGAGCCGAGCAAATCGATGCAACGGCGCCGGTTCGGGAGCCCGGTCAACGTGTCGTAGTACGCGAGCCGCTCGATGTGCTCCGCCGCGGCCGCGTTGCGCAAGATGTACTCGAGCCGGTGCGGAAGCAGCGCCCAGTTCACGGGCTTCGAGATGAAGTCCGTCGCCCCGGCCTCGAACGCGCGGCGGATCGCATCGGAGTCCTGATGACCCGTGACGATGACGATCGGCACTGTGCTGAAGCGCGCGTCGGCGCGCAGACGCCTGCAGACCTCGTTGCCGTCGAGCACGGGCATGTCGACGTCGAGCAGCACGATCGCGGGATCGCTTGCGCGGGCTGCGGCCAGGGCCGCACCGCCGTCGGCGAACGACAGGCACTCGAGGCCCGCCGCGGCGACCGATTCCTCGAGCAGCACGCGCCCGAGATCCTCGTCGTCGGCGATGATCGCAATGCGCTTCTTGGCGTGCTCCTGGCTCATGCCGTCGCTCGCAGCCGCTCGACGTGCAGCGCTTCGAGGAGCGGCGCGTGCTCTGCGCACAGCTCGTCGCAAAGCTCGTTCGCCTGAGCGCGCTCGTCGGCGAGCGCGCGTCGCTCGAGCTCCTTGACCCGCTGCGCAAAGACGAGCGCGCCGACGTTGGCCGCCGCCGACGCGAGCTTGTGACACACCGCCGCGGCCGCCGGAAGATCGTCGCGATCGAGCGCGGCTTTGAGCTCGCCGAGCGCCTGCGTCGAGCTCGACGCGAACAGCGCGACGAGCTTCGAATACAAACCGGCTTGCTTGCCGGCGCCGAGCTGCTGCAGCGCGGCCACGGCGGCAGCGTCGACGGTCGTCAACGACGAGCCGGGCGAGAGCGTCGCCGCCGAGCTCGCCGCGGCGAGCGGCGCGCCTTGCGCGGTCTCGTCGCGGCGCGCGGCCCACCGCCGCAGCATGCGGCGGCAGTCTTCGAGCGTGTACGGTTTGCTCAATATGTCGTCGATGTCGGCCGCGAGGCACTTGTCGCGATACCGCACGGCGTCGTGAGCCGTCAGCGCGACGATCGGAACGCGCGCGCGGCCGCCCTGCACGCTCTCCACACGGCTCTCCTGACGGCGAATCAGCGCAGTCGTCGCGAATCCGTCCATGCCGGGCATGCTCAAGTCCATGAAGATCAAGTCGAAGTGCTCGGCCGCCGCGGCGGCGACGGCCTCGGCGCCGCTCGTCACCCAGGTCGACGTGCACCCCATGGCCTCGAGGTAGCCCTCGGCCACCGCAGCGTTGACGGCCTCGTCCTCGACGAGCAGCACGTGCGCGCGTATGGGACCTTTCGCCGCGTGAACGGCCTCGGCCGGCGCCACGGCCGCCTGCACGCCGAGCGCCGACGCAAACGCCTCGTGCAGGGCCGTCGCGTGCACCGGCTTCAACACGATCTGTTTCTCGGGCAGCAGCACTTGCAACGCGCGCGACTCGACATCGGCGGACGTCGCGATCACGACGAGTTTCGGATGCACGCCTTCGGTCGACGCGAGCAACGAGCCGAGCGTCGTCGGGCGTGTGCCGGCATCTACGACGACGACGTCGCCGTCGACGGCATCGGGATCGGCCGGCAGCACCGTGAGGCCGAGAGCCGCCGCGTGGCGCGCGATCGATTCCGCGAGCGACGGTCGGCGCGTGACGATTCGAACCGTGCGGCTCGGCAGCACGTGCCGCGTCGGGGCGGCCGCAGCGCCGAGCGCAACGGGCAGCGACAACCGGAACGTCGAGCCGACGCCGGGCTCGCTCTCGACGTCGATGGTCCCGTCCATGAGCTCGGCGAGCTCGCGGCAGATCGCAAGCCCAAGACCCGTGCCGCCGAACCGCCGCGTCGTCGTCTCGTCGGCTTGGGCGAACGGCTCGAAGATCTTGTCCATCGCGGCCGCATCCATGCCGATGCCCGTGTCGGTCACGGCGAGCCGCACGACGGCACGGTCGCCATCGCCCGCCTCGACGTCCGCGCGGACGACGACCTCGCCGCGCTCCGTGAACTTCACGGCGTTGCCGACGAGATTCATGAGCACCTGCCGCAAGCGCAGCGGGTCGCCGAGCAACGTGCGCTGCACGGGCGGCGGCGGGCAGACGACGAGCTCGATGCCTTTGTTGTCGGCCGTCCCCGCAAACATGCTCGTGCACTCCTCGAGCACTTGCGCGAGGTCGACCGGCAGCTTCTCGAGCGCGACCTTGCCGGCCCGAATCTTCGAGAGGTCGAGCAAGTCGTTGACGATCTGAAGAAGAATCTGCGCCGACGACCGGATCGTCTTCGTCAGGTGCGATTGCGTCGCCGACAGCGACGTGCGTCCCAAGAGCTCGGTCATGCCGACGACGCCGTTCATCGGCGTGCGCAGCTCGTGGCTCATGCGGTCGAGGAAGTCGCTCTTCGCGCGCGCGGCCTCGGCGAGCTGCCGGTTGCTCTCTGTGAGCTCGCGCGTGCGCAGCCGCACCTCGGCTTCGAGGCGCTCGCGGGCCTCGACCATCTCGCGGATCTTCCGCCGATGGCGGCGAATGCGCTGGCCGACGAACGCAACCGCCGCGAGCGCGTAGAGCGCGTACGCGAGCGGCGACGCCCAGGGCGCGGGGTTGCGGTGAATCGTGAGGCGCAGCGGCGTGTCGCTCCACACCGAATCGGAACTCGCGGCGCGCACCTCGAGCACGTGGTCGCCCGCGTCGAGATTCGTCAACGTGACGCGCCGCTGCGCGCCGAGGTCGATCCAGTCGTCGGTCAGCCCGCTCATGCGGTACGCGAGCCTGTTGTGCTGCGGCGAGTTGAAGTCGAGCACGCCGAAATCGAGCGACACGATCGAGCCGCGATAGTCGAGCACGATGCGATCTCGCAGCCAAAACGGCGTACTGCCGCCGGCGCGAACGCCGAGCACATCGACGTTCGTGAGCGCGATGCGCGGCGGCTCGCCGTTCTCCGACAGCGCCGCCGGATCGAAGATGTTGAAGCCGCCCGGCCCGCCGAACGCGATGCGCCCGTCGCGTAGCCGAAAGTGGGCGCCGAACGAAAATTCCTCGCCTTGCAGGCCTTGCTCGCGGTGATACGTCTTGACTGAACCCGTCTCGGGATCGAGGCGCATGAGCCCCGCGTTGCCGGAAAGCCAGAGCCGACCGCGCGCGTCGGGCACGATGCCGTACAACGTGTCGCTCGAGAGCCCATCGGCGCGCGACAGCACCTCGAACTCGATCGCGTCGGGCGCTGCGGCGGGATCGACGACGCGCGCGAGGCCGCCCGCCTCCGTCGCAACGGAGATGCGTCCGCCCTCGTCGACAGCGAGCGCGTACACGGTGTTCGACGGCAACGTCTTGGGATTCGCCGGGTCGTTGCGGAAGACTTTCTCTACGCTCCCGTCGGGCCGCGCCAGATTCAGCCCGCCGCCTTCGGTGCCGATCCAGAGATTGCCGCGCGGATCCTCCGCTATCGCGGTCACGACCGGCGCGCTGATCGCGCCTGGCGTATCGGAGCCGTACGGGAGCTGCCGCACGGTCCGCGTGGAAGGATCGAGCACGTTGACGCCGCCGCCAAAGGTGCCGATCCAGATCGCGCCGCTGCGCGACTCGAGGATCGCGAGCATCCCGTCCGTGGCGAGCGAGCGCGGATCGCCGGGCTCGACCGGAATCGATTCGATCCCGCTGCCCGGAGTGAAGACCTTGAGCCCGCCGCCCATCGTGCCGATCCAGAGCGCGCCGCGGCGGTCCTGGCGCAACGAGGTCACGGGCTTGTCGCCGAGCGCGTTTTGCCGGCCGGCGAGCTCGTCGATCGACGTGACGGTGCCCTTCGCCGCGTCGAAACGCACGAGCCCCGCGAGCGACGCGATCCACACGTCGTTGTCCGGCGCGTCGGCGAACGCCGTGATGGGCTGATTCTCGAGCCAAGCGGGACGATGCCCGCCGAACTCGAAGCTGCGCGGGTTGAAGCGGCTGACGCCGCCCGCGCGCGTGCCGACCCAGACGAGCCCCGCGGGATCTTGATGCAGCGACATCACGAACGAATCGCGCAGCGAAGCGCCGTCGTTCGCGTCGTGCCGGTAGTGCGTGAATTTACCCGTGAAGCGATCGAGCAGCGCGAGCCCGTCCGCCGTGCCGACCCAGAGGCGGCCCGACTGATCCTCGAGCAACGCCCGCACGTCGTCGCTGCCGAGCGAAGCCGCGTCTCGCGCATCGTGCCTGAACGCTTCGAGCACGCGCCCGTCGCGATCCAGGCGAAAGAGGCCGTCCTCGAACGTTCCGACCCACAGCGCGCCGGATTGGTCCTCGAGCACGCGCGAGACCTCGACGTCTCGCAACGGCTGCGCACCGTCGACCGTCGGGCCGACGCGCACGATCGTGCCCGTCTCGGCGCGCCAGCGATTGAGCCCGCGATCCGTGCCGATCCAAACGTCGCCCGCGCGATCGAGCGTCAACGCCGAAACGCGATCGCTCGCGAGCGAACCCAAGTCGTTCGCGTCGTGACGCAAGTGCACGATGCTTCCGGACGACGGGTCGAGCACGTCGACGCCTGCATCGTAGGTGCCCACCCAGACGAAGCCGCGCGCATCGACGAGCACGGTGCGCACGCGGTCGCTCGCAAGCGAGCGCGAGTCGCCCGCGTCGTGGCGATAGCTCGTGAAGCTATCCGTGCGGCGATTCCATTTCGCGACGCCGGCGCCGTCGAGCGCGATCCACAAGTTCGTGTCGGCGTCCTCGGTCACCTGCCACACGTAGTTGCCGGGCAGCGATCCCGCTTCGGAGCGCGAGCGCGCGTACCGGTAGAGCTCGCGGCCGTCGAAGCGCACGAGGCCGTCTTCGGTGCCGAGCCAGACGAAGCCCTGCGAGTCTTGCAGCGTCGTCATGACGGTCGCCTGCGGCAAGCCGTCCTCGACGGTCAGATGATCGAGAACGAGCGAAGGCGCGTCGGCCGCGGCCGACGACGCTGCCATCACGGCGAGCACTGCTAGGGTTAGGTGCCGGCGCCAAGCGGCGCCGGGCCGGTCATGCGATGTCACGCGTGGAAGTCTCCGCGGGCGGGCGCTGCGCTGCGTTGATCCGCGTCGGGGTTCCGGGCCGTGGGAGGCGCCGGCCCGGACCCCGAGCGGACCCACGTCACACTCCGATTACTCGTTCGGCACCCACGTCGCGATCGAAGCCGGCTTGCTGAGCGGGATGTACGACGCCGGCGCGTTCCACCAACTCTGGCTCCGGCTCCACGTGTAGCCTCGGCTCCAGGTGTAGCCGCGCGACCACGTGTACCCGCGGCTCCACGTGTATCCCCTGCTCCAGGTGTAACCGCGACTCCAGGTGTAACCGTCGCTCCAGGCATAACCCTGGCCCCACGGGTAGCCGCGCGACCAGGTGTAGCCGTCGGAGTCGAGCGAATCGCCCCACCGCCGGCCTTCCATGTCCATGATGTAGTACTCGCCGTTCTCCTCGTTCGCGGGCCCGCCGAAGTGCCGCGTGTCGGCGAGCTCGTCGTCGACGTCGAGGCCGCGATTGGCGCAGCCGGTCTCGGAGCCGTTGACTGCATCGTAGGCATTGATGAGCCCGGCGCCTTGCTGGAAGACGCTGTAAGCGAGCCGCCCGTTCGTCTTGACGGCAGGCCGCGCCGCCGCGATGAGCCGGCACTTGACCGTGTCGGGCGTCAGCCGCGGGTCGTCCTGCAACATGAGGGCGACGACTCCCGAGGTGACGGCCGCCGCCTGCGACGTGCCCGACATCGTGAAGAGCTGCTGCGTCGCCTGCACGGACGAAGGGTCGAGATACGCAAGGTAGCTGCTGCTCGACATCGAGGCCTTGATGTGACCGCCCGGCGAGACGAGCTCGGGCTTCACGAAGCCTTCGTACGTCGGGCCCGTCGACGAGAACGACGCGAGCTTGTCGTCGGTGTAGTCGTACGGCGTGTTGCTGTCCGTCAGCGCGCCGACCGTGATGACGTACGGCACGTTGCCGGGCACGTCGATCGTCATCGGATCGGGGCCGCCGTTGCCGGCCGACGCGACGACGACGATGCCGGCGCGCCACGCGGCCATCACGGCCTGGTTCAGCGGGTCTTCCCAGTAGAACGACTGCGGCATCGCGCCGAACGACAGGTTCAGCACGCGGATGTTGTGGCGCGCCTTGTTCTGCACGATCCAGTTCAAGCCCGCGATCACGTCGACGTAGCGGCCGGCGCCCGTGCCGTCGAACGCGCGCACGACGACGAGGTTCGCCTGCGGCGCGATGCCCTGGTAGCCGCCTGACAGCGATTGCGCGCCGCTCGCCGCGATCGAAGTCACGTGCGTGCCGTGGCCGAACGGGTCGCCCGTGACGGGGCCGCGGCCGCCGAACGTCACGTCGACCGTCGCGACGATGCGGTTGCCGTAGA
>Ga0315912_10002598_pt1 | contig 18936 bp, 16 predicted proteins | sample VfabasoilMG_FD_204469 | JGI IMG/M metagenome (GOLD analysis project Ga0315912, IMG submission 204469) | Garden soil microbial communities collected in Santa Monica, California, United States - V. faba soil | ecosystem: Environmental > Terrestrial > Soil > Garden | place: USA: California...
AGCGCTGATCGCCGTTGGTCCAGATGTTGTGGAAGAAGCCGGCCGGGCGGCGCGGGGTGGACATGAGCCAAATGGCGCCGTGGGTCCGGGCCACGAAGGGCGAGACCGAGAAATAGACCTGGTCCTTGACGAGCGCGGCTTCGTCGACGATCAGGACGTTGGCCGTATTGCCGACGCTGGTGTCCGTTGTGTGCGGCACCGCGAATATTTTGCTGCCGTTGGGCAGTTGGAGCGAGAACTGATGGCCGAGCGCGCGGCGGATCTTGTGGCCGAGACGGACGGCGTAGGTGCAGGCGCGGTCGATGAGAATGCCGGCCTGGAGCTTGGTTCTCGAGATGATGACTATGGTTTGATCGGGAATTGTGATGGCCCGATGGAGCGCTTTGAGGGCGATGGTTGTGGTCTTGCCCCATTGGCGGTTGCAGCACAGGATCAGATACTTGGCGTCGATGTCGAGGACTTCGGTTTGTTTTTCGCTGGGTTTGAAGTGGAGCAGGTCTTTGGCCCATTCCGAGGTCTTTTCGGCTTTTGCGGTTGGTTCGGCGTTTGGGCACACCTCGGGTTTTACCAGGCGGGCCAGTTCGCGGATCGACGGGCCGAGAATGAAGAATGGGCGTTCCATGGGTTCGTTTAACTCGCTTTTCTGGGGGCGACGGGCATGTCGTCCTCGATATCGATGCCTTTGGCTACGTCGTCAGGTGGTAGGACGACGATTTTGCAGTGCGGGAACTGCTGTTTGTAGGCCTTGATGACCTCCGGATTGGTTTCGGTGACGTAGACGATGGGTTCGTTTATTTGCGGTTTTTCGTCGACGGGTTCGGGCCGCGGATCAACGCTGATGGACGCGGATGTTGGGAAGTTGGTGTGGATGAACTTGAGACGGCGTTCGAGGCGGGCGATGCGCTGTTCGAGCTGGTCGATTTGGCGGTTGATGCGGTGAGCGATGGCGCCGGCGGTGTAGAGGGATTTCATGGCTCGGGCCATGGTTTCGATTTCGATGAGTTCCGGCGCGAGGGTGCCGGGGGCGTTGGCGCTGTCGACGATGGCCAGGTTCCATTGGGCGGTGAGGCAGTGGTTGAGGCGGTCGGCTTGCCAGCGGGCCTTGGCGATTTGGATTACCACCGAGTAGGCGAGCTGGTTGACGGGTTGATAGATTTCGATCAGTTCGCGGCAGAGTATTTTGAATTCGTCCGGGTCTTCGTTGCATAGGACGTTGCCGGGTTTTAGAAAGAGCGCGATTTTCTGGTTGTATTCGTCGAGTTTGCTGGCATTTTGGGCGGACTTGGCCTTGCCTTCGGGCGTGACTGGGCCTTGAGATTTGGCTCCGTTTTCGCGGGCTGTTTGAGCGCGCCGCTCATTGCGGGATTGCTTGGACATTGGAATTTTGCTCCTGATACGGGTGTTGAAATAACAAAAGCCCTCCGGGTGGAGGGCTTTTGTCGAATTCCCAAAATTGGGCCAGAGTATTCCCTGACTGGTTTCAAGCTAGCATGGGCGGGTCAAGCGACCTGGGGCTTGGAAAAGCTAAGTTGTTGATTTTAGGGGAAATATAGTTAGAAAAATTTCGGGAACGGCTTTTTTGGATGGGGCGGTTTTGGCTTGCGAAAAGGTAAGTGGTTTGTTTACAGTCGGTTGCGGGAAGTGAGCCACATTGGGCTTTCATCGCGTGCCCGAACTCCTGCGAAAGCTGGAAGCACATACGGCCGGACTACAGGGCCAATCGGAAATCAACCGTCTGCGCCGCTAGGTTCAAGAGCAATGCCGGCAAGCAGCAACACAAACCCCAGACACCTTCCTCTTAGGCGTTCCAACCAGCATCATCGATCAAACTGCGGGCGTATGTCGCAAGATCCCGGGGGACGAGGCCGTATTGGAACATCACAGCAACCTGGATCCAGAAACCGAATCGCTGCTAAATCGGTCCGTCTCTGAAAACTGGGATAGTCCGATTGTCGTCACCACTTCCGTGCAGTTTTTTGAATGCCTATTCGCAAATCATAAGCGCAACTGCCGGAAGCTCCTCCCTTCGGGCTTATTCAGCGTAGCCGGTCTGTTCATCAGGTGGGCCAATTCAGAGTAGCGAACAAAGGGGGCTCATTCCGCGATCTGTCTTAAGTTTTGTAAAGAGGGAGGCAAAAACGGCCGGCGCTACGTCACAAACGAGGTACGTACGTGAGAAACCATGCCGTGAGCAAACGAGTCCTGTTGGTTGATGATGATGTCGATCTGTGTTGTCTCGTCAGAGAGTTTATTGCCGAGAATGACTTTGCCGTCGAGTCCGTTCATGACGGCGGCCGGGGGTTAGCCCTGGCCCTGGAAGGAGACTTTGACCTGGTCCTTCTTGATGTAATGATGCCAGTCCTCGATGGCTTTGAGGTGCTTCGGCAACTGCGTCGGCGTTCCATGATCCCTGTAATCATGCTCACGGCCCGGGTCGAAGAACGTGACCGCATCACAGGTCTGAATGCCGGCGCCGATGATTACCTGCCGAAACCCTTTAGCCCCCAGGAACTGCTTGCACGATGTCGAGCTGTCATGCGGAGAACGGGCCACAGCACCGCAACCTTTCATATGGCGACGGAAGTTGCAAACATAAGCGTAAATACCGCGACGCGACAGGTGTGGAATCGGGGCGTGCCGGTGGAACTCACGGCTACGGAGTTCGAGATCCTCGATTTATTAGCCCGATCAGCGACTCGCGTCATATCCCGCGACGAGTTGTCGGCGGTGCTGCATCAACGGCCCCTGAGTCCAAACGATCGATCACTCGATGTTCACATAAGCCACCTGCGCAAGAAGATTGAGGGAGGAGGCGTTGTCATCAAGACTATCCGCGGCGTCGGCTATCTACTGTCGGCAGAAATGCAGAGGTCCGCGTGAAGTCGCTATATGCAAAGATTCTCGGATGCTTTATTCTCACGATTGCAGTCTCGTTGGCCCTTTTTGTTGGACCGGCGCGTTCCGCCGCAGACCGAAGCCTCCGGCAGCAAGGAAATCCCATTATGAGGATGCTTGCGATGCAAGTCGCTGACGCGCGCCAAGCGTACGAGACTGGTGGTTCGAGTATGCTCGCGCAATACCTGGCGAGGCTGCATCAGTTCATGGGTTCCGAGCACCACTTAGTCGATTCCGCGGGTACAGATCTTGTCACGGGCGAGAGTCGAAGTAAATTGCTGGCGAGTGCAATTTCGGAGCTCAGACCCGTTCCATCGGGCGAGAGACTCGTGCTCACGAGGAGTACCGAAGACCGCAGGTATCACTTGGTCGTCATAGGCCCGCCGCTATTGTCTCCATGGACGTTCGCACCATATTTCGCGCTCGTGCTCGCGCTCGTTGCGTTCTTGTGCTGGGTCCTCGCGATTACGATCGCATCACCATTGCGGAGAATGGCGATGGCAGTAGACCGTTTCGGCGGCGGAGACCTTACTGTACGTCTGCGTTTCCGCCGCAAGGACGAGGTAGGAGAGTTGGCCCGCACCTTCGACAAAATGGCCGACCGCATTGAGACACTAATGATGGCTGAACGCCGTCTTTTGCAGGATGTCTCCCATGAACTCCGATCACCTCTCGCACGATTGAGCTTTGCCGCCGAACTTGTGAAGACGGCGCCGAATCGAAATGTTGCCGTGGATCGTCTTCAGAAGGAAATCGGGCGATTAACTGATTTAGTGAGTTCTTTGATTCAGGTAACCCGTGCAGAAGGTGATCCCGGTGCTTGTCGAGCAGAACAGATCGATTTGCCTGCGTTGGTGCGGGAGATCGCAGATGATTGTGCCATTGAGGCTGCCGTCCGTGACTGCCAGATCGACATCGAGGCAAACGCCGGCATCGAGGTTGTTGGAGATCCCGAACTGGTGCGGCGTGCCATCGAGAACGTATTACGTAACGCTGTCCGCTATGCGCCAGATAGCTCGATCATAGAAGTGAAGGTCTTCAGTTCGGGAGCGTACGCGCGCGTCGCGGTCCGCGATTATGGCCCCGGGGTTCCCGAGTACGCGCTAAGCAAAATCTTTCATCCGTTTTACCGCGTAGACGACTCGCGCAATACCCAAACGGGCGGGGTCGGTCTGGGGCTTGCCATAGCTTGGCGGGCAGTTGAACTGCACCACGGCAACATCGCAGCTTCCATCGCGAATCCCGGCCTGTTGATCACCATCGATATCCCAGGAACTGGCCCTGGTCTCCGTGCTGCTGCAGGCTAGCCGGGCAAGTAACTGCGGTTCCATAACGGACGTTACCGCGTCGTTTTCCGGAAGCATCGGCGTGGTCATGGAAGTGTCCGCACCAGCCGGTTTTCGAATGTCTCCTGCACGATGGAGTGGGATTCGTCCGCCTGCACACACGCGGCCCCAGAGCTTTCCGAGGGCGAACGCGTGAACCTATTCTCCGAGAACCGGAAGCGTTAGCTCGCCCGTCCAGTTCGACGACCGGAGTGGGAAAACGAAGCATGATGGCGCCGGCGCGGCATCGACACACGAAATGGTTGGTCAATAGCTTCAACTACACCACCGCATCGCACCTCGACGCTCCGGATCGACATACACCATCGAGCACGGCGTCGATTCTGCGCCCTTGCTTCAATTCAGGGAAGTTCATAATCCAATCCCTCTGCTGTAAGCCGAAACGCAATCAGATTCTGGCGGCTGCGACGGGGCTGCGTCGACTTGCTCCGGCTGTGCGAGGCGATAGTCCAATCGACAGGTCCAAACCTTGTTATCGCTTCGAAATCCAACTCCGGGTGTTTCGGATCGAATTGCAGCGAGGCCACAGGCAGTTCGATGCTTCGCTTCGGTGTCCCGCCGGCAAGATAGAACAGTCGCAGAAGCGTCTTTGGCGCGTCTTCATCGTCGACAACCATCAAATCGGCGCCGACAAATACTGCTCCCGAAGCGTCACAGTTTCCCCGAAAGTCCACCATTTTTGGAGCAGACAAAAGAGAGTGGACGGATAACAGGACGGCCGTGGCCTTGGCTAGATTCGCGGTGTTCAATGGCCCGGAACTCCCTTCAACTTTGCATCGTCTCGTGATTTCGCTACAGCCCTGTCGCCAGTTCCAATTGGGCCTGGAGCGCGGCCATTTCCAGGCGTCTTTCCAGGAACCTGTCTTGTAGCGACAGTTGGCGCGCCTCCGCCGCGAGGAGATCCACCCTGTCGGCGCGTCCGGCCGCCAATGCCGCGCGAGTACCGATCAATGCCCTCGCCGCCGGTCCCGAAATCAGCCGCTCCAGCTTTTCCAATTCCCCGGCCGCCGTCTCCCACTGCGCTGCCGCGTCTTCAACCTCCTGGCGTATGCGGGCCCGCATCGCGGCTTCTTCCAGCCGGCACCGCTCCACCAACGCGGCGGCGATCCGCCCATCCGCCTGGGCCGCGGAACGAAACAGGGGCAAATCAACTCCCACCTGAACGCCCCAAGGACCGCGCGACGTCGCATCGGCGCCTAATCGACGGGTCACCTGCGCAAAGCTGACCCACGGATAGCGTCCGTTCCCGGCAATCGCCTTCGACGCTTCCGCTTCCTGGCAATTCCCTTCGGCACGCGCCAGTTCCGGCCGCGACCGCAGCGCGCGCTCCACCAAGACTCGCCGTTCCGTGATGGTCACCGTTGCATCCAGCGGCGGCAGCGCAAAATCGATCGTCTTACCCGGTTCAATGAGCCGAGCCAGGCGCTGCTTTTCCGCCGCGGTTTGGGCCTCGGTCCGTTGCAACGCAGCCTCCGCGTCAGCCAGTGTCAGTTCGGCCAGGTCTGCCTCGACTGCTTCCTTTAATCCGCTTGCGACTTGTCGACGAGTCACGTCGAACATCTGCCGCCGCAGCTCATTCGCCCGCCGCGCCAGCTCCAGGCGCTCGGAGGACAGGGACGCTCGACGATAGGCGGCGCGCACCGCCGCCGCCACGCGGGCTTCCGCCGCCAGAATCTCCGCGTCCACGGCACGTTGCCGTGCCTTGGCGATCTGCGCCTTTAGTGTCAGCTCCCGCGGCCGTGGCGGCGACCATCGCCATGCCACGCTGTTGCGAGCATCCGCAGTTTCCGGATCCAACGACAGGTTGTTGAGCGTCAACCGAAATTCCGGCGCGGGGAGCGCCTTCGCGGCTTGGATTTGAAAATTCGATACTGCTCGCGATGCCCGCGCCGCGACTAGATCCGGATGTGTGGCCATAGCCCGGTTGACGGCATCTTCCATAGTGAGCACCTGTGCGGGCAGGACGCCCGCCGCGCATACAATCCGCCAAAGTATCCACCGGCTCATTTTCCGCTCCCGGCGAGGAACTTTACGTCTACCGCCTCCCCGGCGTCCAGGTGCGCCGCCGCCGGCAGTTCCAGGTAGACCTCCCGGCCCCATTGCGGCATCGTGGGAAACAGCCAGAATCGTTGCGGAATTTGCACGACGACATCCGCCACGCGCTGCACGGTGGTCGGCAACTCCTCCGCCTGCGGCGTTCGCCGGCGTGCCATCGCTTTCGCCCCTGGCGTCAATCGGGCTCGTTCATTCACGTAGGCGACCAACACCTGTGGGCCGGTCCCATGGAGCACCACGAACGGCGTTCCGGAGGTCGCTATGTCTCCGGGCCGTGCCAACAGGCTGACCACTTCCCCATCGGCTGGTGCCACGATGCTGGCCAGTGTCAAGCGGGCCCGAAGCATCCGCAGTGCCTCCCGCTGCTCCGTAATCCTGTCAAGCAAGGGCTTTAGGCGCGCGTCGCGAGACACTGGAGCCGACGACGCCTTATGTTGCGTCCGCCATTCCCGCAAGCGCGCCGAGGCCGCCTGCTGCCGTTCCGTCAACGCCCGCAGGCGCGCCGGCCATGTCTTCGCTGTCTCCTCCAGACTCTGTAGGCGCACCTCCAGTTCTTCCACCCTCTCGGCGCGCGTCAGACCTTCTTTCACGAGCCGTCGCTGCCGTGCGATTTCGTCTCGCAACGCGCGCGTCTCCGCAGCCTGCTGCGATTGTGCCGTTTGAGCGGTCTCCAGTTGCGCGGCCGCATCGTCGACGTCCGTCTGAAAGCTGCGTTCCGAGGCGTAACCGTCTGAATCCATGATTGCCTCCGATGCCCCCGGTTCCGCGCTTAGCTGCCGCAAGCGCGCCTCCGCCATGGCAATCTCGCGTTCCAGGACCGTGGTGTCCAGTCGCGCCAACAATTGCCCGCGCAGAACTCGTTGACCGGCCGCAACCTGCAATTCCGCCAGGCGCCCTGTCTCCGCCGCCGCGACCCGAAATTCCTGGGGGACAATCAGCGCCGGCGCATCCGAGACGCCGGAATCGGATCGCGCCAGCCACACGGCTCCCGCCGACGCAAGAAGCCATACCAAAATCCCCAATACGCTGCGCGCCATTAGATTTCCACCCGCGTGTCTTCCATCAACAGGGCCACGCCGGACAGCCCAGCGACCGCGGCCAGTTCCCGCGCCAATTCCCCGCGCGATTCGTCCCGGCGGAACCGGACGTGGTACACGTGCTCGCTCGCTTCGCCCTGCCGCACCTCCCGCACGGTTGCTAATACAAATTGCCGGCAATGCCGACGTAGCAGGACGTTCGCAGCGTCATGCACCTGGCCTTCCCAGGGGGCCGTATAACGCAGTAATCCGTCAAAACTCTTTCCGGCCGCGAAAGGAACTTTCGCCAAATAAATCGCCACCAGGCAGAACGCCGACGTTCCCACGGCACCGAGTCCATACGCCCGTGTTCCGGCCGCAATTCCCGAAACCAGCGCCGCGAACACAAACACCATGTCTCGCGGATCTCGCAGGTTTGTCCGAAACCGTACCAGGGCCATCGCGCCTACCATCCCGATGCCCCAAACCAAATTGTTGCCGATCGTCAACATCATCATGGCGGTCACGACACTGCTCATTACCAATGTCTGTACAAACGACTGGGAGAAAGAGAGCCCCTGATGGGTCCAAACATAGACGAGCGCCAGTAGATGCGACATCGCAAACGCCGACAGCAGAACGGTCGCGGCCACTCGCAAATCGGCGATGGCCGAAGGGGTCAACTCCGTCATGCCACGCTCCGAAATCCGAACCGGTTTACGGGCGAATAGTCGAATGCCAACTCGTGGTTTAACGCGCCGCGCTCTACTGCCCGGGCGTATTTTGAGAAGCCTCGGCGCTCCAACCCAAAGCGCAGCGTCAGATCGCGCAGCCAGGCTGGCGGCCGGTTGACAAACTTAATCTCCAGAACGTATTGCGACTCGCGCTCGCCGAAGGTCTTCGGGGCATCGATTGCAAGCCACTCGCGCGGATCGCCGTTGAAATCCCAGCGCCTCATCGGCTGGCACGCCATGTGACGGTCGAACGTCACGCGCACATAGTCGTCCACCGTGCTCGAAAACGCTTGCCGTTCGTAGTAGACCAGCAGCCGCGGCGACGCGCCCAGCGTCTCGGTCAACTGCAGGAATTCGCCCATCGAGTGCGTGGCGCTCTCGTACAATCCGCGCAATCCCTGCGCGCCGGCGGCCGCCCATTGCGGCTGCCTCACCGTCGCCGAGGTCTTGACAATGAGATCCCGTACCCGCCGCTTCACCTCCAGTTTCACACTGCCGCCCGCGTCTCCATAGGTTCGCGCGCGGAGCTTTAGTCGAAACGGCAACTGTTCCCGAGTGTCCTTGTACAGCCGGAAATCCCTGTTGTCCAGATATAGACTTCGTATCGCGTACCAATCGCCGCCTTTCGAATGCTCATCGGGTACGCAGTACCGCAAAAGCCAATCTTGGATGGCGGGCAGGTCTGCCGCCGGCACTTGGTACTTGTATTCGGAGCGAGCAATCAGAATGGATTCTGTTTTGGTTAAAGGTGGAGCGAGCATTAATGGTTAAACTCGACGTGTGACAATCTGGTTTCAGAACGAACGCTAAGTTTTGTAAAGGGTCGAGCATACTCTGACCCGCCCGGAGACTGCCACCTCCGGCAAGAATCGCCGGCTTGGCCGGTATAGCCAATGGCGTTGTTCAACTGCCTTTGCAATTCTTAACAAACGGCGCTGCCGGGTGGCACGTCTATAAGCCGCAAATGGGTCTCGATAGAGGTTTCGTGTTGTGGTCTTGCCGACTCGGTGTGCTTATCGCTTGCACCAGCGGTTTGTTCGCTGTACCGCCGCAAGCTAACGGACCTTCGCGTCCGGCGGCCGTGACATTTCACGCCGATGTCCTCCCCATTCTCACGAAGCGTTGCGTGTCCTGTCACGGACCCGGCGGCGGACTGAGTTCCTTCGGCACCTATGAGGAGGCTCGCCCCTTGGCGGCCGCCCTTTGGGAAGCTGTAAAGTCGCGTCGCATGCCGCCTTGGCCCGCCGATCCAACCTACGGCGAATTCGCCAATGATCCCCGCCTGACCGATAACGAGATTCGGGTGTTCGAGTTGTGGGCCGCGGGAGGCGCGCCCCCCGGTAAACCACCGAAGCCGCGCAGCACCGCCGTTCTCGCCGATACCCAGGAATTCTCCGCGGATTTAATGGTGACCGCACCGCGTCCGATAGCTATTCCAGCCGGCCCGATTACAAGCTACAGGTACCTGGTACTCCCATTCGCCTTCACGCGGGACCGCTGGGTCCGGGCGGCGGAAATCCGACCAAGCGATCCGAGTTTAGTGGATCATGCGGTGCTTTACGTCAGACATGATGGTTCGGACTGGCTGCGGGATCTGGGGGCAGGTGTGCCATTTGCGCCTGCAGGGCCGGAGGCACTCGCACAGGCGCGACGAAACACCGCTGACATCCTGGCAATCTACACGCGCGGATCGCCGGTGATGCGCTGTCCGGACGGCATGGCGAAGAAGGTTCCCGCGGGCGCTGCGCTGGTCCTCGAAATCCTCTATGTGAGCAAAGAAACGGACGCAACCGATCAGCCGCAGGTCGGACTCGCGTTCGCCACAGAGCCGCCGAGGAAGCGGCTGGTAACCTTGCGGCTGGGACGGGATGGTGTGCGTGTGTCTGTTGGGGCGGGGCGCTCTAAAACGTCGGTAACCGGCGCGCTTCAGGCGGACGCCTTGCTGACCGGCTTGTTTCCGTACCTGCACCGCCGCGGCGTTGGTATCGATTTCGACGTGATTGGCCCGAACGGTCATGCCGAAACAATCCTTAAAGTCCGGCCGCTTCCGTTCGATTGGACCTCGAATTATGTATTGCGAACTCCCCGGCTGCTTCCAGCGGGATCTCTTCTGCGATGGACGGGCCATTTTGACACGACGGCGGAGCGCTCCACCAATCGCGATGCGACGGTTGAGGCGCGTCGGGGCGAGCAGAGCTGGGAAGCGATGACGATCGGGACTGTTGATGTTGCGGTGGACGCGGGGGTGAACGGGCAAACCCTCATTCGTTAGGTTTGACTGTCCGCTTTAGAAATCTTAAGAAAAGGGTTGTACCTCTGTTACAGACTGATGAACTCCAATAACTTTGCGCATAATCACCAAAACATTTGAAATGAATCCCCATCGCCGTCTCTCGTCATGCGCTGAACTGCCGGCGGGTTCCCGGATGCCCGGTCGGCGGACTGCCAACGCGGCAGAGATCCGCTGTGATCGCTTCCACTGCCGCCGCCCGGCTCCGTGGCCGGATTGATCAGGCGGCGAACGAGGCACACGAGTAACGCAGGCACGAATCAACGTACTTAACGGACTGGAAATATTACCAATGAAGAAACTACTTTTACTTATCGGCGCGGCTGTGCTGCAAGGGCAGGTTGCGCCGCCGCCCTCGGCAGTCTTCGATAAGGATGCTGTTCACGAGATCAGGCTGACCTTCAAGCAGGCGGACTGGTACGAACAACTCACCAACACGTACAACACGATGCGCGACAATACCCCCTACCTTGAGGGGTCGATCGAATGGGGGGCGGTTAAGTTCGACAGTGTGGGTGTGCGGTTTAAGGGCAACAGCTCCTATAATGGCGCGACTACCAGGAAAAAGCCGTTCCGGATTAAGTTGAACGAGTTCGTGAAAGGCCAGAAGGTGGAGAAAATGGCATCGTTCAGCCTGAGCAATGGGTGGAGCGATCCAAGTTTCGTGCGGGAAAAGGCCTACTACGAACTGGCCCAGAAGGCAGGACTTCCCGCGGCGCGCTCGAATTTTGCGGCCCTGTATGTCAATGGCGAGTATATGGGACTGTATATTTTCGGGGAAGTCGTCAATGGCGACTTTCTCGAAAACCACTTCGCTAAGGGAGATCTTGACGGCAACCTCTATAAAGCCGATCAGCCCGGAGCGAATCTTGCTTATATGGGCGAAAATCCGGCGGCCTACCAAACAACTTTCAGCAAGGAGTCTAACGAGGAAGAGAACGACTGGACTGACCTGATTGAGCTTGCCCGCACCTTTGAGCAAACACCGGCTGCCGAGCTTCGCGCCAAGCTCAACAACCTGATTGACGTCGACAGCTTTCTTACCGCTATTGCCCTCGACAACCTGACGGTCAACACGGACAGCTACGTGGGATTGGCACAGAATTATTACCTTTACCGCCGCTCCTCGGACCGGAAATGGGTGTGGATTCCGTGGGATCCGAGTCTTGCGTTCGGGGCACTCGGACAGGGCTCCAGCCCTGATCTTCCCCTTGAGTGGGTACAGGATGCCACGGGTGGCGTGGGCGGACCCGGCGGCGGGTTAGGTGGACCTGGCGGCGGCGGGTTTGGCGGGTTGGGTGGTGGCGGCCGTCCGATCGCCACCAAGCTTTGGTCCGTTCCTGAATACAAGCAGCGATACCGCCAGATTTATCAACGATTGGTGGACCAGGTACTTATTCCCTCCCAGGTGATTGCTCGCATGAATGCCATGCGCGATACGATACGGCCGAGCGTCGAGAAGGATACGCAGAAACTGGTGACGATGGCCCAGTTCGATGCGGCGATGAAGGGCGGGGGCACCGGTGCAGCGCCCGGCCCGTTGCCGGGCGGACCCGGAAATCCTGGCGGTCCTGGCGCCGGCGGATTCGGTGGTACCGCGCCAGCGCTTGAGCCATTTATTGAAGCCCGTATGATCTCGGTGAAAGCGCAACTCGCCGGGCTTCCCTCGCCGGTAATTTCCTCCACTCCGGGATCTCTCATCTTTGCGCAGGCGGCTGGGGCCGCCGCCGCGGGATCGCAGGATCTTGCCCTTGCGTTGCCGCAGGGCACACCGGCCACAGCATTTTCCGCGACGGCGTCCGCGCCGTGGATTGCGCTGACTGGAGCGACCGGCACGATACCGGGCAAGGTCTCCGTTCGCGTTACGGCGCCAACTCTGCCGGCGGGGATACACAACGGCGCGGTCAATGTCTCCGCTGCCGGAACGACGAATAGCCCGCTTGCAGTCCCCGTATCGCTGATTGTCGCTTCCAGCCCGTCGGTGGTCGCTTCGCCGGCGTCGATAACCTTTGGAGGCTTCGGCGGGGCGGGCCTTCCAGGCGGTCCCGGTGGTGGCGGCCTGCCGGGCGGTCCCGGTGGTGGCGGCTTGCCGGGCGGTCCCGGTGGCGGGGTGCCGACAGGGCAGACGCAAGCGATTAGCGTCCTCAGCACCGCGGGCGCGTCGCCTTTTTCGATCGCAATCCCGGAATCGACGTGTGCGAACTTCCTCACCGTCACGCCTATCAGTGGAACGACGCCCGCTACCGTGACCGTTACCGCGAATGCGGCGACTGCAGGTCCTTGCACGGCGCGGCTGGCGATCACTTCGCCGGGGCTCACGGCTGCTTCGGTTCCCGTGACGCTGCAACAAACTACGATTCCCGGCGGCGGAGGATTTCCCGGCCTTCCGACGATCACCGCTGTCGTTAACAGCGCCAGCTATACGGCCGGGACGATAGCGCCGGGCACGCTGGTGACCATCTTCGGAACAAACCTTGGGGGGCAAACGCTTACGAGCGGTACGTTCGCAAATGGCCAGTTGAGTACGACGGCCGGCGGACTGCAATTCACGTTCGACGGGACACCCGCCCCGATTCTGTACACCCGTTCGGATCAGGCCGCGGTCGCCGTGCCATTCGAAGTTGCGGGAAAGCAGCAGGTGCAAGTCCGGGTGGCAGTTGGGGGCTTCGGCGGTTTCCCCGGCGGGCCGGGCCTTCCTCCAAACGTTCCAGGCGCCGACGGGTTCCCGATCACGGTTGGTTCGGCTTCGCCAGGGATCTTTACGACCAGCGCAACTGGCACCGGGCAGGCGGCCGTCGTGAATGAAACCGGCATCGTAAACGGCGCGTCCGCGCCGGCGCTGCGTGGCTCAACCGTTGCCATTTATCTGACCGGCGGAGGGGCGTTGCTGCCGGCCGGCAGGTCCGGGGCAGCGGGGACGGCGGACCAACGCACTGTCGCGGCGGTGAGGGTTTCGCTCGGCGGAGAGGATGCAAGGGTGGTATACGCCGGAGCGGCCCCGGGCGCGCTGCTGGGACTTTATCAGATCAATGCGGTGGTGCCGGCAAATGTGGCGCCCGGACCGGTGCCAGTTCAGGTTACTGTCGATGGCGTCCGGTCACAGCCGGGGGTGACGATAATCGTTCAGTAAGTTACGGCGCGGAGTGCAGCGTTACCGGCGCTGCACTCCAAATGAACAGTTTCTTCCCGCGGCGCCGCCACGCGCATCCTCCACGGGCTCATCGTGATACTCGTGGGGCATACCCGCTTGTTGGTGCCCTGGGACTGGGCTGTGATTTTGTTAGCCAGCGTTCTGGGCTCAGTTAGGCGACTCCCCAATGATGCGCCGGCGATTGTGTATGTCATACCAGCAAGGGGTGGATTTGTCAAACTGCTGCTACCTCCCCGGCAAAGCCGGGGGGCCCCCTACGGTTGGCTACTGCGAACGAGATGGGTCACCAACCTGTCTCCTATGCCGCCCTCTCATGACGGCCTCTGAGCGAGCCTGCCTCGATGAGTCCTGGCAGTCACTCGCGCTTCAACGATTGTGTCATAAGCTATTTCTCATTCCCTGCGAACGCATCAGGCCGTAAAACCGCCGCGTGCACAGGCTCCGGCCATCCCCGGAGATCGAAACCCTGGCGGAAAGCATCCTCGCCAAGACCGCCGCGCTGAAATCCATTCGACTCCAAAACCATGCTCTCCCACCGGTTTCAAGTACAATCAATTCACTTACGATGTCCGTCGCGCCTGGGACCAAACTCGGCCCGTACGAGATACATGCCGCCATCGGTGCGGGGGGCATGGGCGAGGTCTATCGCGCCACTGACACAAAACTAAAACGCGAAGTCGCAGTCAAAGTCCTCCCACCCGCGGTCGCCAACGACCCCGATCGCCGCGCCCGCTTCCGGCGCGAAGCCGAAACCCTCGCCGCGCTCAATCACCCCAACATCGCCCACATATACGGCATCGAGGAAAACGCCCTCGTAATGGAACTCGTCGAAGGCCAAATGCTGAAAGGACCGCTGCCCGCCGCCTCAGTCATTAACTACGCGATCCAAATTGCCGAAGCCCTCGAAGCCGCCCATGAAAAGGGCATCATCCACCGCGACCTGAAACCCGCCAACATCATGATCACGTCCTCCGGCGTCATCAAAGTCCTTGACTTCGGACTCGCCGCCGTAAGCACGTCCCCAACAACGGACGTTAACTCTCCGACGCGCACGCTTCGGGCCAGCGATGACGGTCTCATCCTCGGCACCGCCGCATACATGTCTCCTGAACAGGCCGCCGGCAAACACGTCGACAAACGCTCCGATATCTGGTCCTACGGCGCTGTCCTCTTCGAACTTCTCACAGGCAAGAAACTTTTCCAGGACGAGACGGTTTCCGAAACGCTTGCCGACGTGCTTCGAGCGCCCATCGACCTATCCGAGCTCCCCGGCGGCAAAATCAAAAGACTCATTCAACGCTGCCTCGACCGCAACCTGAAAACCCGCCTGCAGGATATCGCCGAAGCCCGCATCGCATTAACTGAGCCGGAGCTCAACACACCACAATACAGCCGGCCAACCAAGTGGATCATTGCCACAGTGGCTGCCATTGCCATTGCCATGGCTACGATTGCCATCAGTTTCCGGGAACCGGCGAAACCCGCGGCGACATCTCATGTATTTGAACTGCAACCACCCGATCGCGGTTCAATATTAAGCGTTGCAATCTCCCCGGATGGCCGCCATTTTGTCGCTCCAATTGCACAAGATAAGGGGCCTCAGCTCCATATCCGGGCGTCCAATCGAAATGAGTTCGTACCACTCAAAGGCACGGAAGGCGCGAGTTATCCGTTCTGGTCGCCCGACAGCCGTTGGATCGGTTTCTTCGCGGACGGAAAACTGAAGAAGATACCCCGCGACGGCGGACCGGCCGTCACACTTTGCGACGCATCCAACGGCCGCGGAGGCACCTGGAACCGCAATGGAGTTATCGTGTATTCTCCCGCTCCCTTCGTCGATCTCCGGCGGACGACAGCCGATGGGGGCGGCTGCCCCGTCGTTCTGAAACTTGGTACTAATTTCTCTTATCGTTTCCCCAGTTTCCTGCCGGACGGCAATCGCTTTCTGCTTACTGTCGAAAGCAAGGAATTCGGTCCGCAAGTCGGACGCCTTCAGGTTTCTTCCTTGACGGACCCTACGCTTCGTACGGTGATCCCGGAATACTCAAGCGGATTCTGGGCGCCGTCGAGCAATCCAGAAGCCGGACACATTCTCTTCCAAAGGGAATTCAACCTCATGGCGCAGAAATTCAAGTGGCCAACGCTTGAAGCGGAAGGAGACGCCGAAGTGATCTCCGACAGCATTCAAGTCTCGAATGTCGCCTATACCCAGGTTTCGGCTTCGAGGGATGGCACAGTAGTTTTCCACGCGCGCCGTAGCCTGGGACCGCGGCAATTGACCTGGCATGACCGTACAGGGAAAATCCTGGAGAACGTGGGTCCGCCGGACGTCCATGGAGCGTGGTCGCTCTCGCCGGACGCGAAGTTCCTCGTGAAGGCAAAATACGTCAATTCCCTTACCAATCTTTGGATACGCGACTTGAGTCGAAACGTCGAATCCAGACTTACCTACCAATACGCAAACACCAGCGTCTGGGCTCGCGATGGTAAGAGCCTCGTCTACTCCGGAGGGGATGTGTCCCAGGGCTCATTGTTTATCAAACCTCTGTCAGGTGAAAACAATGAGACTCCTCTTGTTCCAACCCGCGGTCTAAAGACTCCATTCGATTGGTCCCGGGACGGAAAGTATTTCCTGTATTCCGAACTGGGGGAGACAACACGCGCCGATATCTGGATCGTCGAAGATCCTACTGGCCAACAAATTCGCCGTCCTTTCATCAACGGCCCCTATGATGAATTTCAAGCGCAGTTCTCTCCCGACGACCGCTGGGTGGCATACACGTCGACCGAATCGGGAGTCCGCGAAGTCTATGTCCGGCCCTTCCCCAACGGAACATCGAAATGGAAAGTTTCAACCGCAGGCGGACAGTTTCCCCGTTGGCGGAGGGATGGCAAGGAACTTTTCTTCCTATCGCTGGACAATCATCTCCACGCCGTCGAAATAACGGGTCAACCCGGAAACGAGGCTACGTTTCAGACTTCTCCGCCGAAGGAGTTATTCCTGACGAATGCTCCGGGGACCGGCAGTCACGGGCTCAATGCCGATTACGTTGTCTCCGCCGACGGCCAAAAATTCCTGATAGACCATCCCACCTCTAATCCGCCCGAAGCACCACTTCGAGTCATCACTAACTGGGTACCGGCTGCTCCTGGCAAATAACCTCTACCGCCTTTCCCTTCCAATCGCCATGTACAATGAAGGGCTTAGCGGCACACTGATCTTGGCCGGACGTTTTCCCATCCATTCTGGACTGGTTGCGGATGGCGGTATTGGAGAAGCCTCCGATCGGCGCCGATAGCGGGTGAATTAACCGACTTCGGTTGGGTAACTGGACTGGCCGGATTCGACAATAATGGGAGCAGGAGCATGGTGATGAGTATGACCGTCGAAGTCCCGATCCCGGACGACCTGATCCCTCGGCTTGAGCAGAAAGCTAGGAGCGCAGGCCTCGACCGCGAACAGTACGTTCGCGCCCTTGTATCGCGGGACTTGTCCGGCCCGAGAACGTTTGATGAAATTCTGGGCGGCTTTCGCGAGGAGGTCGCAGCTAGTGGCGTATCGGATTCAGAGTTGGATCAACTGTTCTATTCGGCCCGGCAAGACTCGCTCGCCGAACGAAAAAATCCCCGCTCGAAATAGCCGATGACTGAATACCGGCCGCGTGTCGTGTTCGACTGCATGATTTTTCTGCAGGCGGCTGCTCGACGAGCGAGTCCATCAGGGGGCTGCCTTGCCTTGGCTGAGCAGGGTCTCTTAGATCTCTACGTCAGCCCTGCGATCCTCGCTGAAGTCCAGGACGTAATTGGTCGACCTCAAATTCGGACCAAGTTCCCGCGCCTGACGGATGACGTAGTCGCCGAGTTCATCGCTCGAATCGAACGAATCGCCGTCCGTGTGGATGAAGTCGGAACCGGCATCACTCTGGTTCGCGACCAGGGCTGTCCAAATTAGGTCAGGAAGATTGACGGCGGTTTAAAAACAAAGGAGCTTGCGTTGGAGAACCGCTAATTCGGAATTGAGGTTGGGGTATTGTCCTTTGTAGAGGGCGGTAAGTGCTATCCAAAATCGGCGGCAGGGAAAAGGCCGGGCTGCGGCGGCAGATAGTCGGATCGAAGGGGCGGCGGGCCCTCGAACGGGTTGTCGAGGAAACTCCAGAGATCGCGGTAAACGAAGAGTTGCTGACGCATCAACGCTACAAAGCGGCTGAGATGCCATTGGAGACGGCTGCGCAATTGCAGGTAGCGCAGGAGTAACAAGGCAATCAATGCTGTCCAAATTTGAATCTTCAGAGCGTTGGCCGAGGTGCCCACGAAAGTCTTGATTTTCAGATTCTGTTTGAGTGCCCGAAAGAGCCGTTCGATCTGCCAGCGCTGCCGGTAGACGGCGGCTACCAGGACGGCGTCCAGCGTGAGATGGTTGGTGAGAAATTCGAACTGGCGTTGGTGCTCCTCATCCCAGTAGACGATGCGGCGAAAGAACCGGTCGTTGTCTTCGGTGGCGTGCTGGGTGAAGACGACCACCTCATCCCGGCGGACGCCGGTATTGGGAACGACCGGCCGGGATTCCACCACGACGAAGGAGGCGTTCGTCTTCAGACGGGTCACGGAACGAACTTCCTGGCTGGTCAGTTTGGCGAACCAGTTGTAGTCGCAATAGCCGCGGTCGAAGACCACCATGGCCCCCTTGGGCAAATCGAGTGTCCGGGCCACGGCGATGTCACTCGTCTTGCCCTCGGTGATCACCGCGTAATGCGGCATCAGTCCGTCGTGGTCGAGCAGGAGATGGATTTTGATGGCGCCCTTCGTGGTTTTGTATTTGGCCCAATCGAAGACCGCGGCGCACAGATCGACCATGGTGCTGTCCAAACTAAGAAGTTTGCCGGGAACGGTCAGCGGTGTCTTCGCCGATACCGGCAGTTTGGCCCGCAGGTGCGGCACCAGCGCCGTGAACAGGTCCTGGTAGATCTGCCACGGGCGATGGAGATTCCCGTAAGCCAGCGTCGAATGTCCGGGCGACTTGGTCATCCCCAGATGAACCAGCTTGCCTTCGCTTACTTTCAGCCCCTCGTGAATCTCGCGCAGGCTCTGTGCCTTTCCCAGTTGGCAAAATAACATTGCGACAAACTGATCCCAGCAACGCAGGCCGCGGGAATGACGCTCGCCTTTGTGCGCAGAGACGACCTGTTCAAACAGCGGGCGCGGTCCCTGCTGGAGAATTTGACTGAAAATGCTCGATACTCGTGTCAGGGCTTGGTCCTTATCGGAAGGGATTCTGTTCTTGGCGGAACGTCTCCTACCCTATCAGGACCTTGCCTATTTCTCGTCAAACGCTAATTCGGACACGCCTGGTCCCCAACGTAGCCAGTCACCGTCCTTCAAACCCCGAAAGACTTGTTCAATCCGCTGCTGCCCCAGATAGCCGTCCACGACCTGTTCGGCGGTCCAGTCC
>Ga0315912_10002599_pt1 | contig 18934 bp, 16 predicted proteins | sample VfabasoilMG_FD_204469 | JGI IMG/M metagenome (GOLD analysis project Ga0315912, IMG submission 204469) | Garden soil microbial communities collected in Santa Monica, California, United States - V. faba soil | ecosystem: Environmental > Terrestrial > Soil > Garden | place: USA: California...
CGAATACGTCGGCTTCACGATCGAGGATCGCTTCGTCGTGGGATACGGCCTCGACTACGCCGAGGCCTACCGGGCGCTCCCCTTCATCGGCGTCGTCCCGGCCTAGGGTTTCGCGATCGCCTCGTCGGTCTGCACCGCGAAGCGGCGGAAGCGGCTGTACGTCGCCACGCCGCGAACTTCGCCGTTGTTGTCGGGATACCAGTCCTTCATCTCCGCCGGCACGTCGATGCCAAGGCTCTCTTCCCGGCGGAACGTGCTCACGATTTCCGGCGGCGTGCGGAACGGTCCGGCCTGAAGGCGCGTTTTCACGATGCGCCCCGTCTCTTCGTCCACCCAGATCAACCCGCGGGACAGCATGTCCTGGTTGGCGCCCATCTTCAGGATCGAGGGGATGCGGAACTCTTCGAAGCGCACAGTCCGGATCGTCGGCCCCAGATCTTTGTCGATCCCGGCGAGATTCCACCGGAAACGCGGTCGGTAGTCCGGCTGCAGAAAGGCCATCGTCAGAACCGGGTTGTTCAACGTGCCGATGTCGAGCAGGTTGTAGCGCGCGCCCTCTTGCGCCAGCGCGCGCGCCCGGAGAATCGCGTCGGCTACCGGCGAGGTGAAGAGCTTCATCATCCGTCCGGCGGACGTCTCGTCCCGAACGGGCTTGCCATCCACTTCGAACGGGTCACGCAAGGCCATCAAGCCCGCCACGTCCGGATACTTGACGAAGAGATAATCCGACTTGATCGTGCGCTTCCGGCGCGGCGTGGACATTTCCTGGAGGTAGAGCTCCTCCGCGACGACGTTTTCGAAGTCCTTGATGAACTTACTCTGGTAGGCGGTCGCGCGATCGAGCACGGTCTGGAGGTCCGGGCCCGCGGCGGACGGCGACGTCGACGCGGCCGACGCCAGCGCCACGGCCAGGAGCACACCGACGAGGCGACCGTGCTGTGTCATGGCAGGCTCCCTATTTGACGGCCGCCCGGACCTTCACCGCCATCGCACGCGCGTCCCGCAGGACGGCGTCGGCGTCGAGCGTCAGCACCTTGCGATCGCGCATCACGATCTTGCCGTTCACGATCGTGTCGCGCACGTCGTCGCCGCGCGTCGTGTAGACAAGGTGCGAGATCGGATCGTAGAGCGGCGTCTGGCGGGCAGAGCGCATCGACACCACGATCAGATCCGCGCGCTTCTTCGGCTCGATCGATCCGATCTGCCGCTCGAGTCCCAGCGCCCGCGCCCCGCCCATCGTCGCCATGTCGAGCGCCGTGGCCGCGGGGACCACGCTGGGGTCGGCCGTCTGCAACTTCGCGAGCAGGGATGCCGTGCGCATCGCCTCGAACATGTCGAGATCGTTGTTGCTGGCCGCGCCGTCGGTGCCGAGCCCGAGCGCCACGCCCGCGCGCAAGTACCCCGTGACCGGCGCCGTTCCGCTCGCCAGCTTCATGTTGCTCTCGGGGTTGTGTGACACGCCGACGCCGCGCGACTTCAGGATCGCGATGTCGGAATCGGTGACCCACACCCCGTGCGCCGCGAGCACGCCGGGACCGAGCACGCCGAGGCTGTCGAGATACGTCACCGGCGTGCTGCTGGAGCGCTCGCGCGCCGTCTGCGTCTCGGAACTCGTCTCGGCGAGGTGAATCAGCGTGGGCACGCCGTGCTTCTTCGACAGATCGCGGGCGGCCTTCAGCGTGGGGCCATCGAGCGTGTAGATCGCATGCGGCGCCACCGCTGGAATGATCAGCGGGTCGCCCTTGAACTGCGTGATGAACGCCTCCGCGCGCGCCAGGCCGTCGGCCGGCGTCTTGGCGTCCGCCACCGCGAACTGGATGACGGTCTGCCCCAGCACACCGCGCAGGCCCGCCGTTTTCGTCTCCTTCGCAATCTCCTCCTCGAAGTAATACATGTCGGCGAAGGTCGTCGTGCCCGACTCGATCATCTCGAGCGCCGCCAGCCGGGTGCCGGTGCGCACGAACTCCGGCGACACGAGCTTCCCTTCGGCCGGGAAGATGTACTTCGTCAACCACTCCTGCAGCGCCAGGTCGTCGGCAAGGCCGCGAAACAACACCATCGGCGCGTGCGTGTGCGTGTTCACGAGGCCGGGCATGATCACCTGCCCGCCGGCGTCGAGCGTCTCGGTGGCCTGGAACTGCTTGCGGATGGCGGCGTCGGTGTCCACGGCCACGATGTCGGTGCCATCCACCGCGACGGCACCGTTCTCAATGACGCGGCGCGTGCCGTCCATCGTGACCACGGTCCCGTTGTGGACGATGAGGGAGACCTGCCGCGGCGCCTGGGCCGACAGGAGCGCCGTGAACAGGAGCAGCAGAAAGGCGACGACCGCACGCATCCCGGAAATTCTATCGAAGAACCCAGCCGGAAGCGGACTGGCAGACACTGGTAGGATTGACGCCGCCGTGCCATTTCACCTGGTTGACCATCCGCTGGCGCAGGACGCACTGGCCGAACTGCGCGATACGCGCACGGCGCCTCCCGCGTTTCGCGGCGCTGCACACAGAATCAGCCTGATCGTCGCCGCCGAAGCGCTACGGGATCTCCCCACCGAGGCCGACACCGTGGCCACGCCGATCGGGCCGGCCGACGCCCGCATCGTCCGCGCCGACATCGTGATCGTGCCGGTGCTCAGGGCCGGCCTCGGCATGGTGGAGTCGATTCTGGAGCTGGTGCCGCGCGCCCGCGTCGGCCACATCGGCCTGCAGCGCGACGAGGAGACCGCGGCGGCCTCGCGCTACTACTCGCGTCTGCCTCCGGGTCTGGCGGCCAGCGTCGTCCTGTTAGCGGATCCGATGCTCGCCACGGGCGGCAGCGCCGTGGCGGCGGTGGACATCATCAAGAGCGCCGGCGTCCGCGCCATCCGCATGATGTGCGTCGTAGCGGCTCCGGAGGGCGTGTCCGCCATGACGACCGCGCACCCCGACGTGCACATCTATTCGCCCGCGCTCGACGCCTCGCTCAATTCGAAGAAGTTCATCGTCCCCGGCCTCGGCGACTTCGGCGATCGCCTCTACGGAACGATCTGACAGCCGTAGGGCGGGGCTTTATGCCCCGCCTCCGTCGTGGGGCCGCCTTCAGGCGGCCCGACCACCGATAGTTCGTAGCTGCGGACCTTCAGGTCCGCCTGCGCCGCGTGTTACACTCGGGGTTCGGTCGGGCGCGTGGCTCAGCGGTAGAGCATTCGCTTCACACGCGAGGGGTCGGTGGTTCGATTCCACCCGCGCCCACCATTTCCAACCAACCAACTAGTTCACAACGACTTCCGTGCGAGCGGAGCCGTGACCGTTGCGGCCACAGGTCAGCGGATCGGGTTCAGCGGCCTGCTGGCGCGTGGACGCCGCCAGCGCGTCGGAACGTCTTGGCGCCTTTCACGACGGAGGCGCCAGGCGGTAGCTCGCCCTTACCCAACGGCGCCAGGATCTCGTACGCCCCGAAACGGGCTGGCGCGATTTCCTCGAAATTTCCCCGTCGCTTCCACACGGTTTCCCTGACCTGATAGCCCGCTGAATTCGACCATCGGCCTGATGACGCGTGCGCGTCTGGAGGTGGTCGATGGTAGCCACGATTCTGCTGTTGGCAACGATGACGGCAGTCGACGGTTCGGTCTCTCACGTTCGCTCGCGCGTCCCGCGCATCGCTGAACTGGTTGAACGTGGCATCGCGGGTTCACAGACATTCCGCGCGCTCGTGACCACCCTGGACCGCTCCGACGTGATCGTCTACCTCGAGCCGAAACAGGCTCGATCAGCGCTCGGCGGATTCTTGTCTCATCGCATCGTATCCGTGGCAGGCACGCGGTACTTGCGCATCTACGTCGAGACGCAGGGCCTCGAACAACGCGTGATTGCGCTGATCGGCCACGAACTCCAGCATGCCGTCGAGGTCGCGCAGGCTCAGGATGCTCGTGACAGCGAGAGCCTCGAGCGCCTGTTTACCCGTCTTGCTGTCGCATTCGGATGTGACGCCGCCGCGTGTTTCGAAACTCAGGCCGCCAAGGACGTCGAACGCAAGGTGCGCAGGGAAGTGCACGACTCTTTGACGGGTGCATAATTGCCGCGCGCGCGAGGGCGCTCGGCATGATTGCGCGATTTGCTACCTTCACCTTCGATTCGGACCAGCGACTGCTGCTCGACCGCGACCAACAGGTCATCCATGTCACTCCGAAGGCGTTCGAGCTGCTCGCCGTGTTGATCGAGGCGGCGCCGCGCGTCGTCACGAAAGTCGAATTGCATGAGCGCGTCTGGGCCGGAACCTTCGTGACGGATACGACGCTCGCCAGCGTGGTGAAGGAGCTGCGCCGAGTGCTCGGTGATCGCGAGTTATCCCGCCCTCTGATCCGGACGTCACACGGGATCGGCTATGCCTTCACCGGTATCGCGCTCGCGCCGCAGCACGGACGCGGCGCCGCGCAGCACTGGGTCTTCATCGCCGGAGACCATCGGGTGCAACTGCGCACGGGCGAGAATCTCATCGGACGCGATCCCGAGTCGGCGGTTTGGCTGGACGTCCGTGGCGTGTCGCGTCGTCACGCGCGAATCATCGTCTCGCCTTCGGCCGTGCAGATCGAGGACCTTGGCAGCAAGAATGGCACCGTGCTGCGCGGTGCGCCTCTCACCGCCGCCGCAGCGCTCCGCGACAAAGACACCATTCGTATTGGTCCGATCGTCCTGCAATATCGGATCTCGCACGCTGGTATTTCGACCGACACACTTGGGCCTACCTGAGGCCGCCGTTTCAATCCGCGAATACGTTCAATTCTCCGAGCGTCGGTCCGGTCGCCAGTTCAGGATGAGCGTGATGGGAACGTCAGCCGCGTTGCCGACGGGTTCGTTCACGAGGAAGCGGCCGTCGCGCGACACTACATACTGCGCTTTCACGAAGGCGGTCGGAGCACTGCCGACCGCGTGCACGCGAAAAAGGGGCTCCGGTCTGCCAACGACGACTGTTCCATCCTTCGCCGGACGGGTCGCGTCAGCAATAGAAACAGTCATTAAGGTCCAATCGGGCGCGATGAAGTAGATTTCCTTCCCGTCCCTGCTCCACCGGGCCTGCGAGCCGCCTCCGGTCGAAACAGGCCACACTTGAGCGGGCGATTCGATCGATCGCAACACGATCTCGGATCGTCCAGATTCATCGCTCGCGTAGGCTACCCATCGACCGTCGGGAGACATCTGACCGCCTTGTTCGTCGGCCGGTGTGTTGGCCACGACCCGCTTCTCACTCTTGTCGATGTCCAGCAGCCACAAGTCGCGCTTCGTCGCCGGATCGATTTCGTAATAGAGCAGGAATCGTCCGTCGGCCGACCAGCTTTGTGGTTGCTTGTTGTTGGGTGTGTCCAGAAGGAGTTCCTCGTCACTCCGTCCGGTCGTAGATTTCACATACAGGTTGTTGTGTCCGGATCTGTTGGACGAAAACGCGATTCGGCGACCGTCCGGCGCCCAGACCGGAAGCTGGTCGTTGCCCGGATCGTGGGTAATACGACTCCAGCCGCCACGGGTCAGATCGAGCAACCAGACGTCCATGTTGGTCTGATAAGTCCGCCGAGCCGCGACACGCAGGCCGTCGGGGGAGAGTTCCGGGAACGAAGTATCGTCCGCATCCGGCTCGGCGGCCACGCCGGCCAGGCCACCGCTGCGACTACGCCAGACCAGGTGCGACTGCTGCACCTCTCCGGGACGAAACGCGACGTGTCCCGAAGAAGATACGGAGAATCCTCCGAGGCCCGTCGTCTCGGCACCGGAGCGAGAGAGTGTCACAGGCTCGCCCATCAGTTCCCGCCTGGAGAGATCGAGCCGCCGGGCGATGAGAGCCCCCTGTTGCGTGAAGACGATCCAATCGGGCGCCAGAAATGCGGCCGCAGACTCCGCCCCCGTCAACCGTTTCGGCGCTCCTCCGTCGAGGTCTCCGAGATAGATGCCAGACTGCTCTGGATCGCCGGATGCGTAGAAAAGAAACGTGCGGCCGCCTGGCAGGAAGTGCGGGAATCGATGTCCCGATTGCCCTGCGCCAAGATGCGTGACCGGCGAAGGCTTACCTCCGGAGGCCGCGATGCGTGCCAACGGAAAGGACGACGCTCCGGCAAACACAATCGTATCGTCCGCATTCCATGCGCCCCCGACGCCATTTGGTGCATCGGCAAGCCTAGTCGGAGAGCCTCCAGTAATGCTGACGCGATAGAGTGCTCCGGGCGTAAAGAAACCGATTGACCGGCCGTCACTCGACCAGAACGGGTAACTCGCGCCCTCAGTTCCCGATATCGGGTGCGGCTCCGGTTCGGCCAGCGAACGCAGCCACACGCGCAAAGGACCGTCACCGGACGCGATGAACGCCAAATACTGACCGTCCGGCGACAACGCGAACTGGAACGGTGCAGGCGTGGCTGGAGTGGTCAACTGCACCCACATTTCGGGAGGTGGCGTAGATGGACCGGCCAGCGAGCGAAGCACGAGCGGCGCAAACGCGATACCCATCAGCAGCGCGCCACCAACCGCCGCCATTGCAATCCGCAAGGTCGACGATCTAGTTCGGGCAGTTGCCGCGCCGGCCTGATTGTCGACAGGCAGTCTGGCCACGTCCTGGAGCGCGAAACGAATCGCGGCAACATCTCCCAGCCGCTTCACGCGATCCCGTTGGAGGCAGCGGCGCAGCAGAGCGTTGATGACCGGTGGAACCTGCCTCGGCAGGATGTTCCACTCCGGCTCTTTCGCGATTACCAGCGCCAACGTGTCCGCCACGCTATCGCCTTCAAAGACGCGGCGACCGGTGAGCATCTCGAACAGCACACAGCCGAACGCCCAGATATCCGTGCGCTTGTCCACTGTCTGGCCGCGCGCCTGCTCCGGGCTCATGTACGCCGCGGTTCCCAGCACCGAACCTTCGACCGTTCGCTCCGCGGTCATGGTGGGCAAGGCCGTCATGTCCGCCCCCGAGTCCGCGTCGATCTTCGCGAGGCCGAAGTCGAGCACCTTGACCACCCCCGTTGGCGTGATCTTGACATTGGCCGGCTTCAGATCCCGGTGGATGATGCCCTTCTCGTGTGCGGCCTCGAGCGCCTCGGCAATCTGTCCAGCGATCTCCAGTGCGTCGGGGATCTTGAGCGGGCCGCGGCTCAGACGTTCGTCAAGTGTGTCCCCTTCAACGAGTTCAAGCACGAGCGCGCGAATCTTGCCAAAGTCCTCGAGCCCGTAAATGGAGCCGATGTGGGGGTGGTTCAGCGCCGCCAGCGTCCGAGCCTCACGCTCAAACCTAATCAGCCGTTCGGGGCTCGACGTAAACATCGGCGCCAGAACCTTGATCGCGACGTCTCGCCGCAACCGCTCATCTCGAGCTCGGTACACCTCGCCCATGCCGCCGCGCCCGAGCAGGACTTGCACGCGATACGTACCGATTTGGCGACCGATCATCGGTTCGCCCTCGTCGGCGGTGACGTCATTGAGGCGCGACAACACCTCGGTTTCGAGCGCGGGATCACCCGCGCAGGAGGTGGCGATAAAGCCCGCACGCTCGCCCGCAGGGCGCTCCAGCGCCGCGCGATACAACGCCTCGGCCCTCTGCCGCTGCTCTCGTGTCATCCGGTTGTCGAGCGGATTCTACCCTCGGTCCACCTCGTCGAGGATGGAGCCCGCGATCGCCACGTCGATTCGCGCGTCGCGGATTCAATTCCCGCCCGCGCACCCAACGTAGTGTCTTCGGCGGCGTTTAGAAACCTCGAACCACGCTTCTCACGGTTCGGGGCTCGTCGTCGCGCGTCGCCCCAGACCGTCAGGCGGCCCGCCGCAACCCGTCGATGGAGCGCCGCCAGGCCTCCAGTTGGTTCCAACTGGCGGAACGAAGGGCCACCATTTCCCCATATCCAATCCACGCGACTTTCGGTTCGGCTCGCGGTGTCTCGTTGCGACCGGTCACCCAGCGGAGCGACAGACGGCCGATCAGGGACTGCAGATGGACGGCTTCAGCCGCAGGAAGCGCGCTGCGTTCACGCACAAGATGTCTGCCTTCTGTTCCGAACTCAGAAAATCCGCGGCCAGAATCGCCTCAATGCCGGGAGCCACCTGTTCGGCGAAATCAGAGCCGAACATGATGCGCTTGCCGAAGCCTCCCTCGACCAGCCCCCGCAGGTGACGGTAGTAAGAGGGCCGCGGCACCATGAACGGCGCCTGGAGAGCCGCGACATCGACATACACATTGGGATGCGCGTACAAGAGCGCGAGCATGGACTCGAGCCGTGGCCACCCTGCATGCATCACGAACAAACGGAGCTTCTTGTGTCGGAGCAACACGCCCTCGAGCAGGAGCGGATCCGACAGCGCCATCCCGAACGCGGGAAACTTGAAGGGCGCTGGACTCGACTCATATGCGGCGCCGGGCGGTCCTGGCCCCATGTGGATGGCCACCGGGACGTCGAACTCCTCAGCGAGCGCCCAATAAGGCTCCAGCGTCGCATCTGCCGGAGAGATTCCCAGAGCCTGCGGCACGGCTTCTCCAAGTGCCTTCACCCGTCCGGCGCGGAGCTCCTCGCGGACCCACGACACGTCCGGAAGGTCTGTCGCGCCCTCCCAGCAGGGACGGTTCACGAAGAGCGCCCGACCCCGCTCGCAATTCAAGACGAGCGACGGAAGATAGCGGCTGGCGTCAACGGACGACCATTCGCGTAGGTCGTCCCCGAGAGCGGCCAGGAACAGGTAGCGCACGTTCAAGGCCTCGAGCTTTGCCAGGTCGCGTGGTGTCGTGGTCGTGCTATGCACGTGCATATCGATGACCGGGGGGCGAGGTGGCGGTCCTTGGACCGCCACTACTACCGGCAGGACGGCGATCGCGGCCAGAACGAGAAGGATTCGAGCCATTGCGAGCACTACTTCCGTTCGAGAACGACGGTGACGACGTTCGGCGTGGGCTGCATGACGGCCTCTTTGATATGCCGGCCGCTATCCACGACGACAAACGCGCCAACCACGGGCGGAGCATTCGCGATCGGTGGGTAGAACGTCGAGGTGCCGGTGCAATCAGGATTGACCGAGTAGGTGCCCACGACTTCTTCACCGGCGCCGACGATCATCTCGCTCTGTCCCGTGAACGGACCGAACGGAATCCGACGAACCCCCGAGGCCAGGAGGCCGTAGTCGCCTCGAAGCGTGCTGTCGCTGCACCGTCGTCCTCGACCGGCGTCGTCCGCGGTTGCGCGATCCCCGGCAAGGGCGAGTATTACCCCGAGCGTGAGAAGCGCGCCTGAAATCGTCGCCCGACGCAGGACGCGGTGTCTGGTTGGCGACTCGATGGGCATCGTCATTTTCATCTCCTTCTCGCGTTCGGACCATCCGCGGCGAGTAGTGGGGATGAGCCTGCGCCGGGCATGCCACTCACGGGAAGCACGGAGCGGCTCGTGAGCCGCACGTGCTCAATGGGTTCAAGGACTTACGGACAATCGGATCCCGTATGATCGGCGCGTGAGTCCGCCGCCCGAACCAGATCTCGGACTGGCTGCGCTGGCCCGAGTGCTCTCGAGCCCGGCCTTCAACCGCGCCGAAAGGTCCAGCACCTTGTTGCGGTTTCTCGTCGAACGAACGATCGCCGGCGAGGCCGACCGCCTGAAGGAGTACACGATCGGTGCCGAAGCACTCGGGCGTGGCGCGTCGTTCGACCCACGGACCGACACCATCGTGCGGGCCGAGGCCTCGAGGCTACGCACGCGACTGGAGCGGTATTACGAAACCGACGGCCGGGCCGACCAGATCGCCATCGTCCTGCCCAAGGGTAGCTACGTTCCGCAGTTCGTGCCCCGCAGTGGCGTGACTGATGGGAATGATGCCGGTCGTCCGGCCGGTCTGCCGACGGTCCCACTCCGACGCTGGATGCCCTGGGGCGTCGGAGTGCTCGGGCTCGCCGCAGCGACGTGGCTGATGCTGGCTTGGAACGACCAACGCGTTGGCCCGCCCGAGGACGCCGCCGTCTCGCAGTTCGATGTCGAGCTCAAGTCCGACGGGCTGTTGGGGTCTCAGGTGGGAACCGACGTCATCCTGTCTCCCGACGGCAATCGAATGGTGTTCGTGTCGCGGGATGCGATGGGGTTGGCGCACCTCTACACGCGGCGCCTGGCCCAGTCAGCGCCGGTCCGCCTGCCGGGAACGGAGGGGGCCCGCAGCGTGTTCATCTCGCCCGACGGCGGGTGGGTTGGGTTCTGGGCCGGCGGTTTTGTCAAGAAAGTCCCCGTCGACGGTGGTGCGCCAGTCGTTTTGTGCGAGGCCGCTGATCTCACCGGGGCAAGCTGGGGATCAGACGGAATCATCGTTGCCGCCCTTGATTCCGGCACGAAGCTCTGGAGGATTCCGGAATCCGGAGGCCTTCCTGAGACGTTGGTCGACCTGACGGCCGAGGGTCGCCATCCGCTGTGGCCGCAGTACGTGTCCGATTCGCAGCTTGTGGTCTACACGGCCCTCGGCGGCGATGCGGACAACGCCACAATCGAGGCCTTCTCGATCCCCGATCGCAAGAGGGTCACGCTGACCCGTGCCGGCACGTTCGGCCGCTATCTCTCGACCGGACATCTGACGTATGTGAATCAAGGCACGCTGTATGCCGTTCGGTTCGATCCAAAGCGGCTGGCCGTGGATGGTGAACCCGTCCCCCTTCTACACGACATCTCGTATTCCCGGACGTTCGGATACGCGCAGTTGGATGTGTCGCGCAACGGGACCCTCGCCTATCGGAAGGACGCGGAGAGCGGATTGCGTGTCATCGAGTGGGTGGAGCGAGGCGGACGGACGACGCCGTTACTGTCCACGCCCGGGCATTACTCCTGGCCAAGGCTGTCGCCGGACGGGAAGCGCGTGGCCGTATCGGTTGCAGATGCTGGAGCGGCGGCGATCTGGATCCACGATTCACGATCAGGCGACACGCAGCGCGTGACCACGAGTCCTGTCGACCACAGCGGTTTGACATGGTGGCCGGATGGGAGCGCTCTCCTCTTTGGCGGCGTGGGAGGGTTGGCGTCGATTCAAGCGAAGTCCGGCGCCCCGACCGAGTCCTTGACCCGCGGTGCCATCACCGTGCCTGGAGCGTTCTCTCCGGATGGCCAGCGACTGGTATACGCCGAGATGGCCCCGGGAACTGCGTTCGATTTGTGGACGGCTCCCATCACACGCAACGGAGCGGGCGCCGTCGTTGGAACACCCGTCCCCTTCTTGCGCACGCGAGCGATGGAAACAGGACCTGTGTTTTCATCCGACGGACGATGGATTGCCTACGCGTCGAACGAGTCGGGCGTTCCTGAGGTCTACGTACGGCGATTCCCCGATAACGGATCGGTAGTGAAGGTGTCGAGCGGCGGCGGGACATTCCCACGCTGGTCGCCGAACGGGCGAGAGATCGTGTACCGGACTAGCGACCGGCGAATCATGGTCGCCTCATTCAGGGTCGACGGCGACGCGTTCGTAAGGGGCGAGTTGCAGCCATGGGCTTCGCAGGTCCTGGCCGATACGGGAGTGCTGACGAATTTCGACGTGGCCCCAGACGGTGAACGGATCGCCGCACTGATAACTGCGACGCAACCCGAGAATCAGCAGACGGCGAATCACGTGACGGTCATGCTCAATTTCAACGACGAGGTCCGTCGGCGCTTCGCGCAAAAATGACGTGCGGCATTCAACTGGTCCAGGCGGCCCGTCGCAACGCGTCGATGGAGCGCAGCCAGGCCTCCAGCTGGTTCCAGCTGGCGGAACGAAGGGCCGTTCGAGCGGAGCCGTGAGCTGCTTTGCGGGCCAATACCGCCTATGACAGCAGCGGGTTTCACCGACACCATGCGACGGCCGTCGAGGAATCGACGTAGGTCCTCGCCGTCCGATCGCTTGACCGCCGTACCGAAAGTCCAGATCATCTGGCGTTTCGTGAGGTGTGGCCTTGGAGGATTGCGATGGGGATCCGGACAACAGTTGTGGGTTCCTGGTGGATTCACGCAGACGACGAGCAGGACTTGGCGCGCCACTTCGCAGGCACGTTTACCACTGAGGAGAGCGAAGCCCTCCTCACGCGAGCCGCGACAAGGGCCATCAAGGAGCAACGCGACCTCGGGCTCGATGACTGGAGCGGCGGCGAATACCACACCGACAACTTTATTTGTCACCTGCATCGCCACCTGACGGGCCTCGAAGTCATCAAGCCGGCGGAGAGCACGATCTCCGACTACGACGACATCACGGTGGCCAGAGTCGTTGGCAACATCGACGCGCCGAAGGGTCTCGGGTACCTCGAGGCATACAGGCGGGAAAAGGACCTGGCCGGCGGCGTGCGGAAGGCTGCCGTTCCGGGTCCATTCGGCATTCCGATCGCGGCGCTTTTCTCGGACATGGAGAACGTACAGAAGCAAATTCCCGCCCTAATCGCTCTCGTCAACCGTGAGCTGCGCGGTCTCGCTGACGCAGGATGTCCCGTGGTGCAACTCGATGCGGCAGTGGAAGCGCAGTTCGTCAACGCCGGGTTCATGACCCCTCAGCAAGCCGCCGCCACAATCGGGGCGTGCTTCGAGGGAGTAAAAGCGAAGAGGGCGCTCCATGTCTGCAATGGCACGCTTCGCGGGCGACCCAGTGTCGGGGCCCTTCGCTGTGCCCCCTGGGTTGAGGTGCTCCAGCGCCTCGACGGCATCGTGGACCTCGCGATCGTCGAGGTGAAGTACTTCAGCCAATATCAAGAACGCGAGGCCTTCAAAGCGCTACCGAAGAGCATGACATTCGCCGCCGGAATCGTCGACGAAGCGTGTTATTGGATCGAGCCGGTCAAGAAGATCCGTGAGCGAATTTGCGACTGGGCACGCGTCGTCGGAGAGGAGCGCTTGTGGGTTTCGACAAGTTGCGGCTTCAACCGCCACCCCTCCCGCAACATTCCGGTGCTGCGCCAGAAGGTCGAGAACATGGTTGAGGCGGCTCAGGCGCTGTAGCGCGTTAGAGCTTTCGCAAGTACGCCAACAGTGCTTCTCGCTCGTCCGCCCTCACGAAGCCCCGATCGACAACGAGCCCGTTCGAAGACAGGATCGCCGGGAGGTTGGGCGGAGGCAGCCGCCGCGCGACGTTGCGGAAGAACGCGTCGTAGTGGTCGAGCACTTCGTCGAGCGTTGCGGCGGAGTTGTTCTGGAAGTACGGTGCCGTCCTGCTGATGCCGCGTAGCTGGGTCACGTCCATCACCCCAAGATCCGCCGGCTGCCCGGTGAGCAGCAGACGGCCCGGATCTGAAGTCGTGATGAATTGAACGCTGCCATTGGCCAGCGTGATGCGATAGAGGCGCGCGTTTCGCGCGAGTCGCGGCGGACATGGGGCAAACCCGTCTGTCGTGGGACGTGGACACGCCGTCATCACATTGTGATATCGCGCTGGGAGCGGACGAACGAATGTCGTCTCGGGAGTGGATCCACTGGGATGGCGCGCTCCCCCATGACACGTCGCGCATGCGCGGTCGAACACCACCTTGCCGTGCTGTTCGAGCTCGGTCAACTCACCGTCTGGATCCGGGAACGGTGTGGTTCCAGAAATGATGGCATTCGCCAGCGACTCAACGCCAGGCGACGAGAACAGGCTCTGTTGGAAAGCCGCGAGATCATCGAGCATGTTGGCCGGCGGCTCGATTGAGATTTGCGCGTGCGCGATGAGCGCTCCGCGCGCCTGTTCCTGCAGCGTCCCGAACCGCGCATCGTGCTGGTAGCCACCTTGAAGGTTCGGTCCGTTGGGATCGATGCCCATGATCGGTGCACGAGGCGCTGGCGGCCAGATCGGCGGCACGCTGTCGGGACCAGTAATCGCGACATTGTTCACCGGCATGACAGCGCGCCAGAGATCCACGAATGTCTCATCCGTCGCCTGGCACTGCACCGGATCTGGCGTCGCGCACGTGGCCGGGTCGATCAGCCGCACGTTCGGCGGCAACGGCATCGTGACGCGAACCAGCCCGTTGTCCACCAGGTTCGAGAAGTCGGTCGCGCGGTCGCCGTTGACACGGAAGTCGTCGGCGTCCACCGGCCGGAAGAGCGGATCGTCCGCATTCTTGTGTTTGGACAACTTCGCCAGCAACGCCTCGAAGCGAGCCCTGGCGCTCGCAGGCGAGAGCTGAAAAGCCTCGGAGGCCACGTGGCAGTCCGCACACGCGCGTCCGTTGCCGCCGAGATTGCCGAGATTGCGGTCGCTGAAGGCCACACGACCTCGCGCGACCGCGTCGCATGGTTGACTGTCGCAATTGAGCCTGGTGGCGCCGGTTCCCTGCGCGACGAGTGGCCCCGCAGCGGTCCGTAAGAGCACCACCGCAACCACACACAGTCCGGCCGCCAGACTCACTCCTTGGTCGCGTAGATTCATCGGCGTAGCCTCCGAGGACCGAGTGGGTGCGGCCCTCAGTCCTAGAGGCAGGAACGCCTTGCGAAACCTATCAACCTTACCTTGGCACTCGCTGCCGAACCTCGTCGAACCAGTTGAGAACGATGTTGATCTGCGGCAAGAGGGACTCGCTTCCGCCGGGCATGACGCCAATGACGTGTTCGCCATCTGGCATCGAGTCGACCTCGCGTCGTGCCGGCCGGGGCACTTCTCGCCGCAAGCCTCGCGGGAAGTCCCGTTCCCGACCAAACGTCACGCGTGGCGTCGTCGTCAGGGGGATCACGACGCTCCGCCCCGGACCGGCGTTGACAAAGAGCTCGTCTCCTCTGGGCGACCAAAACACATGGCTCCCGTTGCGGACCAGGTACTTCGTTCCGGTCTCAGGAAAAGGCTGCAGGTACACCTCGCCCGGTGTCGCCTCGGATTCCCGGCTCCGATACGCCACCCACTGGCCGTCCGGCGAGAACGCGCCTTCAGACAGTTCGATCGAATGTACGCCACCGAACGGGGCGACCTGACGGCCTTTCACGTTCAGAGTCCACAGCGCCCACACGCTGTCCTTGAGCACGCTGAACAGCACGTATCCACCGTCTTTCGACCAGGACTGCGGGACGTGTTCCGTACCTGGTTCGGCCTTCGTCAGCCGCTCCGCGACGCCAGAGCCGTCGGCGCGCTGGCGGAAGATCCCCCAGTCGCCCTCGCGGTCGGACTCGAATGCCACCCACTGCCCATCGGGGGACCAGATGGGATAGCGGCTCCTGCCGCCGAGAGTGAGCTGCCGCATCGCTTTGCCGCCGGCCAGCTCGTACATCCAGACGGCCGCGCCGGCAGCATCCTCGATGTCGAACGCGATCGACTTCCCGTTTGGTGAGACTCGAGGCGCCCGATACGGCCGTGGCGGGAGGCCAAGCGGAGTCGGCTTCCCTGTCCGGTCGAACAACGCCAGGTCCAGGTTTGCGTTGCCGGCCAGGTGGGGGCCCGGCAGAAACGCGAGCGTCCCGGTCGCCGAGTAGCTGAACTGGGCCGCTGCGGGTGAGGCAATCAATGTCGAGCGGCGGATACCTTCGACGAGGGAGACGGGTGGCCCGGTCACCGAAAGCGTGGCCGGGTCGAACGGCACCGCAAACAGGTCGCCGGACACGACGTACACGAGATGGCCGGTCGGGAGATAGCGGCCGTCGAGGCCCCCTTCGACAAGCGTCTTTGGTTCGCCGCCGTCGAGGGGTTGAACGGAAACCCGCGCCAGGTCCCGGGCAAGTGAACCTGACCGCACGGAAAACAGCACGGCACGTCCGCCAGGCAGCACCTGCGACGAGGATGGGACCTCACCCTTCAGCGGGACGAGCATCTCGGGGACGCCGCCACTGGAAGGGACGCGGAAAATGCCCTGCCTGCTCTGGCCGAAGAGGATGTCGTGTCCGCTCCAGCTCAATCCGAAGGGCGTACCCGTCTTCGCGATCGTCACCGCCGCGCCGCCACCTATATCCAGACGCTTCAGCGCGCCTTCGACACCTGAATAGAAGGCGACCGACCCTCCATCGGGCGAGAACACGGGACTCGAGGCGTTTCCTTCGCTTCCGGGGAGTGCCCTCGCGTCGAGGCCCGACATCGGTCGCAGGTACAAGCGCTGGTTGGCCACGTACACCACGTTCGCGCCGTCCGGCGATATCGCCACGAGTTGCCCACTCGGGTCGGTGAACTGCTGCCCCTCTGGGAGCGGTATGACAAACCGTGTCACGGCGCGTGGAAGCTCCTCCGTCGCCGGTTTCCTCGTCGAAGCCCACGCCAGCACCCCGATAGTCGTGACGGCGGCGAGGACTGCGATCGCCCAACGCGGCGAGACCTGCCAACGCGCACGCGGGACGGTTTCGTCGAGATCGAAGCGCCCGTCGCGGATATCGGCCAGACGGCGTGTGGGGTCCTTGGTCAGGCAGCGCCGGAGCAACCGCCGGACGCCGTCAGGGGTGTTCGAAGGAAGCCGCTGCCAGTCCGGCTCGGCCTTGAGCACCTCGCTGAGCGTTTCCGCAATCGAGGTCCCGTCAAACGCCGGCCGGCCGACGACCATCTCGTACAGCACGCACCCGAACGCCCAGATGTCGGTCCTGCGCTCGACGGCGTCTCCGCGGGCCTGCTCCGGGCTCATGTACGCCGCCGTTCCCACGATCCCATCCGCATGCCCGACGTCCGTCCTGAACGTGGGTGCCTCTGTTGCCGGGTGCGACATGGATTTGGCCAATCCGAAGTCCAGGACTTTGACGGTGCCGTCCGGCCGGATCTTGATATTTGCCGGCTTGAGATCGCGATGAACGATGCCCTGCTCGTGCGCCGCTTCGAGCGCTTCGGCGATCTGGCGCGCCACGGACAGCGCCTCGGGCATCGGCAGTGGTCCACGCGATATCCGCTCCGCGAGCGTGGGCCCCTCGATCAACTCCATGACCAGCGCACGGCGTGGAACGCCGCCGGCAGAGGGATCCGCCTCGACGCCGTAGATCGCGGCGACGTGTGGATGGTTCAACGACGCCAGGATCCTCGCTTCGCGCTCGAATCGCGCCAACCGGTCGGGATCGGCAGCGAAGATCACCGGCAGGATCTTGATCGCCACCTCCCGCCCAAGCTGCGTGTCGTGGGCGCGATAGACCTCGCCCATCCCGCCGGCACCCAGCTTGGCGACGATGTGATACGGCCCGAGGCGCTGGCCGAGCGACAGGCCGCTGAGCCCGGCGAGCGCCCCGGCCCCCGCGACCGCCGGCTGCTCGATGAACCGCTCGGCCGGCGACGCGTGCGCCAGCAGCGAGTCGACGTCGTGGCGAAGCGCTTCGTCTCCATGACAGGCCTCGTCGAGGAACGCCGCACGCTCCTCGGCCGGGCGGTCCAGGGCCGCGAGACAGATGCGCTCGACCTCGCTCACGCGGTCACCGTCCGCTCATCTCGCGAAGCAGCCACAGCTTGGCGAAGCGCCAGTCACGCATCACCGTCACCGCGGACACATGCAGTGCCGCAGCGGTCTCCTCGACGCTGAGGCCTCCGAAGAATCGCAGTTCAACGACCTGCGCCTTGCGAGGCTCGGTGACGGCCAGCGCGGTGAGCGCCTCGTCCAGTGCCACGAGGTCCGGAGGCATTTCGCTCGATACCTCCAGACCCTCGTCCAGTGTCACGCGCTGCGCGCCGCCGCCACGCTTCTGAGACCCGCGCGACAACGCCGCGTTCACCAGGATGCGCCGCATCACTCGGGCCGCCATCGCGAAAAAGTGCGCGCGGTTCTGCCACCGCATCCGCTTCACTTCGATCAGCCGGAGGTAGGCCTCGTTGACCAGGGCCGTGGGCTGCAGCGTGTGCCCCTGGCGCTCCTTGCCCATGTGCCGGCGCGCGATCTGCCGCAGCTCATCGTGCACCAGCGGTAGAAGCGCCTCGAAGGCCGCCTGATCGCCGCCGCCCCACGCCAGGAGCAATGCCGTCGGGTCCTGCCGGGTGGAGGACACACGAGGAGTGTAGCTCGCGTCCCGCGCGGACATGTGGGGTTGATAGGTTTCGAGAGGCGTTCCTGCCTCTGGGACTGAGGGCCGCGGCCGCTCGGTCCTCGGAGAGGAACGCCGATGACTCGACGGTTCCGGCCCGCCGCCGCCGCCGCGTGTTGCACCGCGTTGATCGTCGTCGCTGGCTCAATACCCTGCGCGGCCTGGGCGGAGGGCGTCCCGTCAACGGTGGGTCAAGACCCGCCGACGATCCCCCGGGTCCGTTCTTACGACCCGCGAATCGTCGAGGCCATCGCGCGCGGCATCGTGGCCTCGCCCACACTGCGCCGCCTGGTCGAGACCATCGATGCCACCGACGGCATCGTGTACGTCGATGACGGGAAATGCGGACACGTTGTACGGGCCTGCCTCCTCCCCCTGGTCCAGATCGCGGGGCCGAGTCGCGTGCTGCGGATTCAGGTGAATCTCCGCAAAGTCCAGGGCTGTGAACTGATCGAAGTGATCGGTCACGAACTGCAGCACGCGGCGGAGCTTCTGGCCGACCCCCGTGTCAGAACGGACATCCAGGCCTACAACTTCTTCGCCATTACGAGACTGCGCCCTGATACTCGCAAGTTCGAGACAAAGGCCGCCCTGCGGATAGCGGTCGTGATTTCACGCGAGGCTTGCAGCAAATAGTCATGCGTCCCCACGTTCCGGCAGTGCTGATTCGACCGGCCGTGAGGCTGATCGACGCCGGGCTCTCACGTTCCACCACATTCCGAAGCCCTGTGGTGATGCTGAATGAATCCGACGTCATTGTGTATATCGAACCGAAGCTCACGCGCGAAGCCTTGGGTGGCTATCTGCAGCACCGCGTCGTCGTGGGGGGACAGTACCGCTACCTCCGTGTCGCGGTCGAGATCGCGGGTTCCGAACGTCACCTGGTATCGCTGCTTGCACACGAGCTCCAGCACGCCCTGGAGATTGCGCAAGCACCTGAGGCGCGCGACGCGGAACGCCACTTGCTCACACCTATCAGACGACTCGCCGCAGCCCGTCAACGGACCGTAGCCAGCCATCCAGCTGGTTCCGACTGGCGGAACGAAGGGCCGTGAACGAATTCTCGTC
>Ga0315912_10002600_pt1 | contig 18926 bp, 16 predicted proteins | sample VfabasoilMG_FD_204469 | JGI IMG/M metagenome (GOLD analysis project Ga0315912, IMG submission 204469) | Garden soil microbial communities collected in Santa Monica, California, United States - V. faba soil | ecosystem: Environmental > Terrestrial > Soil > Garden | place: USA: California...
AAATCAGGCCCGACCCCCCATGTGGAAAACTGGCCTACCGGCATCCTCCGAACCGCGCGACGTAGTTCGCGAAGACAGCGTTCGTCACGGCGCGGATGCGGCTGCGGTCGCTGACGGAGGTCATACGCGCGGCCAGTCGATCGGCAATCGGCCCGAGAAACCGGCCGTGCCGTTCGAGTGCCGCGATGTCGTTCGCGGCGAGCGCCGACTGCACCTGCACGAGCGACGCCGGTGTGATGAGTTCCATGCGGCCGACGAACGCGCGGGCGATCGCCGCCGGCGCCGGCGTGATCGTCAACGGCAGGACGGCGTCCACGGCGCGTGACGGCAGCACGTAGAAGACGCGCGTGCCCTCCTCGAACCAGGAGTCGCGCCAGGTCGCCACCATGGCTTCGGCCTCCTTCTCGTAGAGCCCGGCATCTTTCAGCACCCGGACCAGCACCGCGCGCAGGGACGCCACATCTGCCGTGGCCGTCGGTGGCTCGAGCCGGGCCGAAGACTTCAGGGCGCCGTGGAACCGGTAACGCACGATCCCCGCGCGGTTGTCGAACAGGATGACGGCGGGAATCGGATCCGTTCCGAGATTCGTCACCTGGACGGCGCCATCACTGCCCAAGGCGGCCGAGATCGGCACCGGGAAACTCGCGACCCCACGGTAGAACAGAAACTTTTCATTCTGACCGTTCACCCAGATCGGCGAGGCGTCGGTCTGGCGCGCCGCATAGTAGTGGCTCGTGCCGGCTCCGGCCGGAAAGGCGGAATTCCCGTTGGGCGTGATGCGCACGCTGGGCCAGTCGACCCCGCCCACCACACTCGGATCGGAGAGCAGCGAGGGCACCACGTTTGCCTGGTTTGCCACCGCCGTGGGGTACCACTCGGTGATGAGACCCTGCGGAAATCGGACGCGAACGCTGACTGTCGCGTCGGCCGGCGAATAGAAATAGAGCACGGGCGTTTCCATGCGCACCTTGCCCACCAGCGCCGACCGCGCGGTCTCGTACTCGATGGGCACTTCGGCCTCGGGATTGAACCCGGTCTTGAAGACCTTGTTCTTGTAGTGCTCGACGAAGCACGGCAGATCGGTGGGGCCGCCGAGGGGCGTCCAGTTGATGGCCTGCCCCGCATCGTCGGCAACCGTCGTGAACGTGCCCCACTCATGGACGACTACCGCCGGAGTCTGGGCCGCGTAGATCGAGGCCATACCGACGAGCCCAACCACCACTAAGACCATTGCGGGAACAGCGCGGCGCAGCATGGGACCTCCTCCGTTTCGGCGCGCGCATTGTGCGGTCGCCGGTGGATTGACGGCTTTCGATCACAAGACGCGGGCGCCAGCGAAAGTGTTAGCAGGGGACGGGCCTGTTTTCCACAGGGGGGGTCAGGCCCGTTTTCCACAGTTCGGGTCACAATGAAGTCGAACTGTGGAAAACGGGCCTGACCCCTCTCCGTTGCAACCTGTGGAAAACGCGCCCTCGGTGGTGCTGTTCGACGGGACCTGCGCGTTCTGCGAAGGGAGCGTCAAGTTCATTGCCCGGCGGGATCCGGCCGGCCGATTCCGGTTTGGCGCGTCGCAGTCACCGCAGGCGGTCGCATTGCTGGCGCAGCACGGTTTCACGCGCGAGATGGCTCGCAGCATCGTCTTGATCGAAGACGGAGTGGTCTATTTGCGATCGACCGCGAGCCTGCGAATCGCCCAGCATCTGACCATGCCGTGGCGAATGGCCGGCGTTCTGCTGTGGGTGCCCCGCCCCCTCCGCGACGGCGTCTATCGCGTGGTGGCGGCCATCCGCCAGCGCGTGGCCGGACGATCGAACGCCTGCGACGTCCCGCCGCCCGAGCTGCGAAGCCGCATGATCTAATTCTTATCGGCGGGATCCCCTGCACGCCGCCTAGCTCACGTCGCTGCGCTCGCGCTTCGACGCTCGCTCCGCTTGTTCGCGTCCCGCAGTGCTAGGATCTCCGCGTGGCGGCACAAGCGTCGTTTGACATCACCTCGTCGGTCGAACTCCAGGAAGTCGATAACGCGGTCAACCAGGCCCGGAAGGAAATCCTGCAGCGCTACGACTTCAAGGGTTCCAAGGCGTCCATCGAGCTCAACAAAACCGACAGTACGATCGAGCTCATTGCCGATGACACCTTCAAAATGGAGGCGGTCTGGGACATCCTGCAGACCCGCATGATTCGGCGCGGCGTGCCCGTCAAGAATCTGGATCCGTCCGACGTGCTGCCGATCGCCGGTGGCCTCGTCAAGCGCACGATCACGCTGAAGCAGGGCATCTCCAGCGAAGCCGCGAAGGACATCGTGCAGTTTCTGAAGACGCAGAAACTGAAAAAGGTCCAGGCGACCATTCAAGCGGATCAGGTGCGCGTCACGTCGCCGTCCCGGGATGAACTGCAGTCGGCCATCCAGCTCCTGCGTGGCGCCGACTTCGGCGTCGAGTTGCAATTCGGGAATTTCCGGTAACCGCGATGCGCCTGGCGTGGTTTTCGCCCTGGCCGCCGCAGAAGAGTGGCGTGGCCGGCCGCTCCGCCGAATTGGTGCCGCTGCTCGCCCAGCGCGGCCATGCCATCGACGTGTTCGCCGAAGACCGCCGCGTGGTCCTGACGCCGAGCCGGGATACGCCACCACAGGCCGGTGACGTTCGCGTCATCACACCTCATGACTTCGTATGGCGCCACGCGAAGCAACACTACGACCTGGCCATCTACCAGGTCGGCAATTCCCACCTGCATCAGTTCATCTGGCCCTACATGTTTCGCTACCCGGGCCTGGTGGTCCTGCACGACGCGCGTCTGCATCACGCACGCGCCGCTGTGCTACTGGCCGCGGATCGCGCGGCCGACTATCGGGCCGAATTTGCCTGGAGCCATCCCGACGTGCCGCCCATCGCGGCCGAGTTCGCCATTCAACGCGTCAACAGCATCCTGTACTTCCAGTGGCCCATGATTCGTGCCGTGATCGAGTCCGCGCGCCTGGTCGGCGCGCACTCGCGCGGCGTCGCGGACAGCATCGCCCGGGAGTGGCCGAATCGGCCGGTCGAGCACATCGCGCTCGGTGAAGGGCCTGCCAACTTCGACACGCAGGCGGCGCGTCGCCAATTCCGATCCGCTCATGGCCTGCCCGAGGATGCGATGGTGTTCGGCGTCCACGGCGGACTGACGAGAGAGAAACACATCCTCGAGATCCTCGCGGCATTCGCGGCCATCAGAAAGGTTCTGCCCACCGCACGGCTCGTGCTCGCGGGCGCCGCCGATCCATCACTTGATCTCGACGCCCGGGTGGCCGAACTCGGATTGGCCAGTGCGACGTGCCGTGTTGCATCCGCTGACGATGCGGAGTTCGACCGCGCGATTGCGGCCTCGGATGTCACGCTGAATCTGCGCTGGCCATCAACACTGGAAACATCCGGACCGTGGGTGCGAAGTCTGGCGATGGGCCGGCCGACCGTCATTGTGGACCTGTTGCATCAAACGCACGTCCCCGCGTTGGATCCGCGCACCTGGCGCCGGCACAGTCCCACCGCCGAACTGGAACCGGACGCCGACGATCGCGCGGTGACCGTCGCCCTGGACATTCAGGACCTCGGGCACTCGCTTCGGCTCGCGATGCGGCGATTGGCCACCGATGCTTCGCTGCGCGACCGTCTCGGCCGACGCGCGCGTGAGTGGTGGGAACGGGAGCACACCGTCGATCGCATGGTCACGGATTACGAACGCGCCATCGCCAGAGCCGTCACGCTGCCCTCGCCGTCACCGGGGCCGGATTGGCCCGCCCACCTGAGGCCCGATCCCGCCGCGCGCGCGCGCGAGTTGCTGCGATCCCCGGCCTGGGCGGATGCCACCGTTCGCGATCGGCTGTCCGGACTCTGAACCTGAAGTACCATGACGCGACCGATGACGGACGACGAACCGGGAGTCTTCAGCCGCCCGGACGCAGAACGAGATCAGGCCGAGCGCCGCTACGTGGCCGCACTGATCGCGTTGGATGCGGCAGCCGAACAATCGCCCACCCTGACCGCGACGGCCGCCGCGGCCGCGAGCGATGTCGCTCGCCTCAATGACGCGTGGCAGCAAAACGCGCCGCACCCGGGGGACGCGTCGGCGGCCGGACGATTCAAGCGCGTCCTGGTGGAACTGGCCCGTCTGCTGCCCTGGCGGCGCCGCCGGCTCCAGGGCGCGATGATCGCCGCGATCAATCGGAATGCCGAGGCGACCCGCGCTCTGATCGACTCCACGCAACACTTCCAGTCGCATGTCATCTGGTACGCACAGACGATCGCGGCGTTTGCGTCTGCGTCCCGGCGCGGCGATCATCCCGTCAGCGTGGCCGCGCTGCACCAAGCCATCAACGCTCTCGGGGTTGACTGGCTGACGCGCTGGGAGTCGCTCGCGACACGCGAGCAACGCACCATGGCGCGCGTCGAACTGCTGACCAATGCCTGCCAGGAACTGAAGGAACTGACCGCGCTGACCCAGCAGAGCACGTTGTCATTGAAGCGCGCGGTCCAGCAGGTGTCTGCCGGCGGCGTGACAGGCCAGGCGACCCAGCCAACGCCGACCGCCGGACCTGGCGCGCCAACGGCCGGGCCGGACACGAATGCCTATGCGTACGTCGGATTCGAAGATCGATTCCGCGGATCGCCCGAAGAAATCCGTCAGCGCCTCCTTCCGTACCTTCCGCTCTTTGATGGCGCCACCAACGTCCTCGACGTCGGATGCGGGCGCGGCGAGTTGTTGGATCTGCTTCGCGAACGCGGCGTCGGCGCCCGAGGCATCGATCTCAACGAAGAAATGGTCGCCCTCTGCCGCGACCGCGGCCTTCAGGCGGATCGGGCCGACGCGGTCGGGTTCCTCGCAAGCCAGCCGGATGGTTCCCTGGGTGGGTTGATCGCGACGCAGGTCGTGGAACATCTCAAGCCCGATTACCTGATGCGGTTCCTCGAAACGGCCCACCACAAGCTGGCGCCCGGTGCGACGCTAGTGCTCGAAACGATCAACCCTGCGTGCTGGACCGCGTTCTTCGACGCCTACATCCGAGATCTGACACACGCGCAGCCACTCCATCCGGATACGCTCAAGTACCTGGTGCAAGCCTGCGGCTATCAATCGGTGCAGGTCCAGTATCTGTCTCCGGTCGCCGATTCCGAGAAGCTGCCGACGGTCCATGCTGATCCCGCGTCGTACGATCAGCAACCTGCGCTCGTCGAGCTGGTCGACGCCGTCAATGCGCACGCCGATCGCCTGAATGCCCGCCTGTTCTCGTTCCGCGACTACGCGGTCATCGCACGATCGTAAATTCACCAGATGCGACTGTCCTCACGGCTCGTCGCCGCCATCTTCCTGGTGATTGTGGCCACGGCGGCGATCGAAGCCTGGATGGGACGCCTGCCGCTCGGCCCCGATGGCCACTTCGGCTGGATTGAAACCGACATCTGGAGCAGCGAGCAGTCGCAGCGCGTGCTGGACCCCTACTCACTCTCGCATATCATTCACGGGTTTCTGTTCTACGGCCTGCTGTGGCTGGTGGCGCGCCGCGCTCCGATGGGCGTGCGCCTGGTGGCGGCCGTGGCGCTCGAGGGCGCCTGGGAAGTGCTCGAGAACTCGCCGCTCATCATCGATCGCTATCGGGCGGTGACCATCGCGCAAGGCTACGTCGGCGACAGCATCCTCAACTCCGTCAGCGACATCATCATGGCCGGGATCGGATTCCTCCTGGCGTGGCGCTTCCGCGTCTCCGCCAGCCTCGCGTTCATCGTCGTCACCGAACTCGCGATGTTGTTCCTGATTCGCGACAACCTGACGCTGAATATCCTGATGCTGGCGTTTCCGCTGGAAGCCGTCCGTCTATGGCAAATGGAGGGCAGGCACTAGCGCACGCGCGTCAGTGTGACCCTCACTTGCTCCGCGGTCTTGAGTTTGTGCGCAACCAGTTGCTTCCCAATGGCATCGCGGACCTGAGCAGCGGTCAGCCCCACGACCTTGATCGGGCCGATGAGGGGCAGCTTGATCGTGCCCTCGTCACTGATGCGATAGCTCATGCGCATGTCTTCGCCTTCGATATCGACGCGCAGATAGTCGCCGAGCCTAGCGGGTTCATTGGCGGCGACGGGCTGTCCCGAGGCCTCTTCGCGGACGCGCTCTGACCGCGACTGGACTTCGCGCATCAACTGCTCGTTCGCAATGCGCATCGACTGTTCTTTCGCCGCCTGCTCTCCCGCGGTGGTCTTCCGCTCGGCCAACCGGGCGTAGAGTTCCTTCGCGCTGGCGGTCTGCGCCACCTCGGGTGCGACTTCCAGCCGCTTCGCTCGGACCTCTTCCAGCTTCCTGGCCAACTGCTTGAGTTCTTCTTCGACGGCCGTCAGATCCCCCTGCGAGATCAGGCCCTTCTCGACGAGCTTCTGTGACTTGGCGAGCTTTTCCAGGGCAGCCAGCAGCTCGAGTTTCTGCAGCGCCTCGGGATTGCCCGCCGCCTCGACTTTCGCGAGACTCGCCTGGACTTCGCGCAGCTGCTGCTCACTCACCAGGCCCTTTTCGAAGAGGCTTCTAAGGCGCGCCAGTTCCAGTTCGGCTGCCCGCCTCTGTGAGGTGACCTGCGCGTCTGCCGCGGCCGTCTGGAGTTTCTCCAAATCCATTTTGGCGTGCTCCAACTCGGACATGCTCTGCGAGCGTCTGGCTTCGAGCTCTCGCACCTGGTTGGACTGCATGGCCGCGTTCTTCTGCACATGCTCGATCACCTGCTTGAGGTCTTCGGCGCGTCGCGACTCAATCAGCACACGTTCTCGCTGCGCCTCTTCGAGCTTGCGCCGCGCCTCTTCAAGTAAACGCTGTCGCTCGGCCTGTTGCGCAGCCGTCTGTTGACGCGTCACGTGGTCGGCTTCAACGGCGACTGACTGTCCGGCTCCGGTCAGCACAATCTTGCGGGCTTCGATCGCGAGCGGCGCTGACTCGGGCAGCGCCACGACGACCTCAACCGTCGGGACGACGACGGGCGCCTGTGTGGATGCGAGTGCAACGGGCACGGCTACGCCGGCCACGAGGACCAGCGCCAGCACCGGCATCGCGCCGGCACGCATCGTCGGTACGACCTCGGACCGTCCGAGGATTCTGCGAACTCGACCGAGCAGGTCTCCATCAGTGGCCGCCAACGCCAGACCCGGCGAGGTCATCGCCGCGAGATCGGTGAGGGCCGTGGCGTAGACGAGCGGGTCGCACACACTCACCGCCAGATCGTCACAGCACAGTTCGCGATCCGCGCGCACGCGGTGGCTCAACCACCACACGGCGGGGTGATAGAACAGCAGGGCCTCCGCCGCCGACTGCAGCAGATTGACGAGATAGTCATGCCGGCGCACGTGCGCGAGTTCATGCGCGAGAAGCGCTTCCAGTTGCGACGGACTCAACCCGGCGAGCGCTGCCACGGGAAGAATCACCGCCGGCTTGAGCCAGCCCACCATCACAGGCACCATGACCGCGCTCGACTGGAGAATGGCGACGCCCCGATTGATCGCGAGGCGGTCCGCCAGTTGACGCGCGACCGTCTGGATGTGGTCGGAGACCGGTTGCACGGCGCGCCGGGTCAGGCGACGAGCGACGACCCAACCGCCGATGAGTCGGATGCCGAAGAACGCGACGCCGCCGAGCCACGCCAGGACGGCGACGGCAAGAACGTCCGGCCCAATCGTCAGGCCACCCGCGGCGATGGGAGCCGACGCATCGGCCGCAGTGTGGACCGGCGCTGTCAGGCCGAGGGTGATCTGCACATCCGTGGCGGCGCTGAACGCCGTTTGTGCGGCGGCTGCGCCGCCGAGGACCGCGACCGTCGTGACCGGCGCGGCGATCATCGCCACCAGCGCGCCCACGCCGATGGCGTAGCGCAGCGACGCGCTGCGTGTGAGGCGAAACGCAATGAAACTGGCGAGGCCAATCGCGGCGCCTTGCCAGAGGAAGTGGACGAGCGCCCACGCGAGCGCCTGAATGCCGGAGTGCTGGACGAAATCAGCCATGATGCTCTCCCACTTTCCGCCTGGCGGCTTTGCCGCTGCGCTTGTAATCCGCGATCAGCTGCTGAATCTCTTCGAGTTCCGCCGCCGTGGCTGGATGCGCGCTGAGTGCCTGCATCACCAGGGCTGCCGCGGATCCGCCGAACGCCTTGTCTACCAGGTGTGAGACGAGTTGGCGCTGCGTCTGGCCTTGCGTCATCCGGGCCGTGTACACATGTGTGCGATCCGACTCGTCGCGCGTGACGAGGCCCTTCTCGGCCATGATCTGCATCAATTTCAGCGTGGTCGTGTAGCCGATATCACGCGACGCTGACGATAAGCGCTCGTTCACCTGCCGGACCGTCGAAGGTCCGTGCATCCACAGGACGCGCAGGATTTCGAGTTCCGCTTCTGTCGGTCGGGACGTTCTGGCCATGGGCTGGACTATATACGAATTATTTCGTAGCTGTCAACGAATACTTTCGTGGACACGGAGGGACGGAAGGGACGGAGGGCTCGGAGCGGAGGGCACGGAGGAAAGAAGACCTGTCACTACAATGGTCGTGTGCATGCCAGCTTGGAACGATGCCGGCAGGGTCTTCGCCGGACTCTGAGCGGCCTCTCACCGGAGGACGCCGAGCGGATGGTCGACGGCAAGTGGTCGATCGCGGCCATCGTCGAACACCTGGACCTGACCTATTCGCAGAACGTGCTTGGGCTCGAGCGTCGTCTGCAGAAAGGCGTGCCGGCCGAGCGGACGCAGACGCTGCGGCAGCGTGTGAATCGATTCATCGTGACGCGCGTCGGCTACTTCCCCGCCGGCCGAACGTCGCCGGAAGCGGTGAGGCCGCGCGGACGACAGTTCGTCGAGCTATCCATCGTGATCGATCCGCACCTGCTCGTGCTGGATCAGCGCTTGAAGGACGTCGCGCGGGCGTTCGGGTCGAGAACGCCCGTGCTCAACCATCCCATCATGGGACCGTTCAGCGTCAACGACTGGCGCCGGTTCCACTGGGTCCATACGCGACACCACTTGAGACAGATTGAATTGAGGCTGGCTAACCGATCGACAGCGTAAGCGAGCACGTGTGGCTGGCGCCGACCTCGGTCACGAGCCGCGATCCTGACGGCAGTGTCAACGGCGTTCGGAGATAGTAGGGCGTGTCGAATTTCGGATCGAACGCGCGGAACCACCCGAGGATTTCGCGGCGACCATCCGGGAGCAACGCCGTGACGCGCACCGAACCACCCGCGTCGAGGCGAGGCCGCACGCCCACGAGACGGCCGACGGGCGGGGCCGCGCCGTCGCAGCCGATCGACACTTCCTGCGACACAGGCGGCAACGTTGGCCGCCTCGCATCACGACCAATGTCAATAGCAGGCGGACGCGCCGGCGCCGGCAGGGCTTTCGGCGCACCGCCGTCCACCCACGCGACGATGAGCTGGATCTCGAACGGCGACAGCGATGGGTCGTTCAGAAACTCGCCGTAGCCGCGGGCCGCGCCCCATTTCGGCATCTGGCGACTGAGCACCTGCGCACGAATCGCGCGAGCCCAGGGTTTAGCCGCTTCGTACGTGGCCAGCGACATCGGCGCGCGGCCCTGATCGATGTGACATGAAAGGCAGCGCGCCTGCACGATGGGCGCGATCTCGCGCTCCCAGGTAATCGTGGTCGTGATGCGATCGTGCGCGACCACGCGCGCCGTCCACACGCACGCCAGCGCGGTCAGCGCGCAGGCAATGAACAGGCGGATGCGCATGGCCTACCGCGCCTCCACGACGAACGGCAGCGTGATCACGCGGCCGCGACGTTGCACCTGCAGCCAGAGTTTGTAGGAACCGGCCGCTGGCAACGTCACGGTGAACGACAATTCAGGACCCGACGACGACGTCTCGGCCGGGTGGCCATGCACGGCGTACGTCAGATCACTGGACACAAGAAACAAATGGGCGGGCGCGGAAAGATACGGCTGCAGATCCGACACGGGCGAGCCCGATGACGCGTGCGTCAGCGTAAACCGCGTCGTCGCGTTCTGCCCAGCCATGACCGATGCGACGTCAATCCTTGCGCGCACGCCGTCGGCTACGACGTCTGCCAGCGGCGATAACTGATCTGGGTCCGACGGTGGCGTCGTGGGCGGTTGGGCACCAGGCGTCACGATCGCGCGCTGGATCAGCTGCGGCGATCCACCCTGCGGTAGAAAATCTGCGATCACCATGTATTCACCGGCAGGAATCGCGTGCCGAATCTCGAAGGACCCGTTGGCCAGCAGCACCGGATGGAGATGGGCGAAGTAATCGAGCGCGCGACTGACGACAAAGAGGTGAAGCGGCTTGTCGTGGACGGTCGCGAGCGCGGACACCATCGCGCCGGAATCCGGATCCCGAATCGTGAGGCCCAAACCAGACAGCCCCTGCCCCGCTGGAGCCGGAATCAGCGCCAGATCGACCCGGTATTCGCCGATGCGCGGGGGCGGAATCGGTACCAGCGCCATCTTGCAGAAGGGACACGTACCGGGAACGGCCGCCCGCACGTCCGGGTGCATGGTGCACCAGAACACAGCGGGCTGGTCCAAATCGCGCACGAACTCGACGAGCGGGCCGCCGGTGCGAATGCGAAAGGTCACTGACGCGTCGTTCCGCCACGTGACTCGAATCCCCGCACGCTCGATGTGTTCGACGGCCGCCAGCAAATCGTCAACAGACAGCCCGATGTGATCCGGACGCAGCCCGGGCACGAGCTGCGCCAGTTGGGTGACACGGCTCGGCTCCGCGGGCGCGTCGAAACCCCTGGCGGCCAGCCACCGCGCGACTTCCTGATACGACGATGCGATCGCCGAGGTCGGCGCGCCTGAAGCCGGCGCGGCCGACCGATCGAACAACAGAAACTCGGACCCGTTGCGAACGCCGACGCCGATGCCTTGCAGAATCACCGGTTCCGATCCCGTGGATCCGCTTGCGGCCTTCATCGCGGCCAATGGATCGGTCACGCGGTAGTGCAAATGATGGAGACGAACCTGTTGAATCTGGTGGACCTGAGGGACCTGAGGGACCGGCCGCCCCTGCATGAGGATCTGCACGACCAGCAGGACCAGAACCATCGTCGTCATTATGCTCTACAGTTACGTCGGTGAATCACGCACGACTGCGACGCACTCTTGGAGCGGGTTGGATCATCGGTGTCGGCGTGGCCGTCTATCTCGTCGCCTTTCATCGCGACGCGATTGTCGGCCGCCTCGAAGCGGCGACGACGACGTCACTGATCGCCGGCGGAGCGGTCTACCTCCTGTTCGGGTGCCTTCGCGGATTCACGCTGATTCCGGCGACGTCGCTCGTGGTCATTGGCATCGTGCTATTTCCACCCGTGCCGCTGCTGATCCTCACCGTGGCCGGCATTCTCGTGTCGTCTGCCAGCATCTACTACTTTGCCGAAGCGATGCATCTCGATGAATTACTCCAGCAGAAGCACGCGCGCCAACTCGAACGGGCGCGCGGCCTGCTGAACCGGTTCGGCCTTCCGATCATCATTGGATGGGCTTTCTTTCCCCTTTTGCCAACCGACCTCATCTGCTACCTCGCCGGCGTGTTGCGCATTCGGATCCTGACGTGCCTCGCGGGCGTCGCCATCGGCGAGGGTGCGATTTGCGCCACATACATTTTTCTGGGCGACTGGATCTTGCGCGGATGACGGCGTTATTGCATGAGTTTTTCGACGCGCGCTGGTCGCGGTGGCGCGACCTCCCGGCCATAGACGTGCCGCCGGGAGCGACGCGGCCTCATCGCGTCGTGATGAGCTACGCCGATCTGGCGGCGCACTCGCACGCCATCGGCGAGCAGCTTCGTCACGTGGTTCGGCCCGACTCGGTCGTCGCCGTCCTGCTGCCCCGAACGACGGTCGGTTCTTTTTCGGCGCCGATCGGCATCATGCGCGCGGGCGCCGCGTACACGTCCATCGACGTGTCATTCCCGGACGAGCGCATCGGCGAAGTGCTGCGCGACGCCTCGGCGGTCGCCGTTGTGACGGACGCTGAAGGCGCCAGGCGCGTCGCTCAACTAGGTATCGAGGCCGGGCGCATCATTACTGTCGATGCTGAACCCGCGCCCGGCGTCGTCACTGATCCGGCCCGTCAGCCGCCATGGCTCACCCCAACATCACTGGCGTATTTGATCTACACATCGGGTTCCACCGGCCGTCCCAAGGGCGTGATGGTCGAGCATCAGGCCATCGCCAACCTCGTCGGATCCGACATCGACGAGTTTGGGTTGCGACCGGGTGATCGAGTAGGTCAGACCTCGTCGCACGCCTACGATTCATCGATTGAAGAGATCTGGCTGGCGCTTGCGGCCGGTGCGACGCTGGTCGTCGTAGACGACGACGTGGCACGAGCCGGTCCAGATTTGGTGCCCTGGCTCGAACGCGAGCGCATTACGGTACTTTGCCCGCCACCCACGTTGCTTCGCGCGACGGGCTGCCGGGATTCACGCGGTCTACTGCCGAACCTCCGTCTGCTCTACGTTGGCGGTGAAGCGCTGACGGACGACGTCGTGAATGTGTGGGCCCCAGGCCGACGACTCTCCAACGGCTACGGCCCAACTGAGTGCGCCGTGACGTCCATCAGAACGGACGTCGTTGCCGGCGCGCCCGTCTCAATTGGACGGCCAATCCCCCACGTCACGGCCTCCGTACTCGACGACACCCTCGAGCCGGTCACGCCAGGCGGCACCGGTGAATTGTGGCTGGGCGGCATCGGACTGGCGCGTGGCTACTGGAATGATCCGGATCTGACCTCGCGCAAATTCGTGGTGCATCCATCGCTCGGTCGCGTCTATCGCACCGGCGATCTGGCGGCGGTTGCGGCAGACGGCACCATCTCCTGCCTCGGACGCGTGGACTCGCAGGTCAAGATCCGCGGTTATCGCATCGAGCTCGAGGAGATCGAGGCTCGACTCGCCGCACTGCCGGGCGTTCGCGCGGCGGCCTGCCGTGTCGAAGGGTCGGCGTCACGGCGGGTCCTCGTCGCATTCGTCGTCAGTGACACGGAGACGCCACTCGACCTGGATCACCTGCGGTCCCGGCTTCGCGAGACGATGCCGGCCTACATGGTGCCCGGTCGGTTTCACCTGCTGGCCTCATTGCCGGCTACGACAGGCGGCAAACTCGATCGCGCGGCACTCCCGATCCTGGGGCACGACATCGATGACGAGCCGATCGCCAGTCCGCAAACCGATCTGGAATCGCGCATTGAATCCGCGTTGCGTCGCGTGGCCGACTCTCACGCACCGATTTCCACGACGAAACACTTTTTCAGAGACTTGGGTGGCGACTCTTTGCTCGCGGCCGAACTGATTACGGCGTTGCGCGCGTACCCGGACCTCGCGGGTCTCACCGTGCGCGACGCGTACGAGGCTCCGACGATTGCGCAGCTCGCCGCGAGAGCGGCGGCGGTCGCCCCGGCGGGGCCGGATGTGCCGAGAAGTCGGCCGGACCATGGGGGCCGGCCTGGACTCGCCACGTTGGTGCAGCTCTCGTGGCTGACGGCTGAGGTCGTGGCCGCTGGCGCGGTCGGCTATCTGTCGCTGGCTCTGCTCTGGACCTGGTTGGCGCCGCGAGCCACGCTTGGGCAAATTGCCCTGCTGCTTCCAGCGCTGGTGGCCGCGGGTTTCATAGCGTACTTGCCGATCTCGCTGACGGTCGCCGTCGCGGTGAAGCGGCTTGTCGTCGGCGCCTATGTGCCGGGACGATGGCCCGTGTGGGGCGGCTTCTACATCCGGCATTGGATCGTCTGCCAATCGCTTCGTCTGGTGCCGTGGCGGACGCTCGAAGGCACGGTCTTTCAAGTGTGGGCGCTCCGGGCGCTGGGTGCGCGCATCGGCGAGCGCGTGCACATTCATCGCGGCGTCGATCTGCTCCAAGGCGGCTGGGATCTGCTGGAGATCGGCGACGACGCCACGATCGGTCAGGAGGCGGTGATCCGGCTTGTCGATCTTGACGACGAGCACCTGGTGGCCGGCCATGTTGTGCTCGGTGCAGAGGCGACCATCGAAACGCGCGCGAGCGTGGCCGGCGGCGCCACCGTGCTGGCTGGCGGCTACCTCACGGCCCTGTCGTCGTTAGGACCGGGCGCGAGCATTCCCGCGGGCGAGTGCTGGGACGGCGTCCCGGCCCAACGTGCAGGCCTGGCGCCGGCGACACCGCAGGTTGATGCGAATCAAGATCGACCGGGCCGGATCCTCTCGCCTGTCTCACACGGCGCGATCATGCTGGCGTCGAAACTGGCAGGCGCAGCAGTTCCCACGGTAGTTGCCGGATTGGCTGCGCTCTGGGCGACCACGGCCTCCGGCGCGACAACGGAGAGCCTTACGGCCTGGCTTCGCACGCCGGACTGGCCAACGAACGCCGCCAGCGCGATGGTGGCGATCGCGATTGCGAGCCTGGTCATCGTGCCGATCGCGGTCACGCTGCAAGCCATCGCGATCCGGCTGATCGGCGCGATTCGGCCTGGCGTCATGAGTCGATGGAGCACCGAGTACCTGCGCGTGTGGGCCAAGGCCGACCTCGTGCGTCGCGCCGGCGACTGGCTCAGCGGGACCTTGATGTGGCCGATGTGGCTGCGAGCCGCAGGTATGCGGATTGGGCGTGACTGCGAAATCAGCACAATCGTCGATGTCGTCCCCGAGTTGGTGGAAATCGGTCCGTCCACGTTCTTCGCCGATGGCATCTATCTCGGCGGTCCTCGCGTGCATCGCGGCACCGTGACGGTCGCGATGACGCGACTGGGCGCGAACGTGTTTCTCGGCAATCACGTCGTCATCCCGTCGGGATGCACGGTGGCCGATGGCGTCCTGGTCGGCGTGGCGACGGTAGCTCGTGACGATATGCAGGCCAGTTCCGCATGGTTCGGCCACCCGCCGTTTGCGCTTACGCGGCCGCCGGAGACGTATGTCGATCGTCGGCTCACACACGATCCCACGCTGATCCGGTACCTGAACCGCTGGATCTGGGAACTCGGCCGGTTTGGCCTGCCAAGCGTGACGGCCATGCTGCTGGTCGTCGTGGCCGCAGTCGCCTTCAAGGCGCACGCTGCTCAGTCGATCGCGACGATGGCTCTGATCGTGGCGCCCGCGATCATCGTGGGTATGGGCGTGGCGTCCTCGGCGCTCGTGCTCGGCCTCAAGTGGTTGCTGCTCGGCCGCGTTCGGCCCGGCCAGCACGCGCTCTGGTCGTGCTGGTGCAGTCGCTGGGATTTCCACTACGTCGCATGGGGGCGCCTCGCCCGGCCATTCCTCGCACGTTTCGACGGTACGCTGCTCCTCGCATGGTATCTGCGTGGGATGGGCATGCGGATTGGCAAACGCGTGGTCCTGGGCCCTGGTTTCGCCCACGTCGTCGATCCCGACATGATCCGGATTGACGATGACGTGACGGTGCATGCACTGTTTCAGGCGCACACGTTCGAGGACCGCATATTGAAAATCGACCGGATCCGCATTCGGCGGCGCGCGACGGTGGGATGCGGCGCGGTCCTCTTCTACGGCGTGGACGTGGGCGAAGGCGCGTCGGTCTCGGCCCAAAGCGTGATCATGAAAGCCGAGCGATTGAGTCCGTACCACCGGTATGAGGGGTGCCCTTCCCGCTGTGTCTCCTCGGACTGAAGTGTTCCAAATGGTATTGCCCAGCTCCTGACCCACCTGCGATACTGCCGTTTCTCATGTCTCTTTCCGCAGGGAATGGCGGGCTACCCGCCATTCCGGCGTTCATCATCTAAGGAGGGCCTGTGCAGATACGAGCGGCAGTTGTCGGAACAATCGTGGGCGGCGTGATGGCAGTGGCGCTGGCCACGCCAGCCTCAGCGGCCAGTAGCAGCGGAAATCTCCTGGCTGCTGCGGGCGTGACTTTCGGCGCTCCACGGGTCGAGCATCTTAAGATGGTCGTACCTGACGAGGCTGCGCCGGCCTCGGATTTTTCGCCGGCACTCGAAAGTATGTTCACGCCAGCGCTCACCGGCGCGTTCGCTCCGCGTCAGAACGAAGACAAGCACACGATCGGCGGCGGTCTCTTCACGGGCGGCTATTCGTACGGCATTGGCGGCATGCTGCGTTTCTGGATGGGCGATGTCATCTTCTTCGACATCAGGCTCGCGCATCACGGTCAGTTCTACTATCTCAATCACACGGTGTTCAGCGCCTCGGCGATGTACAACATCAAGAAGTGGGATGACTTCGATGAAGTGATCCTCCGTCTCTATGCTGGCGGCGGTATCGACATCCTGCACTGGTCAGCGGATGCCTCCTACTACGGGAACGGATTCAGCTACGACTCTACGTCAGTCGGCGGCCACGGCTTGGCCGGTGTCGAAGTGCTGCTCAAGCAGTTGCGGCAACTGGGCTTCGGCGCCGAAGCCGGGTTCTATTCGAGGAACCACGACGTCAGCAACACGTTCAGTCTGCCCGGGTGGGGCGGATTCGGGTCGAGCATTTACGCGATCTGGTATTTCAAATAAGCAAGCAGTTACTTCGCAAGGACGTGAGGGGGCCAAGGAAGTGAAGACGTCTCGACTTCCGCGGTACTCTTCACGTCCTTCGCATCCTTCACGTCCTGGCCAGGCACGGGCGGCCTGAGGGCGTTATCAAAACAGGCCGATAATCCTGCCGTTCTCGTCCACGTCGATGCGCTCGGCCGATGGCACTTTGGGCAGGCCGGGCATCGTCATCACGTCTCCGCAGATCATGACGACGAACTCCGCGCCGGCCGCCAGCCGCACCTCGCGGACGTTCACAATGTGGCCGGACGGCGCGCCGCGAAGATTGGCGTCCGTCGAGAATGAGTACTGCGTCTTGGCCACGCACACCGGATAGTGGCCGTACCCGTCCTTCTGCAGCCGATCGATCTGGCCGCGGACCTTCGCGTCCGCCGAGATATCCGCCGCACCGTAAATCTTCGTCGCGATTGTCTTCATCTTGTCCCAGAGCGGCAGATCATCGTCGTAGACGAAGGTGCAACTCGACGTGGACGTCTCAATGGCCGACACCACCGCATGAGCGAGATCGACGGCGCCGTTGCCGCCGTCTGACCAGTGCGTGGCCAGCACGACGGGCACGCCGCGGGCCTCCATCAGTTTCTTCAGCAGGGCGATTTCCGCTTCGGTATCCGACGTGAAGCGGTTGATGGCGACGACCACCGGCAGCCCGTATTCGTCCCGCACGTTGTGCACGTGCCGATCGAGGTTCGTGATGCCCTTCTCGAGCGCCACGAGGTTCTGCTTGACCAGATCGACCTTGTCCACACCGCCATGGAACTTCAGCGCGCGCATCGTCGCGACGATGACGCAGGCGTCCGGCCGGAGGCCGGACTTACGGCACTTGATGTCGACGAATTTCTCGGCGCCCAGGTCCGCGCCGAATCCGGCTTCGGTGACGACGTAATCGGCCAACTTCAACGCCGTGCGGGTGGCCATCGCCGAGTTGCAGCCGTGCGCGATGTTGGCGAACGGGCCACCGTGGACGAACGCCGGATTGTTCTCGAGCGTCTGGACGAGATTCGGCTTCAGCGCATTCTTGAGCAGCACCGCCATCGCGCCGTGCGCCTTCAGATCGCGCGCGCGCACGGGCTTCTGGTCGCGCGAGTAACCCACGATGATGTTGCCCAGCCGTTCCTTCAGGTCTTTGAGCGACGTGGCAAGGCAGAAAATCGCCATCACTTCTGAGGCCACCACAATGTCGAAGCCGTCCTCGCGCGGGTAGCCGTTGCCGGTGCCGCCGAGGGACACGACGATGTCGCGCAGCGCGCGGTCATTCATGTCCACGACGCGTTTCCATTGAATGCGCCGCACGTCGATGCCGAGCTCGTTGCCGTGATGAATGTGGTTGTCGATCATCGCGGCGAGCAGATTGTTGGCGAGCGCAATCGCCGAAAAATCGCCCGTGAAGTGCAGGTTGATGTCTTCCATCGGCACGACCTGCGCGTGGCCGCCGCCGGCGGCGCCACCTTTCATGCCGAACACCGGCCCGAGGCTCGGTTCGCGCAGACAGATGATCGTCTTCTTGCCGATCTTGTTCAGCGCGTCACCCAATCCCACGGTCGTCGTCGTCTTCCCCTCGCCCGCGGGCGTCGGACTAATCGCAGTGACGAGAATCAGTTTGCCGTCGGGCTTGCTCGCCAGGCTCTCGATGAAGTTCAGCGACACCTTGGCCTTGTAGTGACCAAACGGCTCGAGGCTGTCGTCGGGGATGCCTAACGCCGAGGCGATCTCGGTGGCGCGCTTGAGGCGGGCGGATTGGGCGATCTCGATATCAGACGAAGGCATGTGGACCTGCAAGGTGTCGCCAAAAGGAAGTGAAGGGAGTCAAGGAAGTGAAGACGTCACGGGCGTCACGCTGCACTCTTTGCCGTGCTTCCTCCACCAAACCCAAGAAGAATAGCTCAGCCCACTGGCATTTGGGTTGCATTACCGCCGTCCATGGATATTCATACATCGCCGACCGGTTGGAAGGTCATCGGCTGTGCGATTGAAGTCCATCGTGCACTCGGACCGGGCTTGGTGGAGTCGGCCTACGAGCGAGCCGTCGCTCGCGAGTTTGGCCTCCAGCGCATCTCGTTCCGGCAACAGGTCACCCTGCCCGGATCCTACAAGGGCGAGGAGCTCGGGAAGGTCTATCGGGTCGATTTCATCGTTGAAAACGAGCTGGTCGTCGAACTGAAGGCTGCTACCCAGTTGGTGTTCGTGCACAGGGCCCAACTTCGGACCTACCTCCGCATACTGGGGCTGCGACAGGGCCTGCTGCTGAACTTCAATATGCCGCGACTGGTGGATGGCTTGACGAGTGTCCTCCTCCCAGAACGCGGGGAAGGGAGTGAGTAGCTTCACTTCCTTGACTCCCTTTACTTCCTTGAAAGAATTGTGCCCTTCTCAAGTAGAATCCCCCCGTGTCAGAAACCGCTGCATCTGA
>Ga0315912_10002601_pt1 | contig 18926 bp, 18 predicted proteins | sample VfabasoilMG_FD_204469 | JGI IMG/M metagenome (GOLD analysis project Ga0315912, IMG submission 204469) | Garden soil microbial communities collected in Santa Monica, California, United States - V. faba soil | ecosystem: Environmental > Terrestrial > Soil > Garden | place: USA: California...
CAACCACAATGGCACGTGTTTGGGGGGTGATCAAAGCTTCCAGTCTGGTTTCATCCATATTAAGAGTATCAGGCCGAACGTCGGCAAAGACCGGCTTGGCTCCGCGCAAAACAAAGGCATTGATAGTGGATACAAATGTAAACGATGGGACAATCACTTCGTCCCCATCTTTCAATTCCAAGAGCAATGCCGCCATTTCCAAGGCATGTGTGCAGGATGTGGTCAACAAGACTTTTGGCACACCCAGTGCCTGTTCAAGCAATGCGTGACTCTTTTTTGAAAACTGTCCATCACCTGAAATATGATCGCCCTGCAAAGCCTGCTGCATATATTCAAATTCTTTGCCAACGAATGTGGGTTTATTAAAGGTAACCGGCATTAACTTCTCCATTGCGTTAAAACTTTAATTTGATCTTACTCGGGCAACCAGACAGTTGCTGAACCATCCAGGCACACTTTACCTTCTGAATTCAAAATATTGGTATCCAAAACCAAACGACGATTCTCTGTGAGTACCTGCGTCACTTTCACTTCCACGGAAACTGTTGTATCCACATAGACAGGGCGTTTGAAAACAGAGTTCTGCGAAATATATACTGTACCCTGCCCCGGAAAATCCATTCCCAATACCTTAGAGATCAATCCTGCTAGAAAGGCACCATGCACAATGCGTTGCTTGAAAAAAGATTGTTTGGCAAACTCAACATCCAAATGGATCGGATTTAGATCTCCTACGACTTCGGCAAACTTCTTTACATCATCCGCCGAGATATAGCGCTCGAACTTATACTCATCGCCCGGATGGTATGAAAACTCCATCGCCATATTATGTATCCGTTTTGACAATTTCCAAAATATATTCGCCGTAGGAATTACCTGCCAATGCCTGACCCAATTTTTCAAGTTGGACTTTCGTAATATAGCCCATACGATAGGCAATCTCCTCAGGACATGAAATCATCATGCCTTGTCTTTGTTGTATCGCTTCAATGAATAATGCAGCTTGTAGCAACGACTCATGCGTGCCAGCATCCAACCACGCTACGCCGCGCCCGAGCAGTTTCACTTTCAAGTTTCCCTGTTCCAAATAAATTTTATTCAAGTCGGTGATCTCGATCTCACCACGTGCAGAAGGTTTCACTGCTTCAGCGTGTTTGACAACCTGATTATCGTAAAAATAAATACCCGGCACGGCAAAATCTGATTTGGGTTTAGATGGTTTTTCTTCGAGACTCAGCACATTGCCTTGATCATCAAACTCTACAATGCCATAGCGTTCGGGGTCTTTGACCCGATAACCAAATATGATCGCGCCATCTTTCAATAAAGCGCTGTCCTTCAGCAAGGCTCCTAAGCCGCCGCCATAAAAAATATTATCCCCCAGGATCAAACAGACCTCGCTATCACCGATAAAATCACGGCCGACCAAAAAGGCATCTGCCAACCCACGCGGCACAGCTTGTTCAGCATATTCAAACTTCATACCCCATTGCGAGCCATCTTTCAACAATTCTCTAAAAGCTGGCAACGCATCAGGTGTGCTGATAATCAAAACTTCGCGAATGTCCGCCAGCATCAACATGGAAAGCGGATAATAGATCATGGGTTTATCATAAACCGGCAACATTTGCTTGCTCGTGGAAATTGTCAGTGGATAGAGACGTGTACCCTTGCCGCCCGCTAAAATGATGCCCTTCATTTTGCCTCCTTCTGAGCCCGCCATGCATAATTCTTTTTGATCCATTCGCCATATGCACCGCTACTGACCTGGTCAACCCAATCTGGATTTGATAAATACCAATCAACTGTGCGACGTAAACCCGCTTCAAACCCGATCTCAGCCTGCCAGCCAAACTCGCGCTTTAACTTTGCTGAATCGATTGCATAACGCTGATCGTGACCCGGACGATCCGTTACAAAACGGATGAGGTCTTTATAACTTTTTAAACCCTGCTCGCGCAATTGCGGCACTTCGACGGGTGGTGCAATATCATCGAGAATACTGCAAATCTGATTTACGAGGTTAAGATTCTTCTGCTCATTATTTCCGCCAACTACATAGACCTCCCCGGGCATTCCCTTTTCGAATGCCAATTTAATTGCTTTGCAGTGATCTTCCACATACAACCAATCACGCACATTCGACCCATCACCATAAACTGGCAAGGACTTGCCCGAGAGCGCATTCATGATCATCAATGGAATCAACTTCTCGGGGAATTGATACGGTCCGTAGTTATTGGAGCAATTGGTAATAACGGTAGGTAATCCATAGGTGTGGTGAAAAGCCCGCACAAAGTGATCGCTGGAGGCTTTCGACGCAGAGTAAGGCGAGTTCGGCGCATACGGAGTCTCTTCAGTAAAGTAACCCTCGGGTCCGAGTGACCCAAACACCTCATCCGTTGAAACATGTAAAAAGCGGAAGGCCTTCTTCTTATCTTCAGGCAGCTCGTTCCAATAGACACGCGTTGCTTCAAGCATGGTGAAGGTGCCAATCACATTCGTTTGAACAAAATCTTCGGCATTAGTGATCGAACGATCTACATGCGATTCGGCGGCAAGATGGAAAATACCTACAGGCTGATATCTTGCCAACAGGGCCGCTATCAACTCACGATCCGTGATATTGCCCTTTGCAAATATATAGTTGGGATTTCCATCCAGGTCAGCCAAAGAAAGTGAGTTGGCGGCGTAGGTCAACGCATCCAAATTCACTACGCGGTATTCACCGCTTTGAACCAGTAAACGCACAAAATTTGTTCCTATAAATCCACTTCCGCCTGTGACAAGAACCGTTTGTTTTTCAGTCATATTTATCCTTTCATAGGTAACCGGCATAATATCGTTATTCTAATACACTCAATGATGTAGAAGGACTACTGTATTTAATTGCTTGACGGACAAATTCCTGATTGGGTACGCGGCTTGTATATTTCGAGCCGGGTACTATCTGCATTAATCGTCAGGCTTGATTCGTAATAACACAGGATATATGGAGAGACGTACTTATTCCAGACATTGTTCTCTTCCGCAAAGACACCTTCTTGCTTAATGGCTGTATTTTGTTTGGTTGCCACAATCGCTGAAAAACGATGGGTAGCCAGATCGTTATAGAATCTATCTAAATATGCCTGATTACCAGACATTGCCATTTCCATTAAAGTGACCACTTCATAGTCATAGACAAGCGGCACATTCACTTCACCTAACGCAATTACCTGACGATCATTGATGAACAATACGGGTCCTGTTATGCCAGCTTCGTTCACAGCCTGAACCAATTGCTGGTGGGCTTCCTCATTCAGACTCTCATTGTATATAGGATATGGACTCAATGCAGGAATTAGGAACAAAAGAGGTGTCACGAGTGCAACCGCAAATAACGGGGCAGAGCGAATTTGCACTTGCGTTTCACCCGATTCCGCTTGAACGCGTCCACTAAAGAAATAAAATCCCACGATGGCAGCTAATACTGCATATGTATCCATATTGTGAAGATCCCCACCGCCGCCGATCTTTGTACTGACCACAGCACTGCCTGCAAATAATGCCAGCAACATTCCGATCAATCCTGTCCAACGCAACGCATGCATCGATTTCCACTTACGCGTCGCAAGAACAATGATAGCAATCAGAGGTCCGCTCACGAGCAGAATAGCTGGGATGACTCCCTGGGCAAAATTTTCATTGGGCCATAAGCGGTACCATAACAGGTCAGATGTAAAACTGGATGTAAAAGCGCCTGAATTTTCGGCGTTGCCTGAAATGGAAATATACGCTATTTGTGCAAGTAGGGCAGCTGATAATCCAACCACTCCCCATAAAGTAGGCTGAGAGAGATAGTTTATGATTTTTTTGAAAGATAAACTGCTTGTTTCATTATCGGTAGAACTCAAAGGACTTTCAAGTATATAAATTGCAATCGCGATCATGGCTGGCATTGGAAACCAATTCACCCGGCTCATACCTGCCCAAATCGATGCCGCAATTACAGCGATCAGTGATCGCCATGGATGCTTACCCGACACAAACAACAAGGGCACAATAACCATCACTTCCAGATGATAATAAACACCCACCCGCAGAAGATATAAGAAAAGCCAGCCAGCCGCTAGCCATTGGATAGCTCGCTCTTGTTGTGTAAAGACTCTTTTGGTTAATGCAATGGAGGCGCCAGCGGTTAAGCCCATCCACAAAAGATATTGCCAGAGGCGATGCTCAAAAAGCCCAAGGCTTGGGAAAAGGAACGGGACCGATTGAAGCAGGTAACGGGTAGGATGAAGCGTGGAAAGTGGGAACGACTCGCCATAAATCCATTTGGAAAAGAACAGGGATGCGTAATAATATCGACTGCCCTCTGACCATCCCAACGAAAGCGGATAATTCGTCACTATATTGAAACGGGTTGCAATCTCATATGTCAGCCCCAATAACACCAGAGCCACAGCAAAACCACCCTGCCAGCTTGTATTCAAAGCTACTTTGAGCGCGGTCATTGCTAGCAGGATCATCCACCAGCACATCCAGTAATAAAACAACAACATTAAGATAGGGTCATAAATCGGCGTTTTGACTTCCTGCCCTATTTCAAAAGTGAACTTGATATAAGGAATTAGAAATAAGATTGCCAGAAAGATAATACCGCCAAATACGCGCCAACCCAAACGGTCAAAATGAAATCTGGTAACCAATTGAGCCGGCTTTGTATCGCGAAACATTAACCAACTACAGGACACCATGATAAAGAAACACAGCACCAACATTCCGCTCCAGGTGGAACGCGTGAGGTCTGCCTTTAATTCGATCAAGCGCAGATAAACTGATCGCATCATGGTCAGATTGACGATGATGGTGAAGGTCAGGATGGTTAGCCAAAATGAGCGCGGGGTGTTCGAGGTGTTACCCATTTGAACCTAATTTTACAGGAGGATGTTCGTGGAGACAGTTTCTTTTTTTTGTTTGGTCATTGCCGAAAGAATGGCAGGCAGAAAGAACGCCCCCGGCAGACTGGAAAGAAGAAAATAAATTCGGATCAAAAAAGCAATACTTAAACTCATCGCCGGGGACAACCCAGCTACATTGGATAATAAATAGGTTGAGAATAATTCCTGCACCCCATACCCATTGATGGAAATTGGTAGCAGCGTGATGAAGTAAATAAGACTCCATAAGCCAGCAATTACCCAAAATGATGCATGACTACCGAGGTCTCTGGCAAAAATATATACAGCCGAGAACTGACACATCATATTAATACAGGCAAAAGCTAACGACGCCAACAAGGAAGCTGGCTTTTTCAGCCAGATCCTGAAAACAGACAGAGTGCGCTTTATGAACTCAATTGGTTTTCGTAGAAAACCAAAAAATGAAGCCGCAAGTTTTGTTTGTATCAGTCCCCATGAATACCACAAGCCGAATGGCGCCATCATACTCATACCCAACATGCCTATCAACCGATCAGCTGCAATAGATGCGAGGCAAACTGCGCGGTCAAATCCCATTTGCATGGCACCTGCCAGACGAATCAAATCGCCACCAACGGTAGTTGGCAGAAAATGCGAGGCAAACAGACTGGTAAAGGTTAGAGACATGCTATCTTGAAGACGCATATCGATCCCAGCCGCACGCAAGAGCACATGCCACCGACCCACTACAGCAAAGCGAGCCAGCAGGAATAATAAAGCAACCCAAAACAAATTAATCTTTTTGATTTTTGCAAAGGCTTCCAGAACCGTTTGCCAACTTTCCTCCCTCAATAGCACCACAATCAACCCCACCGCCAATACTGTTCCTGCTGCTTGTAGAACGCGCTGGCGATTCTTTACCCACCAGGCTGACATTCTATTGTTTCTTTCCCAGCACAGTACGAACTGTATATGTTGGCTTGCTTTGCGACTCATGATATGTACGCGCAAGCAGCTCGGCGATCAAGCCCATCAGAATCGATTGAAAACCCAGAATCAGGAGCATGACACTGATTTGGAAAAACGGAGAGCCCAGCACAGGAATTAGGAAGAACACTCTACGAACAAATAAGTATGTCAACAAAAGAACACTGACAAGAATTAAACTGACACCCATACCACCAAACAAACGCATCGGCTTATGGGAATAATCCAGCAGGAATTTCACGGTGAACAGATCAAGGATGACCTTCACCGTTCTTTCCAAGCCATATTTTGCTACACCAAATTTGCGGGGGTGGTGGCGGACAGGGATCTCTGTAATGCGTGCACCCACCGAATGAGCGAACACCGGAATGAAGCGATGCATCTCTCCATATAACCGAAATCCCTCGAGTGCATCGCGCCGATATGCTTTGAGCGTACAACCGTAATCATGCAAATGGACGCCAGTCACCCACGAGATCAGACCATTGGCAAGATTCGAGGGGATGGTGCGGGTAAAGCGATTGTCCTTACGATCCTTGCGCCAGCCGCTGACCAGATCATAGCCTTCATCCAGTTTTGCTAATAACAAGGGAATATCAGCTGGGTCGTTTTGCATATCAGCATCAATGAGCACAATTGTATTTCCCTGAGCATAATCAACTCCCGCCGCTATTGCGGCGGTCTGCCCAAAGTTGCGGCGGAATACCACCACACGTACATGCTCAGGGTCCTCCTTTGCAAGCGCTTCCAAAACTGCCAGGCTTTTATCCCGACTCCCGTCATCCACAAAGATCACCTCCCATGTTTTACCAAGGGGACCCAGCGCCTGTTGAATGGCAGCATACAATAGCGGCAGGTTTTCTTCTTCGTTATAGACCGGGGTAATAAGCGAGAGTTCGGGCATTATTTATCTTGCCAGGCGCTTCATATCCGCATCCACCATCATGGTGACAAGTTCCTTGAAACTGACAGCCGGCTCCCAACCTAAAACCGAACGAGCCTTCGATGGGTCAGAGATCAGCAAATCCACTTCGGCGGGACGATAGAAACGTTCATCTTGAATCACAGACTCTTTGTAATCAAGATCAACATGACCAAAAGCGATCTCACAGAATTCGCGTACTGTATGCGTCTCGCCCATGCCAATCACAAAACTATCGGGCGTATCCTGTTGCATCATGCGCCACATGGCATCTACATAATCTCCAGCAAAGCCCCAGTCTCGTTGTGCCTCCAAATTTCCCAGCCGTAATTCTTTTGTCATGCCCTGTTTAATACGTGCTACGCCATCCGTGATTTTACGGGTTACAAACTCAAGCCCACGGCGTGGACTTTCATGATTGAATAGAATTCCCGAGGCAGCGAACATATCGAAGGACTCGCGATAGTTGACCGTGATCCAATGACCATACACCTTTGCCACACCATAGGGACTACGGGGGTAAAAGGGAGTATCTTCTTTTTGTGGCACTTCCAAAACCTTGCCGAACATTTCGCTCGAAGAAGCCTGGTAAAAACGAATCTTTGGATTCACAAAACGAATCGCTTCAAGAATCCGGGTGACACCAATCGCGGTAATATCGCCTGTCAAAGCCGGCTGATTCCATGAAGTTGGGACGAAGGATTGTGCTGCCAAATTATAGACTTCAGTGGGTTGGTATTCTTCCAACAATGATAGCAATGAACCCTGGTCATGCAGGTCGCCCTGAACCACGGTAATACGATCCAATAAATGTTCAATACGCTCGTTGGTCACGGTGCTGGAACGTCGTGCCACGCCAACAACACGATATCCTTTTGAAAGTAATAACTCAGCCAAGTAAGACCCATCTTGTCCGGTTATTCCTGTTATTAGAGCAGTCGGCATTTGTTCTCCTAAATCCAAAATTCAGTCGCTGAATTATAACGCACAATCAAGCATCTTACATCGCTTTTCGATCCCGCCACCAACCCAACCCAATAATTGCAACCCACAAGCCAACTATCAAAGCGACCATGATAGCAAAGGGCAATTGACCGCCCCAATGAAAATAACGGCTGGTATACCATTGCGTGAATATCAACAAGAATACAATTTCACACGTAATCACGCGCGCAAACCACGCAGACCGCGCCTCACGCCACCCTACCCACACAACACCTGCCAGAATCGCCTGCCACAGGAACAGGATCGTTCGATAACGTGGATTGTCCCACATGTCGCCACCACCTCGTAGAGCAGCAAGCAGGATCCAGATCCACGTGAGAAGCGCGAGCCATAGGATGACGTTCCGCTTCTTTCCCAAATCGGAACCTGCTCCCGCTCCGAAAGAAAGAATCAGCATCGGAAGCAGAGTATACCAACCCAGTGCGCGTATGATATATATCATCTTTGAGATAGGTACCGTCGGAGCAATCAATGCAGCAGGCAAGACGGGTTGAAGGATCCCATAGATCGCCACAAAGGGCAGGCGCATCCATTCGGGCATCGTCCTGAAGAGTTCCTGCACCCAGCCAGAATCACGGTAAATATTATATACATTCCAATTAACCGCCAACTTCAGCCAATCATTAACCACGCTCAGCGGCGACGAAGCATTGAACTCGCCCGAACGATTCAGCGAAGCGGACAAGAAAAACAACCCCGCAAAAAACAAAATGGCAAAAACGAGAAGCGCTTTCCATGAAATGGTGCGCTGTTCATTGATGAAGAATATCCACCCTGCAAAAATAATAAGATGCGCAATCGCTACAGCTGGTGAGACCAATAACATCCCCAATAAACCAACGGCAAGCCATATTCTAGCTCTGGAGTCAGGGAGCTCGTGTGCCCGATAGGGTATGCTCCCGTTTTCGCCAGCGAACTGGCTGACTCCAAAAACAAACCCATAAAACGCCAGCGCACCAAACGTCAATAAGTAAGGCTCACGCATAATAGATGCGCCGAGCAAAATACTTTCTGGATACAACGCAAATATCCACGCACTTGCCCAAGCGACTTTTTCGCCAAATATCTGATTGACCGCCTTCCACAAAAACGGAATCCCTAACGCAGCGACAATCGCTGATATCAGAATCAACATCAGTGGACGGTGCGCGTCGGGCGAAAGGTAGCGATAAATCAAGGCACTGAATGCTAATAGACCACCGTATTGATCGTACGCAAATTTTTGACTGAAGGCTTCCCCGATAAAACGATCTGAACTCGCCAGTTCCCACGCTTCATCATCGCGGCGATGAGCATCGGTGAAGACAAAACCTGCTTTATCATCGGCATCTTCATGTCCATAGATCGGCAGGAACACATATAACGAAACGCCGACAAGGAAACGCAGGGCAAACGTGAGCGCGAGAATATACGCGAGAGTCTTTCCTGCATTGACCCATCGCAAAGAGATGGTGAAAAGTGAAAAGGAAAGCAGAAAGAGGAAAGAAAAGGAAGCAAAGCCGATCAGCCAGTTCCCCGGCTGTAGGGATGCTAACACCGCCCCTAATACCAGCGCGAGTGGGAGCATCCAAAAGAAGTCAGTTTTTTTGAGGTTCATGCGGGAGTGATTCTACACTAATCCTGTTATAGTGGTCGGGGATATAATCTTGTAATCAGAGCAGTTATACAGTCTTTGTCTATATAACTGCTAGTTAGGCGGTAGCCCGTTGTAAACCTAAGAAAATCAAGTTTATGTCTGGGTATTTATGTCAACAATATTGGATATTGCAAAATCAGAACTGAATAGACTGGATCCAGATACGCTGAGTTATTTTGATTGGCGGAAAAGACGTGAAATCTATAAATTGCTCAACGTAGATTCCAAAACAACATCAAATCCACGTCATAAGTTTTTAGCCATACAATCCGCAGAATTTGTATTACCTTTGTTTCAACCTATTCATACTGATGCATCCTTGGTTTTTGAGTTATTTGCATGTGCGAAAGCGCTTTTAGAGAATCGAGTTGATGACTTCGCAAAACTTGATAAAACTGAAGACGATGGCTACAATGCCTCTGAGTGGTTTGGATACAATTTTGAAAAAGAAGAAAGGGACTTTCAATCTGCATATGCGGGATTTGCGGCGTACAAAGCACTAGTGGAAGTTCGGCACATGATTGACCCGTGGAAACATGTAGATAATCTAAGCAAGGGCAAGGGTGTTATGCGATTTGGTAGTCCAAACTATTCTGGGTTGACAAGCGGACATGACTTTACAGACGAAGAATGGAATCACCTTGCCGCATTAGGAGATACTGCGGCAGCAGCATCTTTTGCCTATTCAACTTCTCGCACGTCAGATCAGTGCCAACCAAAGTCATTATATGAGTTTTGGAAATGGTGGACAGAAGTAGCCTTACCAAAAGCGTTGAATTATTAGAACACTCAACCATGCATCTCACCCCTAACGCCAGCCGTTAGCCGCCTTAAGGAGAATCTAAATGTCGATCATCACAACTTTGGCATTACGATTGTTTGGCATATCTGGGATTATCGGTTCGATTCTTTTCATCATTGGCGACCTTCTATACAACCATATCCCTGGTTCTAAAGATAGTAACGAATTAAGATTGAGCAAGATACCTGAATCACGGCTGCTCAACGGCGGTGCTCTTGGTTTAGTTGGCTGTTGGTTTTATACCTTGTCCGCATTTCATTTGTATATAGCTTTTCGGCCCGCTGGGGATGCTTTTGCATTTATACTTTCCATTGCTTTTGGCGCTACTATGATCTGTTATGGAGTAGCTCATGCAGCCTACTTTGCCATCCCCGTCGGAGTTCAGGTTGCCGCCAAACTTGGATCCGACACAGAATCGGGCGGAAGATTAGGATGGATCTTTTTTGGAAGGTTGCTTAACATCACCTACATCCCTGTTGCCATCTTTAGTTTGATGATGTTTTATGGAATTGTAATGGGATATTCCATGTATCCAAGATGGATGGTAGTGTTCTTACCCATTATTCTCTATTTGCTGAGAACACCTGTGGTAAAAATTTTCAAAGGGCATCTACAAGAGATGATTGGTCACGCCTACGACAACATCATTCTATTTGTTTTCTTTGTTCTTTCTACTTTGCTGTTATGGAATGGATTCGTTTCATAAAACTATAACCAATTAAGCGGGAGAATCAAAAGAAGTCAGTTTTTTTGAGGTTCATGCGGGGTGATTCAACACTAATCTGTTGTAGTGGTCGGAGATATAATCTGTCTATAAGCTGCTATAACGAATTAATTCTATATACCCAAAAACTTTGCGGTCTTAAGCAGAACGGTTCTACTTAAGACGTAGTTGGACGGCTGATGTTGATCTTTGGGAATTTACATGAAAAAACGAAGCAATGATTATCCAATCTTCCAAGTTGATGAAGTTGTAGAATCACGAGGTCCCGAATATAAACAGATCATTCCCAATGTAAGCCCTCGCTACTTCTTTTCAAATCCAAGATTCAGATCATTAGGTCAGGTTTCTTTTCCGAGCCTAATTGATTATATGGGCATCAATGAAGAAGGTAACCGATGGACATTAACCATCATTGAGGTCGTTATCAACGATACTACCCAGTATTTGTTTCTTCCGCTCGCTCAAAGCATTCATCCAGAGCCAAGAAATTCCGAATATGGAAGACCTGCTTTCGGTGTCGAAACGAGTTCGGCTTTCTATGGTAAACGTCAGTGGCAGGTTTTTGATGCTTTTGCCCATGAACTTTTTTATCAAAAATTGTGTAATCTTTTCTTTCCCCATGAAGGAATTCCTGAAAATCATGTAAACGCTTATATCGATGTGCAAGAAAGTGGTATTGGTACTTTCAATTTTCATGCCAAGCACGAATTGGGAGAGCCAATCTATATGAAGGGAGGAAAGATAGAGCTTATCGAATCTGATTTGTGGATAAAATTCGCTTTACACAATTTGAGAATTTATCAACTCTTACCCACGAAAATCGATAGAAAATTACTTGAGGAATCTCCAGATATTGCGGGATGGGTTGAATACACAGGGAAAGAAGGTCTGCGATTATTGATTGGTATTTTATACAATGCCACGAATGAACTCTTATAAAAAGATTCTTCAGAAGAAATACCGCCCTAGAATCCATACTAATATCTTACTTACACCCAGTATCCAGCCAATATCTTCTCCGCTCTTGTTAGCCAAGTAAACTTCTGTACATCTTCTTTTGCTTGTTTCCCTAATTCAAGTCTGCGCGATACATCAGCAAGTAGTTTTTCAATCCCCACTTTCCAAGCGTCTACATTATCTGGTTCGCAGAATATTGCGTTGTTTTCATTCAACACTTCTCTTATCACCGGTAAATCTGCGGTGACAATGGCACGTCCTGCCGCCATGTATTCGAACATTTTCATCGGGCTGGCAACGCTGGCGGAGTCTGCTGTGCCGCTGGAGCCCATAATGGAACGGCTGTAGGGCATGAGCAAAATGTCCGCGGCGGATTGGTAGAGGGGTAACTCTTGATTGGGGATGAAGCCAGTGAACGTGATATTTGAAATATTTTGACTCTCGGCGCGTCGCTTCCAGGTTGAGATATCGTCCGCGCGACCGCCGACCCAAATAAAGTGCGATTGTGGAATAGATTTGGCGAGCGCGAGGAATAAGTCTGCGCCACGACCGGCATAGAGATGACCCGTGCACATCACGGTCAGGGCGGAGGGCAAGTTCAATTTTTGGCGAGCAAGCTCAGGAGTAGCGGGAAGCGCGGCGAAGCGTTCCAAGTCCACGCTATTGGGGGCGATGACCACGTCATCCGCTTTGAGATGCATGTTGTAATTACGTTCGAGAACATCTACAAGCGCTTGCGTGATGGAGGCGAGACGCTTGCGTCCATTTATTTTTGCGAAGGCACGATGCCACGCGGGGCCAAGCAAACCAGTGGGCTGAATATGGATTTCAAAGACCGTGGGAATTTGATACAGCAAACCAAAGACTGCCGATTGCGGAAACCATGTATAGAGAACATCAGGCTTGAGGGCGCGCGCGCGTTGCACGGATTGCCACGTGAACAAACGACGATTGGAAGAAGTCAGCCACTCAATAGCAAAATCGGTTTGCAAACCGTAATGCGACTTCAGATCAACCTGCGACCTTTGACTTGTGACCTGTGACGCTCCCGGCACAATGAGCGTGAGGTGATGACCGAGTTGCACGAGAGCATTGCAGGCTTTCATCACTTGGATGCTGTTGGCGGTATCAGAGGGAATTGTGGAGCCCGCAATGGCAACAATATTCATGCGGTCGCCTCGTTATGTTTGAGAATGGAAAGCCCGCGCAGAATATTGATGCCGACGGAGATGGCGAGATAGGCAGAGAAGATCGCCGCGCCGATGAGATATCCACCGCTGGGGACGAAGAGCACGATCAGGAAGATCTCCAATGCACCGGTGAGTGCCGCCACGATCAGCGGATAGTTGGGATAACCCAGTGCGAGCAATAACGGACGATTCCAATTGGCGATGTTGGCGACGCCATAACCAACGAGCAGAATCAGCAAACAGGGATAAGCGGGTGCAAAATTCGCGCCGTATAAAAATGGGATTAGCCACCAACCCAGCGCGGCGAGACCACCGCCTGCGAGCAGAGTCCATGTACCGGCGATGGCAGTCACTTGTTTTAAAAGTTTGCGCGTGGCTTGCCACTGTTTTTGCGCGATGGTCTTGGTGATCTCGGCATAGGTGGGCCAGATGAACGGCTCGATGGGTAACATCATCAGATTGATGAGTTTGGTCGCTTGCGCGAAATAGCCCACCTGTGCATCGGGAAGAAAGATAGCCAGATAAAGACGAATGTTATCGCGCGCGAATAAGTTGACGGTGCCGTTAAGATTCGTATTGAAGGCAAAACTGAAAATTGGTTTCCATTCGCTCACTGTGTTTAATGGCACACGCAGCCAATCACGCCCGAGGCGTTCATTCAATTCTCGCAGTGCCAGGCGGAGCACCATCATGCCTGTGATAGTCTTGCCAACTAAATAAGCGGTCAGAATTCCTAATATGCCCCAGTGAAAGAGCACGGCAGCGACCATCAACACCGTGAGCACGAGGCTTTGAAAGAAGTTGAGGCGCGCCACTTGTTTGAAACGATCAGTGGTTTGTAAGATGCCAATCGACGTTTCATAGACAAGGTTACCTAACAGAAATAATCCGTAAAAACGGAATAACGATGCGAGGGTCGCATCACCGCTAAAGAGTTGTGCCCCCCACGGTGCAAAAATAAGCAGAACCAGATAAGCCGCGACCGAGGTACCTGCTTCTGTAAGTCCGATACCTTTAGCAATGGCGGCGGCACGCGATTTGTCTTCATGCGCCAACGCTTCGCCCATGAACTTGACCAACACCTCGCTCATCCGAAACGAGAGCAGGCGGTTAATATTCGAGGCAAAGTCCATGACGATGGTCAACAGACCGAGCCCTGGGTCACCGAGCAAGCGCGCCACCAAAATGCCCTGTGCAATATTCAAGACCGCCGATAAGGCATTACCGCTAAACAAATAGCCGCTATTGCGTAACACGCGGCGGATCAAATGATCTTCGCGCAGGGAGGTTGTGAATTTTTTGAAGATGGACATATAAGTAAATAACGGATTACGCTCTTATTGCGTAATCCGTTATTATTTTAAGGGGTAAGTATATCTTTTGCCCAGTGACGATTCTCGTTGTACCACTCCACCAGTTTCTCAATACCTGCCCGCATATTATATTGAGGTTCCCAACCGAGTAGCTCACCAGCTTTGGTCACATCTGCCCAATTGGTAAACATATCAGCGGGGTTGGGCGGACCGTGCTGCACATCTGCTTTCTTGCCCACCACGTCTTCGATCAGTTTGACCAAATTGTTGATCGTAATGACTTCATGTCCGCCCAGGTTGATCACTTCATAACCCACAGGTTTAAGCGCAAGGATCGTGCCACGCGCAATATCATCCACATACGTGAAGCCGCGCGATTGTTCACCATCACCATTCACGCGCACGGGCAGCCCTTCGCTGATCCATTGCACAAAGCGGAAAATGGAAAGGTCAGGTCTGCCAGCCGGACCGTAGACGGTGAAATAACGAACAACGCTGACGTCGATATCATATAGATGATGATATGCGTGACACATCGCCTCTGCGCCCTTTTTGCTGGCGGCATATGGCTGAAGCGGTTCGCTGCTGGAAGCTGATTCAGGCGTCGGGTAGGCGGGTTCGCTTCCGTAGATGCTGGAGGTGGAAGCCACAATGAACTTCTTTGCGCCAGTCTCTTTGGCGACCTCCAGCATGTTTAAAGTCCCAATCGTATTGGTCTCAACAAAAACCCAGGGATTCTCAACGCTGAAGCGTACGCCGGCGCGCGCCGCTAAGTTGATGATGCCGTCAAATTTTTCGTGTTTGAAGGTCGGGATAATCGACTTGTCTGAAATATCCAGCTTGTGGAATGTAAAACCTGGCAACGCCTGCATTTTCTTCAGGCGATATTCCTTCATACGCGGGTCATAGGCATCGTTTATATTATCAATGCCGGTGACGGTATGCCCATCCTTGATCAACAGTTCTGAGGTACGTGCACCAATGAAACCGGCTGCACCCGTAATTAAATAATTGCCCATGCGACCTTATAACCTCACGACCTTCTCGTTATCTTTAGCAACCTTACGCGTTGCATTGCGGGTATCAAAGACGAACTTCGCTCCATCAACGATGGCTTTGTAATCATATTCCTTGTGATTGGTGACGATCACCACGGCATCCGAATCTTTCACAGCCGTCATCAGATCTTTGACGCTATCCATCTGCCAGCCATCATACTCATGATGAATGTGAGGAATAAAGGGATCATGATAGTTAACGTCGGCACCTTTCTTGCGCAGCAGACCGATCACATCGAGCGCGGGCGACTCGCGCATATCATCAATATCGGGTTTGTAGGCGGCGCCCAGCACCAATACCTTTGAGCCTTTGAGGGCCTTGCCGCGATCGTTCAACCCTTCCATCACACGGCTGACCACATAGCGCGGCATATTGGTGTTGATCTCAGAAGCTAGTTCAATAAAGCGCGCATTGTAATTGAACGATTTCATCTTCCACGAAAGATACAATGGATCGATCGGAATACAATGCCCGCCCAAGCCGGGACCCGGTGTGAATTTCATAAAGCCAAATGGTTTGGATGCCGCGGCATCGATCACTTCCCACACATCCACGCCGAGGCGCTCACACATGATCGCCAATTCGTTGACCAGCCCGATATTGATCATGCGGAAAGTATTTTCCAGTAACTTCGCCATCTCTGCGGCTTCAGCCGAACTAACATGATGCACAGTCTTGATCGCGCCCTCGTACCAAGCAGTAGCAACTTCACCACAAGCTGCCGTAATCCCGCCCAAGACCTTGGGGGTATTGATGGTTGTCCAGTCTTCACGACCTGGATCCACGCGTTCGGGAGAAAAGGCGAGGAACCAATCTTCACCGACAGTTAGACTATGTTCCGTGCCCAGTTTTGGCAACAGCAATTCGCGCGTCGTACCGGGATAGGTAGTCGACTCGAGCACAACCACCATCCCTTTATGGACATACTTCGCCAATTCTTCAGTGGCAGAAATGATAAACGACATATCCGGGTCGCCCGTCTTGCGGAGCGGCGTGGGTACACAAATACTGACCGCTTCAATCTCTTTCAAAACCGAAAAATCAGTTGTCGCAGTGAGCAGCCCGGCATTCACCAACTTTTCAACTGCTTCTGACTTTACATCTGGGATGTATGACACACCCTTCTTGATCGCATCAATTTTGCGATTATCAGGGTCCACACCGGTTACATGAAAGCCCGCTTCCCCAAATACCACTGCGAGCGGCAACCCTACATAGCCCAAGCCCAATATTGCAATACGAGCCTTCTTTTCTTTCAGACTCTTAATCAGATCATCTTTAGTAGACATTTTTCTCCTTTGATACATAAACCCTAAAGGGTCTCTTTATTCAACATTCTAGAATAAGGACGAACCCTTTAGGGTTTGGTTACTCAAAACAGACTTAATTGCTTCGGGTCTGCTTCTTTCAATTCTTCCGTTTTCTTTACAGGTGCAGATTTACCCAACCCGGCACGCGCTTCTTTCAATAATTCGGGTAATTTTGCAAAATCTGCCAGAATCGCAGGCTTGAGCGCGGCTTGATGCAAAGCCGCAGCGGGATGGAACATCGCAATCACATAGCGATCACCGACCTTGCGCATCTGTCCATGCACCTGGCTAATCTTTGCACCCGACATGAATTTGCCCATCGAAAAGCGACCCAACGTCACAATAATGCTCGGGTTGATCGCTTCAATCTGACGTTCAAGATATTTGTCACACGCCGAAAGTTCATCAGGCAACGGGTCGCGATTCTCAGGCGGGCGGCATTTCACCACATTGCCAATCCACACATCCGCGCGTGTCACGCCGGCTTGCGCCAGCAGTTGATCCAAAAATTTCCCCGCCGCACCCACAAACGGACGCCCCTGTTCATTTTCGTGAAAGCCGGGTCCTTCGCCGATAAACATAATCTCGGCATTCGCAGGGCCTTCCCCCGGCACTGATTTTTTACGTGACTCATGCAGTGCGCAATTCGTGCAAACAGATACTTCCTTGGCTATTTGTGCTAATGTATCTTCAGTATTCATTGAACCTCTGTTGACACGTTAAAAGTTATCAACCTTCCAACTCTTCAACATTTATTTTCATCAACGTCATTAATATAGCATCTTCATCATTATCTTTGTAATAGCGTTTGCGGCGCCCGGTATTTTCATACCCAAACTTGCGATACATCTCTTGCGCAGCAAGGTTATTTTCGCGCACCTCTAAAAATGAACTGACTGCGCCCTCATCGTAGGTATATCGCAACGTATGCTTGAGTAATTTCTGCGCAATGCCCTGTCTGCGAAAATCAGGATGGGTCGCAATCGTGGCAATATGCGCTTCATCCACGAACAACCAGGCAACGATCATGCCCACCACACGCCCATCCACTTCTGCCACCCAACAGCGCGAAGCTGGGTTGGCGGTCACCTCAAATCGAAACGAACGCTCGGGCCAGGGCAGGCTGAATGAAATATGATCCAATTCGGCCACGGCAGGTATATCTGCCTCCGTCATTTTACGAATACTAAAGTTCATGATTGAATGGGGTCAGCTGTATGCAAATAGATCGGAGCCAGAGTCGCTTCATCATCCACATCACCGCTTTGCCAGCGCTGCCAAGCAAGTTCAGCTAGTATTGCAGGTCGTCTGATCGAATTCGCCGGAGAAACAAGCTGTACATTTTCGTTTTCACTTATTTTTTGACGCGCATCCGCTGTGAACTCGCCGCAGACTATAGACGGACTCTGTATATCAGCGATTAACGCTTCGAGAGTCACGACTCTTGCCTCACCCTGAGCCTGCCACCGTTTTCTGGAAACTTTATCCGCAGGACTGCTACGCTTGTACCAGCCTAAAGCGTATCTATTACGCCCAGCTTGTATCGCAACCGCTAATGATTGTTTAGAGGTAGGTTGCGCATGCGCCAGAATATCCAAGGTGGGGATTCCTATCAAAGGAATATGGCGTGACATTGCCAAACCTTTGACCAACGCCAGACCAACGCGCAAACTCGTGAACGAACCTGGTCCCAACGCCACACCTAAGGCATTGACATCATTCGTCGTCAGAGCACAATGTGTCAACAAATCAGCGATAGCAGGCGCAAGTTCAACGGTATGACGTTGGCCACTGCGCCAGGCGTACTCGGCGAGCACTTGGGCACCATCATAAAGCGCCAGCCCCATCTGTGTAGTGGATGTATCTACAGCCAGTAACATCAATCGGCTCCCACCATGGCATGGCGAATCACTTCAAGCAACTCATCGTAACGCTTGCCGTGGGCGTTGAATTTCATTCTACGTTCTTCATCATCTACATGTTCGAGATGCACCCATAATCTTTCAGTAGGGATGAGTTCAGCCATGCGTTCGGGCCACTCAACGATCAAAGCGCTTTCAGCCAGCATAGAGTCCAGGTCCAGCTCTTCAGCTTCAGGCGTGGAGTCGAGGCGATAG
>Ga0315912_10002602_pt1 | contig 18925 bp, 12 predicted proteins | sample VfabasoilMG_FD_204469 | JGI IMG/M metagenome (GOLD analysis project Ga0315912, IMG submission 204469) | Garden soil microbial communities collected in Santa Monica, California, United States - V. faba soil | ecosystem: Environmental > Terrestrial > Soil > Garden | place: USA: California...
TCCAATACTTCCTTGCTGGGCAGTCCCAGTTCTTTGGCGAATTCGAAGAGGCGTTTGCTCATTGAGGTTCGCTCTCCTCGTGGGGCCCAGGACCCGTCTCCGTGGCGATCGTGGGCGAGGGAGGGATCATGCTGCCTTCCCCATCCTTGTTCAGTTCCGGCGCCTGGGGGACCTCTCCCTTGACCGCCCCTTCGTCGATCTCGTCGGGCGGCGCGTCCATACGGTCCTGTTCGGTGACATGGGAGGCCGCTTCCGCGGACGGGGCCTCGATCTTGGCTTCCGCCAACTCTTGGGGCGCCTCAGTGGAGATCTCCTGGAAGTGCGCGTCCATACGGGCCCGCTCCTCGAGGGCGTACTGCTCCTCGTTCTTGATGTCGATCTTGATCCCGGTCAACCGGGCCGCCAAGCGGGCGTTCTGCCCTTTCTTACCGATGGCGAGCGACAACTGGTCGGTCGGCACGATGACCTCGGCGGAGGCCGTCTCCGGATGGAAGACGATACGGGAGATCTTGGCGGGGGATAGGGAGTTGGAGAGGTAATTGTGCGGTTCCTCGTCCCAACGCACGATGTCCACCTTCTCGCCCCGGATCTCGTCCACGATGTTCTGCACACGGATGCCCTTGACGCCCACGCAGGCTCCCACGGCGTCGATACGGTCATCCCCCATCGAGCGCACGGAGATCTTGGTCCGGGCCCCCGCTTCTCGGGCCACGCTCTCCATCTTCACGTGCCCCTCATAGATCTCTGGCACTTCCAATTCGAAAAGCTTGCGCACCAGGCTCGGATGGGCCCGGCTGACGATGATGGAGGGACCCTTGAGGGTCTTGCGCACCTCGAGGACCAGGAACTTCATGCGCTCGCCGGTGGCGTAGCGCTCGCGGGGCACCTGCTCCTTGGCGGGCATGAGGGCCTCGGCATCCCCCAAGGAGACGATCACATTGCGCCCCTCGTACCGGAGCACGCTGCCCGTGATGATCTCGCCTTCCTTCTCCTTGAATTGGTCGTAAACGCTCTGGCGTTCGGCGTCCTGGACCCTCTGAACGATGACCTGTTTGGCGGTCTGGGCGGCGATACGGCCGAACTGCTCGGCGGGGATACGCACCTTCAGGACGTCACCCGCTTGGACGTCGGCCTTGATCTTACGCGCCTCCGTCACCGTCACTTGGGTGGCGGGCGTCTCGACCTCGTTCACCACTTCCTTGAGATAGAAGGCCTTGAACTCGAAGTTGACATCATCGAACTCGACGTCCACCTCTTGGTCCGCGCCGTAGACCTTCTTGGCCGCGGAGGCCAGGGCGGCCTGGATCGCCTCGACGAGCTTCTTCTTGTCGATGCGCTTGGTGTGTTCCAATTGGCTCATCACCAACGCGAGTTCGTTGCTCATTTCATCCTCACAGGGTCCCGGGTCCCGGGACGGTTTTGAGGGGCGTCCTGAAAGCCCCCTACGATCGGATCTCCACCACCAAGTTCGCCCTTTTCACGTTGGAAAAAGGCACCCAGAGAGGGGGCTTCCCCCCCTCTGGGAACAATTCGACCTTCCCTTCCCGTACTTCCCCCAGACGGCCCCGGAAGGTCATCTGTCCTTCCACCGCCTCCTGGAACGCGAACTGCGCCAAGCGCCCAGCGAACCTTTGGCAATCCTCCAGACCCCTGAGGGGCCGGTCCAATCCGGGCGAGGACACCTCCAGCAGGTAAGGCACCTGGATGAGGTCCATCTCGTCGAGCCTCTTCTCCAGGTCCCGACTGACCGCGGTGCATTCCTCCAGCCCCACGGACCCCTGCTTCTTGTCCAACGTGACGGACACCAGGAGCCTTCCGCCCTGGTAGGCCATCTTGAGGTCGAAGAGTTCCAGGAACTGGTCCCTTGCGACCACACCAGCCAGCTGACGGACCTGGTCGGTCAATGTCGCGTCCAGACCTGCCATCTCCCTCTCCCGGGCCCATAACAAAAAACGGCCTTTCGGCCGTATTGCCCTGCACCTGCCCTCTGCTCCGACGCGCCCCCAACAGGGGAAAAAAAAAGTGGGCCGGAAAGGGGCCCACTTCTTGGGACAACCTTGAATTCGTGCATTGTTCTAACAGAAAGGGGGTGCGCTTGGCAAGAGGAAGGGGTCCCGGACCCTTTGAAAGGTGGGCCGACCGGAAGGAAAGCCCCTTATATGGGGGAGAGGCTTAGAAAAGCGCGGCTTGGTTGGAATCCGGAAGCGACTTCAGGCATCCGTGGTCCTTCAGGATCTCCACCACGTTCTTGTTCACCCCGCAACGGTCCACAAGGTCCTCCACCGTGACGAACTCGCCCTTGGCGCGCTCCTCCACGATGGAGTCGGCCGCCGTCTCGCCCAGACCGGGCAACCCGATGAGGGGAGGGCGGAGTTGGCCGTTCTCGAGCTTGAACTGGCGGGCGTCCGACTTGTAAAGGTCCACGGGAAGGAAAAGGAAGCCCCTCGCGTAGGCTTCCTCCGCCACTTCCAGCACGGAAGCCTCGTCGAGCTCCTTGGCCGTGGGTTTCTCGATGGCGCGGATCCCCTTGATGCGGTCGCGCACCCGGGAAAGGCCGTCGCAGGCCACCGTAGCATCGAACCCGAAGCTCTTATTGGTGAAATAATCGGCGTAGAAGGCCAAGGGGTGATGCGCTTTGAACCAGGCGATGCGGAAGCTCATGATGCAGTAGGCCACCGCGTGAGCCTTGGGAAAGATGTATTTGATCTTGCGGCAGCTCTCGATGTACCAAGCCGGGACCTTGGCGTCCGCCATGGCCTTCTCGTACTCGGGCTTGAGCCCCTTCCCCTTGCGCACATCCTCCATGATCTTGAAGGCCAGCGCCTCGTCCATCCCCCTCGCCCTCAGGTCGTTGAGCATATCGTCCCGGGTGGAGATGACGGTGGAAAGGGTGGCGGTGCCTTTCTTGATGAGGTCTTGCGCGTTGCCCAACCACACATCGGTTCCGTGGGCGAGCCCCGAAAGCCTCCCCAGGTGCTCGAAGCGGGAAGGGCGGGTGTCCCGGAGCATGTCCATGGCGAACCCCGTGCCGAACTCCGGCACCCCGAGGGTCCCTAAGTCCTTGTCGATCTTCTCCTTCAATTGCAGGGCCTTCACGCCGGAGAAGAGGGACATGGTCTTCTCGTCGTTCAAGGGGATGGTCAGGGGGTCGATGCCCGTCAGGGTCTGAAGACGCTTCAAGCTCGTGGGATTGTCATGCCCGAGGATGTCCAGCTTGACCAGGCAATCGTGCATGCTGTCGTAGTCGAAGTGGGTCGTGACGATATCCCCTTCCTTGTTATCGGCGGGGTGTTGGATGGGACAGACGTCGGTGATCTCCATGTCCTTGGGCAGGATCACGATCCCCCCTGGGTGCTGGCCGGTGGTCTTGGAGACCCCGGAACAGCCCTTCACCAGGCGGTTGAGCTCCGCGTTCTTCGCCGTGCGTCCGGCTTCCTCCATGAACTTCTTCACGAAGCCGAAAGCGATCTTGTCCTTCACGGCGGAGATGGTGCCAGCGCGGAAACAATGGTCCTTCCCGAAAAGCTCCTCCACGTACTTGTGGGCCACGTGTTGGTATTCCCCGGAGAAGTTCAGGTCGATGTCCGGCATCTTGTCGCCCTTGAAGCCCATGAAGACCTCGAAGGCGATGGAGAACCCGTCGCGCGCCATGGGCTTGGAGCAGGTGGGACAATTCTTCTCCGGCAGGTCGATCCCTGCCATGGAGGTCGGGTTGGCCGGGAACTCATGGCCATGACCGGCGGCGCAGCGCCAATGGGGCGGGAGAGGGTTCACCTCGGTGATGCCGCAAAGGAAGGCCACGAGGGAACTCCCAACGGAACCCCTCGATCCCACGATGTACCCGTCCGAGAGGGACTTCTTCACGAGCTTCATGGCGATGACATAGAGGGTGGCGAACTTGTTGTTGATGATGGCATCCAGTTCCTTCGTCAGGCGCTTCTCGATGAAGTCCGGCAGGTCCTTGCCATAGAGCTCATGCGCGCGCGCGCGGGAGATCGTCCTCAGCTCCGCGTCCGCTCCCTCCCACATGGGGGAAAGGGTCTGGGTGGGCAGGGGTTCCACCTCCTCGATCATGTCCGCGATCTTGCGGGGGTTGGTCACCACCAGTTCGTGGGCCACCTCCTCCCCGAAGTACTCGAAGTCCTTCTTCAACTCGTCCGTGGTCTTGAAATAAAGGGGAGCTTGGCGCTCCACCCCGTATCCCATACCGGCATGGAGGATCCTGCGGTAGATCTCGTCCTGGGGATCGATGAAGTGGGAATCCCCCGTGGCCAGGACCATTTTCCCGAGCTTTTTTCCCGTCTCGTAGAGGGCCTTGGTATGGACCTGGAGCTCTTCCAAGCTCTTCACCGTTCCATCGGCGATCATGAACTCGTTATTGGCGCAGGGCTGCAGCTCGATGTAGTCATAGAAGGAAGCCACTTCTTCCAAGGGTTTGTCGCCCTTCAAGAGGTGCTGCCAGACCTCCCCCTGCTCACAGGCGCTGCCCACGATGAGGCCCTCCCGATGCTTCTCCAGCAAGGCTTTCGGGATGAGGGGCCGCTTGTAGTAATAGTTCAGATGGCTCTCGGAGACCAACTTATAGAGGTTCTTGAGGCCCTTCTGGTCCTTGACCAAGAGGATGATGTGATAGATGGGCATGCCCTTCTCGCGACGGAACTCGTCCACCAGATAACCCTCGATCCCGAGGATGAGCTTGATCCCCTTCTTCTTGGCGACGGCCTTGGCCTCCGGATAGGCCTGCACCACCCCGTGGTCGGTGATGGCGATGGCCGGGTGACCCCAGGCGGCCGCCCTCTCGATGAGATGGGAGATCCGGGATTGACCGTCCATGCGGCTCATCTGGGTATGGCAGTGCAGTTCCACGCGCTTCTCGGTGGCCGTGTCCTTGCGGCTCTCGGGGGCCTGCACCTTCATGATGTCGCGGGCCATGAGGAGCAGGTCCCCCACGTTCCGCTTGTCGAAACGAAGATCGCCCCGCGCCCTCACCCAATCCCGCTCCTTGAGGACGTTCTTGAACTTGCCGTCGTTCTCGTGGAAGAGCATGAGCTCGATGGAATCAGTGTGGTCCGTCAATGTCATCTTCACCACGAAACGGCCGCTCCGGGACTGATAGGACTCATAGGTGATGATCTCGCCTTCCACCGTGTAACCGTTGGCCTCGTCCTTGACGGCCATCGTTTGGGGAGGTTCGGCGATCTTACGGCCGTAGACGACCTCGCTCTTGGGGGGGGCGACGAAGGGCGCAGGGTCCTCGGCCGCTACGGGCGCGGAGGACTGCGGTAGGAGGGCTGGGTCGAGCCCCAAGGAGACCTTGGCCTCCACTCCACAACGGGCCCTCAGGAGGTCCCGAAGGGTCTTCAGACAATCCTTGCGTTCGATCTGCTGGCGGGCCAGTTCATGGGGCACTTGGAGGAGAAGGGCCGACCCCTCGGCCTTGAGCCGGTAATGGGAGAACCAGCCTTCCGCGATCTGGGTCTCTTCGATGAGACAGAAGAGCAGTTCCTTCTCATGGACGGCCAGGTAAGCGGCCAGGTCCACCTTCCCCGCGGGGTAATGCACGTCCATGACGACGCGCTTGACCTCGGGAAGGCTCTGCTGGAGGTAGAGACCCACGCTCTCGAAGGTCGGGGCCGGGACAGGGGACTCCATCTTGAGGCCGAGGAGCAGGACGCCCCTCTCGGGATAGACCTGGACCCCCAGGAGTTCCGAGGCCAGGAACCTTTCCTGCTCGAAACATTGCAGGGGGATCTGTTGCAGGAGCTGATAAAAGGGGGAAACGGAGGTTTCGGGAGCGACTTCGGGACTGCTGACGGGCGTCATCCTGGCTCCAGCGACGTTTATAGGGGAAGGGAAAGGGCTTGGGGGCGTCTGGTTCGAACTATACGCCGGAGGGAAAAGAAGTCAACGGCTTTGAAAGTGTCCCGTTGCCAACTGGCGTGCCAGGATCTTTCCAGTTGAATTTTTTTATCCTTGAGGACCCATCCTCAAGGATCGAGGAAGACCGCCAAGCCCCAATGGGCGTCACGGGTTTGATAGAACTGTCCGTACTCCGAGTTGCCGTCGTAGTAAAGGAGCCCCAGCCGGAGGGCGCCCGAACGATCCTTGGCCCATTTCCATTGCAGTCCCCACTGGAGCGCGTGGTTCACCGCGCCTCCCGCCTCATCCTTCACCTTCAGGTCGTAGGTGAAGTATCCCCGGGCCGTGGTGCCGGCCAGGAACCCGAAGCTCCCCGTATAAAGCTCCGTCCCGAAATGCATATAGAAGGGACGGTCCACCGGATCGATGTGACCCCAATAGCCCATCCCCCCATAGAACCGTATCCGGTCGGAGGGCGTCCAGGAGGTGGTCCAACGGAAGCTCTCCCGGGTATAGACGAAACGAAGGGTGGTATAGAAAAGATAGTCCCCCAAATGGGAACTCACGTGCAGGTACTCCAGACGATGGGAAAGGTCCCCGGAAGAATGGCTGAAGTAGGTCCCCACATGCCAATCGCTCACGCGCTCCGGATACACATTGCCGCCTAGCGCGTCCAACTCGATGAAGCTACAACCCAGGAGCCCCCAACCCCACTTCGTACCGTCCCCCGGCACCCATTGCAGGAACTCGTAGGTGAGCCCCACCGCCCCCTCGAAACGGTCCTGATCGGTCTGGACCACGATGGCGTTCTTCGGCTCACGTGGGTCGCCGATGAGGGCCTGAAAGGTCGGTTCTTTCGGGAGGAATAGCCACTCCTCCGCCGAGCCAGGGACAGGGAGGGTCCCGATGGCAAGGCCAGCGAAAAGGACGAGGGCCCGTGCCCATCCTTGTCCATCCGTCATCGAGGGTTCTCTTTTCATCACCGTTCCTGGGATCATGGATCGAAGAAGAGGCTCACGCCCAAATGCTCGTCAGGGGTGAGGTAGTACTGTCCGTATTCGGAGAGACCGACCTGGTAGACGAGCGCCAAGCGCAAGGCGCGGGACCCTTCCTTCTCCAGTTTCCACTGCGCCCCAAGGTGGAAGGTCTTGTTCCAGGTCCCACCGCTCTCCCCTTTCCACCGGCCATGGACCGTGAGGTATCCCCGCAAAGGACGGCCCAGGAGGTCCGTGAAAGGCGTGAAGGCCTCCAGCCCTAGGGAGACGAACCAAGGGTCACCTTGGGGATACATGTTGTACCAGACCCCCGCTTCGCCGATCAGGCGCAGGTCCGGAAGAGGGCTCAGGATGGAGGTGAGGGTGAAGGCTTCCCGGCTGAAGAACAGGGGTTCCAGGGGGGTGGAGAGGACCTCGTCCTGGAGCGAATCCCCCAGGTGGGAGCTCAGGTGTTGGAAGGACAGCCGGTGGGTGGAGTCCCCGAGGGCGGCCGCCAGGTACATCCCGGCGTTCCAATCCCCTCCCAACATGGGGAAGGAAGCGCCGTATTGCTCCAAGAGGATGTGGCCGGACCCGAAGAGACCCCAGGCGAATCCTGTCCCATCCCCTGGCTCAAGACGGACCAATTCCAGGGAAGAACCCATCTCCCCCTCATAGCGGTTCTTATCCAGATAAGCGGTCAGGGCGTGGTGGGGTTCCCGGGGATCCCCCAAGGGAGGACGCATCAGGGGCGAGGACGGCAGGAAGGTCCACACTTCTTCAGCAAAAGTGATCGGGGCCGAGGCCCCGATGATAAAGATGGCTGTCATTGCGAGGAATGCCCGCCGCATAGGCGGGCGGAAATAACGAAGCAACCTCAGTATAAATATGACGTATCCCATTATTTCTTGCTCAGGATCCCCTCATAGGCCGCGATCATACGCTTCGCCATGGCTCCCGAGGACCAGTTGGCGGCCTCGGGAAGGGTCTCCGCTTTTTTGGAGGCGTAAAGGGCCTTGTCGGTGAGCATCCGAAGGACCGCGTCGTGGAATTCGTTCTCGTCCAGGCGCGTGACGAGCCCCCCTCGGCCCGATTCCATCACGTCCTTGATGCCCATCTCGCCCACCGCTACCACCGGCGTCTCAGCGGCCATGGCCTCGGTCACGACCAGGCCTTGGGTCTCGGTCACGGAGGCGAAGACGAACAGATCGGACCCAGCGTAGCAGTCCCGCCAGTCCTCCTTGCTGAGGTAGCCGGCGAAATGCACGCAGTCCTCCATCTTGAGCTCCTCGACCATCCGCTCCAGACCCTTCTTGGCAGGACCTTCTCCCGCGATGAGGAACTGCAGGTTCGGCACTTTTTTCCTCAGGCGGTCGACCACCCTCAGGAGAAAGTCGATGTTCTTCTCCTCCGCCACCCGGCCCATGAAGAGAAGCACCTTGTCCTGGGGGCCGTAACCCTTGATCTCCCGGTACCTTTTCGGGTCCCGGCCGTGGAACCGCTCCAGGCGGATGCCGGTGGGGATGACCTCGATGGGCTTGGCGACCTTGTAGCTTTTCAGCACGCCCCGCATCTCGGTGGAGGGGGTGATGATCAGGTCGCAGGAGTCGCAATAGCGGCGGCTGGCGGTCTTGGCGTACCAAACGGTCAGGGCCTTGGGCAGGAACCAGAGGTAATGCTCCACATAGGCCGCGAAGAGCGTGTGGTAGGTATGCACCACCTTGGCGCCGGACTGGCGCGCCCATTTCACCGCCGGCCCCCCGATGGTGAAGGGGGTCTGGGTGTGCACGATGTCGAATTTGGAATCGATGAACTGTTGGACCATCTTTTTGTCGGCCCAGGGCTTGCCGAGACGGTCCTCCGGGTCGAAGAAGAGGTACCAGGAGGGGAAGCGGTGCACGGTGATATGGTCGTGTTCGTCCTGTTGGTTGGGGAAGGCCGGGGCGTAGATATGCACGTCGTGGCCGAGCTTGGAGAATTCCTCGGCGAAGATCTGGGTGGAGGCGGAGACCCCGTTGATGCGGGGGTAATAGGTGTCGGTGACCAACGCTATTTTCAAGGGAAGGTCCTTTGACCCGAAGACGTCACGGCGTGCAGAGCTTCCATTCCTCGGCGGCCATCTCCTTCACCTTGTCCAACACCTGGGCGACGGCCACTTTGGCGGGCTCCTTCTCGCGGCGACGCTTCACCTCCAGGACCCCTTCCTTCAGGCCCTTGGACCCCACCCGGACCGACAGGGGCAGGCCGATGAGGTCGGCGTCCTTGAACTTGAACCCGGCCGAGGCGTCCAGTCGGTCATCGTAAAGCACCTCGTACCCGGCCTTTGTCAGGTCCTCGTAACATTTATCGGCGGCCTGGGCCACCTCGGACTCCGAGGGGTTCAGGCAGAGCAGGTGCACCTGGTAGGGCGCCAAGGCGATGGGCCAAAGGATGCCGTTCTCGTCGTTGTGCTGTTCGATGGTGGCCCCGACGGTACGGGTGACCCCGATGCCGTAACAGCCCATGACGGCCTCATGGTCCTTGCTGTCCTCGCCCAGGTAGGTGCATTTCATGGACTTGGAGTACTTGGTCCCGAGCTTGAAGGTCTGCCCCACCTCGATGCCGCGCACGATCTTGAGGGCCTTGCCGCACTTGGGACAGCCGTCCCCGTCGGCCACGCTCCTGAAGTCGTTGTACCAGGGGGCCGCGCTATCGCGGCCGATCTCCACGTGGGTCAGGTGACGGTCCTTCTCGTTGGCCCCGGTCACATAGTCGTGCCCATCTTTGAGGGCGTTGTCGGCCAGGAGCTTCACGCCCTTCAGGCCCACGGGTCCGGCGAAACCCACGGGGGCACCGGTCACTTCCTGCACCTTCTCGGGCGACGCCAGGGCGAACTCGGTGGCCCCGAGGGCGTTCTGGACCTTCACCTCGTTGACCTCATGGTCGCCCCTGACCAGCACCGCGATGGGCTTCCCATCGGCCACATAGATCATGGTCTTGATGAATTGGGAGGCCGGGAGCTTGAGCAGGGCCCCGACATCCGCCACGGAATGTTTTCCAGGCGTGTCCACGGGCGTCGCGGTCTGGGAGGTCGCGGTGGCCACGGCCGGCGCCGAGATCGCCCCCACGGCCTTCTCCATGTTGGCGGCGTAGTAACAGGCGCCGCACCAGGCGATGGCGGCCTCGCCGGAGTCGGCCATGACCATGAACTCGTGCGTGAAGCTGCCGCCGATGAGGCCCGAGTCCGCCTCCACAGGGGAACAGGTCAACCCGCAACGCTTGAAGATGCGCTTGTAGGCCTCGTACATGGCCCAATAGGTCTTGTCACAGGAGGGCTCGTCCACATCGAAGGAATAACCGTCCTTCATGAGGAACTCGCGGCTTCGCATGACGCCGAAACGGGGGCGCACCTCGTCACGGAACTTCGTGGCGATCTGGAAGAGGTTCTGGGGCAGTTGCTTGTAGCTCTTGAGCTCGCGGCGCACCAGGTCCGTGATGACCTCCTCGTGCGTGGGGCCCAGGGCGTAATCCCGCTCGTGGCGGTCCTTGACGCGCATCAACTCCTTGCCGTACTTCTGCCAGCGGCCCGTCTCCTGCCAGAGCTCGGCGGGGGTCATGATGGGCATCAGCACTTCCTGCGCGCCGGAGCGCGCCATCTCCTCCCGGATGATGGTCATGACCTTGAGGATGACACGTTGGCCCAGGGGCAGGTATTCGTAGAAGCCGGAAGCGACCTTCCTCATGAGACCGGCGCGTAGCATCAGCTTATGGGAGGGGATCTCCGCCTCGCCGGGCGTTTCCTTGACGGTGGGGATGAAGGCTTTTGAGACTCTCATGGGGTCCTCGGGATCGTTCCAAAAAAACAAGGCCACGGGTACCCGTGGCCTTGTGGTGACACCATTCTCTTCAACCGGCGAGTGTCATCAAGGATTATCTAGGCCTTCTTGCTCATCTCCTCGGCGCGCTTCTTGATCTCGCCCAAGAGGTGCGGCACCAGTTCCTCTTCCTTGAGCCTTTCCTTGGCGACGCCCTTCTCGAAGATGACCCCGTGGCCCTTCTCGGCGCAGAGCCCGACATCCGCCTCGGCGCCCTCGCCCAACCCGTTCACCACGCAACCCATGATGGCCACCCTCATGGGGGTCTTCAGGGTCAAGGTCGCGGTCTCCACCTCGTCCACCATCTTTTCAAGATCGACATGGCACCTTCCGCAGGTCGGGCAGGCCACGATCTCCACGCCTTCCTTGCGGAAGCCCATGGAGCGCAGCAGATGGGTGGCCACCTTCACTTCCTCCACCGGATCGGCCGTGAGGGAGACACGGATGGTGTCGCCGTAGCCATCGGCCAACACGGCCCCGATACCGGCGGCGCTCTTGGTGGTGCCTTGCATCTTGGTGCCGGCCTCGGTCACACCCACATGGAAGGGATAGTCGCACTCCTTGGCGAGCAGCCGATAGGACTGGATCATGGTCGGCACATGGGAGCTCTTCACGGAGATGATCATGTCGTGATAGCCGAGGGATTCGATGAAGCGGATATGCCGCATGGCCGATTCCACGATGGCCTCAGGTGTCGGGTGTCCGTGCTTCTCCAGCAGGTCCTTCTCGAGCGAGCCGGAGTTGACGCCCACCCTCATGGACACGTGGTGCTTCTTGCACTTCTCCACGACCTGGGCCAGGCGGTCGAGGCCCCCGATATTGCCGGGGTTGATGCGGATCTTGTCGGCGCCCTCGTCGATGGCGCCCAGGGCGATCTGGTAGGCGAAATGGATGTCGGCCACGAGCGGCACGCGCATCTTGGCCTTGATCTTGCCCAAGGCCTTGAGGGACTTCTGGTTCTCCACCGTCACGCGGATGATCTCGCAACCCGCGTCCTCCAGGCGCTTGATCTGCTCGAGCGTCTCGTCCACCTCGTAGGTGAGGGTGTTGGTCATGGATTGGATGGAGATGGGGGCGTCGCCGCCCACCTGGACCTTGCCCACCATGACGGGACGGGTCTTACGGCGCTGGATCTCGAAGAACTGGTCGGACAAGGGGATCTCCCAATTAGGAACTTAGGAAGATTATCCGTGAGGGGGTGCCGCGATGCAAGGTGCCAAAAACGGGGGGAATGGGGTGATTTGGCGATCAGTCCTCGAACTCGACCTTGACCTTCTTGCCCAGGGCCCGGGCGATCGCGTTCAGGGTGTTGAGCTCCACGTTCGAACCCTTGCGCCGCCGAAGCGACTCGATGCGGTGCACCGTCGGGAAGGAAAGTCCCGAGAGGTGGGCCAACTGCTCCAAGGTCATGCCGCGCTCCAACCTCAGGCGCCTGACTTCCTCGCCGATGCGTCGCTTTTGTTCGGAGCTCATGGGATCCTCATTGTCTTAGGTAGACCTTCATCACTTCCCTCGTCCTCACAGAACCGGCCTGGAACGTGACCACCAGATAATAGATGCCGTTGGCGGGGGCTTCCACCAGATCTCTCCAGTCAAAAGCATGGGTATGGACCCCTATGGCGGTGGGAAGGGACCCATTCTCATGGATCTTCCGGAAGGCCGTGGTGAAGACCGAGAGGGTCACCTTATCCATCGACCCCTCCACCCGGTAATTGAAGGTGGAAGTGGACCCTTCCAGGGGATTGGGGTAAGCCCGGTAAAGGAGGGCGGGGGTCGGGGTGATGGTGAGGGTATGGGTCAGGGTCGGGGTCAGGGTCAGGGTCGGGGTCAAGGTCACAGTGGAGGTCTCGGTAGGCGTAACGGTCATCGTGGGGGTACAGGGGATGCCCGCCACCAAGCAATCGGTGGCGGTGGGGGTGGGGGTCGCCGTGGGGGCGGTGCTCAAAGTGATCTCATAGAGGGTGCCCGACCTGGCTGGGAGCAGGTCCGAGAAAGCGGCCGCCCCGAAGCTGTGCGTGTTGGAGGCCGCCACGGCCCCCCCGGTGGTCGTCGGGTCGAACCGGAAGGCGCGGATACCGGTGATGGTGACGCTCCCCAGGTTCGAGAGCGAGACATCGCCCTGGTCGGGGTTGGTGTAATCCTTGTTCAGGAGCACCACCCAGAGACGGTCCAGGTCGGAAGAGCTCCGGGAAGCGTAGGCCGTGACCAGGGACACGCTGGAAGAGGCGGCCGGAAGGGAAAGGTCCCCGAACTTCCTCCCAGCCCCGTCGTAGTTGAGGTACAACCGGTAAGCCGACCGGACGAAATTGCTCCCACCCCCCAAGCCCCACCAGTTGCCCGCCGCCCCGTACTTGCCGAGGATCCCCAGCATGTCGGCGTGGGCGACGCCCCCGGAGACATCGTTGGCTGCGCCGAAGTTGTACTCCGTGACGGCGACCCTTGTCCCGGGATACCAACGGTTCACGGCCGCCTGCAATCTCGGGAGCAGCGTGATGGGGCTCCCCGCCCCATAGTTCGTGATCCAACTGGTCTCCACATAGGTGGGGTCCCACAGGCTCCGGGGCGCCTGCATGCGGGCGATGGCCACACCCTGGGAGATGTCGTTGTTGGTGACCCTGGTCGTGACGCCCGACGCGTTGACGCCGGTGGCCTCCGGGTACCAATGCACGTCCAGCTTGTGCAGGAGCCTGCGTCCCGCGGACTGGGACGCCAGGTTGAACTGGTCCAGGTAGTAGCAAAGGAAGTCCACCCCGAAGTTGGGGCTGTGGGCCGGCGGCCTCCCGGGGGCGTTCTGCATGTTGTTGAACTCCGCCCAGCCGTAAGAAGCCGGGCCGAAGACCTCGGCCCCCGGGTCCATCGCGGTCAGGAGGGTGGCCACGGAGACCCCCTTACTGGTCACGTCCTGGTAGGTGGGGCGGGTGGGAGGGTTGGGATAGATGAGGGCATGGGTGTTCCCCCAGAGGGCCGGCTCATTGTCCAAGCTGAAGTATTTGGCCCCCGTGGTGGAGGAATTGCCCTGCTGGGTGAAGAGGTAGTTGAGGAACTCGTCCGTGTAGACGAAGCCGTCGGTCTCGTCCGGCGCGAGGGTCCAGGAGCCTGGCGCCCCCGGCTTCTCGTTGATGATCCTCTTCCAATGCACCGCGCCCGTATCGGCGGGCCCCGTGACGGTCACATTGCAGCTGCAGTCCCCATCCGCCGCCACGTAACCGGCCAATGGGATGGTGATCAGGGAATCGGCGAACCCCGCCGCGCGGTTACGGTTGTCCTTGATGAACTTGACCACGACCGTGGCGGGAAGCTGGGCGTCGTTCTGGGGAAGCCCGATGTTCTGGAGGGCGAACCAATCCTCATGATGCGGGCCGTAATCGCTGCCGGCGTTGGAGGCGCTGTTCTCCCAGTTGTACCCGGTGGTGCGGTTCCCGCCCTGGCGGAAGGCCGGGATGGGAAGGCTTCCCCCGGGGTCCTGGTTCGTCCCGTAGGCGAGGGGCGAGATGGTCGTGGGGGCCGCGGAGGTGTCCACGGTGACAGTGACCTGGGCGGAAGCGGTCCCGGCGAGGGCGGCCATCGCCGGGAAGATGAAAAGACGTCGGGTGGCGCCCCACAACCCTTGCCCATGGTGGCGCCGAAGTCCAGGCTTCGCCTGCCCAGCCTTCGGCTGGGACGCCTCACCTCCCCGGGCCCTGCCCGGGGATAGCGATGCTATGACTTTGAAGAGCATGTACAAGTCGGTCCCTTTCAGGATCAAGTCGGCAAAGGATACCTGGGGCCCTTTGGAAAGGGAACCCGCTTTCCTTTCATCGAAAGGTATCACAAAGGAAAAAGCCCATCCAGGCAGGGGAAATCTTGAGAAACCGCTTTCTAAAGAAAGACCCTGATCAGACTGATCCGACCGATCGGTCCGATGAAAAGCTGGACCAGCCCCGTCAGGGCTTCGGCGTGAACTGCAGGACCGTGAGGGAATACTTCGGGAAGGTGACCTGGAAGGAAGGCCCCGACACCTCGAAGGGCGTCGGCGGCAAGTTCGGGTCGGCGTGATAAGGGACCGAGGCGGTGTTCCAACGGTAATTGGAAGCGTCGAACCGCAGACCCTTGGCCTTGTCCGAGGCCTGGAAGCCTTCCAGCGCGAGGGAGACCTTGAGGTCCTTCGCGGGGTCCTTGTTCACCACGAACAGGGAAAGGGTCCCATCGGGCCTCAAGTTCGCGTAGGGGACCAAGCGCGTCTGGGAACTTTGCGCCTCCACCATCTTGTGCTCACGCTTGTCCCCCGGGACCGCCCAATGGTGGGTGAGCATCCACATCGTCCAATAGTCCGCCCGTTCCTGGTACTGGTAAGGGCCGGGTTCCGCCTGCAGGTAGCCATGGTCCCCGCCCTTGGGGTCCTTGATGGCGTTGCCACCGTTCATGATGTTCCAGGTCATGGTGGAACCACGCGTGCCGAACCGCTTGAGGAACTCCAAGAGGTACTGGGAGAGCCAAAGCCCGTTCTCCAGGCGCACCGAGATGTCCGGCTCCACGTGGTCGGAGGTGTTGAACTCCGTGAGCATGACCGGGATCCTGCCACCTTGGGGATGCTGGGCCAGTTGGGCTTGGATCGTGGCCGCCATGGAGTCCCACCGGGTGGGTACGGAATCCAGCAGGTCCTGGGCCTTCTGGCCCCATTGCGGGTAATCATGCAGGGTGAGCCCTTCCAGGTAGTGCGCCTTCCCCTCCAAGGCCAGCCGGTTGAGGAAGGACTGGATATAGGACTGCCCGTCATAGAGCCCGGAGGAGGACTCCGGGCCATTGGCGCACCCCAAGATGACGATGGAAGGGTCCACGGCCTTCATGGCCTCGTAGAAGAGGATGAAGCGTTTGGCATAGTCGCGGGCGTTGGCGGGTCCCCCCCCTTCCCAATGGGCCTCCATCTCGTTGCCCAATTCCCAATACTGGATGCCATAACCCTTCACCTTGTTGGCGTACTCCACCCAAGCCGCCGCCTCCTGGGGCGTGCCCGTCCCGAAGTTGACGATGATCAGGGGTTCACCCTTTGGGATGAGGGAATTCATGAAGCCCATGTAGGCCTCGAAATGGAAGTCGAGGGCCTTCCCCTCCAACGTCGAGGCCCGGTGGGTGCTGGAAGCCACGGCCTTCAGGTCGGCAAGGGGCGCTTCCTTCCCTTGGGCGAAGACCTTGACCTCCGCGACCGAGTAACCGGTCGGGTTCTCCCTCATCACGAGCCTTAGGTAACGGGCCTTCACCGCCGGGAAGGAAAGTCCCTGGGTCCCGCCCTTCACCCGGTTGTTCTTGATCTTGGAGGCCTCCAACCAGGCATCGTCAGGACCGCTATAGGGCATCCAACCCCTCGGGGAGGCTGGGTCCCAATATTGCACCTGGAACTTGCCGGGAATGGGATAGGTCTTGTCGGTGGCGTCCCCCCAAGTGACGGTCACGGCGTCGGCCGACCGGACGGACCCCAGGTCCAACAGGAGCCATTGGAAATGGGGGTAGTCCGTATCGGGGTCAGAACGCCAACAGGTGTTTGGGTCCTTGTCATGGACCCTCACGGACGAGAAATTGGGTTGGTAATCTTTCACGAGGTGGCCCGGCTTGTAGGAGGAAGCGGAAGGGACCCAGACACCCCGGGTGTCGTACTTCCCCTCCCCGTTCCAGTGGTACACGTCGCCCCAGGAGCCTCCCGGGAAACGCAGCAGGAAATTCCCAGCTCCTTGGACCTTCTTTTGGACAGGCCGGGGGTCCGCCCAGGAAGCCACATTGTTGCCGAAAGCCTGGAAGGGGATGAAGGGATTGAGGACCTTTTGAGGCCGGACCGTGAGGGTGGCCGCCTCTTGGGCGGCCAAGGGCGCGCTGAGGAGGAAAGCCAGGAGGAGCGTCCTTTTCATGAGGGGATTATGACCCAATCCTCCATTGGAATGGAACCAGGTTCGCGGGGCCCCTCGGCGCTAGCCCCGGTCCTATAATGCCCCCATGTCCGAACGCCCCTCCATCCTGGTGTTGGCCGCTGGAAGTTTGGGCGACTGCGTCCTGACCCTCCCGGCCCTAAGGGCCTTGCAAGCCATGGGGGAGGTCACGGTGGCCGGTACTTCCCCCTTCCAGGCCCTGGGGTCGGAGCTCCTGGGCGTGGCCAAGGTCCTCCCCCTGGACCCGCTCCTACAGGTCCTTCTTTCCAAGGGCGCGGTGGACCCTTGCGGACCCGCCTTCTTCCGGCCCTATTCGGACCTCTATCTTCTCTTCAAGGAAAAGGATGGGAAGCTCGAAGGGATCCTGCGACCCATGGTCCCTCGGCTCCATTCACCGGGAAAACCCTTCGCGGAATTCCTGAAGGAAGGCCGTTGGGCGGCCGAGTATTGGCTGGAGACGGCGGTGGGCCGGGCGGTCCCCTACGACTCCCCCTTGCGCCACGCCAAGCTCGCGGTGGGTGAGACCCTCAAGGAAAGGGGACGGGGGATCCTCCAGGACCTGAAGGTCGAGTCCCCCCTGGTCATCCATCCCGGCAGCGGGAGCGTGGAGAAGAACGCCCCCCTCCCCTTCTTCCGCAACGCGGCCGAGAAGGCCTGCGGGGAGTCGGGAAAACAGGTGCTGGTGGTCTGGGGAGAGGCGGAGGAAGGCTATCTGGCGACGGTCCGTGAGATCTTCGCCGGCCTCCCGGGTGTGACCGTGCTCCCCAAGTCCCTGCCCTTGAAGGACCTGGTGGCGGTTCTGTCCGTCTCCAGCGCCTACCTGGGCAACGATAGCGGGGTGACCCAGTTGGCCTCCGCGGTGGGGATCAGGACCTTCGCGGTCTTCGGCGCCACGGACTCGAGGATCTGGGGTCCCCAGGAAGCCGTCATCCTCGCCGCCATGAAGAACCTCTACAAATAACTTCGGGACCCACTACTCCACGGGACCGAAGGCGGAGTTCGGGATGAACTCATACCGGTCCATTCCCGGGCCCTTCCACAACAGGTTCACGGTGGCCAAGGGCGCCTCCGGCTTTCGGTACCAGACCTCCAAACCATGCCATCCCTGGGTCAGGTCCACCTCCGACATGGGACAGGCCATCCAGGAGGTCCCCTCCTTCCCTTCCACCCTCACCTTCGCTTGGTTGAGCCTTTCATCCTCATAGGTGAGCAGGAAGATCGAATAGCGGCCGGCCTTTCCCACCTGGAACCGCCCCCGCCAATGGGCTTCCAGGGCACGGGGCATGCCAGGCAGGTCCCGGGAGGTGAAATTGAGCAGAGGGTCCCACCTTTCCAGGGCGGTGGGCTCTCCCTCGACGCGATAGGTCCCCTTCAACCCACGCTCCATCCTCGGACGGCTGGGCCCTAACCGGGAGAGGGCTTCCGGCCCCACCTGGTAAGCGTAAAGGGGGATGGACCCGTTGGGAGCTTGGTAAGCCCGGTCCTCTCCCCCGGGATAGAGGGCCTTCAAGTACTCCATCACCCCCGCCTTCCTTTCATCCAGGAAAAAAAGGAAGGAACGGCCTTCCGGATAGTCCCCTGGTCGGGGCGGCCTCGAAAGGTCGAGGGGATGGGGATCCCGTCCCTTGGGCAGGGACAAGTACCGCACCGTCGGATGCCCCAGGAAACGGGAAGGCAGGAAGATCTCCGTCCCCTCCCCTACAGCGGCCACCGCCCGGCCCACTTGGGACTCCGGCCAGGAGAAATCGCTCCGGTAGTCCGGATCCAAAGCCTGGCCGTGGAAATACTGGACATGGTTCAGCCAGACGATGCCCAGGGCCAGGCTCCCTCCCAGAAGGAAGGCCGTCCTTCGGACCCTTCCCGCGAGCGGGGCCAGGGTGTCGCGCAGGAGCAGGGCCCCCAGCCATGCCACGAAAGGCGTCGTTCCCAACATCCTTCCGGCATGGGCCCCATTGATGGAAAGGACAGCGGGCAAGGAGAAGATGACGAGTCCCGCCACCGCCAGGAAGTAAGGCCTCTCCCGGGAACGACGCAGGGCATGGAAGAACCCCAACAGGAAAAGGACCCCGGTCCCATCGTCCAACATGCGTCGCGCATCGAAGTTGGACTGGGAATTATCGTCCCCCCGGCGGTTGAACATCCCCGCGGCCTCGACCAGGTTGTGAAGAAGGGGGCGAAGCCCCCCCTGCTCACGGACCTTGACCAACACCGTCACTTCCACCTCCCGGCGACCCAAGCCGCCGCTCTCAAGGATATGGAACAGATAAGGGGAAGCCGCCAAGAGGAAGCAGGCCCAGAAGGCCAGCCAGGTCCCCTTCCGGGCGCGGAAGCTTTCCCCATG
>Ga0315912_10002603_pt1 | contig 18922 bp, 15 predicted proteins | sample VfabasoilMG_FD_204469 | JGI IMG/M metagenome (GOLD analysis project Ga0315912, IMG submission 204469) | Garden soil microbial communities collected in Santa Monica, California, United States - V. faba soil | ecosystem: Environmental > Terrestrial > Soil > Garden | place: USA: California...
CGCGAATGAGTCGCCCGAATATATAAAGGAGCTCGCGCAGCATCACACGGGCGGCTATCTCAAGATCGCGCCCGAGGCGATCGCCGAAGGGCCGCTCTCGAAAATGATGAAGCCCGGCATCGGCGCCTACGACCGCTTCAAGAAGCTCTTCGACCGCTACTCGAAGGCGGCCGGCAAGGAGCAGTACCTGATCCCCTACTTCATCGCCGCGCATCCGGGCACGACCGACGAGGACATGCTCGAGCTCGCGCTCTGGCTCAAGAGCAACGGCTTCCGCGCCGACCAGGTCCAGGCCTTCCTGCCGGGCCCGATGGCGACGGCGACAGCGATGTATTACACGGGCAAGAATCCGCTGAAGCGCGTGACGCGCAAGAGCGAAGAAGTGATCGTGCCGAAGGGCCTGAAGATTCGCCGTCTGCACAAGGCGTTTCTGCGCTATCACGACGCCAACAACTGGCCGATGCTGCGCGAGGCGCTGACGAGCATGGGCCGCGAGGACCTCATTGGTAGCGGCAAGCATCAGCTTGTGCCGCGCTGGCAGCCGAAGGGCACGGGCGGCGAGCACGAAGGGCGGCGCGGATCGCAGCGCGTGCCGAAGCCGCGCGCGGAGCGTGAGGCACAGGGCGAACGGCCGCGTGACACGAGCGCTGGCGGTGCGAAGCGCCCAGCCGCAAAGAAGAAGCCTCCGAAAGGCGGGCGCTTCCGAACCCAGCATGTCCGCTGATTCGCTCGCGACCGTTCGCCTCAAAGCCGGCCGCGAACGATCCCTGAAACGCCGGCATCCCTGGATCTTCTCGGGCGCGATTGACCGTGTCGACGGCGAGCCCGCGAGCGGCGACACCGTGCGCGTGCTGAGCGAGAGCGGCGAACCGCTCGCGCTTGGCGCCTTCTCGCCGTCATCGCAGATTCGCGTGCGCGCCTGGTCCTTCGACGTCGATGTCGCGATTGACGCATCGTTCATCGCCGGCCGCATCGCACAGGCAGGTGCCGCTCGCCGCCGCCTGGGACTGCTCGAACCGCAAGGCGCGTGTCGCCTGGTGTTCTCGGAAGCCGACGGCCTGCCGGGGCTCGTCGTCGATCGCTACGCGGATTTTCTGAGCTGCCAGTTTCTTGCGGCCGGCGCCGAGCGCTGGCGCGAGGCCGTGCTCGACGCGCTCGAGGGGGAGATCAAGCCGCGCGGTATCTTCGAGCGTTCGGAGGCGAGCGCGCGGCGCAAGGAAGGGCTGCCGTCGGCGCGCGGCCTCCTGCGCGGCGAAGCTCCTCCGGGCCATCTCGAGATCGACTTCGCGGGAGTCCGGCAGTTCGTCGACATTGTCGAGGGCCAGAAGACCGGCGCCTATCTCGATCAGCGCGAGAATCGGCGCCGCGTCGCGAGCTACGCCAGGGGAGCACGCGTGCTCGATGCCTTCACGTACTCGGGCGGATTCGCGCTGTCGTGCCTCGCCGCCGGCGCGAGCGACGCGCTGCTGCTCGACTCGGCCGAGTCCGCGCTTGCGCTGGCCGTCGAGCAGGCCAGACTCAATGGAGTCGAAGAACGCTGCCGCATCCTCGAGAGCGACGTCGGCGACGCGCTACGGAAGCTCGGAGCGGAAGGCGAGCGCTTCGACCTTATCGTGCTCGACCCACCGAAGTTCGTGCACACGGCCGAGCAGGTAAACTCCGGTAGCCGCGCCTACAAGGACATCAACCGGCTTGCTTGCGGCCTGCTCAACCCGGGAGGCGTGCTCGCGACTTTTTCCTGCTCGGGCCACGTCGACGCGGCCTTGTTCCAGAAGATCGTCGCGGGCGCCGCCGTCGATGCCGGCCGCGACGCGCAGATCCTCGAGAAGCTCGCGCAGCCGGCCGATCATCCGGTCGGGCTGCACTTTCCCGAGGGCGAATATCTGAAGGGACTGATCCTCCGCGTCGTCGGCTGAGACGGCGCAGACTCTTCAGGGCGAATACCAGATCGGCGACGTGAACGCGCGCTCCTGATGCACGAGCGGCACCTCTGCCGCCATCTCGACGTCGAAGCGGACCTTGTCGTAGAGCGTCCAGCGCGGCGTCGGAATCTCGAGCACGCGCACGTAGTAGACAGCGCGAAGATCCGGATCGAAGTCGGGATCCCGGAACACGGCCGACAGGCGCGTCGCGCCGATCGAATTGTCGTACTCGGCCGTTTCCAGGTTCACCGTGTTGCCGACCTCCGGCAGGCTGCCGTCGGCCGCACGTTGGCGCTCGTCGGACCAGGCAACGTCATAAATCACTTCCTGCGTTTCGCCGTTGGCGTCGAGCCAACCCTTGACGATTTGTACCCGATCAAGATTGGCGCCATCCGGGTCCTTCAAGGCCTCGATCAGGAACGCGGGAGCCTGGCCGCCGGGCGCCGCCGTCAGCTGTCCTCCCATCGGCACACCCCGGGCGTAGCCGTTGGCGGGCAGGTCGCCCTCGAGGTCGGCGTCGGTCAGGCCGAAGCCGGCGAAGAAACGGACGCGCATGCGCGGGCCCGTCGTCGCGAAGGTCTCCCTGCGGTACATCGCGTCCCAGATCGCCTCGCGCGTGTTGGCCGTGGCCCAGACGCCCATGACCGCCGCGGCCGCCTGCTCCCAGCCGCTGATGTTGCCGGTCGGCCCGGTCAGCAACGGGAACGACCAGCGCTCCGCGCGCGGCTCGAGCGTCTTGAACTTGCCGAAGAAGTTGTCTTCCTCCGTCGTCGACAGGCCCGTATGCGTATCGGTCGCGCCGTTGGCGCCGTACAGGAAGGGATTTACGCCGAGCTCACTCTCGATCCGCAGACCCGACTGCAGCGCCTCGCGCCAGTATTCGAACTGCAGCGCGCCCTCAGGCTTGGGACTCAGGATGAGATTGCCGCGGTCCCAGATGTCCCAGTCCGCAAACTCGTCGCTCGGCGACAGCGTCGGGTGCGACTCGCTCTGGCCCTTGATCTGCGAGACCTCGTACAGGCGCTCGAAGCGTACCCGCATCTCCGCCCAACCGCGCGTCATCGGGCCGCCCGCGAACTGCCGCTCCTCGAACATGCGGCCGTTCGACATGTTGCCGTTGTGGGGGATCGCGAGGACGCGGCCGCCCGTCGTGCGCTCGTAGTCTTCCATCCACGCCCAGAGATCCGCCGGATCCTGGGTCTGGAAGGTCGTCAGCGGCAGGATCTGCAGCGTGCGATCCGGCGTGTCGCGGAAAATGACATTGCGATGCAGGTTGTCCCCGCCGCCCGCATTCACGGTCCACTCAAAGGCAGCGAACGTCGTGAAGCGCCCCGGCTCGTAGAAATCCTCGGCGGCCTGGACGGTTTGCTCCCAGGCCGAGACCATCCACTTCGGGTCCGTGAAGATGGCCGGCAGCTGCTCATTGGACTGCATGACGATAAGCTCGCTCTTCGCTGCGGCCGCTCGCTCCTCGTCGCCGGAGTTCAGCGCCTCGCGCCAGCGGGCGAGGATCTCGTCCGCCATCATCTCGGGGTTGCCCTCGATGAGCTCATTGATGGTGCCCATGGCGTCCGAGTGATCCGTCACGGTGAACCAGTCGTAGGGCCGGCCGAGCCGCGCCATCTGACCTGTGTTGGAGCGCACCTCCTCGCCGCGGGCCAGGCGATACGCATCCGCGGGCGAGGTCACGGCGCCGTCCATGCCGGCATCCGCGGACCAGCCGGTATGAACGTGGCTGTCGCCGAAGTAGGCGTTGCGCGGGATGTCGGTTTCGGCGACGGCGGCAGTCGGCGCCGCCGCAGGACGCGCCGCGGCAGGCTGTTGTGGTGCGGGCACGGTCGCGGATGCGGCAGGCTCCGGATCGCTCGAACAGGCAGACGCGAGACCATAGCCGAACAGGAGCGCAATGAGAGGGAGCCTTTTATTGACCATGCGAACTCCTGGTGGAACTACCCTGGTGTGAATCCTGCGGAAGTCGAACGTCGGCGACGCGCCGTCTAGGGCGACAGCGGCGCTCCGCAGTTGTAGGCGTCGAAGGCCTGGTCCGGAATCGAAATCCAGAACTTCTCGATGCGCACGGGTTCGGTAAACGTGACGGGATCGATGACGATGAGCTCGTAATCGAGCCGGGCTCCGTCGGCACTCGGCGTGAAGCGCTCGACAAGGCTCGCTTGGTCGCTCTGCTTGATCTCGAACTTGAAGTTCGGCGAATTCAGATTGGTTGTCGTCACCACGAGCGTTGCGCCTTCCCAGACGCCCGTCGAGAAACCGTGAATCGTGAACGGCTGGGCTGCGCGATCGCCCGACCAGTCCATGTGAATTCGGCGGACGACGTCGAATTCCTCGAGCTTGAACAGGATGTCGTCGCCGTCGCGCACGAAAAGAATGTCGTAGGGCTGCTCCATGATCCAGGGCATGCCCTTGGGCGTGCAGTCGTTCGCCAGGCGCTGGCTGCCGGCGACGGAGTCGAAATTCTCGAAATCGCGGCGGGCCGCGGGGGTCAGCGGATAATCGCGCTGCGCCATCAGGCCCAGGCTCGCGAAGGTCATGCTCCAGATTCGGAACAATCCAAGCTCCGGCCGGGTCGCGTCTCCCTGAGTCATCGCCCAGGTGTTGCCGTCGCCGACTGCGCGGCCAGCGAAGCGCAACGGCGCGCGCAGGGTGAGCAGCAGCTCACGCCCGTCCGGCAGCAGCATGTTGGTCGCGTTCAGTTCAGCTGATCCGTCCACGGCCGGATTGCCGGCGACCCTGACGACGTCGCCGACCGCCACCTCGCCGGCGTTGATGCCCGAACGTCGCAGAATGCCGGGCGAGGCGGACTCGAGATGCCAGGTACTGGTCTGGCCGTCCTCGCCGCGCGCTTCGACAGTGAACTGGATGTGCGGATTCTGCCAGCGCACTTCCGTCACTTCTCCCTCGATCTCGACGCTTCTCTGCTGATCGAACTTCGCGAAACTGTGATGGGCGAAGGCCGGGCTCGCGAGCATTGCGGACGCGACGGCGACCAATAGCCACGAGCCTTTCATCGCAGCTCCTCGGGGAAACGAAAGTCCGCCATGTTGGCGTCGAGCTGGACGCCGGCCGAGTTGATCAGCATCGAGGTCGAGCGGTAACCGCCGACGGAAACCAGCACGTCAATGAGCTGCTCGGTCGATTGCGTTGCGGCCAGCGCGTTCCAGGTCGAAACTGAAATCCGGTTGTCCGCCCAGAGCTCGTCGGTCGCGGCGAGCATCGCGAGCTTGACCGGATCGTCGCTCTCGCGATCCTCCGGGTCCGCGAGAATCATCGCGAGATCGGCGTCGGTCATGCCGGCGCGCCGGCCGACGCGCACATGCGCCGCGTACTCGTACTCCGAGCGGCAGAGCGTGCCGATGCGCACCAGCAGGAACTCGCGATGCAGCGGGTCGATCGTCGCGCGGATCGTGACGTGTGTATTGATCGCGCCGCGCACGCGATCGGCCGTCGGGTTGTGACGGAAGGTATTGAAGACGTTGGCCGAGATCGCCTGGCCCGCGGGCGCCACGGGGGGAATGCGCGCGGCCTTGTCGACGAGGCGGATGTTCGTGCGTTCCGCCGCGACCGCGTAGGGCACGCCCGGCATTGTTGGCCCGGCTCCGTCCTCGAGCATGATGCCCAGCGTATTCACTGCACCCGCATTCATGGTCAAGGCACCGACCGTGTCGACCGTGTCGATGAGCTGCGGGATGTCGTAACGTACGTCGAGCGCGTTCCAGGTTGCGTCGGAGATGAAGGCGTCGACGACAAGCTCGTCGCCGGCACGAATCACCAGTGCCTCGAAGGGATCCCAGCCCGGCGCATCGGGCCCGAGCGCGACGCGCTCGAGATCGGCGCGCGTGAAACCCTCGGCCAGCGCGCGCTCGGCGCGATGCGCCCAGAGATACTCCGACTGCGTCAGCCAGAGCGTGCGCAGGCTGAGAAGCGTCCGATGCCGCGGCGGCAGCGTCGAAGATTCCCAGATGTACTGCAGATGCGGCAGCAGCGCCTGCGCGGCAACCGGATGCCTCGCGTAAGTCGCGACCAGATTCGGCATACCGACCGGCTCGAACGCGGTCGCGGCGACGCGAACCTCGTCAGTCCATTCGGATTCGGGCAGCGGCGCGATTCGCGGCGTGGACGGGGCCTGCGCGAGAGCGCAGGCCGCCCACACCGAAGCCATGCCACCGAGAACGACCGCGGCGCCGTGCCGGAATATCACCGCCTCGCGATGCTCAGTCGGTCGCGAAACAGTAGAACATCCCCGCGCCGCCGGATCGGCCGAGGCTCGTCATGTCGCAGCCGCTCGACGCGTGGATGGCGGTCCAGGAGTTCAATCCCGGGTTCCGCCCCAGGCGATCGGCGTGGCCGAGCATTGCGGTGGCATTGGCAGTTCCGTCGGTCCAGTCGTTGCAGGTCTGGCCCGCGGCGACGGTTCCGGCATCGGTCGTGCCCGTGAGAATGTCGTGAACCAGCGGCACGCCCTCGGCCGGCGGCTGCGGTGTGCCGTCGACGACGCGAAGATACGGCGGCGTCGCGCCGGTCTCGTCGATCGCCGTGGCGCCCGAGATCTTGTTGCTCTCGGCGACATGCAGCTCGGCAAGGTTATTGGCGATCAGCTCGCCCTTGACGTTGTACCAGGGTCCGTCGCCGATGCGATCGCGGGCATTGACCGTGCCCGTGCTCAGGTACGCGCGCCAGGTCTTGCCGCGGATGCCGGCGGCTTCCGCCAGCGTATTGCAGTGCGCGTCAGCGCCGGCGAGGCCGCCGAGGTTGCCGCCGTTCCCCGGGCCCTTGCTCGTGACGAAGAAGCTGGCATTGCTGGCCGCACCCTGAGCCAGCGCAATGGCTGCGACCACTGCGGTGCCAGCGAATACTCCGAGTAATACAGAGACCTTGTTCATTGGAATTCTCCTTGAGGGTCCGCGGCCAAGTATAGGCGGAACCCATTCGATCAGATACGCTGATCGGATGCCCATTGTCCGCCGATGCCGACATCGAGGAGCGCAGGATCAATGCAACTGAAATGGATATTGCTGCCCGTCGTGGCTGTCGGCCTCGGTGCCTGCAGTGCGCCCGAGGAGCCCGAGCCCGTCGCAGCCGCCGAGCCCACCGGGCCACCGTCCTTTCGCGGTGACATCCCGATGAACATTCTGATGCAGGGTCCCGTGACACTCGCCGCCGAGGTCTACTGGGACTCCGTGAGAATCGTCGTCGACCTCGAGGGCGAGCATGTCTACAAGCCCGAGACGGACGACGACTGGCACGTGGTCTGGCAGGCCGGCATCTCGATCGCCGAGTCCGCCAATCTCATGATGGACGACGAGCGCGCGCTCGATCAGGGCGAATGGCTCGCAATGTCGAACGCGCTGTACGACGCCGGCATCTCAGCCGCGCGCGCCGCCGAAGCGGAAGACTACGAAGCGGTGCTCGACGAAGGCGAGAAGGTCTACAACGCCTGCACGGCTTGCCACGAGCAGTACATGCCGACGGTGAATCTCTAGCCAGGCGGAGCCTGTCAGGGCCCGCGGTCAGTGTGCAACGGCCGCCCCCGGCTCCTTCTCGCAGCCGCCGCGCACCGGTAGCGCGATTCCGCCGAGCAGGGCATCGACCTCCTGCTGATTCGGCAGATTCGCGGCGTCGCGGATGTCGCGCTTCTGGTAGTGCGGCGCGAGCAGGTGAATGAAATCCACCATGTAGCTGCGCAGCACCATGTCGCGCGGGAAACCGAGCCAGGTCGTGACCTCGGGGAACAGGCCCTTGGCTTCGATGGCCACGAGATCCGCGCTGTCCTGGCATTCGAAGGCCATCGAGGCGATGACGCCGACGCCCAGCCCCATGCGCACATAGGTCTTGATGATGTCGGCATCGCGCGCCGTGAACACGACGCGCGGCTCGAGCCCTTGCTCGTTGAAGGCGCGCTTGAACGAGGACTCTCCGGTCAGACTGAAGACGTAGGTGACGAGCGGATGCTCGGCCAGCGACTTGAGATCGAGCGGCTTGTTCTGCTTCGCGAGCGCGTGATCCTTCGGCACGAGCGCGATGCGGTGCCAGCGGTAGATCGGCAGCAGCGTCAGGTGCGGGAAAAGATGCCGCGAACCGGTGGCGATCGCGAAGTCCACCTTGTTGGTGCTGATGAGCTCGGCGATCTGCTCCGAGGTGCCCTGGTGGAGGTCGAGATCGACGCGCGGATACACCTCGCGGAAGGCGCGGATGACCTCGGGCAGCACATAGCGCGCCTGCGTGTGCGTCGTCGCGATCGAGAGCGTGCCTTCCTGCTCGGCCGTGAGGTCGCTCGCGAGGCTGCGGATGTTGTCGACCTCGCGCAGGATCTTGCGCGCCCGGGCAATGACGTCGCGACCGGCCGGCGTAATCGCGGCCAGACTCTTGCCCTTGCGCGTGAACAGCTGGACGCCGAGCTCGGCCTCGAGCTGCTTGAGCTGCTTGCTGATCCCGGGCTGGCTCGTGAACAGCCGATCGGCGGCGGACGTGATGTTCAGGCCGCTGTCGACGATTCCGACGAGGTATTTGAGCTGCTTGAGGGTCACGGCCTCATAACCGGGAATATCTGAGAGAACCGATTGAATATAACCATCCGTTAGATCGGCATGTCAAACTGGCTGGCGGGATCCAGCTCGAGCTCGCTTATATTTCTGCCCGGCATTAACGGCTACAGTTTCCTTCGAATGCAGAACTTTCCCCTCTTCGCCCGGATCCAGGACCGTCACTGCCTCGTCGTCGGCGGCGGCGCCGTGGCGACGCGCCGGGCTGGCCAACTGCTCAACGCCGGGGCCCGCGTCACGGTCATCGCGCCGGAGCTGTCACCGCAAATCCTCGACTGGGAAGAAGCGGGTCGCGTCGCAGCCGTGCGCGAGGAGTTTCAGGGCACCCTGCCCGCCGATTGCTGGCTCGTGATTGCGGCCACGGCCGATCCGGCCGTGAATCGCGCGGTTGCAGCCGCGGCCGAAGCCGCCAGGCTGTTCTGCAACGTCGTCGACGAGCCCGCGCTCTGCACCTTCATCATGCCGACGATCGTCGACCGCGATCCCGTGACGATTGCGATCTCGAGTGCGGGCAGCTCGCCCGTGCTCGCGCGCTGGATCAAGGGCCTCATCGAGGAAACGCTGCCGAGCCGGATCGGCGCACTCGCGAGCCTCGCGGGTCGCTGGCGCGAGCGCGTCCGGGCTGCCTTGCCCGATATCGACGACCGTCGTCGCTTCTGGCAGGAGACGCTGCGCGGCGCCGTCGCCGACCACGCCTTCGCCGGTAAGGAAGAAGTCAGCGAGGCCGCGCTCGACGAGGCACTCGCTCGCTGGAAGATAAATGCGGCCGGCGGCCGACGCGTCGGCCAGGCCTATCTCGTCGGCGCGGGCCCGGGCGATCCCGAACTCATCACGCTGCGCGGCCGCAAGCTTCTCGCGCGCGCCGACGCCGTGCTTTACGACCGGCTCGTCGACCCGCGGGTTCTCGAATTCGCGCGCCGCGACGCCGAGCTCATCGCAGTCGGCAAGTCCGCGGGACGGCTGTCGATCCGGCAGGAGCAGCTGAATCGCCTGCTCGTCAGCCTGGTTTCTTCGGGCAAGCACGTCTGTCGGCTCAAGGGTGGCGATCCCATGGTCTTCGGCCGCGTGGCCGAGGAGCTCGAGGCGCTGACGGCGGCCGGCCTGCCCTTCCAGATCGTTCCCGGCGTTTCGGCAGTCTCGGCCTGCGCGGCCTACGCCGGGATTCCGCTGACGATGCGCGACGAGGCGCGCGCGATCCTGATCGCGACGGGACATACGAGCGATCACGGCGCCGCCGATCTCTCGGCTTTCCGCGACGGCCAGACGCTCGCGCTCTACATGGCGGTCGCGAATTTCGGCGCGATCGCGGAGAGGCTCATCGAGCTCGGACATCCGCGCGATCTGCCGCTTGCGGTCGTCGAGCACGGCACGACCGAGCAGCAGCGCGTGATCCTGTCGACGCTCGCCGAGCTGCCGACGCTCGCCGACGAGCACAAGGTCGAGTCGCCGGCTTTATTGCTCGTCGGCAAGACGGTACGGTATGCCGAGCGCTACGCCTGGTTCAATCCACGCATCCTGCTCGCCGAGCAGGCGAGCGCGCTGGCGCAAGCGATCTAGAGAACACGAAGCAGAAGAGGTCCGCCATGATCTACGACAGCATCCTCGACACGATCGGCCGCACACCGGTCGCTCGCCTCAACCGCATCTCGCCGAAGGGCGTGACAATCTACGTGAAGATCGAGGCCTTCAATCCCGGCGGCTCGGTCAAGGACCGGCTCGCGCTCGCGATCATTCAGGACGCGGAAAAGCGCGGCACGATCAAGCCGGGGCAGACGGTCGTCGAGGCGACCTCGGGCAATACCGGCATCGCGCTCGCGATGGTCTGCGCCGCCAAGGGTTATCCCTTCGTCGCGACGATGGTCGAGACCTTCTCGATCGAGCGGCGCAAGATCATGCGCGCCTTCGGCGCCAAGGTGATCCTGACCCCCGCTGCCGAGCGCGGCACGGGCATGGTCAAGCTTGCCGAGCAGCTCGCGGCGAAGCACGGCTGGTTCCTTGCGCGGCAGTTCCAGAACCCGGCGAATCCTGCGTTCCACGCGCAAACGACGGGCCCGGAAATCCTGAGCGACTTTGCGATGCGCCGACTCGATTATTGGGTCACCGGCTGGGGTACGGGCGGCACGCTCACGGGCGCGGGCAAGGTCATCAAGCTTGCGCGGCCCGAGGTCAAGATCGTCGCGACCGAGCCCGCCGGCGCCTCACTGCTCGGCGGCAAGGAATGGAAGCCGCACAAGATCCAGGGCTGGACGCCCGATTTCGTTCCCGACGTGCTCGACCCGAAGGTCTTCGATCAGCTCTTGCCCGTCACCGACGAGGAAGGCAAGGCAACGGCTCGAAGACTCGCTGCCGAGGAAGGCATCTTTGTCGGTATCTCTGCCGGCGCGACGCTCGCGGCAGGACTCAAGGTTGCCGAGAAAGCCGAGAAGGGCTCGCAGATACTCGTGATGCTGCCCGATACCGGCGAGCGTTATCTCGGCGGGTACCTCTTCGACGACATCAAGGACGGCTCCGACGAGGACTGGCTCAAAACCCTCGGCTAGAACTTTTCCTCACGTCAGCCACGGCAGGGCGAGGGTCGCGAGCCAGAGGACGAAGAAGAAGCCGCACATGTCGGTGATCGTCGTGAGCACCGGCCCGGAAGCGATCGCGGGATCCGAACGGAAGCCCTTGAGGATCAGCGGGATCGTACCGCCGATCGAAGCTGCGAGGATTGTGTTGAGCCCAAGCGCAGCACCGACGACCAGGCCGAGCACGACGTTGCCTTTCCAGAGATAGGCGACGATGCCGATCATGATCCCGAGGACGAGGCCGTTGAGCACGCCGACGGAAACTTCCTTCCACCAGACTCGCAGCACGTCGCGCGGCTGCACGATGCCGAGCGTGAGCTCGCGCATGCTCACAGCCACGGCCTGAAAGCCTGAGCAGCCGCTCATATCCGAAACGATTGGCAAAAAGACTGCGAGCGCGATGACGGCGCTCAGCGTGTCCTCGAAGTACGCAATCACGCTCGCCGCCATGACGTTGAGCAGGATATTGATGCTGAGCCATGAGAGGCGACGCTTGGTCCGCGTCGCGATCGGCATCGAGCGCAGCTCCTCGCCGCCGACGATACCCTGCGATTTCAGCTGATCTTCCTGCGCGCGGTGCGCGAGCGCCTCGTCGACGGCGCTGCGGCGGAGCCGCCCGACGAGCACGCGATCCGAGTCGACGACGGGGGCGCCCAAAGTTTCGTAGCGGTCGAAATACTCCGCGACCTCGTCGAGCTTCGCCGAATCGGTCACGGGCACGACCGGCCGGCTCAACGTCGAAAGCCGCGTCGAACGATCGGCAATCAGGACGTCGGCGATCTCGACGCCGCCGACGAGGCGCCGATTCCGGTCGATGAGCATGATCCGCTGCGGTAACTCGCCGCGCTCGGCCCGATTGGCGCGGAAGTCGTCGATGAAGTCCGAGACCGTCGCCGCCTGCGGGCAGGCAAACTCCTCGGGCGCCATGAGACCGCCGGCGACGTCGTCGGCATAGGTGATGAGCTTGCGAACCTCGCCCGCGGACTCGGGCTCCATCTGCGCAAGAATCGCGCTGGCGTCCTCGCGATCGAGATCGGCGAGCAGGTCGGCGCCCTGGTCGCTGTCGAGCTCCTCGACGATGTCGGCCGCCTGCGGCACGTCGATCTGCTCGATGAGCGTCGCGGCATGCGCATCGGGCAGGTCTTCGATCAGGTCGGCCGCGTTCTCCGGCGAGACGAGCTGCATGAGCTTCGCCTGCTCCTCTTCGTCGAGGCGGGAGAAAGCGCGGAGGCGAGCAGTCGGCTCGAGCTCATTGACGAGCTCGTCGAGGCTCGCGGCGTCGCCCTGGTCGGTCAGCGTCTGGAGCTGCTTCCAGGGTTGCTCTTCTTCTTGTTCGGCGTCGTCCGGTGCCATGATGGCAGTCTCTCACGAGCACACTGACCGGTCCGTGCGATCCGTCGCGCATTGCGGATGCGGTGTGGCTCGGTGACTAATGAGCTGGCGGAGAGGGAGGGATTCGAACCCTCGAAGGGCTTTTGGCCCTTACACCCTTAGCAGGGGTGCGCCTTCGACCACTCGGCCACCTCTCCGACAAGGAACGCGATCGCTGATCGCCCGGCGATTCTAACGGCTGGAACAGCACATGGCGACCGCGGGAAGAGTTTGGAGTCAGAATCCTTGGGCTTCGCAGGCGCAGGTCCCGGCTTTCTTCAACAGGCAGGCGAGGGCGAGTTCCGCAGCGCGCCTACCCGGCGCGCGAGGACTGTCTGAGCCAGCGCCTGCCTGTTGAAGGAAGCCGGGACCGGAAAAACTAGCGAGTAGCCCCGTTAGCAACCTGAGCCACCGGCACTTCCTCGCCGTTCGCCCGCTCACGCTTGATGCGCTCGAAGATTTCCTCGCGGTGCACCGCCACTTCACGCGGTGCATTGACCCCGAGTCGTACCTGATTGCCTTTGACGCCGAGCACGGTGACGGTGACTTCATCTCCGATGACCACCGTCTCCCCAACCCTGCGGGTCAAGATCAGCATAGCGAGACTCCTTCTCGGACTTCGGCATGTCCGTAGCCAGATCCGTCCGGATCGTTGTTATTGGACGGACCAGCTTTCCCCAAAAAGGAGGGCTCCCCCCTCCGCAAGCAATAGTAGGTGCATTTCCGGTCGATGTCACCGGATTCTCAAGAAGCCTCGATTCTTAGACGTGATCTAAGGCGACACGCCCGAGAGTGTGCCCGCGACGAGGCCAAGCGCCGCATCGAGCTCGTCCGGCAACGTGCCGCCGGCCTGGGCGAAGTCAGGACGGCCGCCGCCCGAGCCGCCGACGCGGCTTGCGATGGGCTTGATGATGTCGCCCGCGCGAAACCGATCAGTCAAGTCGCGCGTGACGCCGGCCACGAGCCGGACCTTGTCGCCCTCGACGCTGCCGAGGACGACGACGCCCGAGCCGAGCTTGTCCTTGAGCTGGTCGGCCGATTCGCGCAGTGCATTCGAATCGGCACCGTCGATGCGGGCAACGAGCAGCTTCACTCCGGCGACGGTCTTTACCTCGTCGAGCAGGTTGCGGCTCGTGCCCGAGGCCAGCTTCGACTTGAGCTGCTGGAGCTCGCGCTCGAGCTGCTTGTTCCGCTCGACGAGCTGGCCCAGCTTGACGGGCAGATCGTCACGCCCGCCGCGGACCAGACCGGCCGCCTCGCGCAACGTCCGCTCGCCCTCGCGAACCCAGGCGAGCGCGCCCTGCCCCGTCACCGCTTCGATTCGGCGCACGCCAGCGGCCACGCCCGACTCGCCGACGATCTTGAAGAGCCCGATGTCGCCCGCGCGACTGACGTGCGTGCCGCCGCAGAGCTCGATCGAAAAGTCGCCGATCCCGAGCATTCGCACCTTGTCACCGTACTTGTCGCCGAAAAAGGCGAGCGCGCCGGCGGCAATCGCGTCGTCGTAGGCGAGCACGCGCGTCTCGGCCGCGCTGTTGCGACGGATCTCATCGTTGACGAGCGATTCGATACGCTCGATCTGCTCGGGCGAAACGGCTTCGTAATGCGCGAAGTCGAAGCGCAGGCGATCCGGCGCGACGAGCGAGCCCTTCTGCTGCACGTGCTCGCCGAGCACGCGGCGCAGCGCGGCATGCAGCAGATGCGTCGCCGAGTGATTGAGCACGGTCGCGGCACGGCGTTCGACATCCACCTCAGCCGTGACGACGCTGCCCACCTCGATACTGCCTGCAGCAACCTCGCCGACGTGTCCGTGCGCCGCGCCGACTTTTTGCGTATCCGCAACGTCGAAGCGCAAAGCTTTCGCGGAGAGAGCGCCGCGGTCACCAACCTGGCCTCCGCTCTCGGCGTAGAACGGCGTTGCCGCAAGGACAACCGTGCCGGACTCGCCTTTTGCGAGCGTATCTACGGGGCGGTTTTCCGCGTCGAACAACGCAACGACGTTGGATTGCGAGCTGAGCTCGGAATAGCCGCGAAATTCGGTCGCCTGATCGAGCGACGGCCCGCCCTCAGCGCGCGCATCGAAGCGGCTCGCCTTGCGCGCGCGCTCGCGCTGCGCCGTCATCGCCTTCTCGAAGCCCTCGTGATCGACGCGGAGGAAGCGCTCGCGCGCAATGTCGGCCGTCAAGTCTTCGGGGAAGCCGTATGTGTCGTAGAGCTTGAAGACGACGTCGCCCGGAATGACGCTGCCGGCCGGCAGCCCGACGATCGCGTCCTCGAGATGACCCATGCCCTGCGACAGCGTCTCGGCGAAACGCTGCTCTTCCTGGAGCAGCACTCGTTCGACGTGCTCGCGGCGCTGGCCGATCACGGGATGGGCTTCGCCCATCGCCTGTTCCACGGCTTTGACGAGCTTGTGGAAAAAGGGGTCCTGCGCGCCGAGCTTGTAGCCGTGGCGGATGGCCCTCCGGACGATGCGCCGCAGCACATAGCCCCGGCCCTCATTGCCGGGCACGACGCCGTCGGCAATCAGGAAGGAGCAGGCGCGGATGTGATCGGCGATGACTCGCAGCGACTTGCTCTCGAGATTGTCCGTGTTCGTTGCCTTCGCGGCCGCCTCGATCAGTGAGACGAAGAGATCGATCTCGTAGTTCGAGTGCACCTGCTGCATCACGGCGCAGGTGCGCTCGAGCCCCATCCCGGTGTCGACCGAGGGCTTCGGCAGCTTCGTGAGCTTGCCCGCCGCATCGCGCTCGAACTGCATGAAGACGAGATTCCAGATCTCGATCCAGCGGTCGCCGTCGGCGTCGGGGCTCCCAGGCGGGCCGCCCTGAATTCCGGGACCGTGGTCGTAAAAGATCTCGCTGCAGGGGCCGCAGGGCCCGGTGTCGCCCATCTGCCAGAAATTGTCCGAGCCGCCGCCCGGCTTGTCGCCGATGCGCACGATGCGGTCTTTCGGCAGGCCGATGTCCTTGTGCCAGGCGTCGAACGCCTCGTCGTCGGTCTCGTAGACCGTCACCATCAGGCGCTTCGGATCGATGCCGAGCCAGTCCTTGCCCGTAACGAACTCCCAGCCGTAGCGGATCGCGTCGCGCTTGAAGTAGTCGCCGAAACTGAAATTGCCGAGCATCTCGAAGAAGGTGTGATGCCGCGCCGTGTAGCCAACGTTCTCGAGATCGTTGTGCTTGCCGCCGGCGCGCACGCAGCGCTGCGCCGAAGCCGCGCGCGGGATCTTGCGCTTCTCTTTGCCGAGGAAGACGTCCTTGAACTGGACCATGCCGGCGTTCGTGAAGAGCAGCGTCGGGTCGTTGCCCGGCACGAGCGAGGAGCTCGCGACTTCTTCATGGCCCTTGCCGACGAAGTAGTCGAGAAAGGCGCGGCGCAGATCACTGGTGCTCTTCATGCGGTTCACTGTCGAGACGGTCAAACAGGCTGACCGCTCATTCTAATCGTCGTCGGACCCGAGTGCCCGCCGGATCTGGTCCTGGCTGAAGCCGCGATACTCGAGAAAGCGCGCCTGTCGGGCCTTTTCCCCGAAGGCCGCAGGCGGCGATGCGCCGAACTTCTTGCGCCGGACGTCACGGGCGAGACGGTTCCAGTCGTAGCGCGCGTCATCGAGCCAGTCGTCGGGCGATTCGACGCCGCGTTCGGCGAGCTCGCGGGCGATTCGCACCGGGCCCTGGCCGCGGGCAACACGCGCCGCCACGAAGCTCTCGGCGAAGCGCCCGGACGAGAGAAGCCCTTCGCGCTCGAGCTCGTCGAGCACCGCGCTGATCACGTCGGGATCGAAGGCCCTCGCAGCGAGCTTGTTGCTGAGCTCACGCCGGCTGTGCTCGCGGCGCGCAAGCAAGTCCATGGCGCGGCGCCGGCAGTCCGGGCGATCGCCTCCAGATTCCGCTTGCGACGATTTCAGGCTTGTCGGGCCGCCTCGACCGGCTCGTCGTCAGCGACGGCGGCGACGACGGCCTTCGGCCCGGTGGCCAGCAGGCGCGCCCGGACCTTCTGCTCAATCTCGGCGGAGACCGCGGGATTCTCGATGAGGTACTCGCGCGCGTTTTCCTTGCCCTGGCCGATGCGGTCGCCCTTGTAGCTGAACCAGGCGCCGGACTTCTCGATAATGCCGTGCAACACGCCGAGATCGATGACTTCGCCCTCGCGCGAGATGCCGTGGCCGTAGAGGATCTCGAACTCGGCCTGCCGGAACGGCGGCGCCACCTTGTTCTTGACGACCTTGACGCGCGTCTCGTTGCCGACGACCTCTTCGCCCTTCTTGATCGAGCCGATGCGGCGGATGTCGAGCCGGACCGAGGAGTAGAACTTGAGCGCGTTGCCTCCGGTCGTGGTCTCCGGATTGCCGAACATGACGCCGATCTTCATGCGGATCTGGTTGATGAAGATCACGAGGCAATTCGAGCGCTTGATGTTGCCCGTGAGCTTGCGCAGGGCCTGCGACATCAGCCGGGCCTGGAGACCGACATGCATATCGCCCATCTCGCCTTCGATCTCGGCTTTCGGCACGAGCGCCGCGACCGAATCGACGACGACGATGTCGACGGCGCCCGAGCGCACGAGCATGTCCGTGATCTCGAGGGCCTGCTCGCCCGTATCGGGCTGCGAGATCAGAAGATCATCGACCTGCACGCCGACCTTCTCGGCATAGACCGGATCGAGCGCGTGCTCGGCGTCGACGAAGGCGGCCGTGCCGCCCTGCTTCTGGATCTCGGCGACGACCTGCAAGGTGAGCGTGGTCTTGCCCGAGGATTCCGGCCCATAGATCTCGACGACGCGTCCCTTGGGCAGGCCGCCGATGCCGAGCGCGATGTCGAGCCCGAGCGAGCCGGTCGAGACAACCTCGAATTCGCGCGAGGCCGTGGAATCGCCGAGGCGCATGACCGAGCCTTTGCCGAATTGCTTCTCGATCTGGCTCAACGCGGCGGAAAGGGCTTTCTTGCGGTTGTCGTCCATAATTTTCTACCGTTGCGGCGGGCGGGGAAGCTGAGTCGGATTAGACCACAGAACATCCGGTCCGGCAGCCGCGATTTTTCCCCGAAAGACGCTGATTCAGTCGCGTGCCTCCGCGGCCACCGCGACGCCCATCTGCTCGAGCGCGAAGGCCACGGATCTGCGCCGCACGGCCTCACGATCGCCGCCGAATTGCCGGACGGCGGCCCATTCGCGGTCGCCGAGTGCGAACGCGAAGTGCACCGTACCGACGGGCTTGTCCCGACTGCCGCCACCTGGGCCCGCAATGCCGCTCACGGCCAGCGCAGCCTGGCAGCCGGCGACGCGACAGGCGCCCCGTGCCATCGAGCGCACCGCGGCCTCGCTGACCGCGCCCTCGGCGGCGAGCAGCGTCGCGGGCACTTCGAGGTCCTGCGTCTTCGAACGGTTCGAGTAAGTCACGTAGCCGCGCTCGAACCAGTCGCTCGAGCCCGCGATATCGGTCAGCAGCTTCGCGATCCAGCCGCCGGTGCAGGATTCGGCGAGAGCGATCCGGAGCCCGCGTGCCCGCAGTGCGTCGCCAAGCCGGGCGGCCGCGCGCGCGAGATCGGCATCGCTCGGCAGCTGGGATTCAGCGGCAGACATCGCGATAGAGCTCGAGATAAGCCTGGGTCATGCGATCGATTGTAAATTCCGCGGCGACCTTCTGCCGGCCCGCCGCGGCGAGCACGGCACGGCGCCCGGAATCCTGGAGCAGGCCGAGCACAGCCGCGTGCCAGTCGTCGGCGCTATCGGGCGCCAGCAGTCGCCCGTCCTGCCCATCGGCGATCACGTCGACGATGCCGCCCGACGCGGCTGCGACCACGGCCACGCCCGCGCTCATCGCTTCGAGCAGCACGGCGCCCAGGCCCTCGCGCCGCGCGGGATGGAGCAGAAGATCGAGCCCGGGCAGGAGCAAGGGCCACTCGGGCAAGTAGCCCGCGAAGCGGACCGTGCTGCCGAGGCCGAGTGCAGCGACGCGCCGCTCGAGCGCCTGGCGCGTCCGCCCCTGGCCGAAGAGCAGCAGGCGGAAGCGCGGCTCGACGGCGACGAGGCCTGCCGCAAGCGGCAGCAGGAAGTCCTGCGCCTTGCGCGGGATCAGCTGCGCTGCGCAGCCGGCGAGCAGCGCGTCGTCCGGCAGTCCGAAGCGCTGCAGAAGGCGGGCCCGGGAGCCGGCGTCGGGCGCGAAGAGCTGCCTATCGACGGCACTCGGGATGCGACGGATCTTCTGGCGGGGAATGCCGGCACGCTCCACCTCGGCAGCCACAGCGGACGAGATCGCGGCGACAGCCGCATAGGGCGCGCATTTGCGGCGCAGCCACCACGCCGGCTCGGCCGATTGCACTCGCCGAGTGAGCACCGCGGGGCAGCCGGCCGCGCGCGCCGCACTTCCGCCGGCGCTGTCCGCGCCGCGGCGCGAATGCACGTGCACGAGATCGGGCGAATGCTCGCGGATCAAACGTTCGAGTCGCGACCGGAGCCCGAGGTCGAGGTCGCCGCGGAGCGTCGTCGGCAGCACGGACGCGAC
>Ga0315912_10002604_pt1 | contig 18922 bp, 10 predicted proteins | sample VfabasoilMG_FD_204469 | JGI IMG/M metagenome (GOLD analysis project Ga0315912, IMG submission 204469) | Garden soil microbial communities collected in Santa Monica, California, United States - V. faba soil | ecosystem: Environmental > Terrestrial > Soil > Garden | place: USA: California...
CGTGGAAAGAAAGTTTTTGGCCCTCTTTCTGGTCGCGCCGCACCGTTTGGCGACGGAAATCAGTCACGCCGTCCTGCTCGAGCAGGACGACTTGACGAGTCGGTATGGTCCCGGCCGGCGGGGTGGTCTATTATTACGTCACCTTTGGTCCAAACTGTCGCACTAGGCCGGGAGTGCTCAAGACGCCGCTTGGGTCGTCGGGGGCTCGTCAAACAGGGCCCACTTTCCAGTGAGCATGGCTGCGCCATGGCGCCAAGGGACTATTTTAGGATTCTATTAAAATGAAGCGATCAGTTGTTAGCATCTTGGGCTCCCTTCTTGCCTTGTCTTTGTTGGGTGTGGGTTGTGGTGATGGGGAACCCAACGACCCCACGGGGGACGGTGACGGGGACACGGCTGGTGGATCTTCAGGGGACGGAGATGGCGAAGGGGGCGAACCCAACGTACGTGAGCAGCTGAGTTGCACGCCACGACAAACTGAGTGTGCCGACGCGTGCACCAACACCAAGTCAGATCCTGACCATTGTGGGGAGTGCGGTCACGAGTGCGAGAGCGGCGAGGGCTGTTTGGCTGGGAAGTGTGAGCGGTTTGGCTGTGCGCCCGGCCAAGTGGAGTGTGAGGGACAGTGCGTTGATTTGCAGCGTGACGCGCAGAACTGCGGCGCCTGCGGTGATGCCTGTGACCCGGGAATGGTGTGTTCCGATGGCGACTGTTTCACCAGCTGCCCGGGCGACCAGCTGGCCTGTGACGGCGGATGCGTCGACCCCCATGCGGACGAGCAGTACTGCGGCGCCACGCAGTGCAGTACTGAAACGGGCATGGGGGGCGGCGGGCCGACCCATGACGGATCGGTATGTTCAGCTGGGGAGCGTTGTGAAGAAGGACGTTGTGAGGTCAGCTGTACCGCGGGCCGCATCGTCTGCGGCGACGAGTGCGTCGATCCGCTCAGGGATCCTGATTTCTGCGGCGCTACCACCTGCCAAGATGGTCCTACCAGCGGCACTGCGTGCGGCTTGGGGGAGGTCTGTGTAGAGGGAGACTGCGCTACCAGTTGTCCGGACGGACAGTTGGCCTGCAACGGGATCTGCATCGACCCGGAGACCGACAATCAATTCTGCGGCGCAAGCTTGTGCAGCGATGAAGCCAGTGGTGGCACGGTGGACGAGGGAGAAAATTGCTCTGGAGGAGATCGCTGCCAGGCCGGGCAATGTGTTGCCTCGTGCTCGGTGGGGGAAGTCGTGTGCGAAAGCACATGTGTCAATCCGCTCACGGATCGACAGTATTGCGGTGCAACCGCGTGTGAAGACGACGCCACCAGCGGCGACATCTGCCAAGCTGGCGAAATTTGCGTGAACGGCGCCTGCGAAACCAGCTGCCCCGGCACACTGCTCGAATGCGACGACTCCTGCATTGATCCGAGCGACGATGAGATGTTTTGCGGTGCGACGGCGTGCGGGGATGACGCGACCGATGGGCAAGTCTGCGACGTGAGCGAACTGTGTGTCGATGGTGAGTGCCAACTGAGTTGCGGCCCTGACCTCATCGCGTGTGATGACACGTGCGTCGACCCGCTGGGTGATCCCGATTACTGCGGGGCGACGGATTGTTCTGACAGCGGAGGACGCGGAGTAGCGTGCAGCGATGAGCAAGCCTGCGTGGTGGGTGAATGCCGTGAGTTCGTTCCGGAGTGGTCGCAGGGCGAACGCGTCGACATCGTTGATGACCACAGTGTTTACGTTGGACAGGTAGTGGGGGCCAACCTGGCCGGCAAAGCGGTGGCCTTGTGGCGCCAAGGTACGATCGACAGTCCAGACGGCAACGTCGAGTTCAATTCAAACCGCTTGTTCGCGTCCATCTATGATCCCGGGACCAAGAGCTGGAGCGACCAGGTGCGCATCAGCCCGGCTGAGGTAGGGGTGCGTAATCTGTCCGTCTCGGTCACCCCAAGCGGCGATGCGTTTGCAGTGTGGGTTGAAGGTGGCACCGGCATTGCCAACCAACTCATGATGGCCCGGCTTGACGGTGCAACGGACACGTGGAGCACCCCGGAGCGCGTCGACGATGGGGTGGGGGCCAACAGCATCGATCTGCCGACGGTTGGGCTCGATTCTCTGGGCAACGGCCTCATAGGCTGGTCGGAAGGGGGCAGCGCGAGCAGTTGGGCGACGACGGCCATCTTGGCGCGCCGTTTCACCGCTGCTGGCGGGCTGGACGCGACCATTTACACCCTGCCGCGGGTCACCACTGCGGGGGCTATCGCCTACGCCACCAACCCACGCATGGGGGTGAGCGCCACCGGGCATGTGGTGCTCAGTTGGATCGAGACGACGGCAGATTCTCGCAAGACGCCAGTCGTCAGCAGGTCCAACATTGCATCGGGTCCCAACCTGCTGTGGTCCGCGGGCGTGGATCTCAAGGCAGGCACCAGCTACAGCAATTTGGCCACCACGCTCGACGCCGACGTCGATGATGCCGGCAACGCGACGGTCGTCTACCTAGGGGACACGGCCAACGGTCGCATCGTGCATAAAGATCGCTACACGGCTGCGAGCAGCGGTTGGAGTTCGACGACCATCGACCTTGTGGCTGACACAACCGGCACGCAACGGGTGCGCTTCGTTGATATTGACGTCGCGGGCAATGGCGACGCTTGGCTGGCGTTCATGGGCGAACGGGTTGTTGAACCTCCGGTCGAGAGCTACATCTACATACAAGCGTTTCATGCTGACACGCAGATCTGGGATGGCTACGAAATCATCTCGGCGGCTTCGACGAGGGAAAGCACGCCCCCGTCCCGTCCGGTGCCGGACGTGGCCATTGATCTGCAGGGCAACGTGTTTGTCTCTTGGGTCCGTTACGACGCGAGTGCAGTCTACGCAGAGGCTGCACGTTATGATGCCTCGATCGCCAGGTGGCTGGGTGTCACGCAACTCAATGGCTCCCCGCTGGCTGCCGCTGGCTCCCCGGTATTGGCCGTCTCGGGCGGTGGTGTCGCCTTTGCATCCTGGGTGCAGTCGTTGGGCTCAGCGGCTCACCTGTTTGTGGCGCGCTTCAATTAAGGCTGGCCGGCCGGTTCAGACCGGCCAGCCGTTGCACGCGTTCTCAACCGGGGCTACTCTAGTCAGTATTCATATGCGTGAGTCTCAAGTGTCCGGTTCCGATCACCCCGACAGTCAGAAGAGGACGTTTCTCAAGAAATTGGTGTGGGCTGCGCCGCTGGTCGTTGCTACGGCCTCTGTGCATGCTCGCGCTGCTCAAGCAACCGGCAACCGCTGCCCGCCCACTGACGTTAGTCCTTCAGACGAATGAGCGCAGCGCTCGAGGTGGTCGACCTTGGAAGTGCGAGGTGCCCCCGCCCCGATGACCATCTCTGAACCGGAAAAAATGTCTATCGAACTCAGGGGTGGTTGGGCGTTTGAACGGGGTCAGGCGGACAGTTTGGCGGTCAGCCTCAGCACTGAGGATGCCGTGCATCTGACGGGCGAGCTGCATCGCGCTCTGTGGCACACCCCGGAACAACTGCTGCAGTGGTCGAGCGTGCTGCCCGCGCTCGATGGGTTGGTGCGCGCATTCCGAGCGCCGGTCGCTCCACCCACGCTCCTTGAATTTGTACGCAGCACCGGGTTTGGACAGCTGTTCGTAGAACTGACGGGGCGCTGCAATGAACGTTGCGTGCATTGTTATGCCAGCTCCTCGCCCGAGGTCGAAAGTCAGCTCGAATTGGCTGAGGTTCTCCATGTGGTGGATGAGGGCGCGGAGCTGGGCTTCACCACCATCCAATTCACCGGCGGGGATCCGTTGCTCAGTCCTTGGCTCGTGCCGGCGGTGCAGCGCGCCCAGGAGCGCGGATTCGAAAACATCGAGATTTACACCAATGGTCTCGCGTTGCGCCCCGAGCTGGCACAAGCGCTCGCGCAACGGGGCGCGCAGTTTGCATTTTCCATGTACTCACATCGCGCGGCCGTGCACGATGCCATCACCCAAACACCCGATAGTTGGGCGCGCACGCGTCGGGCCATCCAACTAGCAGTCGACACGGGCGCGCGGGTGCGCGTCAACGCTGTGTTGCGCGAAGAAAACGCGACAGACTTGGCGGCGCTGCGGACACTGTTGGAGGAAATGGGGGTCCCGGCCGGGCGCATCCGGGCCGACCGGGAGCGACCCGTAGGTCGAGGTCAGTGGGATGCCCAGACCCAGCTGGACCACAGTCAGCCTGCCGAAATGCATCAAGCTTCGACCGGTTCTGGCCGTCGGGGCAAGCTGGCGGTCACCTATGACGGCAACATCGTTCCCTGCATCTTCGATCGTCAGCTGATCCTTGGCTCGCTCCGTCAGGGTCAGGGGTTGCGCGCGGCCTTGGCGCGACCTGTACGCAGTTTTCGCCGGGGGTTTCCCTTTCCTCAGACACCTAGGTCGCTGCTCCAGGTCGTGGGACAACCACTGGGTTGCGGGAGCTGCCGAGCTCGGCACTCTGTCTTGGACGGGCTCGAGTTTGCGTGAGCTTCGAGGTGAGCGTGGTGCCGTACGTGGATTTTGCTGCGGGGGATGAGGGGGTCCGTGTGGAGTGCATGGATGCCCAGCAGCTGGGGCGCGTGCGTGCGCTGTGGGCGCCTGCACTCACCTTGCCTTGTCCGGCCATCGCGACACGCCTCCTCATCGACGATCAACAACGCTTGTGGGTCGATGGCGTATGCGTCTCTCGGCCTTGCGATCATCCTTGCCCCCTGGCCGAGCTGCAGCAGGAGTTGGTGGTGCGGCGCCTCGGACAACGCCCCGAGGTGCTTGTTCTGCACGCGGCGCTGTTGGTCTACCAGGGTAGAGCGGCGCTGCTCGTGGGGCACTCTGGCGCGGGGAAGAGTACGATGACGCGGCAATTTGTGCAGGCTGGCGCGAGTTACGTGACTGATGATTGCGTGATCGTCAAAGCCCAGACGGCCTACGGCATGGCGCGCAGTATTCATTTTGACCCGCTGCTCACCACCGACCAGGTACCTCCGTATCTCGCCGGGTGTGATCTCACCAGTTTCCACATTCCCTGGCCACACCGCGTGGAGGTGGTGCCGCTTTGGCCCCACTATGGTGAAGTGCTGCCCAGCGTGTCCGTTCCGAATCTCCCGTGGACCGTGGTGGCCCTGCGCCGAGGTGAGGTCGACCATGTGGCCCGCTTGGACGCAGCGGACCGCCTCTGTCACTTGCATGGTGCCGTGGTCACCACCGGTCTCGAGTACCAGGGTGAGTTTGGCTTCGGCGCTACGTACGAGCTCACCTGGCACGATCCAGCGCAAGCGTTTGACTTGTTGACCCGGACCTGGGACGCAATTTCATGAAGCTGTTTCGCTTTGGAGAGCCGGGGCGCGAACGTCCAGGGGTGATCGACCACGCCGGCACGCCGCGTGATCTGTCGGGGGAAATCACCGACTACGATGAACGGTTTTTTGGGCAGGGGGGCATGCCCCATGTGCTCCAGTTGCTGGCTCGATCGCAAAATTTGCCTGCGCTCGACTTGAACGGACAGCGCTTGGGCCCTCCCATCGCTCGGCCCAGCAAGTTCATCGCCGTGGGTCTCAACTATGCGGATCACGCCACTGAGACCGGCGCCCAATTGCCCAGCGAACCCAAAATTTTCATGAAGGCCAGCTCTGCGTTGTGCGGGGTGTACGATGACGTCAAGTTGCCGCGCGGCTCGCTCTGCACCGACTATGAAGTCGAGCTCGCCGTGGTCATCAAGAGCCGCGCCAGTTACGTCGAAGAAGCGCAGGCTTGGGACTATGTGGCAGGATGCACGGTGTGCAACGACTACTCCGAACGCGAGTTTCAGAAAAACCGCAGTGGTCAGTTCGTGAAAGGCAAGAGCGCCGATACCTTTGCTCCCCTCGGCCCCTATTTGGTATCGAGCGACGAGGCGCGCTTTGAAGATGCGCGGCTGTTTTGCTCGGTCAACGGTGAGCCGCGCCAGGACGCGCGCACCTCCGCGTTGATCTTCGGCGTGCCGCGTTTGATCGCGTGCATCAGCCAATACATGACCCTGTTGCCGGGTGACGTCATCACGACCGGCACTCCCGCTGGTGTGGGGATGGGGCGGGTACCCCCCAGCTATCTCCGGGCGGGTGACGTGGTTGAGTACGGGATCGAGGGCATTGGCGCGGGGCGCCAACGCGTGATCGGTCAAACAATGACTGAGCGCTAGGGAGCCCGGCCGGGGCATGTGCTAGACGGGTTCACCCCGCATGAAATTGGTCCACGCCGCCGATCTCCATTTGGACAGTCCGTTGCGCGGCCTGCGCCATTACGAAGGAGCTCCCACCCAAGAGGTGCGCATGGCGACGCGGCGCGCCTTTTCGCGGCTCATTGATTTCTGCTTGGCGGAACAAGTGGGTTATTTGCTCATCGCGGGCGATCTCTACGACGGCGACTTCAAAGACTACGCGACGGCCTTGTACTTCGTGGAGCAAGTCGCCCGCCTGCGCGAGTCGGGGACCGAGGTCATTTGGCTGCGTGGCAACCACGATGCAGCGAACAAGATGACCCGCCACCTTCAGGTGGCAGAGCACGTGCACGAGCTGTCCGTTGATCAGCCCGCGAGCCTCGTTTTTGAGCAACACGGCTTGGCCTTTCATGGTCAGGGCTACGCGGTGCGTGACGTGCAAGAGGACTTGAGTGCTCGCTACCCTGCTCCATTGTCTGGGTTGCTCAACTTTGGTCTGCTGCACACGGCGCTCGACGGCCGCCCCGGGCACGCCAGCTATGCTCCCAGTACGCTCAACGGACTCTTGAGCCACGGTTACGACTACTGGGCGCTGGGTCACGTACATCAACGGGAGGTCCTGGCCGAGCGACCATGGGTGGTGTTTCCTGGCAATCTGCAAGGCAGACACGTTCGTGAGCTCGGGGAAAAGGGCTGCACGCTCATCACCATCAGCGACGCACAAATCGCGCAAGTCGAGCCGATGGTGCTGGATGAAGTGCGATGGGCCATCTGTGAAGTCCAGCTGGACCAGGCGCACCACTTGGACGAGGTGCTCGAGTCCTGTCAGGCCGGGCTTGGACGAGTTCGCCTGAGTGCGGGTGGGCGCACCGTGGCCACGCGCGTGCGTCTCGTGGGAGCAAGTCCGGCTCATGGCTTGCTCAATCAAGCGCGTGAGCGTTTTGAAAATGAGCTACGGGCGCTGTGCGTCGACTTTGCTGACGTGTACCTCGAAGACGTAGAATTCAAGACCGATGGGCTCCTTGCCGGTGGGGAGCTGGCGGCGCGGCGCGACGCGCTGGGTGACTTGTTTCGTGCATTTTCCGAGGTGGAGCAGGATGAGGGCGCGCGCGTCGCATTGTGGGAGGATTTGCTGCGCCCGATGACGGGAATATCTCTGGACCTGTTGCGGGACGAGAACTTGCACCGGGACGACATCCTGCGCGAGGCGGAGCAGCTCTTGCAGGGGTATCTCTTGTCCCCCGAGGAGCCGTCATGAGGTTCGACGAGCTGAGGTTGCAAGCCTTCGGGCCCTTCACCAATGTGGTGCTGGACTTGCGGGGCGGGGCGCCCGGGGGGCTTCACGTCATCTACGGACCCAATGAAGCGGGAAAAAGCACGTCGCTCCGGGCTGTGGTCAACTTACTGTTCGGCATCCCCCAACGTTCGCCGGACGCGCACCTGCATCCGTCCTCGCGCTTGGCTGTGGGTGCGCGGCTCAGCGCACAGGGCAAGACCTTGGATGTCACTCGTCTCAAGCGCAATCGCGACAGCCTTGTCGATGCTGATGGTGTCGCGTGGAACGTCGACCCCATTCCCGCGCTGCTCGGACACCTCGATCGCGTGTCATTTTGTACCAGATTTGGCCTCGATCAGGCGGAACTCGAGAAAGGCGCCGAGGCGCTGCTCGGCGGCAGCGAGCAAGGCCTGTTTGCGGCGGGGACAGCCGGTGCTGATGTGCGGCGTGTGCTTTCGAAACTAGGCGATGACGCGGCGGCGTTGTTCCTCCCACGGGGTAAGCTGCCGCTGCTCAACCGTTACAATGCGGACTACGAGCAGGCCTTGGGCGAGGCGCGTCGAGCAGAGCGACCGGTGGAGAAATGGCTTGCGCAAGCGCGCGCACACGAGCAAGCCGTGCAGCAGGTGGCGCGCGTGGGGGGGCGTCGGTCCGAGGTGCGGGCGGAGTTGCGGCGTCTGCAACGCCTCAAGGCGGTACTGAGTGATTTGGTGGAATGGCAGACAGCCACCGAGCGCCTGGGTGCACTTTCACAGGTGCCGGACCTGCCCGCGGATGCTCCGGTGTTGCGCAGCCAATGCAGCGCACAGATAGTCGAATCACAGGCGGAGATCCGGCGCATCACCGAGGACTTGGCCGCTTTCGAGCGTGAGCTCGCGCAGCTCAGAGAGCCTTCGCCTCTGGCGGATGTGGACGACGAGCAGCTGCAGCTGGCGGCCCGTGTGGGTACCGCCATCGCTGCGCGCAAGGACCTACCCAAGCGTCGCGCGGCTTTGGTCGAACAACAGCGACAGCTGTCGACCTTGCTGCGCGAGCTCGGTCAAGATCCGGCCCCTGGGGATGAGGTGGCGGGGGCACGTCGCGTGGTCGTTGGGGTGGAGGGGAGTTCGCACATCACCCGGCTGATCGCACAGCATTCGGGTCTCAGCACCAAGCTCAAGGCGGCCGAGGCTCGGGTGCGAAAACTGGACGCGGCGATCCGGGACTTGGACGGCACGGTCGTAGCTGTCGAGAGCAGGTCACTCGACTTGCTTTTGGCACTCGGCGCGGAGGGCAAAGCTGCCCATCAGCTGTGGCTGGAGAGCCTCGGCGACCATAAGGCGCATGCCCGTCAGTTCACGGACCTCGAGCGGCTGCGGGCGCTCTTGCACTGTACGGCTCCTTGGCAACACCTGGTGGCGCAGCTGCCAGCGGCTGAGGTGGTGCACGCTTGGTCCACGCGCCACGCGCAGGCTCGTCAAGAGCGTGCTTTGCATCAACGAGCGCAAGCGGAGCTGACCATTCAACTCGACGCGGGACTCATCCAGCAGAACGCTCCCCGGGACTTACCCAGCTTTGCTGAGTTGGGGCTGCTGCGACAGCGGCGCGATGGCGCAATCTTGGCGTTTGATGGACACGATACTGCGGCGCGCCAAGCACTGCGACAACTCGTGCACGAGGCGGACACCGTGGCGGACCAGCTACTCGCACAGGCGGATAAGGTGTACGCATGGCAGGCGCTCGAGCACGGCAATCGACAGCTGAAAGAACAAATTGTGCTCCACCAGCAAGGTGAAGTCGACGCCGCAGAACTCGAGGACGCCGTGTGGCGTGAGGTGCAGGCGTGTGCTGCCAGGCTGAACGTGGGTGTTCCGAGATCAAAGGATCAGGTTGGGCAATGGTTTGAGCAACTCAATGCGCTCGTGACTATGGAGGTGGAGTATCAGAGCCGCGACGCAGAACTCTTGCGCCGGAAGCTGCTGGTTTCGGGTGTTGAAGAGAAGCTGCGCGGCGTGCTTGGCGAGGAGGCGAGTGGTTGCGATTTGGTAGGGCTGCTTCAGCTCCTCGAAAGCGCCCTGCGGTCGGTGGAGAAGATGAGACAGCGCCGGCTGCAATGGGAGAAGGATCGACGCAGCCTACGGCGCGACCAAGAAGAGGCGGCGCTCGAGCTCGACGACGCGCGCAGTCAATTGAACGCTTGGACGCAAGCCTGGGAGCTTTCCCTGGCGCCGCTCGGTCTCGGTGCCAATACGCCGCCGGAATGTGCTCAGGACGTCCTGACAGCGCTCGGTCGCCTCGAGCGAGCGATGGAGGCAGCGGTCACACTGGAAAGCCGCATTGCCGGCATGGAGCGCGATACCCTGGCGCTCGACCGAGATATCAGCCGCTACGTGGTGCAATTTCTTCCACCCCCACACCATGAGGAGGATACGGTCGATCGCGCCAGTCGCTTGCTTGAGGCGGTGCGTTTGGAACGCCGCAATCGCGATGAATGGTTCAAGGCCCGCGCGCTGGTGGACGAGCGTCGCGCAACCTTGGCGGCCGTGGAGGCGCGCTCGTGGACTGCGCGCCAAGCGTTGCAAACGTTGATGGTGGCCGCGCAGGTGGACTCCGAAGAGCGGCTTCCCGAGGTCGAGCAGCAGTCGCTCGAGAAGCGTCAGTTGAAGCTACGGACGAGCGAGCTGGGCGAGCGCATTCGTATTTCGGCTGATGGCGCTCCCCTCGATGAGCTGCTGGCGGAAGCTGCCGAGTGGGGTGGTTCCGTGCGACGCTTGATTGCTCGCATTGACGACTTGGAGCAAGAAAACACGGATTTGGAGAGCGCCTTCCGCGAGGCCGAAAATGAAGCTGAAAGCATGCGCCTGGGCCTGCTTACCTACAAGACCGAGGACGTTGCGCTTGCTCGTCAGGTGGTCTCTGAGCGTGCTGCGCTGGCGCGCAGCACGCTGCGCAAGTATCTCGTTTTCCAAGCTGCCCACGTGCTCCTCCAAGGACAGATTGCTCGATACGCCGAGCGCTTCAGCGGTCCCATTTGTCAGCGCGCTAGTGAGATGTTTGGGCGCATCACACTGGGGAAGTACAGCCGTCTGGCTGTAGGGTTGGGAGAGAAAACGCTGCGTTGCGTGCGTGATGGTCATGAAATCGAAGTGAACGAGCTGAGCCGGGGTGCGCGGGCGCAGTTGTATTTCGTGCTTCGGCTAGCCAGTCTGGAACAATATTTTTCAGAGCACCCTGCCGTCCCCATCGTACTGGATGACTTATTCGTGGATTTCGACGATGACCGAACGACCGTGGCCTTTGAACTACTCGCCGAGATGGCCAAGAACGTGCAGGTGCTCTATTTCACGCACCTAGCGCGGGACGTGGAAAAGGCACACGACGCCGTGCCAAGCGATCGGCTGTTTACGCACACGATCGGGGTGAATTAGCCGTGCTGCTTGCCCAGCGCTCTCGGTTTTCCTAGAGAGCACCCGTCATGAGTCGTCGCGCTACCCTCGCCATCTTCATCGGGCTCCTGCTGGTTCAAAATGGCTGTGACCGTTCACCTACGCCAGCTCCACCGGCCACCAACACCAAAGCCAAGCAAGTTGCCCCAGCGTCTCCAGCGTCCAAGGACAGCGCGCCCGTTGCCCCCGCGCTGCTCGAGGCGCAGCGCCCCCAGCACGGCCTCAATGTGCTGCTCTTGACCGTCGACGCCCTGCGCGCCGATATGCCGTGGTCAGGCTATGATAAGCCTATCGCGCCCAATCTCACGCGCCTGGCGCAGCAGGGAGTGGTGTATGAAAACCATCGTTCCGTGTCGAGCTACACGGCGCAAACGGTTGCGACGCTGCTCACTGGGCGATTTGCCTCAACGCTGTATCGAACAGGAGTCTTCTTTACCAACTATTTCGATTCTAATGATTGGATAACGGAGGCGATGCAGCACAAGGGCGTGCGCACGATGTCCGTACAAGCGCACTTGTATTTCGATCGAGCGCCAGGGCTCAAACAAGGTTTTGACATCTACCAGATGGTGCCTGGCCTCACGTGGAACGCCCAGACCGACGAGAGCGTCACCAGCCCAAAGAGCGTCGCTGAGATTCAAAAACTGCTTGAAAATCCGGAAAATACGCGTGGACAGTTCTTCCTGTGGTCACACCTGATGGACCCCCACGACAAGTACGTCAAGCATGACGAGTCGCCTGACTTTGGCGACGACAATCGCGGTCGCTACGACTCCGAGGTTTGGTTTGCCGATCACCATCTGGGTGAGCTGCTCGCGTTCTGTGAAAAGCAGCCGTGGTGGGGCAACACCGCCGTGATCATCACCGCTGACCACGGGGAGGCCTTTGGTGAACACGGGATGTACAAGCACGCATTCGAGCTGTGGGACGTCCTTGCGCGCGTGCCGCTCATCATCAAGACGCCGGGCGCGCAGCCCAAGCGCATCAGCGAGCCGCGCACCCATCTGGATATTGCACCGACTATCTTGGACTTGATGAAAGTGCCAGCCATTGAGGGCTTCCAGGGGCAGTCTTTGGTTCCTGAAATTTACGGTGAGCAGGCTCCTCAGCCCCGGCCGGCCATCGTGATCGAGTTGGCGGAAGACACCAACAACCCCGCTCGTCGGGCCATCATCGTGGGAGATCACAAGCTCATCTCCTTCGACGGAGGCGCGAAGAAGTCCCTGTTCAACCTCAAAGACGACCCCTCTGAACTGCTCGACATCGCTGCGCAAAAGCCCGACCTTACCAAGCAGCTCGACCAACAGCTGACCGACTATTTCCAGAGTCTGCCCGTCATTCGCCCGTTCGGTGGCAACAAGCTCCGCAGCGGCAAAATTGCAGATGGGCCCAAAGGGCCGCCCAAAGAAAAGCCTGCCCCAAAGAACTGAACCATGCCTCCCCGGTCGCTACCTAACCAGATTGAGTTCACCGTTGGATTGGATGATCTGACTGCGGACAGCGATGCCCCGGGGCATGCACAAGCGTTGCTCCGTGAGGTGGCGCGGCGGCTCAAGGTTTCACAAGACGAGCTGCCACCGCTGGCCCTCAAGAAACGCGCGGTGGACGCGCGGCGCGGTCGCGTTGCGTTTCATCTGACTGTGGGCATTGGGCAGGTAGTCGAGCACGAGCTGGGCCATCCCCCGCTGCGCGAGTGTACGGGGCCGTCTCGGGTCATCATCGTCGGGGACGGTCCCGCCGGCCTTTTTTGTGCCTATCAGTTGGCCCGTCACGGCGTGGCCTGCACGGTGATTGACCGGGGAAAGCAGGTGCAGCCGCGACGTCGCGATCTCAAGTTGTTGAACGCGCGCGGCGGTGTGGACCCGGACAGTAACTACTGTTTTGGCGAAGGCGGGGCGGGGACGTACAGCGACGGAAAGTTGTATACCAGGAGCCACAAGCGTGGGCCGGTGCGCGATGTGATGGAATTGTTGGCACTGTACGGTGCGCCCGCGTCCATCTTGACCGAGGCGCGTCCCCACATCGGCTCCAATCTCTTGCCCGAGATCATCAGCCGGATCAGGGAGCGTCTCGAGCAGGTGGGGGTCACGTTTCTGTTTGAAACGCGCATGACGGACGTGCTCACTTCCGGGACAGGGAGCGACCGACATGCAGCGGGCGTGCGTTTGCAGCGCGTGGGGTCAGATGAGGTGCTCGAGGTCGGGGCACAGGCAGTGGTCTTGGCCACGGGGCATTCAGCTCGCGATGTCTTTGAGCTGGGCAATCGCCTGGGACTATTGATGGAACCCAAGGGTTTTGCCCTGGGCGTGCGCATTGAACATCCTCAGGAGCTCATCAATCAGATCCAGTTTGGCAAATTTGCTGGCCATCCTCAGCTGGGCGCAGCTTCCTACAAGGTCGCCGCGCAGGTGGAGGGCAAAGGGGTGTACTCGTTCTGCATGTGTCCGGGTGGCTGGATTGTGCCCGCCATGACGGATGCCGAACATTTGGTCGTCAATGGCATGAGCTTGTCCAAACGGGATTCGGCGTTTGCCAACTCGGGGTTTGTGGTTGGGGTGGAGGCCTCTGACTATCAAGCCTGTGGCTTTGAAGGCCCGCTGGGCGGTGTGCGCTTTCAAGCCCAGGTCGAACGAGCAGCAGCGCAGGCGGGGGGCGGGCAAAATCGTGCCCCAGCAGTGCGTGTGAGTGATTACTTAGCCGACAAGGTCTCATCGACCCTTCCGGACACCAGCTACCTGCCTGGCTTGGTCAGCAGCGACCTGGTGCCCGTTCTCGATAGCGCGGGGGTTCTTCTGAGCGCGCGGCTGCGGGAGGCGCTGCGTTACTTTGGGCGTAGAATGCGCGGTTTCGACTCGTCCGAGGCCATCCTGGTGGGCGTGGAGACTCGGACCAGCGCACCGGTGCGCATGGTGAGGGACCCCAATACCTTCATGACGCCAGGTTTGACTGGGCTATTTCTAGCCGGAGAAGGCCCGGGCTACGCGGGGGGCATCGTGAGCGCCGCTGTGGACGGAATGCGCGCCGCGGATCTCATCATCGCTCAGGTTGCTGGGGGCGCGCGGGCCGCGCTGCCTCGCCGCCCGGCGGCGACCGAGGGCTAAGTGTTGGTGACGCGCCGCGCCGCGCCGCGCCGCGCTGCATCATTCACTGCCCCTCATGATGTACTGCGCCTTTCTGGAGCACCGCGCTTCTCCGGGGAACAGCGCAGGGTCACCACGGTGATCTCCGCTCGGGTCCCCACGCGCATGGGGGGCCCCCAATAACCTGTGCCCGAGTTCACGTAGATTTGGGTACGTTTGAGTTGAGCCCAGCCAGAAACCACCGGTTCAATCAGATGGATCACCCAGTTCCACGGCCAAAACTGGCCGCCGTGGGTGTGCCCGGACAGTTGCAGGCCGATGTCGTGCTCCGCGGCCTCCGGAAATGCCCGGGGCTGGTGTGCGAGCAACACCACCTCTTCGTCGGGGCGCCGGTGCCGCAGCGCACGTTTGAGGTCCGGTGCGTCTCCATAACGATCGGCGCGGTAGTCGGTAACGCCAGCCAGCAGGAAACTTTCTCCCTGGGCTTCGATGCGCTTGGCGTCGTTGCGCAGGACGACGATACCCAAGCGTTCGAGCTCCTCAATCCACTCGTCGGCGCCCGAGTAGTACTCGTGGTTGCCGGTGACGAACAGTGTTCCGTACGGTGCCGACAGCTGCCGAAGCGGTTCGGTGTGGCGAGCCAGGTGCGCCACCGAGCCGTCCACCAGGTCGCCGGTGATCGCGACCAGATCAGGGCGCTCAGCGTTGGCCATGTTCACCAGCGTTTCCACGAAGGGGCGCCCGAGCGTGGGGCCGACGTGGATGTCACTCATTTGCAGGATCGTGAACCCGTCAAACGCAGCGGGCAGCTTGGCCAAGGGGATGTCGATGCGGGCGATCCGGAACCCCTGTGCCTGGGCGACTCCCACGGCGCCCAGGCTGGTTCCGCCCAGCGCGATCCCGCCTGCAAACAGCCGTCCCAAGGCGCGACGGCGGGCCGGGTCGGGCGACGGCGCCCATGAGCTGGGGCGGGGGAAAATGCGCTGACCGAGTTTGCCCAGCTGCCTACCCAGGTCGGACAGACAAAGCAGCGCAAAAAACGTGCTCATGAGGCCCATCCATCCAAACGTGAGGTAGGCAAGCGGTCGGAGCGCGTGCGGGGGGAGCGCCCGCATCAGCACCAACGTGAGCGGCTGCACGGCGAGCAGAATCAATAGCAGGCCAGTGAGTATTTGATGAGCTCGCTTGGGGAGGAGCGCATCACGCACCAAGCGCCGCCACAGGTAGTAGTGACCCAGGCCCAGGACGGCGGTCATGAGCAGGGCAAAAACGATGATCTCAGAGGTGGAACGCATGCGTCCTTGCTGAACGGAAACAAGGCCCCCTGGCGCGCGGCGCAACAGGGGGAGTTGGGCTCGTTGGTAACACAGCGGCGCGCGGGTTTCTTCCGCGTGCTGGTTCTTTAAGTCAGGGGGCGCAGAATCGGGGACCAGGATCTTTCGGAAACAAATCCACCAGCTCAGCTCAAGGCGGCGCCGCGTAAGCCTTTCCACGGCGTGCGCGAGATCTGCACACAAATCCAGGGGACTGGGTCTCGACTCCCCCGGCTGCCGGTCCTATATGACACCTCGCCCGAAGCTTAGGGGGGATCCCCAGCTTGGGTGCGCTGAACTTCCCACTGGGATTGCTGCTTGATTGACCCTGTAGATTGGTGCTGCTTGGTTGAGCCTGTAGATTGGTTCGGCCAAAGACGCCCTGTATCCAGCGGGTCCAATCCTGCCCCAGCGCGAGCAGCTTGAACCACAACCCCTTGCGCCAAAACGTAGATCACCCGGAGCCATCACCGTGAGCACTCATCTCCCCGAAGCAACCGATCGAGATCCCCAGGAAACCCGCGAGTGGATTGACTCTTTGGAGTCAGTCGTTGCTCACGAAGGTCCTGAACGCGCACGCTACATCCTCCGTCGCGTGATGGAGGCCGCGCGTCTGCACCGCGTTGAGCCCAAGGGCGCTCTGGTCTCGGACTACGTCAACACCATTCCGGTGGCTGATGAGCCCAATTTTCCGGGCGATCGCGAGATGGAAAAGCGCGTGCGGCGCATCATTCGCTGGAACGCCATGGCCATGGTGCAGCGCGCCAACACCAAGTTTCCGGGCCTAGGCGGTCACCTCTCCAGTTATGCGTCCAGCGCGAGCTTCTACGAGGTGGGCTTCAATCATTTCTTCCGCGGGCCCGACGCCGAGGGCGGCGGTGACTTGATTTTCTATCAAGGCCACGCGGCTCCGGGCATTTACTCGCGCAGCTTTTTGGAAGGCCGTTTGCCCATCGAGGCGATGGAGCGCTTTCGACGCGAAGCGCAGCGCGGCATGGGCTTGTCCAGTTATCCGCATCCGCGCTTGATGCAGGAATACTGGCAGTTTCCCACGGTGAGCATGGGTATCGGTCCCATCTCCGCCATCTACCAAGCGCGCTTTGCCCGGTATTTGCAGAATCGCGGCATCAAGAACACCGACGCCAGCCATGTCTGGGCATTTTTGGGTGACGGGGAGTGTGATGAGCCGGAGTCTCTGGGCCAGCTCAGCATCGCCGCCCGTGAGAAGCTCGACAACCTGACGTTCGTCGTCAATTGCAATTTGCAGCGTCTCGACGGTCCGGTGCGCGGCAATGGCAAGATCGTCCAAGAACTGGAAGGCATCTTCCGTGGTGCAGGTTGGGATGTGATCAAGGTCATCTGGGGACCGGAGTGGGATGACATTCTCGCCCGTGATCATGAGGGTGTGCTGCGCCGTCACCTCAACACGGTGGTGGACGGGCAGTTTCAGCGCTTCACCAATGCGCCGGGCGCGGAAGTGAGGAGCGAGTTCTTCGGCAAAGATCCGCGCATGCTCGAGATGGTGGCGCACCTCAGCGACAAGCAGATCGAGGGCTTGCGTCGCGGTGGACACAGCTACAGAAAGCTCTACGCCGCATTTCAGCGCGTCAAGGAGCTCAAGGGTCAAGGCCGCCCGGTGGCCATTTTGGCGCACACGGTCAAAGGTTGGACGCTCGGCGAGGGCTTCGAGGGCGTCAACGCCACGCACCAGAAGAAGAAGATGGGCGCGGATGAGCTCAAAGCTTTCCGCGACAAGCTCAATCTCCCGATCAGTGATGCATCACTCAAGGATGCACCCTTCTATCACCCGGGTATGGATAGTCCGGAGGTGGAGTACATGCTGGAGCGGCGTCGTCAGCTGGGTGGAGTCATGCCGACGCGGCGTGGCAAGATCCAAGTCCCGGTCGAGCTGCCCGACGACACGTTCTATCACGAGTTCCATAGCGGCATGACCAAGGGTGAGGCCTCGACCACCATGGTGTTTTCGCGGCTGCTTGCCAAGCTCATCCGCGACAAGAAGATGGGCAAGCGGGTGGTGCCCATCATCCCCGATGAGGCGCGCACGTTCGGCATGGACGCATTGTTTAGCCAAGTGGGGATCTACGCCGCCGATGGTCAGCTCTACGAGCCGATCGATAAGGGCAAGTTGCTCTACTACAAGGAGTCCAAGAGCGGTCAGGTGCTTGAGGAAGGCATCACCGAGGCTGGCGCCATGGCGTCGTTTTCAGCCGCTGCCACCTCGTACGCCGTGTTCGGCGAGCCGATGATTCCGTTTTACATCTTCTACTCGATGTTTGGATTTCAGCGGGTCGGTGATCAAATCTGGGCAGCCGGCGACATGCTGAGCCGCGGCTTCTTGCTCGGCGCTACCGCGGGGCGCACCACGCTCAATGGCGAGGGTCTACAGCATGAAGACGGCCACAGCCTGCTCAACGCCTTGGCCTTCACCTGCATCAAGTCGTACGACCCTGCCTTCGCGTATGAGTTGGCCGTCATCATTCAGGACGGAATGAAGCGGATGTACACCGACGAGGAGAACATCTTCTATTACATCACCGTCTACAATGAAGACATCACCATGCCGCCCATGCCAGGCAACGCCAACTGGGCTGAGAAGTGGGGCAAGCCAGAGAGCGCCGAGCTTTTGGAAAAGACGCGACGTGGCATTTTGGACGGCATCTACCTGTATCAGTCGGCAGACAATAAGCTGAGCCACCACGTCCAGCTGTTTGGTTCAGGCCCCATCATGGGTCGCGTGCTCGAAGCCCGTGACTTGTTGGCTGAAAAATATGGCGTCTCGGCCGACGTGTGGAGCGTGACGAGCTACGGGGAGTTGCGCAATGACGCTCTGGAATGCGATCGCTGGAACCGCCTGCATCCAGAGGCGGACCCACGCACGCCGCGCATCAGCCAAGCCTTGGCAGGCGTAGAGGGTCCCTTCATTGCAGCCAGCGACTACGTCAAGGCGCTGCCCGACCTGCTGCGTGAGTGGATCCCGGGTCGTCTCACGTCCTTGGGCACGGAAGGCTACGGAATGAGCGACACACGTGAGCAATTGCGTCGACACTTCGAGATCGACTGCGAGACGATCACCATCGCCGTTTTGGATACGTTGCGTAAAGAGGGCAAGGTAGCCGCCAGTGTGGTGGCACAAGCCATCAAGGATTTGGGCGTGGACGCGGACAAGCTGGACCCGTTGCACGTCTGAAGTAGAGCCGCTCACGTTTGTCCCCTCGTTCACGTCGTGCCTCGTTCTAGTCGATCCGGCGCCAGCCATTTTCATGCCGGGTCGACGGCATTGCGCGCGTTCGCCGAAGGCTTAGTCAATTGGTATAGAGACAACCGCCGCGCGCTGCCGTGGCGGGAGCACCCCAGCCCCTACGGGGTCTGGGTCAGTGAAGTCATGCTCCAACAGACGCGGGTCGAAGTGGTGCGGGACTATTACGCGCGCTTCATGCAGCGCTTTCCCACCTTGCGTGATTTGGCCCAAGCACAGGACAGCGATGTTTTGCACCTGTGGCAAGGCTTGGGCTACTACTCGCGCGCGCGGCGGTTGCTCGCTGGAGCGCGGTTTGTGGTGGAGCAGTTTGACGGGCAGCTCCCCGGGCAGACACAGCAACTCT
>Ga0315912_10002605_pt1 | contig 18916 bp, 14 predicted proteins | sample VfabasoilMG_FD_204469 | JGI IMG/M metagenome (GOLD analysis project Ga0315912, IMG submission 204469) | Garden soil microbial communities collected in Santa Monica, California, United States - V. faba soil | ecosystem: Environmental > Terrestrial > Soil > Garden | place: USA: California...
CGCCAACCACGTGTTGCAGGGCGCGGTGCAGGGCATCGCGGAACTCATCACGCGTCCGGGCCTCATCAACGTGGACTTCGCCGACGTGCGCACGGTGATGAGCGAGACCGGCATGGCGATGATGGGATCGGGCGTGGCGCGCGGCGAAAACCGCGCCAAGGAAGCGGCCGAGATGGCCGTCTCCTCGCCGCTGCTCGAGGACATCAATCTCTCGGGTGCACACGGCATCCTCGTGAACGTCACCGCGGGCATGGATCTGTCCATCGGTGAATTCCAGGAAGTCGGCAACATCGTCAAACAGTTCGCCTCGGATGACGCCACGGTGGTCGTGGGAACCGTCATCGATCCGGAGCTGTCGGATGAAATGCGCGTCACCGTGGTCGCAACCGGCCTCGGACGTCCCGAAGTCGCTCATGGCCGCGCGCCCTTCGGTCGCGAGGTACCCACGCTGCAGAAAGCGGCCCCGCAGGCAGCCCAGCCGGCGGCGGAACCTGCCATGCGTGTCGTGCCGCGCCGTCCGCTGACGGCTGCGGACTACGCCGCGCTCGACAAGCCGGCGGTGCAGCGACAGAGGGCCGTCGGTGACGGGCTGCATGCCAGCGCGGAATCCGAAGATGTGCTGGATATTCCGGCCTTTCTGAGGCGCCAGGCTGACTGACGTCGCAGACTGACCAATGGCAATTGTGTTACGGTAGCGCCCCTTTTTGGTGGGCACGGTGCCGCCATTCTCTTAATAGAGAAGTGCGGCCGCTCCCCGATGCCCCCTCGTCCATTTGGATAAAGGTGGCGCTACCCGAGCACTAACAGGCTGCGGGAGAACGATCAGATGCTCGGACAACGCACTCTCAAAAACTCCATCCGCGCCCAAGGTGTTGGCCTTCACACCGGCCAGAAGGTCCTGATGACGCTCCGGCCCGCAGCACCGGACACCGGCATCGTCTTCCGCCGTACGGATCTCGATCCTCCCGCGGAGGTGCGTGCCTACGCCGAAAACGTGGGTGACACCCAGCTCGGCACCACTCTTATTAATGGCGATGCCCGGGTCTCCACCGTCGAGCACCTGCTGTCGGCGTTCGCCGGTCTCGGCATCGACAACGCGCACGTCGACGTCAGCGCACCCGAAGTGCCGATCATGGACGGCAGCGCGGGTCCCTTCGTGTTCCTGCTGCAATCGGCGGGGTTCGAAGATCAGCGCACGCCGAAGAAGTTCGTGCGCATCAAGCAGCGCGTGCGCGTCGAAGACGGCGACAAATGGGCCGAGTTCCGCCCCTTCGACGGCTTCAAGGTGAACTTCGAAATCGAATTCAACCATCCGCTCTTCAAGCGCCGCGGCAACAAGGCGTCGATGGATTTTTCGACCACGTCCTTCCTCAAGGAAGTGTCGCGCGCGCGCACGTTCGGATTCATGCGTGACCTCGAGATGCTTCGCGCGCGCAACCTCGCGCTCGGCGGCAATTTTGACAACGCCATCGTGCTCGACGATTTCCGCGTGCTCAATGAAGACGGCCTGCGCTACGAAGACGAGTTCGTGAAGCACAAGATCCTCGATGCGATCGGCGATCTCTACCTGCTCGGGCACAGCCTCATCGGGGAATTCAGCGGGTTCAAATCAGGCCACAAGCTGAACAACCAGCTGCTGCGCAAGCTGATTGCCGAGACCCAGACCTGGGAAGCGGTGACTTTCGAGAAGCCCTCGGACGCGCCCATCGCCTACGTCCAGCCGCCGCCGGTCGCGGTCGGCAGCGCCATCTAACAGGCACATTCCCCGGCAATTTCTTGCCGCTTGTAAATCTTGCGCATCCATTAGTTGATGGAGCGCACGCTTTGTCTTTCCAGTTCGTTGCAGTGCGGCCGATACAGCGGGCGGAGTGCCCCAGGTGTCGGATTCGTCGAAACACAACCTCAATCGCCGCGCCTTGCTGCTCGGAGCCGTCCTTCTGGTAGGCGGTGGGGCGGCGCTGACGCGCATCGCCCGCAGCCCGGGGGCTTTTCTCGGCAGGGCGCGTGCATTCAACGCCGAGCAATTCGCACTGCTCGAGCAGGTGTGCGAAGTCATCATCCCCACCACCGATACACCGGGTGCGATCACTGCCGGCGTTCCCGCGTTCATGCGGCAGATGCTCGAGGAATGGGGCTCGGACGAGTCGCGCGCTGAAATCGTGAGCGTGCTCGAAACCCTCGAGAAGCTCGCCTGGAGCAAGTTCGGCGCGGGTTTCCTCGAGCTGATTCCCGAACGGCGCCTCCAGGTCGTGAGCGGCCTCGATGCGGAGCGAGTCGCACGTCACGACCCTGCGTACGGCAAATTCAAACAGCTGGTGCTGCTCGGCTACTACCAGTCCGAGATCGGCGCCACGCATGAATTGCGATACGAACTCGTGCCCGGAGCCTGGCGCGCCAACCTTCCGCTTTCGGAGGTCGGACGCGCTTCGGCGGTCTGACACCCATGGATTTCGACGCGATTGTCGTGGGTTCCGGAATCAGCGGTGGCTGGGTCGCCAAGGAACTGTGCGAGCGCGGCCTGAAGACGCTGGTCATCGAGCGCGGCCGCCACGTCAATCACCGTACTGACTACATGGATTTTTCGGCGCCCTGGGAAGTCCCCAACCGCGGCAAGGTGCCCGAGGCCGAAGTCGCCGAGCACTACGCCGTGCAGAGCCAGTGCTACGCCTTCAATTCCGCCACCAAGCAGTGGTGGGTGCGTGACAGCGAGCATCCGTATTCGACGCCGCCCGGCCGGCCCTACAGTTGGATTCGCGGCTACCACCTCGGGGGTCGTTCGATCACCTGGGGTCGCCAGACGTATCGCATGAGCGACTACGATTTCGCCGCCAACGCACTCGATGGCAACGGAGTCGATTGGCCGATCCGTTACGCCGACATCTCGCCGTGGTACGACCGCGTCGAGCGATTCGCCGGAATCTCGGGCGCCAACGAAGGGCTCGCCCAATTGCCGGACGGGCAGTTCATGCCGCCGATGGCCCTCAACTGCCTGGAAACCGAGTTCAAGAAGAAGATCGAGCAGGACTTTCCGACGCGGCGCGTGACTTCCGGCCGTTGCGCACACTTGACCGAGCCCACCGCCGAACAACTCGCGCTGGGCCGCGGGTCGTGCCAGATGCGCCACACCTGCGAGCGAGGTTGCGGATACGGCGCGTACTTCTCTTCGCTGTCCGCCACGCTGCCGGCCGCACGCAACACCGGCAATCTCACTGTCGTCACCGATGCGATCGTCGAACGGCTCGACTACGACCCGGCGAAGCGCCGCATCTCGGGCGTGCGCGTCATCGACGCCAATACGAAGCAGGGCAGGTCGTACCAGGCTCGCGTCGTGTTCATGTGCGCCTCGACCATCGGCACCGCGCAAATCCTGCTCGCCTCGCAATCCGAATATTTTCCGGAAGGCCTCGCGAATCGTTCCGGCGCGGTCGGCCGCTATCTCATGGATCACCTCGTTGGCATCGGCGCATCGGGGACGCATCCCGGATTCACCGATCGCTACTACTACGGTCGCCGCCCGACGGGTTTCTATCTGCCGCGCTACATCAATCTCACGGAAACCGCCGGGGTCGATTTCCAGCGCGGCTTCGGATTCCAGGGCTACTCCGGTCGTGCGACCTGGGACCGGGCCGAACACGAAGCGGGCGTCGGCGCGGAACTCAAGCAGCGACTGCGCGCGCCGGGTCCATGGGGAATGCAGCTGATCGGTTTCGGCGAAATGCTTCCACGGGCGAACAACCGCGTGACGCTGCATGGAACCCAGAAGGACCGCTGGGGGATTCCGCTCGCGCACATCGATTGTTCGCACGGCGACAACGAACGACGGCTGGCGGACCGCGCGAATCGCGACGCCGTCCAGATGCTCCTGTCCGCCGGCTTCGAGAATGTCGCGCCGCTCGGAGAGCTCAAGCCTCCCGGCCATTCTGTGCACGAAATGGGCACCGCCCGCATGGGCCGCGATCCGGCGACCTCGGTACTCAACGCGCACAACCAGGCGCACGACGTCCAGAACCTCTTCATCACGGACGGCTCGTGCATGACGTCTTCGGGGACCGTGAACCCGTCGCTGACGTACATGGCCCTGTCCGCGCGGGCCGCGAACCACGCGGCCGACCGGCTCGCCTCAGGCGAGATCTAGGGCGTTTTGGGCGGGTTTTCTCAGGGCCGCTCTTTGACCGGCCCGGCGCGCCGGGGCCGTACCCGCACCAGCAGCTCTCGAAATCCGGGGGTCACGGCCGCCAGTTCGGCTTCCGCTTCGGCCAGCACAAAACGCATCCGGGCGGCCCAGGCAGAGGATTCCGCGACGACCGTAAGCGTTCCGCTATCGAGGGTGCAGCGATTTACCTTATTGGCCAGGTCCGGGCCCAGTGCCTTCATTACTGCGACCTGCCACACGGACTCCGCGGACTCCAAACGGGCACGCTGCGCCAAAGCTGGCAGACGCGCCGAGATTAAGTCTCCGGCCGTCACGGGTTTCGAGCCCGGGCGGATCGATTGCTTGTTTCGGGTGGGTCTTTTGGGCATAGTTTCGCGCCTGCTGGGCCTAGTGGTTTTGCCGGTCTAAACCTCTGGATATGAGAGGACGACGAAGGATGCCAGCGAGGTGCAAGTCTTTGAAGCACAAAGAACAGGATCATAGAGATCCGCTTTGCCCCATGGCTCCGGAGTCCGCGAGATGAACATCATATTTTTCTCGCGTCGTGAAGGTCGTGCCCGGCACTTCAACCTCGGCCACCCGTTCGCCGTCGCGGCTTTCGCGACGGTCCTGATCGCCATTCTGGCCACGGCTTTCAGCCTTGGCATGAAGATCGGCGAGAGCAAATCCGCGCCGCGCGGAGTCGCCACCTGGACCGAAACCCTCGCCGAGCAACAGGCCGAGATCAAGGAACTCAAGGCTGAGTTGCAGCGCCGCGTCGACGCGGTGGCCATGCGAATCGGCCAGATGAACGCCCACGTCATCCGCCTCGACGCACTGGGCAAGCGCCTCACGCAAATGGCGAACATCGACAACCGCGAGTTCGACTTCGATAGTCAGCCCGCCGTCGGCGGTCCGGAGTCCGACATCGGCGCCTCGATGCAGGCCCCCGACCTCAACGACCTGCTCGGCAACCTCGAACAGAAGATTTCCTCGCGTGACGCCCAGCTGGCGGCACTCGAGAACGCGCTGCTCTCGAAGAAGCTCGACGAACAGATCCGCCCCGATGGCCGTCCGGTCCACGAAGGCCACATCTCCTCGTATTTCGGCGAGCGCCAGGATCCCTTCACGGGCCACCAGGCGTTCCACAAGGGCATCGATTTCGCGACGGCCAAGGGTTCTGACGTCATCGCGGTCGCCGCGGGCGTAGTCACCTTCGCCGGCGAGAAGGTCGGTTACGGCAACCTCGTCGAGGTCAACCACGGCAACGGCCTGGTCACGCGCTACGGCCACAACCAGGCCCTCGCGGTCGGTCTCGGCCGAACGGTATCCCGCGGGGACACGCTCGCGTACGTCGGCAATACCGGCCGCTCGACCGGCCCTCACGTGCACTTCGAAGTGCTCAAGAACGGCCGCCAGATCGACCCGCTGACTTTCATCGGCCGGTAGAGATCGGTCACAAACCCGTTGGGAAAGCCCCGCGAAAGCGGGGCTTTTTCGTTGATGGCACTTGCCTCGCGAACCAGAGCCACCACATCAACCCGAAACCAGTTACGCGCAGTCGGGTCTATCCGTAGAATACCGGCCCGGCTGCCGCGTGCCCTATCGTAAGTTACTGTCAGCCTTGAAGTTTCTCGCAAGGATTCCTACGTGCTCAATCTTCTGACGCGACTCTTTGGCAGTCGCAACGATCGCATCGTCAAAGGCTATGAAGCGACGGTGCGCAAGGCGGCCACTTTCGAAGCCGCGTTGCAGGCGTTGAGCGACGAGGCGCTGGGGGCCAAGACCGTCGAATTCCGCAAGCGACTGGCCGAAGGCACTGCGCTCGCCGACCTCGCGCCGGAAGGTTTCGCCGTCGTCCGGGAAGCCGCTCGCCGCACGCTCAAGATGCGTCACTTCGACGTCCAGCTCATCGGCGGCCTCACGCTGCACGAGGGCCGCATCGCCGAGATGCGCACCGGCGAAGGCAAGACGCTGATGTCGACGCTCGGCGCGTATCTCAATGCGCTCACGGGCGAGGGCGTGCACCTCGTGACCGTCAACGAGTACCTGGCCCAGCGCGACGCGGACTGGATGGGTCCGATCTACCGCTTCCTCGGGCTCACGGTCGGTGTCATCAAGAACCAGCAGGATCCCGCCGAGAAGCGCGCGGCGTACCGCTGCGACATCACCTACGGCACCAACAACGAATTCGGCTTCGACTACCTGCGCGACAACCTCGCGTTCAGCCTCGAAGACAAAGTGCAGCGCGGACTCGCGTTCGCCATCGTCGACGAAGTCGACTCGATCCTCATCGACGAGGCGCGCACGCCGCTCATCATCTCCGGTCCCGCGGAGGAGAACGACGAGCTGTACATCAAGGTGAACACCCTGGTGCCGCGGCTCAAGAAGCAGCTCGAGGAAGACGGGCCCGGCGATTACTCGGTCGACGAGAAGCAGAAGCAGACGCACATGACCGAAGAAGGTCATGAAAACGTCGAGAACCTCATGCTCGAGTCCGGCCTGCTGCGTGAAGGCGAGAGCCTCTACGACCCGTCGAACATCCGGCTCATGCATCACATGAACGCGGCGCTGCGCGCGCATGCGATCTACAAGCGCGACGTGGAATACATCGTGCGCAATGGCGAAGTGATCATCGTCGACGAATTCACCGGCCGCACGATGCCGGGCCGCCGCTGGTCCGACGGACTGCACCAGGCCGTCGAAGCGAAGGAAGGCGTGAAAGTGCGCGCCGAAAACCAGACGGTCGCGTCGATCACCTTCCAGAACTACTTCCGCCTCTACAAGAAGCTCTCCGGCATGACCGGCACGGCCGACACCGAGGCGCCGGAATTCATGCAGATCTACGGCCTGGAAGTGGTCGTGATCCCGACGCACAAGCCGATGATCCGCAAGGACAACCCGGACTTCGTCTATCTCACGCAGGACGACAAGTTCAAGGCGATCATCGAAGACATCCAGGATTGCGTGACGCGCGAGCAACCCGTGCTCGTCGGCACGACGTCGATCGAAACGTCCGAACTCTTGTCGGGCGTGCTCACGCAGAACGGCATCAGCCACGACGTGCTCAACGCGAAGCAGCACGAGCGCGAAGCGCACATCGTCGAAAACGCCGGCATGCCGGGCAGGGTGACGATCGCGACCAACATGGCCGGCCGCGGTACGGACATCAAACTCGGCGGCAACCTCGACGCGGAGATCGATGCGGCCGCGCAGGCCGCGGGCGAAGCGGGCCTCGATGAAGTGACCGCCGCGCGCATCCGCGCGGATCACCAGGCGCGCCAGGAAAAGGTGCTGGCCGCGGGCGGCCTGCACATCATCGGCACCGAGCGTCACGAATCCCGCCGCATCGACAACCAGCTGCGCGGCCGTTCGGGACGCCAGGGCGACCCGGGTTCGAGCCGCTTCTACCTGTCGATGGAAGACAACCTCATGCGCATCTTCGGCGATCCGAATCGCACGAAGCGCTGGCTCGCGCTCGCCGGCATGAAGGAAGGCGAGGTCATCGAGAGCGGCATGCTCACGAAGCAGATCGAAAAGGCGCAGCGCAAGGTCGAAGCCCACAACTTCGACGTCAGAAAGCAGCTGCTCACATTTGACGACGTCGCCAACGACCAGCGCAAGGTCATCTACCAGCAGCGCACCGAACTCATGGGTGCCGAGAATCTCGAAGACGCGATCCGCGGCATTCGCGCCGAGGTCGTGGGCGGCATCCTCGACCAGCACCTGCCGGCGAACGTCAGCCACGAAGACTGGAACCTCGACGGCCTGGCCGCTTCCATCGGCAAGAGCTTTGCGACGCCCATCGATCCGAAGCAGTGGCTCAAGGACCAGCCCGAGCTCGAGGAGTCGGCGCTGCGCGGGCGCGTCATCGGCGCCATCGATGCGATGTACGACGCCAAGGTCCAGCGCATCGGCGTGCCCATCATGCGGCACGTCGAGAAGGACATCATGCTCAAGGTGCTCGACCAGCAGTGGCGCGAACATCTCGGTGCGATGGACTACCTGCGCCAGGGCATCCACCTGCGTGGCTATGCGCAGAAAGATTATCGCTACGAGTACAAGCGCGAAGCGTTCGAGCTGTTCGCCGCCATGCTCGAGCGCATCAAGTTCGACACGGTCACCATCCTCGCGACGCTCGACGTGCAGGTGAAGAGCCCCGAGCAGATCGAGCGCGAAGAAGAGGCGCGGCGCGCGCGTCTCAACCGTGCACTGCAGGCCCAACACGCCGAAGCCGCGTCGCTCTCGCAGCTGGGACCGTCCAATGCCCCGCCGCCCGAGTCAGGCCAACAGCCGATGCCCGGTGCGCGTAGCGCGCCGCCGCAGTTGCCGCCGCCGGTGCAACGTCCCGTGCGAGCCGCACCCAAGGTGGGGCGCAACCAGCCGTGTCCGTGCGGCAGTGGAAAGAAGTTCAAGAACTGCCACGGCGTGCTCGAAGGAGTCGAGTGACGTGACGAAACCGCGGCTGCGCGTGGTCGCAGCCGCGCTGTTCGATTCACAAGGGCGCGTGCTGATCGCGGAACGACCGGCGGGCAAACACATGGCCGGGTGGTGGGAATTTCCCGGTGGCAAGGTGGCAGCCGGTGAAAGCGATGCGCAGGCGCTGGTGCGCGAGTTGCGCGAAGAGCTCGGTGTCGAAGCGCAGCCTGGCGTCGAGATCATGACGCTGACCCACGAATACCCCGACCGCATCGTCGACCTCGTGTTGTGGCGAGTTTCCGCCACCGGCGTGGCGCGGGGTCTCGACGGTCAGCAATTGAAATGGGTGGATTGCGATTCGCTCGGCGCGGAGAAACTGCTGCCGGCGGACCAGCCATTCATCGCCGCGCTCCAATTGGTATCATCGCCCGCGACCCTCTGACGGAAGAATTCCATGGCACAAGAACAGCAGCTCCCCGAAATCAAGTTAGACGCCACGCAGCTCTACCGCGAAGAAATCTTCACGGATCGCAAGGCGGGGACCTTGCGTCGCCTTGTCCCGGTCAAGAGCGATGGCAGCGACGACTCCTCGCGCCCGGTGCTGTATTCCGGCCAGACGCAGCTGCTCACGCCCGCGGGCGTGTTGCCGCTCGCTTTCGAACTCGAAGCGGCATCACTCGAAGATGCGTGCAACAAATTCCCCGACGCGGTGAAGGTCGCGATCGAGCAGGCCATCGAGGAAGCGCGCGAGATGCGGCGTGAAGCGGCGTCGCGCATCGTGGTACCCGAAGCCGGTGGAATGGGTGGGCCGCCTGCAGGTGGCGGTGGGCGCATCAAGCTTTAATGGGGACATTCCTCGTTTCCTAGCAAACGGGGACGCGCTTAGAGTCCATGCGCTGCCGCCCCACCGACGTGCCCTGTCCCCGTTTGCTAGGAAACGAGGAATGTCCCCATTAATTCTACTTCGGGCCGGCGCCGAGTTCGCGGTCGAAGAAGCGCACGATTTCGGAGTGCGCATGCAGTCCCATGACGTTCTGGCGAATCAAACCGTGCTTGCCGCCCGGATAGGTCATCAGGTCGAACGGCTTCTGCAGGTCCTGGAGCTTCTTCATGAGCGCCGTGCTGTTCGCGAACAGCACGTTGTCGTCCGCCATGCCGTGCATCAGGAGCAACGGCCGCTTCAGATCCCTGGCGTGCTCGAGCACGTTGCTCGAGCGGTAGCCTTCCGCGTTGGCCTGCGGGGTAGATAGGTAGCGCTCGGTGTAGTGCGTGTCGTACAGGGCCCAGTCGGTCACCGGTGCGCCCGCGACACCGGCCGCGAACGCGTCTGGCGCCTGCATCAGGCACATGAGCGTCATGTATCCGCCGTAGCTCCAGCCGTAGATGCCGATGCGCTGGCCGTCGACGTAAGGCAGACTGCGCAGGAACTCCACGCCCTTCACCTGGTCCTGGACTTCGACATTGCCCATGCGGGACCCGAGTGCGGTCTCGAAGCGCGCGCCGCGCATTCCGCTGCCGCGGTTGTCGAGCTGGAACACCAGGTAGCCGTGCTGCACGAGGTATTGGTGGAACAGGCTGCCCCAGGTATTGGCGACGCGTTGCACGCCGGGCCCGCCATACACATCGACGATCACGGGGTAACGCTTGCCGGCCTCGAGCTGGCGCGGCTTCAGTAGTTTGTATTGCAGCGCCTGCCCGTCAGCAGCAGGAATGGTGCCGAACTCCGCGCGCACATGTTCATCGATGAATGGCGCATAGGGATGCGTGGCATTGAGCCGATTGGGCAGCATCGACGACAGCAGCTTTCCACCGACAGCGCGCAGGCTGACGCTGCGTGGCGCGTCCACATTGGAAAAGGCGTCGACGAATACTTTTGCATCCCGTGACAGGGCGACGCTGTGCCAGCCGGCGCCCGTGGTCACGCGCTGCGGCGTTCCCGGCGTGTCGAGCGATACCCAGTACAACTGGCGCTCGAGGGGCGAAGCCAGATTGGCGGTGAAGTACACGCGTCGCGTGCGTTCGTCGACGGCGCGAATCGCGGCATCGGGCGATTCGCCCGTTACCATGAATTCGCCCGAGGTCAGGCGCCGGATCAATTTGCCGTCGTTGCCGTAGAGATAAAGGTGCTGGAAGCCGTCGCGCCACGAGGCCCAGATGAACTGCGGACTGCGTTCGAGAAACGTGAGCTCGTCGTTGAGCGGCACCCAGTGGTCATCGTGCTCGGTGAGCAAGACGCGGCCGCGACCCGACAGCGCGTCGAAACGCAGCAGCTCCAGTGTTTTCTGATCGCGGCTCTGGCGCTGAACAGCGATTCCGCGGCCATCCGGAAACCAGTCGACGCGCGCGAGGTAGATATCGGTATTCGAACCCAGGTCGAGCTGCAGGCGACTCTCGGCGGCGAGATCCGCGATGAAGAGTTCGACGCGCGCGTTGCTCGCGCCGGTGGCCGGATAGCGCTGGCGCACGATGTTCGCACCGGTGGCCTGGATCTCGAAGCGCTCGACTTCAGCGACCGGGGTCTCGTCAACTCGCGCGACCGCGATGTGGCGTTCATCCGGCGACCACCAGTAGCCGGTGTCGCGATCCATTTCCTCCTGCGCGATGAATTCGGCGACACCAAAACTGACGAGCCCGCCCCCCTCGCGCGTCACGGCGCGCTCAGCGCCCGTGGCGAGATCGACCACGTAGAGGTTCTGGTCACGGACGAAACTCACGAAATTCGAATGCGGTGAAAAGCGCGAGTCGGTCTCGTAAGCGTCGGTGCGCGTGAGACGACGCACGGCGTCCGCGGGTTTGCGCGCCAGGTCGTAGACATACAGATCGCCGTTGAGCGGAATCAGCAGGTGCTGGCTGTCCGGCGCGAAGCTGTACTCGACGATTCCCGAGTACGCCGCGGTTCTCTGGCGTTCGCGCCGCGCTTCTTCTTCCGCGGACAACGCGCGATCCGCGCCGGCGAGCGTCCGTGAGTCGACCAGCAGGCGATCACGAGCCGCGCGCACATCGAAGGCCCACAGGTCGAAGCGGTCCTTGTCGTCCTCGCGGGCGCGCAAGTAGGCGACCAGCTTGCCGTCGGGTGAAATTTTTACGCCGCGCAATGCAGGTCCCATGAGATCGGGCGCGGAAAAGAGCCGTTCCAATGGCAATTTTTCCGCGTGCACCGGCGTCGGGGTTGCGAGTAGTCCGAGCGCTGCCATTGCGAGCACTGCGCCCAGACGAGGAAAAAACACGGCGCCCCGGACAGACGCGCGCGCACCCTTTGCTACACTGCCGTTCAAAATCATTTGGGGGAGTTTAGGGATGGTCAACAATCCTCGCTACCGAGTCGCGCTGACCGCGAGCGCAGTCACAGCTCTGCTCATCGCATGCGCGACCGAGCCCATGTCCACTCCGGCGCCGGCGGCCGCGCCCGAACAATCCACAGCGCCAAAAATTTCATACCCCGCGACCGCGCGTGGTGACGTCGTCGACGTGTACCACGGCGTGAACGTGCCCGATCCCTATCGCTGGTTCGAAGATCCGTCCGCGCAGGCGACGCGCGACTGGGTCACCGCGGAGAACGCGCTGGCACAGCCCTATCTCGAGCGTCTGCCGCAACGGGCATGGCTCGGTGAGCGCCTCAAGCAACTCTGGACCTATGAACGCTTCGGTGTTCCGCAACGCGAAGGCGGGAAGTACTTCTACATGCGCAACGACGGCACGCAGGACCAGAGCGTCCTCTATGTCGCCGACGCGCTCGACGGCGCGCTGCGCGTGCTGGTCGATCCCAATGGCAAGCGCGACGATGCCACCATCGCGTTGTCGCAGTGGGTGCCGAGTCCGGATGGCAATCTGCTCGCGTACGCGCTGTCCGATGGCGGCACTGACTGGAATACCTGGCACTTCCGGCGCGTCGCCGATGGTTCGGATCTGCCGGTGATCCTGAAGTTCAGCAAGTTCTACGCGGTGTCGTGGGCGCGTGACAGTTCCGGCGTCTACTACGTCCGCTATCCGCTCAAGCCCGGACAGAAAGCCGACGAGGCAGAGCGCGGCGACGATGCGGGTCGCCCGGACGTGTACTTCCACAAGCTCAACGAAGCGCAGTCCGCGGACCGCATGGTTTACCAGGTCACGGACCATCCCACGCGCGTGCCGTCGGGCCAGGTCACCGAAGACGGGCGTTATCTCATCATCACGCTGTTCGACGGCTACGAATCGAACGCGACACTGACGCTCGATCTGCGCAAGCCCGGCGCCAAGCCGCAGCCGCTGTTCACTGCCTGGGATGCGCTGTACGGCTTCATCGGCTCGAAGGGCGACGAGCTCTACTTTCAAACTACCAACGCCGCGCCGCGCGGCCGGGTCATCGCCGTCAATGCGCGAGACGCGGCGCCCGACAAGTGGCGCACGATCGTGCCGCATGGCGATATCGCGATCGCGAACTCCACCTACATCGGTGGCCGCGTCGTGGTCGAGTACACGCGCGACGCGCGAAGTGTCGTGCGGTTGTTCGACGTGAACGGCACGCAAGCCGGTGAAGTGGCGCTGCCGGGCGTCGGCACGGCGGCTTCATTCTTTGGCAGCGGATCCAATCCGGAAGCGTTCTTCTACTACTCCGACTACCTGTCGCCGACCCGGATCATGCGACTCGATGTCGGCTCGAACACGGTCAGCGAGTTCCGCAAGCCGAAAGTGCCCGCGGACTTCTCGCCGTTCGTCACCGAGCAGGTGTTCTTCAACAGCAAGGACGGAACGCGCGTCCCGATGTTCATCACTCGCCGCAAGGACGCGCCGCGCGACGGCAATCGTCCGGTGATGCTGTACGGCTACGGCGGTTTCAACGTCACGTTGTCACCCGCGTTCAGCCCGTCGATCCAGTCGTGGCTCGAGATGGGGGGAACCTACGCGGTGGCCAACCTGCGTGGCGGCGGCGAGTACGGTGAAGAATGGCACCAGGCCGGCACGAAATTGAAGAAGCAGAACGTGTTCGACGATTTCATCGCTGCCGCCGAGTACCTCATCCGCGAGAAGTACACGAATCCGAAACGTCTCGCGATCCTCGGGCGCAGCAATGGCGGACTGCTGGTGGGTGCAGTGCTGACGCAGCGGCCGGAGTTGTTTGGCGCCGCGCTGCCGGGTGTGGGCGTGATGGACATGCTTCGTTATCACACCGCGAGCGCCAACGCGCGTCAGTGGTCGAGCGACTTCGGAATCTCAGAGAACCCCGAGGAGTTCAAGGCATTGCGTGCCTATTCACCGGTCCACAACGTCAAGGCGAACACCTGCTATCCACCGACCCTCGTGACCACGGCGGATCGCGACGATCGCGTGGTGCCCTGGCACAGCTACAAGTTCGCCGCGGAAATGCAGCGCGACCAGGCTTGCGCGAACCCGGTGCTGATCCGCATCGAAACACGCGCGGGCCACGGTGCGGGAAAGCCGGTGTGGATGCAGATCGAGGACATCGCCGACCAGTTCGGCTTCGTCGCGAACGCGCTCGGGATGCCGGCCCCGGCGAGCTGAGCATTTCTTTTATTAACTACTCACGGACACCGGCGCTTCGCCGGTGTTGTCCGACGTGTGGCCGCAGGCCACTGATCAAGTACAGCAGGTGAGAGTGAACGGCACGTCGTCCGGTGTCTGCACCGGCCGCGTCTGCAGCCCGTTCCAGGCAAGCAGCCGCACCGAGCAGCGGTAGTGAGAGCCGCTGGTCTCGGGATACAAACCGGAATCCGCCGGCAGCGCGATGCGCACCAGCTGGATCGGCGTGTCGCGCTCGAAAGTGATGTGGTAGACACCGGCTCGCGCGATTTCCTGGCGCGGCTTGCCGTGCTGGCGCGTGATCCACAGGAGCTCGGCGATGGCATCGCAGAGCGGCCGCAGCGTGGCTAACCACTCGTTGAACGAACGCGCACGCGCATCGGTCGCCTGGTTGAGCCAGAAGAAGAAGTCGGGCAGATCGAACTCGCAGGTGCCACCGGGGATGGCGCTGCGATGCTTGATGGCCGAGAGGAATTCGGAATCCTTGAGGCCGGCGAGATAGTTAGAGCCGCAGGCGACGAGGTCGGCGCGCAGTCGCAGGAGGTTCGACATCACCGTGCGCAACCGCGCGGAGTCGACGCCCGGTTTGCTCTGGAACACGTTGAGCTGTGCGAGATGGCGCTCGAGTTCCTTCTGCACGTCCGCGCGCACGTCACCGCGCGCGGCGATGGCGAGGATGTCGAGCAGGCTGCCCATGGCGGCACGGCTGCCCCACTGGCTCTGCATCTCGTTGTGGTACAGCGCCTGGCTGTAGAGGAAGTCGAGGCGCAGGAACGTGCGCATGCGCTCGTTGAGCGGCTGCTCGAATATGAGCGGTGCCGGCGCGGGTGCGCTCGCGGTTGGCATTTCGCTCATTTGTTGGGCCTCTTCGGACACGGGGCTATTCTGCGCGACCGTGGCGCCATTCGTAAACCGCGCAAATGGCGAGACGGGCCGATCTCACGTGGCGTCCTCCGCCGATTGCTTTCGGACCGCGGATTTGGAGGCTGCGACATATTCGGCGTGCAGCCTTTCGACCTGGTCGCGAAGCGACGCGAGGTCTCCGTCGTTGCGGATCACGTCGTCGGCGACGGCGAGGCGATCGCTGCGCGACGCCTGGGCGGCGAGCATGCGCTGAGCTTCGTCGCGCCGGATTCCGTCGCGCGCCATGACCCGCGCGAGTTGCAGCTCGGGATCGCAGTCGACGACCAGCACGCGATCGAAGCGATCGGCGCCAGATGTCTCGACGAGCAGCGGAATGGCCACGATGACGTACGGCCCGACGGCCGCTTCGCAGCGCGCGTCGGTGAGCTCCCGGATGGCCGGATGCAGCAGGGCTTCGAGCCATTTGCGCTCGGCGGGGTCGGCAAAAATGCGCTTGCGCAGCTCCTGGCGGTCGAGGCTTCCGTCGCCGCTCTGCACCTGCATGCTGAAATGGTCGGTGATCTTGCGGAGGAGCGGCGTCCCCGGCGCCACGACTTCACGCGACAGGAGGTCGGTGTCGACGATGGGTACGCCAAGCGCCGCGAACAGGTTGGCCACGGTGCTCTTGCCCGAGGCGATACCGCCGGTGAGTCCGATGCGGTATCGCTTGCGCATGGGCTCAGGGCGAGTGCTTGTAGAGCGCCAGGTACCGGTCGACCGTCTGGTGCCCGATGAGCAGGAACAGCCAGCCGGCGACGGCGAGGAAAGGGCCAAATGCGATCTGGGTATCGAGCCCCTTGCGCCGGCGGTACAGCAGGTAGACGCCAATCACCGAGCCCACGAGCGATGCGAACAGGAGGATTGGTAACAGCATCTTCCAGCCGAACCAGGCGCCAAAGGCGGCGAACAGCTTGAAGTCGCCGTAGCCCATGCCTTCCTTCGAGGTGAGGAGCTTGTAGATCCAGTAGAGGCTCCACAAAGACAGATAGCCGGCAAGGGCGCCGAGGATGCTGTCGGTGGGAGTCACGGGGCTGGCGCCTTCGGCCCACACCGGATGGGTAGTGCCGAGTAACAACCCGATCCAAAGCAGCGGATAGGTCAGGTTGTCAGGCAAGTACTGAGTGTCGAAGTCGATGAGCGTGAGGGCGATGAGGAACCAGGTGAAGAACAGCGCGGCCAGCGCCAGCATCCCGAACCCGAAGCGCCAGGCGATGAGGCCGGAGGCGAGCCCGGTGAAGAGCTCGACGACCGGATAACGCGCGCTGATCGGCGACTTGCAGTTCGCGCACTTGCGTCCCAGCGCGAGCCAGCTCACCACCGGGATGTTCTGTAGTGCCGAGATGGGCGCCTTGCAGGCCGGGCAGGCGGAGCGGGGCACGATGAGATTGAACGGCGGCTGCTTGACCGGCTCGGCCGTGGGGTTGGCGAGCGCCGCGCATTCGGCACGCAATGCGTTGTCCATCATGATCGGCATGCGGTAGGCCACGACGTTCAGAAAGCTGCCGATCAGCATGCCCAGCACGACGGTGAAGCCGATGAACAAGGCGGGGTAGGCGGCGAGAGGTTCGAGCAACATGGTCATGGCTTTCGGGTGCCCTCAAAAAGAAACGCCGCGCCCATCGTTCAGATAGTGCGCGGCGTTTTGGTGTGCAGGCTCGAACGGGGTCGTTACACCACCGCGCCCAGCTTGAAGATGGGCAGGTACATCGCGATGACCAGGCCGCCGACGAGGATGCCGAGGATGGCCATGATGAGCGGCTCGAGCAGTGACGACATGCTGTCGACCGCGTTGTCCACTTCCGCCTCGTAGAACGTGGCGACCTTGCCGGACATGGCGTCGAGCGCGCCGGCTTCTTCACCGACCGCGATCATCTGGATGACCATGTTCGGGAAGAGACCCGTATTTTCCATGGCGCGCTGCAGGCGCTGACCCGTGGCAACTTCGTCGCGCATCTTCAACACGGCGTTCTCGAACACGATGTTGCCGGTGGCGCCGGCGACGGACTCGAGGGCTTCGACCAGCGGCACGCCGGCGGCGAACATGGTCGACAGCGTGCGCGCGAAACGCGCAATCGCCGACTTGTAGAGAATGGGGCCGACGATCGGGAACTTGAGCATCGCGCGGTCGAGCCATTCGCGCATCGCCCTCGAGCGTTTGTGGAAGTAGACGAACGCGTAGACCGCGCCGGCGATCACCGCGCCGAGGAAGATGCCGTTTGCCTGCATCCAGCGCGACATGTTGATGACTAACTGGGTGAACGCCGGCAGATCGGCGCCGAATCCCTTGAACAGCTGCTCGAACTGCGGAATCACGAAGATCAGCAGGATGACCGTCACGATGACGGCGACGGCCAGAACCGCGGTCGGGTAGAACAAGGCCTTCTTGACCTTCTTCTTCAACGCCTCGGTCTTTTCCTTGTAGGTGGCGATCTTGTCGAGCAACGTCTCGAGCGCACCCGCCTGTTCGCCGGCCTCCACGAGATTGACGAACAGATCGTCGAAATGCAGCGGATGCTTGCTCAGCGCTTCGTGCAGCGAGGTGCCGCCTTCCACGTCGGCCTTGATGTCGAGAATGAGCTTCTGCATCGCCGGCTTGTCGTTACCGTTGCCCACGATCTCGAATGACTGAACCAGCGGAATGCCGGCGGCGAGCATGGTGGCAAGCTGGCGGCTGAATACCGCGATGTCTTCCGCGTTGACCTTGCCGCCCGACTTGAAAGCCGTGGACTCTTTCTTGATGCGGGTGACCGCGATGCCCTGGCGGCGAAGGTCGGCACGCAATGAAGGTTCGTCGGGCGCAAGGCTCTTGCCGGATACCCGGTTGCCTTTCTTGTCCATGCCAGTCCACGAGAATGGACTGTCACGCTTGACGCCTTTCGAGGCTGAGTTGGCTACAGCAGTTGCCATGTTGCGGAGTCCTTATTCGATCGTGACGCTGTTGACTTCTTCGATGCTGGTCATGCCCGCCTTGACCTTCTCGAGACCTGCGCGTCGCAGATCCCACACGCCTTCCTTCGCAGCCTGATCGGCGATGTCGATGGCATTGCCGCCTTCCATAATGATGCGACCAATGGCGTCGGTGACGGGCATGACCTGGTAGATGCCGCAGCGACCCTTGTAGCCGTCGCTGCAGGCAGAACAGCCCTTCGGACCGTAAATCTTCATGCCAGCGCGGACGTCGGCTTCCTGGAAGCCTTCTTTCAGAAGCGCTTCAGCGGGGATGTCGACAATGGCCTTGCACTGCGAGCAGAGCCGGCGAGCCAGGCGCTGCGCGATGATGAGGCTGACCGACGTCGCGATGGCATAGGGCTTCACGCCCATGTCGACGAGACGCGTCATGGTCTGCGGCGCATCGTTGGTGTGCAGCGTGGACATCACCAAGTGGCCAGTCTGCGCGGCCTTGATGGCGATTTCCGCCGTCTCGAGGTCGCGGATTTCGCCGACCATCACCACGTCAGGGTCCTGGCGCAGGAAGGCGCGCAGTGCCGCGGCAAAGGTGAGGCCCACCTTGTTGTTCACGTTGACCTGGTTGACGCCAGGCAAGTTGATTTCAGCCGGGTCTTCCGCCGTCGAGATGTTGGTGTCTTCGCGGTTCAGGATGTTGAGACCGGTGTACAGCGACACCGTCTTGCCGGAACCCGTGGGGCCGGTGACGAGGATCATGCCCTGCGGCTTCGCGAGGTTCTTGAGATAGATCTCGCGCTGGAACGGTTCGTAACCGAGCGAGTCGATGCCGAGCATGGCCGAGGACGGATCGAGAATACGGCAGACGATCTTTTCGCCGAACAGCGTGGGGCAGGTGCTCACGCGGAAGTCGATCGCGCGAGTCTTCGAAAGCTTCATCTTGATGCGGCCGTCCTGCGGCACGCGGCGTTCGGCGATGTCGAGTCGCGACATGACCTTGAGGCGCGCCGAGAGCTTCATGGCGAGCTGCACCGGCGGCTG
>Ga0315912_10002606_pt1 | contig 18916 bp, 19 predicted proteins | sample VfabasoilMG_FD_204469 | JGI IMG/M metagenome (GOLD analysis project Ga0315912, IMG submission 204469) | Garden soil microbial communities collected in Santa Monica, California, United States - V. faba soil | ecosystem: Environmental > Terrestrial > Soil > Garden | place: USA: California...
CAGACGGAGAAGTTGAATATTCTGTGCCTCGCCCGTTGGGAGAGGGTTCGCAAGCAGGCTTTCGAGATTTGCGAGACTGATTGTCAGCTCGACTTCGCGATCCCAAGCATTTCGAATTTCACGGCTTAGCCGGATTCTAGCGGTGGTATCCGCCTCGCCGATCGCCTCCAAGCGACGGATCGCCGACTTAAAAATCACAAATAGGCCGCATCTTGGACAGTCGTATTTGCGCAGGTTGTCATAGTCATCATTCGAGGCCGTTAGGCGCTTTGCGTCGTGCGAAGCGCACACCGGACAAGATTCCGTCATACCGTTCCTAATTGCGGACATGGTGCGGACATTTTCCGCTCAAAACTTCCCAACTCGCACGTAACCCGTTGATAAATTGGTCGGAGCGGCGGGATTCGAACCCACGACCCCCAGTCCCCCAGACTGATGCGCTACCAGACTGCGCTACGCTCCGACCGGTTGGGGCAGGCAAGTTGCGATCCGCCACAAGCCTGATGCGCGGTCATGTAGCAGCCGCGCCGCGCCGCCGCAACGCGCCTTCTCATCGTCCGGTCATGTCCACAGCACTGCCAGCCCCGCATCCCGTCCCAGCGCCGGATCCGCCTCCGGCCGCGCCACGGCCGCTACCGCCGCCTGCATCGCCGCGTGCCGCTCCGCGTCCCCCTTGCTCGCCGCCCGCTCGCGCGATCCCGCCGGATACGCCCCTACGATCACCAGGTCGTCGGACGCCGCGACGGCGCAATGCCCCACCCCCGCCGGCACAACCACCACGTCGCCGGCCGCCACCTCCACCTCCACCCCGCCCGGCCCGCCGAACAACACGCGCGCCGAACCGCTCGCCACCCCGAGCGCCTCATGCGTATGCGGATGGAAATGGTGCCAGGGATACACGCCCGCCCGCCATGCCGGCGGCCAGGCATGCGCCGCGAACACGCGCTCAATTGCGTCCGCATCCGCCGGCAACGCCGCCCGGTGCACCAGCAGCGGCAGCCTGGAGTTCGGGATCACCCCGTCATCGGCAAACAGGTGCGTCTCGGTCCCGTCCATCCTCACCTCCCGGTTGGCGCATGCGCGGCAAGCATTTAGGGTCCGCCCCGTACCGGGAGGCAAGCACAATGCGCCACGCACCTATGAAGCAATCCATCGTCACGGCACTCGCGGCCACCGCCTCGCTGTTCGCGGCCATCCTCGCCCCCACCGCTTCCCTCGCCCAGGCCCCGGCCTGGCCGACCAAGCCGGTCAAGGTCATCGTCAACTACCCGCCCGGCGGCTCCACGGACAACGGCACCCGTCCGTTCACGGAATTCGTCTCCCGCGGCCTCGGCCAGCCCGTGGTCATCGACAACCGCGGCGGCGCCTCCGGTCAGGTCGGCGTGGAGGCCGCGGTCAAGTCGGCCCCGGACGGCTACACCTTCGTCGTCACTCCGGTCGCGGCCGTCACCATCCTGCCGCAGGCCCGCAAGGTCGCCTACGACCCGTTCAAGGACCTCGTCCCCGTCTCCCACTTCGCCGATTCCACCTTCGTCATCGCCGTACACCCCGCCGTCCCGGCGAACTCGCTGAAGGAATTCGTGGCCCTCGCCAAGACCAAGCCCGGCCAACTCAACTTCGGCTCCTCCGGCCTCGGCACCCTCACCCAGATGGTCTGCGAGGGCTTCAACCAGGCCGCCGGCATCGAGATCCTGCACGTCCCCTATCGCGGCGGCGCCGAATCCCTGGCGGACTTCCTCGCCGGCGTCACTCAGGTCTTCTCAGAGGGCAACATCATGCCCCAGGCGAAGGCCGGCAAGGCGCGCATCCTCGCCGTCGTGGACTCGCAACGCCACCCGGACTTCCCGGACGTGCCGCTCGCCTCCGAAATCTATCCCAGCATGGACATCCTGAACTGGTTCGGCATGTTCGCCCCCGCCGGCACGCCGGACGCCATCGTCCGCCGCATGTCGGACGAGCTGAACAAGGCAGCCCGCGACCCCGCCCTGCAGGCCCAGATGATCCGCCTCGCCCTGCGCGCCAACGTCTCCTCGCCGGAGGAACTTGCCGGCCATCTGCGCAAGGACTACGATCGTTACGGAAAGATGGTGCGGGACCTGAAGATCCGCCTGGACTGACAGACCTCGCGCGCCACTGCTTTCCGCCTATCCTCACTTCGTCGTGACTGGCCAGGAGCGTCCGATCTGCGCACTGTAGAACGAACGCCCCGCCCTTGATTGCAGAGGTAACCTGATGTCCCAGTCCTACGCCGCGGCATCGTCCATCGCCGCCCCGGCCGTTAGCCTGGCAACGCGCGTCCAGGCCGCCATGCTCGCGGGCGGCCTTGGCCTGGTCATGCTGCTCGGCGTCGCTTTCGCACCGCTCGAGATCATCCACAACGCCGCGCACGACACGCGCCACACCATCGCTGTCCCCTGCCATTAGCGGGCTGGGCGGCCCCGGCCCCACCAGTGTAATTGCATGACCGCGCTGACCCTGTTCCGCCAGATCTTCCTGGCCGCGATGATCGCTGGCCTCTGCGCCGGCGGCGCCACCTGGGCGGTGCGCCAGATCACCATCACACCGCTGATCCTGAAGGCCGAGGAATTCGAGGAGGCGGCCAGCAAGAACGCCCCGCACACGCACGATGACGGCTGGCATCCGGGCGTCGGACTGGAGCGCGCCGCCTATACCCTGGTAACGGACCTCCTCGCCGCAATCGCGTTTGCCCTTCTCCTCGCCGCGGTCATACAACTCGCTGGTGACGACTTGGGATGGTGGCGCGGCATGGCCTGGGGGTTGGGCGGGTTCATCACCTTCTCCCTGGCACCCGCCATCTCCCTCCCGCCGGAACTGCCGGGCACGGAAAGCGGTGCCCTGATTGCCCGCCAGATCTGGTGGGCCGCCACGGTGGTGCTCACCGCCGCCGGCCTGCTCATGGCACGCTTCGCCCGTCACCCGGCCTGGTACGCCGCCGCGATCGCCGCAATTGTGCTGCCGCATCTTATCGGCGCGCCGCAACCAGCCAGCCACGGGCATGCCGCGCCGGAGGAACTCGTTCACCGCTTCGTCGTCGGCAGCCTGATCATTAACTCCATCTTCTGGATGCTGCTTGGGGCCATCACTGGCGTGCTGCACCAACGCATCGTCGGCACCGCCGAGGCCTGAGGCCGCGCCTGGCGTCGGTGGCGCGAACTGGCCTAGTTCTCCTCGCCCAGATAGGTGGCCTGCACCAGCCTGTTGGCCCGGATTTCCGCCGGCGCACCCTCCGCGATCAGCTTGCCGTGATTCATCACCAGGATCCGGTCGGCGCTGCCGAACACGGCGTCCATGTCGTGTTCTGTGAACAGCACGCCGAGTTTGCGCCCGCGGACCAGTTGCCGCACCAGCGCCATCAGGTCCCGGCGGTCCGCCGGCATCATCCCCGCCGTCGGCTCGTCCATCAGCAGCAGCCGTGGCGCATTGGCCAGCGCCACCGCGATTTCCAGCCGCTTCAGATCGCCATAGGCCAGGATCGCCGCCGGCGTATCGGCCCGCGCCCCTAGCCCCACATCTGCCAGCAGCCCGTCCGCTGCCGCACGATGCCGCCGCCCCGCATCCCCCAGCAGCCGGAAACTCTCCCCGGCGTGGGATGCCAGCGCCACCTGCACATTCTCCCGCACGCTCATGGAACCGAACGTCGCCGCCACCTGGAACGTCCGCCCCACCCCGAGCCGGAACATCCCGCGCGGCGACCGCCCGGTGATGTCCAGCCCATCCAGCACCACCTGCCCGGTATCCGGCCTGATCTGCCCGTTCAGCAGGTTGAAGCAGGTGGACTTGCCCGCCCCGTTCGGCCCGATCAGCGCCAGCATCTCCCCCGCCGCCAGGTGGAAGGACACGCCATCCACCGCCGCCACGCCGGAGAAATGCTTCTTCAGCCCGCGTGCCTCCAGCAGGCTCATGCCCCGGTCCCCGGCACACGCCCCCACCACCGCAGCGCCGCGCCGGCCAGCCCGTGCGGAAACGCCAGCACCAGTCCCAGGATCACCAGCCCCAGCACGAAGCGCCAGGAATCCGTCACCTGCAGCAGCACATCGTACAGCCCCGTATAGGCCACCGCCCCCACTACCGGGCCGGAAAGCGTCTGAATTCCGCCCAGCAGCACCATCAGCAGCGCATCCACTGAGTGCGGGATCGCCGCATAGCCCGGAAACACGCTGCCCTTGGCATAGGCGAACACCGCCCCCGAAAGCCCGGACGCCGCCCCCGCGATCGTCACCGCCAGCAACCGCAGCCGCCGCGTATCCAGCCCCACCGCCTCCGCCCGCAATTCCGAATCCCGCGTCGCCCGCAGCGCCACCCCAAAAGGCGCCCGCAGCACCAGCCGCAGCCCCACCGCCCCACCCGCGCACACCGCCAGCGCCAGCCAGTAGAACCCCCACGCCCCTAGCGGCGGCCACAGCGAGAGGATGCCGTTGTCGCCCCCGGTGATCTCCACCCACTGGAAGCACACCGCCCAGACGATCTGCGCAAAGGCCAGCGTCAGCATCGCCAAGTACACGCCGGAAAGCCGCACCAGCAGCAACCCCAGCACCGCCGCCAGCACGCCTGCCGCCAGCGGCGCCAGCAGCAGCGGGGCAGGGAAGGGCAGGGCGAGGAACTTCACCGCCAGCCCCACCGCGTAGGCACCGATGCCGAACCACGCGGCATGGCCGAAGCTCGCCATCCCGCCCGGCCCCATCATGAAATGCAGGCTCGCCGCGAACAGCACCGCCACCAGCGCCTCGGTCAGCACCGTCAGCGCATACGGTCCCGCCAGCAACGGCGCCAGAAGAGCTAACAGCAATGCCGCGCCACCCAGCCACAGCACCGCGCGCGGCGTCGGCCCGACGAACGCATGCGCCACCGCATGGCTCTCCGTCACCACCGTACCGAACAGCCCCGCCGGCCGCACCGCCAGCACCAGCCCCATGACCAGGAACACCATCACCAGCGTGATCTTCGGCAAGAACACGATCCCCACCGCCTGCAGCACCCCGATCAGCAGCGCCGCCACATACGCGCCGGGCACGCTGCCCATGCCGCCGACCACCACCACCACGAAGGCCTCGGCGATCACCGTCAGGTCGATATGCAGGTTGGCGGAACCGGAGGGCAGCATCAGCACCCCCGCCAGCCCAGCCAGCGCGCTGCCAAGCGCGAACACGCCGGTGAACAGTGCCCGCTGGTTGATCCCCAGCGCCCCTGCCATCACCCGGTTCTCCGTCGCCGCGCGGATCAGCACGCCCAGCCGCGTCCGCCGCAGCATGAACCACAGCAAACCCAGCACCAGCAGCCCCACCCCGATCAGCACCAGGTCGAACACCGGAAACCGTTGTCCCGCGATCTCCACCGCCCCGCGCATCCAGCGCGGCCGGGGCAGGGGGATATCGTTCGCTCCCCAGATCCACAACGCCGCGTCCTGCGCCATCAGCACCACGCCGAATGTCGCCAGCAACTGGAACAGCTCCGGCACCGCGTAGATGCGCCGCAGCAGCGTCATCTCCAATACCGCCCCCGCCAGCCCCACGGCCGCCGCGCAGCCCAGTGCGCCCAATGCAAACCACATGGGCGCGAACCACTCCGGCTCGCGCGGCAGCATCGGCAGCAGCGTCACCCCCAGGAACGCCCCCAGCATCACCAGGCTGCCATGGGAGAAATTCACCACGCGCGTGACGCCGAAGATCACCGTCAGCCCCGCCGCGGCCAGGAACAACGCGGACCCGGATGCCAGCCCCGTCAGAACCTGGACAAACAGAAAGTCCAAGCGTCAGTCAGCCCTTGCGCTAGGAGGGCCGCATCTTCCGCACCTCGTCATCCGGCGGCAGATACTTCGCCCCGTCGGCATAGCGCCAGTCCACCATCACGCCCTTGCCGCCCTTCAGCGCTGTCCGCCCGACAAACGTCCCCAGCGTACCCTGGTGGTCGATCGCCCGGAACATCGCCGGCCCGAACGGCGTCTCGAACCCCGCCCCGGCGAACCCGTCCGCCATCTTCTCGGTATCGGTCGATCCGGACTTCTTCAGCCCGCCGACGATGGAGGTGATGATCGCATGCCCCACCACGGACCCCATCTTCGGCATCTCGTTGAACTTAGCCTTGTACGCCGCGATGAACGCCTTATTCGCCGGCGTCTCCACCGCCTCGCCCGGATACCCGGTCACGATCCACCCGGCCGGGCACTCATCGCCCAGCGGATCCAGGTATTCCGGCTCTCCTGTCAGCAGGGATACCACCCCGCGCCCCTCGAACAGCCCGCGCGTATTGCCCTGCCGCACGAAATTCGTCAGGTCCGGCCCGAACGTCACGTTGAAGATCGCCTCCGGCTTCGCCGCCGCCAGCGCCTGCACCGTCGCCCCGGCATCGATCTTGCCCAGCGCCGGCCATTGCTCCTCCACGAAGCTCACATCCGGCCGCGCCTTCGCCATCAGTGCCTTGAACCACTTCACGGCCGACTGCCCATACTCATAGTTCGGTGCCACCGTCACCCAGCGCTTCGCCGGCAGCTTCGCCGCCTCATCCACCAGCATCGCCGCCTGCATGTAGGTGGAAGGACGTAGCCGGTAGCCGTAGCGATGCCCCTTCTCCCACACCAGCGCATCCGCCAGCGGCTCGCTGCCCACGAACAGCCGCTTGCGCTGCAACGCAAAGTCGGACACCGCCAGCCCGATATTGGACAGGAACGTCCCGCCCAGCATGTCCACCTTCTGCTCGTCCAGCAATTCGCCGGCGATGCGCACCGCGTCCTGCGGCTTGCCTGCGTCGTCGCGTGAGATCACTTCTAGCTTCCGCCCCAGCACGCCCCCGGCGGCATTCACCTGCTCCACAGCCAGTTCCCACCCCTTGCGATAGGGCAGCGTGAAGGACGGGATCGCCGTATAAGAATTGATTTCGCCGATGCGGATCGGCGCATCGCCCTGCGCGCGCACGATCGCGGGCATGGCAAGAACGGCACCACCAGCAAGCAGCGCGCGACGTGTAACGGTCATGAAATCCCCCTCCGGCTCGATCCGTCGGGGCGATACTCGCTCAGCCGATGCCGGGACGCGAGTCCGGTTGTTTGCCGCCCACGTCATTCCCACCCGGCCGCACCCCGGCCAGGTAGGACAGCATCACGTGCATCTCCCGCAGAGACATGTGGGCGATCTCGGCCTCATCCAGCAACCGGTGGCGCACCAACAGCGCGCCGATTTCCGCCAGGCTCATCCGGGAAGCGGCCTCGCGGTCGATCCAGCCCGAGTTGCTCATGCCGCCGTCGTCCTTACGAGGCTGTGCAGGCGTTTCTCCAGCCACCACCCATACTCCTCCGCCCACATCGCGTAAGCCGGGTCGCACCCGAGCGACTCGGCCGCGTGCAGCGGCCAGAACGAATCATAAAGGGCCTGCCTTCCGATCGCGATCAGATCGGCGTGACCGTCTCGTAAAATCTGTTCCGCCTGTGGCCCGTCCAGGATCAGCCCCACGGCCATGGACGGGACGCCGGCCTGCCGCACCGCCGCCGCGAACGGTACCTGGAAACCGGGATAGCGCGGAATCGGTGCGGCCACGGCTGTCCCCGTCAACCCGCCGGAGGAGCAGTCCACCACATCGACGCCCTTTTCCTTCAGCGCCTTGGCGAACGCCACCGTGTCGTCCAGGCTCCAGCCATCCGCCCCGTCCAGGGAAGAGACGCGGAAGAACAGCGGCTTGTGCGCCGGCCAGTTCTCCCGCACCGCCTGGGCGATCTCCAGCGCGAAGCGCATCCGCCCCGCGCGGTCCCCGCCGTACTGATCATTCCGTGTGTTACTGACCGGCGAGAGGAAACTCGCGATCAGGTAGCCGTGCGCGCCGTGGATCTCGACAATGTCGAACCCCGCCGCATCCGCCCGCTTCGCGGCCTCGCCCCAGGTCCGCACCAGTTCGCCGATCTCCGCCACGCTCAACTGGTGCGGTACGTTTGCCCCGGCCCCCGTCGGCTCCGTCGTCGGCCCTGCCGGCGTCCATCCCGCCATGCCCCGCGCCGCGTCCTCCGCAGTGTAGGGGTTCGTCCCGTCGATCGCCCTGTGCGTCGATGCCTTGCGCCCCGCATGCGCCAGCTGGATCGCCGCCAGGCTGCCCTCGCCCTTGATGAAATTGACGATCGGCTTCCAGCCCGCCACCTGCGCGTCGTTCCAGATGCCGGGACAGCCGTAGCCCACGCGCCCGCGCGCCTCCACCGCCGTTGCCTCGGTCATCACGATGCCGAAGCGCCCCAGCGCATATTTGCCCAGGTGCACCATGTGGAAGTCCGTGGGAACGCCGTCTTTCGCCCGGTACTGCACCATCGGCGCCAGCACGCAGCGATTGGGGGTCGTCACGCCACGGATGGTCATCGGCGTGAACAGCAGCGGGCGCGCACCGCCCGTTGTGGTGGTATCCATCGTTTTCCTACTTCCCGGACTCGGTCGTCGTTGATTCGGCGGTTCTTGCCGCGATCATCCCAGGATGCGCAGCACCTGCCAAGCAGCCGGCACGGGCTTTCGGGGCCGCTTTGCCTACCGGATGATGATCTCGACCCGCCGGTTGCGCGGCTCGCGCTCATCCGGTCCGGTCTGTACCACCGGTGCGTTCTCGCCCGCCGCGCGCAGCACAATCCGGTCCGGTGTCACGCCTTCGCGCTGCAACGCCGCCGCCACGGTCTTGGCCCGCGCCTGGGAAATTGCCGCGTTCGCCGCCGCCCCGCCGATCGCGTCCGCGTGGCCGATCACCTCCACCGGCGCCGCCACCGGCCGCCGCCCTGCCGCCGCCGCGGCATTCTCCACGGTCGTCCGCCCGCGCTCATTCAACCCGGTCGCCCCCAGGTCGAAGAACACTTCGTACACCTGTGCGGCAACAACCGGCGGCGGCGGGGGCGGCACGCAGCCCGCCACCGTCAGGCCGGAAACGGCAAGCCCGGCCAGGCCGAGGCAAAAGCTGAATCGTTTCATCGCACCCGCTCCCTCGCGCTAGTTCCGGATCAGTCCCGCCTTGCGCGGCAGGTAAAGCGACAGTTCCGGAATGCAGATAATCAGCATCAATCCGATCATGAGCGCGAGAATATACGGCCAGTAATATTTTGCATGGTGCCACACGGTCACATTCGCGAAACGCAGCGCCATCAGCAGCCCCACTCCCATCGGCGGAATGAACAGGCCGATACCCACGGCCGCCGTCTGCACGATGTCGAAGTGGATCGGATGCACCCCCATCTTCTCCGAGATCGGGAACACCACGGGGATCACCACCACCGCCGCCGGCAGGCCTTCCAGCACCATGCCGATGAGCATCGTCAGCAGCGCCACGCCCAGCAGGAAGGTCCATTGCTGGCCCTGCAACGGCGCCAGCAGCCAGGCCACGAATTGCGGCATGCCGGACAGGCCCATCAGGTACTGGAAGATCGTCGCCACCGCGAGCAGGAACACCACCACGCCGGTCAGCACGCCGGATTCCATGGCGATCTCGAACACCTGCCGCCAGGACACGGTCTTGTAATAAAACCGCGCGGCCAGCATGGAATATAGCGCGACGATTGCGCCCGCCTCCGTCGCCGTGAAGGCACCCATGTAGAAGCCGAACAGGATCACCACCGGGATCACCATCGGCACCGCGGCCTCCTTTGCCGCCCGCAGCAGCCGTTGCAGGCTCGGCTTGGTGTCCTTCGGCCAGCCCAGGATATGTGCCTGGATGAACACCAGTACGCACAGGCACGCCGCGATCGTCGCCGCCGGGATGAACCCGGCGATGAACAGGGTCACGGCGGACTGGTTGGTCACCGCGCTGATCACGATCATGAAGATCGCCGGCGGCACCAGCATGCCCATCGCCGTGCCCGCCGCGATCAGGGATGCGCCATCCTCCGGCCGGTAGCCGGCCTTCTTCAGCGGCTCCATCAACGCCGCCCCCAGCGCGGACACCTCCGCCATCTTGGAACCGCAGATGTCCGAGAAGAAGTAGGACACCACGATAACGGACATTCCCAGGCCACCTCGCACCCAGCCCACCAGCGCGCGTGCCAGTTCCACCAGGGAATGTGACATGCCGGCCTTCTCCATCAGGCTGCCGGCGAAGATAAAGGATGGAATGGCCAGCAGCACCCAGCTCTGGGAGGCCGCCACCATTGTGGACCCCAATTGCTGCATCGGAAAACCGCCGACCCACAGCCCCATCACCCCGGCCGCGCCCAGCGCGAACACGATCGGCATGGAGAGTATCAGCGCGCCCAGGAACACCAGGCCGGTTGTCGCCATGACCACGGGCGCTATTCCTTCACGTCTGAAATGTCGTGCTCATGGATCACCGGATCACGGATCGCCTGGATCGCGTAGATCCCGATCAGGATGCCGCCGACGGTAACGGGCACGTAAAGCCACGCCAGGCTGAACTCCAGGCCGGGGGAGGTGAGGGAGGCATTCAGGATCGCCAGCTTCACCCCCAGCCAGGCGATCAACCCACCGAAGAAGGCGATGAACACATGGTTGCCGATATGCACCACCCGCTGCGCCGCCGGGGACCAGTGATGTGTCACCACGGCCAGGGTGAAGTGGCTCCGCTCCGCCACACCGATGGCCGCGCCGATCAGCGTGATCCAGGCCAACGCGGCCTCGCCCATCTCCTCCACCCAGAAGAAACTCACCGGGTCCCAATCGAAATAATCGAATACCGGCAGCATGACGTAGCGCATGAACACGCCGTAGAGCATCACGCCGATGGCGAACAGCACCAGCACCCCGACGACAAAGCGCGGTATCCCGACGGCGGCATTCCCTGCCGCCATCCCCCCGGACGGCCCGGCCATGGCGCTATACCTTTGTCGTGACGATCTGTTCCCAGATCTCGCCGTACTGCTTCTGGTAGTTCGGCCACACCTTTTCCTGCGCTACCTTCATGAACGGCGCCCGGTCCGGCACGTTCACCTTCATGCCGCGCGATTCCAGTTCCTTCTTGGCGATGGCCTCGCTGTCCACGTCCTCGGTGATCTTGCGCACCACGCCCTGCGCTTCCCGCCCGGTATCCAGCACCAGCTTCTGCTGCGCCGGTGTCAGCGAGTTGAAGATGCCCAGGTTCATCGCCACCAGGGTGGCGCCGTAGTTGTGCCCGGTCATCGAATAGAATTTGGATACCTCGTATGCCTTCAGCGGCACCATGTTCACCACCGGCAAATCGGCGCCATCGATCACGCCCTGCTGCGCCGCGGTGATCACCTCCGCCCAGCCCAGCGGCACCGCCACGGCTCCCAGGCCGTTCACCGTGTCGGTGAACACCTTGGAAGGCTGCGTCCGCAGCTTCATTCCACGCAAATCGCGCGGCTCGTTGATCGGGCGCTTGGAATTCCAGAAATGGCGGAAGCCGTAGTCGAAGTAGTACAGCACCTTCACGCCGTATTTCTGCTGGAACACCCCGTCCAGCTGCTCGCCCACCTTGCCGTTCAAAATCTTGTAGGACTGTTCGTAGGACTGGATCAGGTAGGGCACCAGGAACACGCCCATCTCGGGAAAGATGGTCGCCGCCGCGCCTGAAGGCGTGCCGATGGCGATGCTGCCGCTCTTCACCCCGTTCAGGATGTCGGTTTCCTTGCTCAGCAACGTGCCGCCATGGAACTCAACGACCAGTTCGCCCTTGGACCGGTCGGTCACCTCCTTGGCGAACCAGGAAAGCGCCACGGCACCGGATTCCGGTGGCGGCACGATATGGGCGATCACCAGTTTCTTCGGCTGCGCCTGGGCAAAGGCCGGCGCCTTCCCCAATGCCAGGATGGATGCGAGTCCGCCGCCGGCCTGCAACAGCGTACGGCGTGGGGTCACCAGGGTCATGGGCCTCTCCTCCAGGTTATGATCTTGGCCCTGATCATAACCCGGAGATATACCGGGGGGACAACCCCGATTTCAGAACAGCCCGACGATCCGTCCGTCCGGACCGACATCGATACTGTCCGCCGCCGGCACGCGCGGCAGGCCGGGCATCGTCATGATGTCACCGCACACCGCCACCACGAACTCCGCCCCCGCGGAAAGCCGCACTTCCCGCACGGGAATGATGTGGTCCACCGGCGCGCCCTTCGCGTCCGGGTTGGTGGAGAAGGAATACTGCGTCTTGGCGATGCAGACTGGCAGATGGCCGTAGCCCATGTCCTCGAAGTTCTTCAGCTGCGTGCGCACCGACGAATCCAGGGAGATGTCCTTCGCCCGGTAGATCTTCTGGGAAATGGTGCGGATCTTGTCCGCCAGCTTCATGTCGTCCGGATACAGCAGGTTTAGCTTGCTCTTGCCGGAATCGCAGGCCTTCACCACGGCGCGCGCCACGTCGGCGGCACCCTCGCCGCCCATCGCCCAGTGGTCCGCCATGTGCGCTTCCACGCCCAGCTTGGCGCATTCCGCCTTCACCAGCGAGATCTCCGCATCCGTATCCGCGGAGAAGCGATTGATGGAGACGACCGGAACAATGCCGAAATTCTGCATGTTCTCGATATGCCGCGCCAGGTTCGACATGCCCGCCGCCAGCGCCTCCAGGTTCTCGGTCTTCAGCTCCTCGCGCTTCATCCCGCCATGCATCTTCAGCGCCCGGATCGTCGCCACCAGCACCACGCAGTCCGGCGAGAGCCCGGTCTTGCGACACTTGATGTCGAGGAACTTCTCCCCGCCCAGGTCGGCCCCGAACCCGGCCTCCGTCACCACGTAATCCGCCAGCTTCAACGCCGTGGTGGTGGCCAGCACGGAGTTGCAGCCATGCGCGATATTTGCGAACGGCCCGCCATGGATGAAGGCCGGCGTGCCTTCCAGCGTCTGTACCAGGTTGGGGGAAAGAGCATCCTTCAGCAGCGCCGTCATCGGCCCGTGCGCCTTCAGATCCTTCGCCCGCACCGGCTTCCGCTCCCGCGTATAGCCGACGATGATGTTGCCCAGTCGCTCCTTCAGGTCCTCCAGGTCCTTTGCCAGACAGAAGATCGCCATCACCTCGGACGCCACGGTGATGTCGAACCCGTCTTCACGCGGAAACCCGTTCGCCACGCCGCCCAGGGAGGAGATCAGTTGGCGCAGGGAACGGTCGTTCATGTCGATCGCCCGCCGCCATGCCACGCGCCGTGCATCAATGCCGAGGGAATTGCCCCAGTAGATGTGGTTGTCCAGTAGCGCGGAAAGCAGGTTGTGCGCCGTGCCGATGGCGTGGAAATCCCCCGTGAAGTGCAGGTTGATGTCCTCCATCGGCACCACCTGCGCATACCCGCCGCCCGCCGCGCCGCCCTTCACCCCGAAGCACGGGCCGAGAGACGGCTCGCGCAGGCACATCATCGCCTTCTTGCCGATATGGTTCAGCGCGTCCGTCAGCCCCACGGTCGTCGTCGTCTTGCCCTCCCCCGCCGGGGTGGGGGAGATGGCGGAGACGAGGATGAGCTTGCCGTTCGGCTTATCCTGCAAGGACTTGATGTAGTTCATCGAGACCTTGGCCTTGTAGTGGCCGTACGGCTCCAGGTTCTCGGGCGCGATGCCGAGGCGTTCGCGCGCGATCTCCAGGATCGGCCGCATCTTCGCGGCCTGGGCAATCTCGATGTCGGACTTCGGATTCTGGTGCTGTGAGGCAGGCATTGGACGTTTCCCCCGTTATGTCTTCTTACGCCGCCTTGGACTTGTCCGGCACGGTGATGGCGCCGGACTTCCGTATCTCGTCCAGATCGGCCGCGCTATAGCCCAGCACCTGCGTCAGGATCTCATCGGTATGCTCGCCCAGCAAAGGCGAGCGCGTGACTTCGGAAACCGAGTCCGACAGCTTGATGGGATTGCCGACGGACAGGTACCTGCCGCGCTCCGGATGGTCCACCTCCACCACCGTGCCGGTGGCGCGCAGGCTCTGGTCTTCCGCCAGTTCCTTCATGGACAGGATCGGTCCGCAGGGGATGTCATACTTGTTCAGTATGTCCATCGCCTCGAACTTGGTCTTCGTGCTTGTCCAGTCCTCGATCGCGCCGAACACCTGGTTCAGCCGCGGCAGCCGCGCCTTCGGGGTGGCGAAATCCGCAGCGGTCTTCCATTCCGGCTTGCCGATCACGTCGCAGATCTTCTCCCAAACCGGCGCCTGGGTGATAAAGTAGATGTAGGCGTTCGGGTCCGTCTCCCAGCCCTTGCACTTCAGGATGCGTCCCGGCTGCCCGCCGCCCGAGTCATTGCCAGCGCGCGGCACCGCGTCGCCGAACGACACGCCCTCCCCGTACTGGGAGTATTCCGTCAGCGGCCCATGCGCCAGGCGCTGCTGGTCGCGCAGCTTCACGCGCGCCAGGTTCAGCACGCTGTCCTGCATGGCGCACAGCACGCGCTGGCCGCGCCCGGTGCGGGTGCGCTGATAGAGCGCACTGACAATCCCCAGCGCCACGTGCAGCCCGGTGCCGGAATCGCCGATCTGCGCCCCCGTCACCAGCGGCGGCCCCTCCCGGAAACCGGTGGTGGACGCGGCGCCGCCGGTGCACTGCGCCACGTTCTCATACACCTTGCATTCCTCGTACGGTCCCGGCCCGAAGCCCTTCACGGATGCCACGATCATGCGCGGATTGGTCTTGTGGATGTGCTCCCAGGTCAACCCCATGCGGTCCAGCGCGCCCGGCGCGAAATTCTCCACCAGCACATCGCATTCCTTGATCAGCCGGTCGAGAATCTCCCGCCCCATCCGGTTCTTGGAATCGATGGTGATGGAGCGCTTGTTGTGGTTCAGCATCGTGAAATAGAGGCTGTCCACGTCCGGCACGTCGCGCAGCTGCCCGCGGGTGATGTCGCCCGCGCCCGGCCGCTCCACCTTGATCACGTCCGCGCCGAACCATGCCAGCAGTTGCGTGCAGGTGGGGCCGGACTGCACATGCGTGAAGTCCAGGATGCGCACGCCATCCAGCGCCTTGCCGTCCAGCCCGAACGGTGCCGTGGACACCGGCGGCAGGGATTCCATCGCCTTGCTCGTCATGATCTGTTCTCCGGAACTTACTTGTACATCGTCTGGTTCTTGGTGCCCGGCGCGTATTCGTTCGGGTCCACCCACACATTGATCACGGCCGACTTGCCGTTCGTTTGCACAAACTCCCGCGCCCGCCGCAGCGCCGGGGCGATCTGGGATGCCTCGCGCACCTCCTCCCCATGCCCGCCCCACATCTTCGGGAAGTAGGAGAACTCCATGTCGCCCAACTTGTTGCCCACGTTGCCGCGCTGCGGGCCATACTTCGCCATCTGCCCGTAGCGGATCTGATTCATCGCCGAGTTGTTGCCGATAACGGCGATATACGGCGCGCCGAACCGGTCGGCGGTCTCCATGTCGAAGCTCGTCATGCCGAAGGCGCCGTCGCCGTAGTAGCACAACACCTCCTTGTGCGGATGCGCCAGCTTCGCCGCCATGGAAAAGCCCGTGCCGACGCCCAGTGATCCCAGCGCGCCGGGGTCCATCCAGTTGCCCGGGCCCCGCGGCCGCACCGCCTGCGCCGAAATCGTCACCACGTCGCCGCCGTCGCCGATATAGATCGTGTCCTCGGTCAGGAACTCGTTGATCTCATACGCCACCCGGTAGGGATGGATCGGCGACTGGTCGGACTTGAAGATCGGCATCAGCTTTTCCAGCGCCGCGTCCTCGGCCTTCGTCAGGTCGCGCATCCACTGTTGCCGCATCTGCCGCTTGTCGTTCTTCAGCCTGCCTGAAGCGGCCTGCAACACCGCGCCCAGTACCGCGCCGGGGTCGCCGACAATGCCCAGGTCGATGTCGCGGTTCTTGCCCACCGTCTTATAGTCCATGTCGATCTGCACCAGGCACGGCACGTTGATGCGCTTGCCGTAGCCCATGCGGAAATCGAACGGCGTGCCGACAATCACGATGACATCCGCCTTGCTGAATGCCATCGTCCGCGTGCGGTCGAAATGGTGCGGGTCGCCCGGCGGCAGCAGGCCACGGCCGGCACCATTGAAGTAGCCCGGAATATCCAGGCCCCGCAGCAGCGCGATCGCCTCCTCATGCCCCCGTGCCGTCCACACCTGCTGGCCCATCAGGATCGCCGGTCGCTCGGCATTCACCAGGATGTCCGCCAGCCGTTCGATATCGCGCGGATCGCCGGCGGATTTGGTGGAGGCGCGGTAGTGCCCCGGCTTCGGCAGCACGGCGCGGGAAACGTCAATCTCCCGGTCCAGCACATCGCGCGGAATTTCCAGGTAGGCCGGCCCCGGCGCCCCGGCGAAGCATTCGCGTGCCGCCATGCTCACCATGTCCGCCACCCGCTCGGTGGACATCACGGTGGAGGCGAACTTGGTAATCGACTGCATCAGTCCGACATGGTTCAGGTCCTGCAACCCGCCCATCTTCCACTGGTTCAGCGCGCTCTGCCCGCCAATGTGCAGCACCGGGCTTTCGCTGCGGAACGCCGTGGCAATGCCGGTAACCGCATTGGTGCAGCCTGGCCCCGCCGTCGTCACCACGCAGCCCAGCTTGCCTGTCTGGCGCGCATAGCCGTCCGCGGCATGCGCCGCCGTCTGTTCATGCCGCACGTCCACAATGCGGATGCCCTCGTCCAGGCAGCCATCATAGATGTCGATGATATGCCCGCCGCAGAGGGTGAAGATCGTATCCACCCCCTCGGCCTTCAGTGCCTTCGCCACAAGATGGCCGCCGGAGATAACATTCGCGTCGCGGCTCTTCTCGCGCAGCGTATCCTCCGCGGTCGTTGTCGCCGGCTTCTTCGCGGCTGCGTCAGACATGGTTCGTTCCTCCCGGTCTAATCCAGATAGTCAGCGTGTCGTTTCACGTGCTCGGCCAGCCCGAGCGCATGGTTGCGCACCAGTTCCTCCGCGCGCGCCGTATCGCGCGCCTCCAGCGCCTGGATGATATTCAAATGGTCGGCAATGGACCGGTCCGCCCGATCCGTCTCACCGATCGTCTTGCGCCGTATCATCCGCATATGCGTAAACAAATTCCCCGCCAGGTCCATCAGCACCCGATTGCGGGAAAGCCGCACGATCGCCTGGTGGAACGCGATGTTCACGTCGGAATACTCATCCAGCCGCGCATGCAGCCGCCCGGCCTCGAACGCCGCGAACATCTCGCGCAGCGTGGCAATCTCCGCGTCCGTCGCCTGCTGCGTCACCAACCGCGCCGCCATGCTTTCCAATGCCGCCCAGGCCGTGATCAGCTCGATCACCTCGTCCCGGGTCTTGCGCACCACGTAGATGCCGCGCCGAGGCACGGAACGCACGAACCCCTCGCGCTCCAACTGCGCCATCGCCTCGCGCACCGGCGTGCGGGAAATGCCCAGGTCCGCCGCCAGCTGCCGCTCGTCCAGCCGTACTTCCTCGCGCCGCGCATACACGTCCAGCGACACGATAACGTCCTTCAACGCCACATACGCCCGGTCCGCGAATGTGGACGTATCCACCAGCGGCGCCAGGGTCACGCGTTCCTCACGTTCCTGCGTGCGAGAGGGAAGGGCGGTCATCTGCGTTCTCGGAAATTCCCCAAAGACCAGCGATGGTGCAAATTATAAGGTATACCAGAACCGCGCAAGCCCGCCCCATTGCAGGCCACGCCCCTCGAAACCATGTTCAATTGCGTCGCAACAACGCCCGCGGGGTATCCCGGCCGGCTCCCCACGCGATCCGGACATGACTGCCCCTGCCGGCCCACACGGCGCCTCACCGCGCCGCAGGAGCGAACCATGTCGAAGCAATCCTACCTTCTCTATCTCGGCTGCCGCCGCGCCGCGGTGGAGGACGATATCCGCAAGGCCCGCGCCCGCCGCCATCATGCGGACCTTCGCCAGCGCGTCCACGCCGCCGGAGACCTCGCCGTGCTGGAACGCCGCCGGGCGGATGTGGACCGCAAGATCGCCGCCGTCCGCGCGGAATCACCCGGCAGCTATGCCACCCTGCGCACCGAAATCGCCCAGGACCTGGACGCGCTCGGTGCCCAATGGGAACACCTTGCCACCGGCGTTTGAATCAAGCGCCGGCCCCTTTCGCCGCTTCCTGCCCGTCCAGCACCAACTCCCGCAGCTTGCCATGCAGATGCGGGTTTGCCGCCACAATCGCGCCGGTCTCGCGCGGATCGCCCTCGCCGGTATCCGTCGCATACCCCCCGGCCTCGCGCACAATCAGCATCCCGGCCGCCATGTCCCAAGGCTTCAGCCCCAGTTCCCAAAACCCGTCGAACCGACCTGCGGCCACCCACGCCAAATCCAACGCCGCCGCGCCAAACCGGCGCACCCCCGCCGTCTGCGGCATCAACGCCCCCAGCGTCCGCGCAAACGCCAGCCGCCGCGCCGGCGCCACCGCCGCGAACGGAATCCCGGTCGCGAACAGCGCCTCTCCCATCTCCCGCCGCCCGGAAACCCGCAGCCGGCGCTCATTCAAAAACGCCCCCACGCCCTTTTCCGCCCAGAACATCTCATCCACGCACGGCGCATAGATCAGCCCCGCCGCCACCTCCGACCCACCATCCGGCAGCCGCCGCTCCAGCCCGATGGAAATGCACCAATGCGGAATCCCGTGCAGGAAATTCGTCGTCCCATCCAGCGGGTCCACCACCCACCGCCACGCCCAGTTGTCGGACCCGGACGACCCGCTCTCCTCCATCAAAAACGCATACCCCGGCCGTGCCTTCTCCAGCTCCGCCCGCAGCGTCTTCTCCGCCTGCAAATCCGCCTGGGACACAAAGTCTGACGGCGCCTTCACACTCACCTGTAGTTGCTCAACCTCATTGAAATCCCGCAGCAACCGCTTCGCCGCCCGCTGCGCGGCATTCGCCATGATGGTGACATGTGGAGACAAGCGCATGGCCATGATCGCGGGTCCTTCGGTTGTGCCGCCTGGGTCCGGAAGGAAGGCGGGGGGGGGGGGGCCCCCCCCGCCCCCCCAAGCCGGCGCGCCCCCATGTTAACAAGAAATTTACTATAATATATTATGTGGGCCTAAAA
>Ga0315912_10002607_pt1 | contig 18910 bp, 19 predicted proteins | sample VfabasoilMG_FD_204469 | JGI IMG/M metagenome (GOLD analysis project Ga0315912, IMG submission 204469) | Garden soil microbial communities collected in Santa Monica, California, United States - V. faba soil | ecosystem: Environmental > Terrestrial > Soil > Garden | place: USA: California...
CTTCTCGCCTTGCTTCTCGAACGTCCCGGTAACGGCGATGTCCTTGGTTACACCATGAATAGAAAGTTTCCCTTCAGCCTTAGCCTGCTGTTCACCCGATGCGGTCATATTAAAATCCTTGATCTTTCCCTGGAAGGTAGCCTTCGGGTATTTTTCGGACTCCATATACTTCTCGTTGAAGTGTTCCTGCATCAGGGATTTAGCAAATTGAAATTCCTTGATAGGTACTGAGAAGGCGATGTCGCCGGTGCTGGAATTGAAGATACTAACCGTTTTTTCGTTGGCAGCCGTGATGTCTTCAACGGTAGCATGCGAAAAAAATGAAACATGGCTTTTTTCAAGCGCCATCTTTTGGCCAGAGGCAGCAGCCGTGGCCAGCGAAAAAATAAAAAGGAAGAGGAGGTTTTTCATGTCATTCAGTTTTCTGGATATCCTTGGTCAACCCAACAAGCAATAGTATTAATCTGTTCCTGACTAAGGGGTCCGTTGGGACTTTCCGCTTTGGGCATTACCCGGTTTACCACGTTGAACTTTAATATTCCTGATTCAGCGCGTTGGGCGAGGTTTTCATAAACCGTCCAGTTGTAATCCGGCCCGAGGGGTGGCCCCCCATTGTGGCAGTCGGGAATAGCGCATTTAGCCTGGACGATCGGAAGAATGTCGTCGTTATAATTCAAAGGTTCTGAATCGCAGGTGTATTGCGGGATATCGTGATTCACACAAGCGTCAACAGCGACAAGAGCGACGAGAAGCGAGGCAAGAACAAAAATTCGCGAATTTTTCATTCTTACAAGATAACAAATACTACGCCGCTAAATCAAGGGTACAATTCGTCACCGAAAGGGAGACTTACACGATCGGTAAATACGCTAAAAATGAAAATCCCCCGAAGTCCTGGACCCCGGGGGACAATCACTGTCTATAGTTGGCTTTAATCTGATTCAAATATATAGTGACCTTTGTTGCCTGGCACTTCCATATCGGTCACTTGAGAATATTGCGGATAAGATGTTTTTATTCCGGATAAACTGATTTCCCGCAACGGGTTGCATAAAATGAAAATCCCCCGAAGTACTCGACTAAGGGGGATTGTCATGTCTATAGTTGGCTTTAATCTGTTTCAAACTTAAAATAAATTTCTTTTAAAACAACCGTTTGCGTAATAAAGGCGTAAGAAAAACTTAATATTTCAATGATTTTGGCCGAATTGAGTCGTTTCTGGTGGAATCGAGGCTCGAATCGGGACGGAGATAAGTATCCTTTATCCTTTCTGGGAGCTGTGATTTTGAGCCCGGAAACGTGGTCCTCCGGGCAATGTCATAGCTGGCGTAGGCCAACAAAATGGCGAACAGAATTGCCAATGCCACGAAGGTCTTTTTAGCGCGCGTCATCAGATATGTTCGAGTACTTTGTCGGCCAACTTCACATTGTCAGAAAGCAATTCGTAGAACTGGTCCTTGTTAAATCTCAACACGATAGCGTCGGATTTTGCCTTCACCATGTTGGCGTTAATGTAATGGGCAGAACTCAGCATCTCGCCGATAAATTGTCCGGATGAAAATTCCGAAACGACTTCACCTTTATTATAGTACACGACAGAACCTGTCACCAGAATATAAAAGTAGTTATTCGAGCGTTCGTCCAGCACGACCGACTCACCGGCCTTGAGTCTGATTTCTTCGCTGATGTCGGCGAGATAGGAAAGCACGATACCAGAGACACCTTCGAATACTTCGATCTTTTGAAAAAACAAGATCCGTTCAAATCTTGTGGTACTCCGCGTATGAATGATCAGGTTGTCCAGTTCTCTCTTGACTACGTCACCCAATCGTTTCACGTTCTTTTCGTACTCTCCTGGATTGATTTGAAACAATGCCCACGCTGAAACTTCGCGAATCAAAGCATCCGGATTGAACAACTGGGCAATAAGATCCATCTTGAAATCATCAATGCGCTGAATGCCGATTTGAAACAGCACGCACGCCTTCGTCCAACGATTGGATTGCGTAAAGTCCCTGTTGATTAAAAATTTGAGAACAAGTTTATTGTCTAGTCGCACGCGTGGATAAAAAGCTTCCAATCGATTGATCCTCTCCGAATCGGTTAGATCGTCGAGAATTGGAATAACGCGTTGCTTCAATTGCTCCGATAGGAACACATCCAACAGCTCAATCGCATAGGTAATACCTTCTGTCGTGCCACTGTCGATATTCTCCTTCACGAGCTGAATCGAGCGGGTATCATACAACATCGTCAGCAGCATGTAGATGTGCTCAATGTCATTTTGCAGTTCCCACCGTAAGGCACTCTTGAGTTGCTCGCTGAACCCCTCCTCGCCTACTTCCTGTATCGCGCACAAGTTCCAGCTGATATCGTCAATATCGGATTCGATAACATATTTGATCCGGGTGATCTGAGAAATACCGGCTTTGAATCCGCATTCACCCAACGAAAGCAGCACTTGTGACACGATGAGCTTGTTGGGATAATCCATCTTACTCCACAAAATCTCGCGCGCCCGTTGCCCACCGACGCGGCCAATCACCTGAACAATGCGCAACATCATCTGCGTACTTTGTCCGCTGCGGTAAAAAGCTGAATCCAGCGGGTTCAGCGTGTCAGCACCCATCAACGCCAAAGCGTTCATGGCCTGGTTGCTGTAAATGGAGCTCCCCAGATTTTCAATCACCGAGTTAATGATTTCGTGATTGTATTTTTTCGTGGACGTCTTGATGGCCGTGTTTCTGACTTTGGGTTCGTTGTCAACCAACAATTCAGCGAGGTATGAAGTACATTCGTCCTTGGAGGTGTGCAGTAACAACTCCGCGGCATAGTGTCGGTCGTCGGGGTTGTTTGACCGAACCAACTTCTGGATGCGCTCCTTTGTAATGTCGCCACCGTTTTCAATGATCAACCGAAGATCGCTTTTGCTCAATACGCTGCGCCCGCCTTCTTCTACTTTCGTGTCGTCCATACGGATAACGTACTTGTCGGACACCGACAATCCCTTCAATTCGTTCATCTTCTCTTGCGCGTAATGACGGATCGATTCCTCGTCGTTCTTCATCAGGCTATTGATCCATGTCGGCACGTTGGCCGCATTAATCTTTTCGAGCAGCTTGTATGAGAACACCGCGCGATTCGAAAAAGGCGCCTGTAGAAGTCCTTCGAGGCGCGTCGTGATCTGTGCGAATCCTTTCTCCAGCTTTTCCTGCTGAACATCACTGCTCTCCAGCTTCAGGCGGATCTTGTTACGGTATCCGTTGTACATTCTGTTCACAACCAGAAAATAGGCACCACCCAACAAAATCAGGAAGATCGATATGTGAACAATATTGAAAAAGGGAACCAGACTCAGAATAAAAATCAGGAGACCCGCTACGAAACGCGCGCTTTCATTACCCAACCCTTCCACCTTGGATTGAATGCCAAATCGAAAACGGCTATCCAGTGGTATAAAGAATAACTTAAAGACAGGGTTCTCGAGTGAATCGCGAATGGTCCAGTTAAACAAGCGGGTGAGTGCAACGAAGAGAAAGAAATAAATGAATCCCGTGGGCGACAGCCCTTTTTCAAAGCCAAACACGCTTCCCGACACCAGCGAGCCTGCAGCGAATAGCATCATCACCGCCGGGAGTACGAACAGCGAAATGCGCAATCCGTAGTTGGTAATGATCCGCTGGTTTACAAAGGTTTGAAGAATTAAACTGATCCCATAAACCGAACCCACGAAAAACGAGTTGAAGTTTGTCAGTGCTCGTTCGTTCGAGTACTGTTCCTTCAAAACTTCCTGGAACGAATACTGACTTAACACGAACATCACCATGGAGATCAACAGGAATGCCCACAGCGTTCGGATGTAGGGATCTGAAAATATCTTATTCACCCTTGTTTCCCGACGAACTGTTATACCAAACTCGCGTGGATCGTTCTTCGACAAGGTAAACGACGAGGAAATGATGAACAGCAGGATTGAAACCGCTGTAATCGCGACGGCACAAACCACCAGGTAGTTGGAAGTATCCTGAATGATTTCACTCGTCAGTGGAATGGCAACAAGTGTCGCGATGATGGCGGCGATCAACTGGCCGGTATCGATCCATCCGATTATTCGCTTCGACTGGCGAAAGTTGAACAAGCGTCCAAAGATTCCCCAAAAGCTCAGCAACAGCACGGCGGAGATCGGACCCGTCATGCAATACAATGCGAAAATAAAATAGTTATGCCACGCGGGATTGCCAAAATGCAGCAACCAATACGCTCCGATCGTGAATATGAATATCAGTACTACGCTAACCAGTGACAGCGTGGTGAATCGAATCCAGTTCTGAAAGAAGGAAAAAAGAAACGTGGTGAGAATACCCATGGCACCCGCCACCAGGAACGCCTTGTCCAGGTAGTCGCCCATGCGATTGAGGAAAAGGGAATCAGCGGTAACCTGATAGGTGGCAATAAAAACCCCCATGAAGAAACCGGTGGCAAGCATCATGTTGATCTGCTTCTGCTCCGTACTTCGGGTTCTGCCAAAAAGTTTTGCCATAGAAATTACCAAATATAAAAAATCGGCTCCCAGCTTTCAAGCCTCACACCGCAGTTTGATGGCCTACTTTAGCACGACCACCGTAATACCATCCCCGCCACGCTCGACATGTTCGTCGGCGACGGAGGCGACACCTTTGTATTGCTTAAGCTGGTCGCGCACCACCTTGCGCAGTACGCCTTCGCCTTTTCCATGAAGGATTTTTACTTCAGCCTGACCTAACAAAATGGCGGTATCCATGAACTGATCAAGGGCCGGCCCCACCTCATCCACCCGCTTGCCGCGAATGTCCAGCGTGGGTGAGAAAGTTGATCGCTTTTCATGCACGTTGATGCTGGTAGCCCGCAAGCGACTGGATGCTTCCTGCCTTCCTTGCCCGGAGAATTTCTCCAACTTATCCAGTCGGGTTACTGATTTGAGTTCACCGAATTCCACCGTAGCGTTCTTTCCCTGAATACTCAGGATCACACCACCACCGTCTTGTCCGATAATCCTCACCCAATCCCCTTCCTTCAATACCTCAGGCGTAGTCCTAGAAGTCTGCTTATGAACGACTTCGACCTTCTGCGAGAGGTCTTTCAGGTTCATCCGCATCTTCAAGGTTTCCTTCTTTTGCGCCTGGTTCTCGCGGATATGGCGAATGGTCTTCTCGATCTCGCGATTCGTTTCCTTCAAAAGGTTCGAAGCCTCTTCCTTAGCCTGGTTTAGAATCACCTTCTTTTTACTCTCGAGTTCAGAAGAAAGTGATTGATATTTCGCAAGCGATTGCTGCAAGTCTGCTTCCTGCTTTTCCAATCGTTTGATTTTTTCACTGAGTTCAGTCCGTTCTTTTTCCAGCGATCGAACTAATTTCTCGAAACCGGCCAGATCTTTACCGACGAGTTTCTCTGCCTCCAGCAAAGTGCGCTGCGGCAGTCCAATCTGCTTGGCGATTTCCAACGCGAAGGAACTGCCCGGCTTACCAATGTCAAGGACATACAGTGGAGCCAGTCGTTGCTCATCAAAACGCATGGCTGCATTCTGAATTCCCTGCCGCTGGCCGGCGAATAATTTCAGATTGTAATAATGTGTCGTGATAACGCCCCACACTCTCTTTTTCAATAGCTCTTCCAATATGGACTGCGCAATGGCGCCGCCAAAGTTCGGATCTGTTCCCGATCCCAATTCATCCATCAGCACCAGCGATCGGTCTGTCGCCGTCGCTATAAAGTGACGCATGTTGCGCAGGTGGCTGCTGTACGTGCTCAGGTCATTTTCAATGGACTGTTGATCACCAATATCAAGCATGATCTGTTGAAAGACTCCCACCCTAGAACGATCGGATAACGGCACAAGCAAACCGCACTGCACCATGTATTGCAGCAGGCCAACAGTCTTCAGACAAACCGACTTGCCACCCGCATTCGGACCGGAAACCAAAAGCATGCGGTCTTGATGATCCAAACGTATCGACAGTGGCACTACTTCGCGCTTGCCTTTCAGACTGAGAAAAAGCAATGGATGTCGCGCGTTGTACCACACCAACTCCGGCTGCTTTTCCAGTATGGGCATGTCTGCGAGGATCTCGAGACTAAGCTTTGCCTTGGCGCGAACAAAATCAAGCTGCGATAAAAATAAGAAAGCCGATTCAAGTTCCGGCAGTTGAAGTCGGAAGAAGTCCGTCAGTTCTTTTAATATTCTAATGATCTCCCGCTTTTCCGCATGTTCCAGGTCGCGAATTTCATTGTTCGCCTCCAGCATTTCGGCCGGCTCGAGAAACACGGTCTGGCCCGTTGCCGACTCGTCGAGGATGAATCCTTTTAATTTCCGCTTGTGTTCTGCCGCTATGGGAATGACAACACGCCCTTCGCGAATCGTGGGAAGCGCACCCTCGGGCACCCAACTTTCCTGGACCGCCGAGCGGAAAATTTGGTCTGCAAGCTTTCTCAAGCGGCCCTGCTCGTCGCGAAGTTTTTTTCGCAGGTGCGACAACTCCGGGCTGGCACCGTCTTTCACCAAGCCGCGATCGTCAACGATGGAAAGAATTTTGGAAGACAGCTGCGTTGAAATGGTAACTGGCGCCGTTAAGCGAAACAGTTCCGGGTATAGTTCCTTTGACTTGACTAAAAAGGTTCTGGCCGCTGCAATGGTCTCCAGCGCATGCGCCAATTTCAGAAATTCCTCCGCCTCCAGCCAGGAACCTTCTAACCCAATGCGCTTGAGCCAATCGCCGGCGTCAAAAAAGTGCTGTGAAGGAAAGGGGTCGTCCTTTTCGAGGATCTGCCGGAACTCCAGGTTCTGCTTCAGGAGGACCTGGATAAAGTCCATGTTGTTGCTGAAACGCATCCGGTCGATCCAGGCGACGCCCGACGACGAAAGGCAATATGCCTTCAACTTTGATCGGATCTGATCAAAGCCCAACTTGTGCTCAAAATCCTCTGGATAAATCATTTACCCTCTGGGCTGGGTGCCCGCTGCTCCATCAAATTTAACGAGTCAACGACGGCCGAATAGATTTCCTCCAATTGGTGGGGATCCTGCATATAATAACGGAGGGACTTTTTCAACGCCGTATCGGACATGCCTAGATCTTCGAAAATCTTTTCATCTATCTGGTCAAAAAATTTCCTGGCCGAATCGCCGGGGAGATTCAGGGTCCTGATTTTCTCCTCCGTAATGTACAATTCAATGATGGCATGAACCACCTGGTCTTTCTCCAAGATATCCCCCGGAGGTTTCTCCCCCGACCCACAGGAAAATAACCCCGCCAGCATCACCAGAACACCCAGCACACTACCTATTTTTAAACCATCTGCCATAGTACGATACCTCTCCACCGTTTGGGTGGGACAAAATAACCATAAATATTTTATTTTGGCGCCATTGAATCCCGACGGCGGGGGTGTAAAAAATGAAGGAACTCTTAAAAAAACTCCGGAAGTACGAGATCCAGATACGCAAGGCTATCAACAGCCAGATGCAGGGCGATTTCCGTTCGGTGTTTAAGGGTACCGGGCTGGAGTTCGACGACGTTCGCCCCTATCAATACGGTGACGACATCCGGACCATTGACTGGAACGTGTCGGCCAAAGGGCACGGCATGTTCGTCAAGACGTTTCGCGAAGAAAAGGAACAGACTGTTTTCTTTATTCTCGACGTCAGCGCTTCGGGAAATATTGGAAGTCCGGGCCGCACCAAAGCCGACATTGGAAAAGAAATCTGTGGCGTGCTGGCCTTATCGGCCTCCAAGGAGTCGAGCCACATTGGTTTGATTTGTTACTCTGATATTAAGGAGCGATACCTGAAGCCCAGCAAAGGTCATTCGCAGGCTTACGAAATCATTACGACCCTGGAGTCTCTGAAGCCGCAGTCACTCAAGACCAATCTTACCAAAAGCATTGCCTTCGCATTGAACGTCGTCAAGCGGAGAAGCGTCGTTATCCTGATTTCGGATTTTATCGACGATGGATATTTTAACAATCTCAAAGCGCTGGCCAAGCGTCACGACCTGGTGATGATTCACATCAGCGACAAGCGCGAAACCAAGTTGCCGAGCCTCGGCATCATTCCTGTGGTTGATACCGAATCCAAGAAAACCATGTGGATCAACACGTCCTTCGGAGATTTCAGAAAAAAAATCAGCGAGGGGCACGATAAGCGAAAAGAAGAACTGTTCAAGTTCAGCCGCAAACACGAAATAAATTTCATATCCCTGGATACTGATGAGGACTATGTACCCAAGCTGCTGCGTCTCTTCAAGGTTCGGAACAAATCCCTGAAGACAAACTAAGTATGAGTACGCTGCGGACATTCATTATTGTGGTGCTACTCTTCGAATGGGGTTTCTCCCAGGCCCAGGTAAAAGTAACGTCAGGATTTTTTGCCGATAGTTTGATGGTAGGTGATCATACCAGGTTCTTTCTCACGGCACGATACCCCAGTTCGACAACGCTTCTCTTTCCCGACTCAACTTTTTCTTTCAGTCCTTTTGAGATGGAAAAGAAAACATTCTTTCCTACAAGAACTGCGGATGGCATTAGTTATGACAGCGTGATTTACACGCTTAGCACGTTTGAAATAGATCGTGTACAACGGCTACGACTTCCTGTTTTTGAAATTGTCAACCGCGACAGCGTGGTTCATTACTCCCCTACTGACAGCATATTGCTCACGTCTTTGGTCACCATGAATGTGGATACCATTCCGGCGGAAAACCTGCCGTTAAAAGTTAATGTGGCTTTCCAGGGGTTGTCGAGTCTTTTCAATTATCCAGTGCTCCTGATCGTGCTTGCGGGGCTTATCGTAATATTGGTGGTCGGCTGGTTGGTATTTGGAAAACGGATCATGAAGCATTTCCGAACGAAGCGCTTGTTGAAGTTCCACCGAAGCTTCCTGGCGTCGTACTCAGAAAAAATTGCAGCGGTGAGAAGTACGTTCTCATCTGCCTCCGCGGAAACGGCCGTTTTCTTTTGGAAGAAGTATATGGAACAGCTGGAGGCAAATCCCTATACAAAATGGACCACGCGCGAAACGGCGTCGAATGATCCGGATGACGCCATGATTGGAAGTCTGAAAACGATCGACAGCGCGATCTATGGATACTATCACGATGAAACGTTGCATCGTTCCTTTGAAAACCTGAAGGCTGTTGCCGATCAACGTTTCACAAAAAAGCTGGAGGAAATAAAGAATGGATAAGGACCTGACACCCTGGTTTTCGCCGGAATGGTTCTTCCCTTCCACCCTGAACGCCTTCTCCTGGGAGAACCCGCTATACCTCTACCTTATCCTCGCCGTCCCCTTCGTCTTCGTCGCGCGTTGGTTGATTCGTTACACCGTAAATCAAAAATTGCCGGTTGCCCTCACGGCCAAGGATCTTCAGTCATCGCCGCTCACGCTAGTACGTTGGATCCCGGAAATATTCCTGATCATGGTGTTCGCCTTGCTGCTTGTCGGGTTGGCACGACCACAAAAAACAAATGAAAAGGTTGATCAGTGGACGGAAGGTATCGATATCATGATCGCCCTGGACATTTCACAGTCCATGCAAATTGAAGATTTCACACCCAATCGCCTGGAGTCAGCCAAGAAAGTTGCGCGACAGTTTATTGATGGTCGCATTCAAGATCGAATCGGTATCGTTGTCTTTTCCGGAGACGCTTTTTCCCTGGCGCCGCTCACCACCGACTATGACTTGCTGAAATCCTACCTGGATGAAATCACTTTCGAAATGATCGACAGTAAAGGTACCGCCATTGGCAGCGCGATGGCCGTTGTTACCAACCGCATGAGCGAATCGGAGGCCAAGTCGAAGGTGTGTATACTATTAAGCGATGGTGATAACACCGCGGGTAATATTGATCCGATTACTGCGGCAGAACTCGCCTCTGCTTATGGCATCAAGATATACACCATCGTCGTAGGCAAAGAAGGACTTGTTCCATACGGAAAAGATTTCTTTGGCCGTCCTCAGATGGTTGAAAACACTATTGACGAAACGACGCTGCGAAAAATGGCGCAGATTGGCGGTGGCGAATTCTTCCGTGCTACAGACAACCGAGCGTTAAGCCAGGTGTTCGCGCGGATCGATCACTTTGAGAAAGCAGAAATTAAGGAGACCAGGTTCAAAGACACCTCGGACTTCTATTTCATTTACCTCTATTGGGCCTTGTGTTTCTTCCTGGCCTGGATGCTGTTGAAGTCAACCTTTATGACCAACGTACTCCAGGATTAATGGGGAACCTTGTCAGGGAAGATGATCAATCGACCCGCGAAAATTACCAACACCAGGCCGAGAAGAATATTCAACGCGCGGATAAACTTGGGCGTCATTAGCAGGCGAAGCTTGTCGGCGAGTTTGGCCTTGATCAGATCGGTTGTGAACACCGTGATCACAATGGAAGAAAAATAAAGAAATATTTCACGGGTAGAGGTGTAACCAAATTGCGTGGTCGCTACGCCTACCGTTGCAATCCAGAAGAATAGTACAGTTGGACTCAGCCCGTTGATGATAAAACCCTTCGCCATCAGGCGGGGCCAACTGCGTGTTTGAATGCGCTGTGGGTCAAAGGCGGATAATTTGCGGCTCTTAATCAACAAGTAGTACAATCCAAACATCAGCAGCACAATTCCGCCGCCATACGCCAGGTAAAGCTGAAAGCTTTCATTCTCCATGAAGTGCGCGAGCCCGAGGTAAGAGATGAAAATGTAAAGCGTGTCGCTGAGTGAAACGCCAATGGCCACGAATACGCCGCTGGCAAAGCCGCGTTCGATGCTGGTTTGAAGGATCGTAAAAAAAACCGGCCCGATCAAAAAGGCCAGGACGATTCCGGATATGATGCCTTTAAGGATGATTTCCATTCAAATGAGTTTGCAGGAATTTCTTCCAGTCTTCAAGTAAAGCATTCTTCATTACTCGAGGGAATTTATTCTGACCACCAACTTTTCCTTTAGACTCCATCCAACTATAAAATGCGCTCACCGGCAAAACATCCACGATCACTTCCTTGAGTGCAGCGCTGCGTTCGACTGCATAATCATCGTTCAGTTCCTTCAAATGTAAATCAATTTTTTCGCGGAGCGCTTTCTTGTCTACTTTACTATCCGTGCCAACAAACCAATGGTGTGCGAACAAGCTGCCATGCGGAATACCCGCCACCGTAAATTCTGGAATGGTAATATTAAAATCATTTGACACCAGCTCGATAGCCTTGTTCATGTTGTCAACCGAAAGGTGCTCTCCACACAAGCTGAGGAAGTGCTTGGTTCTACCCGTGATGACGATTTCAGATTCTTCCAACGATGTAAACTTGATAACATCGCCGATGAGGTAACGCCATGCGCCAGCGCAGGAGGACATGAGCAAGGCATATTCCTTACCTTCTTCCACTTCATCGATGAGTAATGTTTCAGCGTCGGGTTGGATCTCTCCATTGGCATCGAAGTTCTTGCCTTCAAAGGGTACGAACTCATAGAAGATACCATTGTTGAGTACGAGTCTCATACTGCGGCGATTCGGAAACGCCTGGTAAGCGATGAATCCTTCCGATGCCAGGTATGTCTCAATGTAGTGAATGGGTCTCCCCAACAATTTTTCAAATCCTTTTCTATAGGGATCAAATGAAACACCACCGTGAACATACACCCGAAGGTTCGGCCACAGCTCGTGGATATTTTTCACGCGATGATGCTGGATGGTTTTTTCCATCAGGATTTGAATCCACGCCGGCACGCCAACGATAATGCCGATGTCCCAGTCTTTCGCCTTGGCGGCCATCTCGTCCAACTTGGCATCCCAATTTCTGTTCTTGGCAATCTTTTTTCCGGGCTTGTAGAAATGTTGAAACCAGAAAGGGAGTCGCGCGGCCTGAATGCCACTGAGATCTCCTTCGAACACACTGCCTTTTCTATTCAAGTGGGTACTTCCACCCAGCATGAGGATACCGCTTTCAAAAATTTCGGAGGGAAGATCGTATTTCGACAATGAAAGTATCTGACGCAGACTTGTCTTTTGAATGGCTTTCGTCATGTCCTTCGTTACAGGAATATGCTTCGACGAAGACTCGGATGTTCCGGAACTCAGCGCAAAGTACTTGATCCGACCCGGCCAGCAGATATCCTTGATACCTTTTAAGGAAAGCTTCCACCAGTCGTCGTAGATCTTGTTATAGTTGTGGATCGGTATCTGACTCTTGAAGCGATTGTAAAATTCCTTATTGCCTTTTCGGAACCCACTGAGGATGTCAACAAAATTGTAGTACCGACCGAATTCGGTCTGACTGGCGGCAATCAGAAGTTCCTTTAATTCTTTCTTCTGCAGATCGAAGGGAGAAGTATATTCCTGCTCCAGCATTTCCCGCAAGCGGATGCCTTTTTTTAATAATGTCCCCAGGATCGCCATTTTTTTAGGTTAGCTTTGACGTCGGTTTTTTCAGTGGGCTAAAATAGGAATGAATATTAGAAATAACATTACCAATCTCAGGCAAAACTTACCTGACGGGTGTACCCTGGTGGTGGTAACAAAAACGCAGCCGGTGCAAAAAATCGAGGAAGCGTACGCCGCCGGACATAGAATTTTCGGAGAGAACAAGGTTCAGGAACTGTTGCCAAAGTCGGAAGCCCTCCCCCGTGACATTCAGTGGCACCTGATCGGACATCTCCAGAGCAACAAGGTAAAGTATATTGTTCCCTTCGTTCACCTGATTCATTCCGTCGATAGTCTTAAGTTATTGGAAGAAATCAACAAGCAAAGTGCGAAGGTAAATCGGGTTACGTCGTGCCTGCTGCAACTCCACATTGCAAAAGAAGAGACGAAGTTTGGATTCTCTGAAAAAGAATTGATGGACTTGTTGTCGAATCCAATCCTGAACACCCTGGCCAACGTCCGCGTCGTCGGACTGATGGGAATGGCTTCGTTCACTCACAATACCGAACAGGTACGAAATGAATTTCGTGGACTCAAAAACTTATTCGACCGGCTGAAGTCGATGGCGCTGCCCAAAGTCATGGAGTTGACAACGCTGTCGATGGGGATGAGTGGAGATTATCGAATTGCAATTGAAGAAGGAAGTACCATGATTCGCGTGGGCACAGCGATCTTTGGCGCGCGGGAACAAGTTTAGAAGAAAAGTGAACTAAAATATGCAGAAACAAACCACACTTTTTGTTGGCGCAGTACTTGGCGGTCTTGCCGTAATCCTCGGGGCATCGGGTGCTCACGCGTTAAAACCGGCACTGGAACTCTCAGGAAAACTCAGCACGTTTGAATTGGCCAACCGCTATCATTTTTATCACGCCCTGGCACTCGTGCTGTGCGGTTTGATCATGACCAGCAATACCTCGCGCCTGCTCAGGTATGCTTCGACATCGTTGCTGGTGGGGGTAACGTTATTTAGTGGAAGTCTTTACTTGATGTGCTTTTACAAAATCAGTTTACTGGGACCCATCACACCCATCGGTGGCGTTTTCTTGATTGCAGGGTGGACACTGCTGGCGATCGGCACGATCAAAAAATAAGGGCCCTTTCGGGCCCTTCTAATTTTTTCAATCCAATGCTGGATTAAGGATTCTGCTTCGGCGCTACTTGAACCGAGAACGAAATCTTTGCGGCATCCTGGTTTACAGCATTCGACGTGATCGTCACGACTTTGTCTTGACGGCCTGACTTTCCGGCGCTGTTAAATCCTACCGTGATCTGACCTTTTGCGCCAGGGAGGATTGGTTCGTGCGGCCACTTCGGTGTAGTACATCCGCATGTTCCCCGAGCATCAGTAATGATGAGGGGCTCATTGCCCGTATTCGTAAAGCTGAAAACTTCTTCAACCACGTCACCTTGAGAAATGGTACCGAAATCGTGAGCCGTTTTCTCAAACGAAAGAACAGGCCCATTGGCTTTAGGGGCAGTTTGGGCAAACAATACTGTGCCAGCACCCAAAAGAACCGCGAGTAACAAAAACTTCTTCATAATCCGATTTTTTTCAAATTTAAGCCCTTTAAATCAACAATTCTGCCAGAAATCACACTATTTAAGATATGATCCTGGTTTCCATCGCAAAATAAACAAACAAGTAACCCAAATGGATTCAGAAATCGCTACGATGTATGGAAAAAAGGTGAGAGTACGAGTCTGCGGGCTCTGTTGGCGGGGCGATTCCCTCCTGGTAGCCAACCATCGTTCCCTCACCCCAGGCCAGGAATTCTGGGCCCCACCCGGCGGGGGACTTGAATTTGGGGAGTCCGTCGAAGAAACCCTGCGCCGGGAATTTAGAGAGGAGACTAACCTGGAAATCACGATCGGCCGATTCCTCTTTGGCTGTGAATTTATCCAAGATCCGCTGCATGCTATTGAACTGTTCTTCGACGTGACGCATACCCGTGGTGAGTTGAAGAAAGGTGATGATCCGGAGCTGCCCATTCTGGCCGATGTACAATTTCTTTCCGAGCGTGAGCTCATGACCAAACCTACGGCCCATCTTCATGGGATCTTCAAGCTTGCAGGAGATTTTAACGGGCTGAAGTCGTTAAACGGGTTTTACAGAATCTGATCCGCGATCGCAAAAGCCCACCTTGTTAAATACCCCTGAAAATAACTATTATTGCATACCAAACCCTGGGTGATGAATCGAACACACACCACAAGCATTGAAGTACGGAATAATCAGACCGCTGTATTCGGTTCACGAATTGATTTAAGTTCAAGCGGAAATCCCGAATAGCTTTGCAAACTACAGCCCTCCATTATAAGCTGATCAAGAAGGTAAAGGATGAACGCTTTGACGAAGAGCTCATCCAACAATATCATCTATTGATCCACATCGGCACGCGCGATTTCCAACTCATGGTTGTCGACCCACAGGATAACCGTGTGTTGCTGTTGGAAGACTTTGTGCTGCCGAACCTGACATCGCATGCTGAGTTGCTGCAGATGCTGGAACAACTCTTTGATTCACACGCCCTGCTGAAGGCAGCGTTCTGGGCACGGATAAAAATATCCATCAAGAACCATAAGTTTATTCAGGTGCCACTGGCGCTCTATGCGGAAGAATCCCTGCCAGAATATCTGAAGTTCAATGCCCAGGTCGATCCGGATACCGAGGACTTTCTCGTTTCTGTGAATAAGGAAGCACAGGCTGTTACGGCATTCGCTATCAATAAGGATCTGCGACAGTGGCTTGAGAATACTTACGCTACCAACAAGCCGTTGATCACCCATCAATCGGCGGCTCTCATTGAAGGAACGCTGAAAATTTCGGCTTCCTTTCCTGATAATCCTTTGTATATCTACGTCGATCGCTTCAAGCTTCACATCCTTTCTTGCCGCGATGGAAAGTTGTTATACTATAATCAGTTTTCGATCAAGCAGTTTTCGGATTACGTGAAGTATATCATGCTGGTGATGAAATCGCTGAATATGGATCAGCAGACCAGCCAGGTGGCGCTCTGGGGATATATCGGAAAGAACTCGCCGCACTACCACGAGTTTTACAAATACATTAACAACGTGAAGTTTGGTGTACGCCCTGATTTTCTGAATTTTGGATATGTGTTCGACGAAGTGCAGGACCACCATTTCTTTGATTTGTTCGGTATTCACCTGCTCGATTAGTCGTCGCGTCAATTTCGGGCGATTGGTCGATCTATACACGCAATTTCCACATCCATGAGCAAACGCATCGCGTTATTTCCCGGTTCATTCGATCCCTTCACCAAGGGCCACGAGGATATTGTGCTGCGCGGCCTCCACGTGTTTGATGAAATCATCATCGCCATCGGGTATAACAGCCAGAAGAACACGCGTTACTTCAGCATGGAGTTGATGATCGAACGGATTCAGCAGACCTTCGCAAAGCAATCCAACATTAAAGTCATCACCTACTCGGAACTCACCGCATCGTTCGCTCAAAAGCATAAAGCAAAGTTCCTGTTACGGGGACTCCGCAATACGACGGATTTTGAATACGAGAACAGTATCTCTCAGGTAAACCGGAAGCTTTATGGCGAATTGGAGTCGGTGTTCCTGATCACAACGCCACAGTTGGCGTGGATCAGTTCATCCATTGTAAGGGAAGTACACCGCTATGGCGGCGATGTGTCTGAATTTTTGCCCTATAAATTATAGTGTTTACGGATAACCTGCCTGGTCATCTTTCAAAGGCTGGACTCAATCTCTTTTAACTGGTAGTATTGTTCGATCACGTAGCGGATCGATTTGTAGCTGTGCTCCAACGCATGGTAAACTTCCTTTTGGTTCATCCAGCGAACATCTTCGATGTCCTCCTCCAATGCCGGACGCATACGTGAATCGTCTTCGATATCCATCACATACCAACGCGTTTTCTTGATCATCGCGTTCTTGTTCATCGTGTAGGTATGCCAGGTGGTGCAGATCTTCTTTCCGAGCTTAACTGAAATATTGCACTCCTCCTCCACTTCGCGACAAGCTGTTTGCTTGTAACGTTCGTTTTTTTCCTTCTTACCCTTTGGTAAATCCCACTTCTTCATGCGATAGATCATCAGGAACTTCTCCTTCTTTCGCACCAACCCGCCCGCCGCTTTCACGACTTTGAATTTACTTCGCAGGTAAGCCTTTACAGCGTCATAACGCATGACGCTGAGGACGAGTGAGAGTACACCTGTGGGGACTTTAGAGTCAAGGATACTTAAGATGGTGTCGAGCTCCTTTTCAGCTACGTTCTTGATCCAAACGTGGTGGATCATCTTTGCCGGCGTGATGGGCTCTTTGGCGCCATCAATAGTATGGTTAATCCGGCCAGAGTCCGGTTGTTCGTCATCCTTTAGAATCCGAACGGGGATGTCATTGATAAAAATTATCATCCGGCTCTTGATTTACATCTTTACCATGTTCGCAAAAGAATAAATTATTTGGATGCTGGCAAGCAGTTTTGTGAGTTTTTTCCTTTCAATTTTTGCGGTTTTAACATGCAGTCGGGGGCCAAATTTTCTGTCGGTCCATATTTTAATGATAACTTTCCCGCACTTATGCCCATTATTAAAGTTCAAGAACAAACTGCTGGCAAGATTGCGGCTGCACTGCTCAAAATTGAAGCCATCAAGCTAAATACACAAAAACCCTTTACCTGGTCGTCAGGGTGGAAATCGCCCATTTATTGCGACAACCGCCTTTCTCTATCCTACCCGGAAATCAGGACAGCCATAAAGGATGGCCTGGTACAAGCCATTCGTGAAAATTTCTTTACCGCCGAATCGATCGCCGGAGTTGCGACTGCCGGTATTGCTCAAGGCGCGCTGGTGGCAGACGCCATGAACTTACCCTTCTTATATGTTCGTCCGAAACCGAAAGACCACGGCATGGAGAACCTGATTGAAGGCAGGATTGTAAAGGGGCAAAAGGTTGTCGTTATCGAAGATCTCGTCTCCACCGGCGGCAGTTCGTTAAAAACTGTGCAGGCACTTCGTGATGCGGGATTTCAGGTGTTGGGAATGGTTTCCATCTTTAATTATGGCTTTGATCTTGCGACGCGAAATTTTTATGAAGCTGATACATCGCTGATCAGCCTGAGTGACTACACACATCTGATCAGCTATGCCCAGGAACACAAGATGATCAATGGCGATCAGCTTACCTCATTGAAAGCGTGGCGCGTCGATCCCTCCAACTGGAAAAATTAATTCGCACCGGGTTGAAAGCATCATGAGTCAACCGAATCTCAATACCTTTTCTCCGGCAACACAGCAAGGAAAAAATCGATGGCAACTGCCGTCGCTGTCGAAAGGCAGTTCAGTCATCGTGGTTGGTGCCGGCGCATTTGGTGGATGGACCGCGCTGAACCTACTCCGCCGCGGACTCAAAGTCACGTTGGTTGACGCGTGGGGTCCCGGGAACTCCCGTTCCAGTTCGGGCGATGAGACACGCGTGATCCGCTCCACCTACGGCGCGAACGAAACGTACTTTGATCTTAACGTTCGCGCGCTGCAACTCTGGAAAGAAAACGAAAAGTCGTTCAAACGTCAGGTGTTTTTCAATTCTGGTGTGCTCTGGTTATGCTATGAGGAAAAGACACCCTTGGTCGATGACTCCATTCCCTTTGCCAAAAAGCATGGCATGGAATATCGTTACCTCACGACCGCCGACATAAAAAGGGCCTACCCTTTTGTTAATACCGATGACCTCCACCACGCCTGGCTTGATCCATTTGGTGGATTTCTCAAAGCGCGGGAATCCTGTCAGGCCGTCGCCGAAACGTTTGTCCGCGAAGGCGGCGAGCTGTGGATCGATTTCGTTCAGCCGGAGAAAATTGTCAATGGTCAACTCCCCGGAATAAAAACGGCTGGCGGAAGAATGCAACGTGCCGACACTTACGTTTTCGCATGCGGTGCCTGGCTGGGAAATCTTTTTCCAGAATGCTTAGGCAATACTATCACCTGCACGAAGCAAGAGGTTTACTACTTTGGTGTTCCGTCGAAAAATGCCGAAGCCTATGAAAAATTTCCTGTGTGGGTCGATGTTGATGGAAAGGATTTCTACTATGGTATCGCCGGAAATTCAAATCGCGGCTTCAAGATTGGCGTTGACCGTCGCGGAGAACCCTTTGATCCGACCCATGGAGAAAGAGTGCTGGATCCAAAAGTACTGCAACATGCGCGACAGTTCATTGCGCACCGCTTCCCTGAACTGAAACACGCGCCATTGGTAGAAAGTCGCGTGTGTCCTTACGAAAACTCGCCCGACGGGAATTTCATTTTCGATCAGCACCCCGAGGCGAGCAATGTATTTTTCTTAGGTGGAGGATCAGGGCATGGATTCAAACATGGGCCAGCCTTGGGGGAGCTTGTTGCCAGGGTGCTACTGGGTGAGCAAAGGGAATCTCCGATTTTTGGAAGTGCGCGCTGAAGGGAAATTTCAAATCACAA
>Ga0315912_10002608_pt1 | contig 18907 bp, 13 predicted proteins | sample VfabasoilMG_FD_204469 | JGI IMG/M metagenome (GOLD analysis project Ga0315912, IMG submission 204469) | Garden soil microbial communities collected in Santa Monica, California, United States - V. faba soil | ecosystem: Environmental > Terrestrial > Soil > Garden | place: USA: California...
CGGCATCTCCACGATGGGCGCCGGCACCAACCCGGCGACCGGGTCGGGCGACACCCCGTACCTCGTGACGGGGCCCGCGCCGGTCGTCGGCGTGCGCTACTGGATCGATCCCATGATCGGCATCGACGCCGGCCTCGGCATCTCGATGGTCGGCGGCACGATCGAGAGCGACGTTCCCAACACCCCGGACGTGAAGCGCAACTCGTTCACGGCCTTCCTGATCCACGGCGGCGTCCCGCTCGCGCTCGCCTCTGCCGATCACTTCACCTTCGAGGTCATCCCCGAGATCAACCTCGGCTTCGGCAGCGCGAAGGATGATCCGAACGGCCCGGGAGACGCAGCGGCGAACGAGGGCGAGCGCAGCCACAGCGGCTTTCATTTCGACCTCGGTGCGCGCATCGGTGCGGAGATCCACTTCGGGTTCATCAAGCTTCCCCAGCTCTCGCTGATCGGGAGCGTCGGCCTGCGTTTCGACAGCGACAGCGGCAGCACCACCGACTCCCAGCCGCCGGCACCGGCGGCTGACATCAAGACCTCTTCGAGCCGCTCGGAGTTCCACACGACGGTGGGCAGCAATCCCTGGGCCATTTTTACGGACAACGTCGCCGCCCTCTACTACTTCTGATAACCTGTCGGATTGTCGGCCGGGCGCTTCTGGCGTCCGGTCGCCCGCGTAGGAGGCCCCGCATGCGAGCTTCGTCGATCACCCTTCTGTTGGCTACTGGCCTGTGGGCCGTAGCCGCGTGTGGCAGCGGAGGAGGCGACGGTCCGACGGGTCAGCCCGCCCCCCTGCAGAACGGCAGCTACCAGAAGCCGTTCTCGTCCTATCAGCCGGCCCCCTCGACGCCGGCGCCGAGCGACTACGAGAAGCCTCCTTCGGTCTACGACGACGGCCACTCGGACACGCCGACTTCCCCCGGCGGCGGCGAGCTCTGCAGGCCATTCTGTGACCTCTCGCAGCAAAACGAGTGCCCGGCCGATCCCGACAGCGAGGGAGATCTCATCGGGCTCCCCTACGACGAGTGCATGCAAGTCTGTACCGACGCGACCGTCGGCCTTCCCTGTGCGGTCGAGCTCGACACTCTCTTCGCCTGCATCTACGGCTATCCGGAGTTGTCCTGCAGCGACCTCAACAATCTCGAAGAGGGCGATGTTGATGACCTCGACGACGACATCACGGATCCATGCATCGGCGCGGCGAAACCGCTCGTCAACTGCCTGACGCACCGAGACCCCCCCGACCCTGGCGAGGGCGGAAGCGGCAGCTGCACCTTGCCCCTGTGTGGTGGCTGCGTGGACGCTTGTCAGACCTGCCGTTGTAACAACCTCGGCAGCGACGCTTCCTGCCCGGAATGTCGGGACGAGAACAACCGCTAGCCGCCAGGTGACCGCCACGGTTAGCCGGCGGGACGCCACTTCCGGGCGCGTCGAACGGCGGTGTTTTGGTCCGCTGCCGGCGGGGTGACGTCGGCGAATGCCGGCGGCACGCCCCGTGCTCCACGCACGCCGGTGTGCATCGATCCCGTGCTCGTCTTGGCAGCCGCGGCGCTCGGGGGCCAAGTCCTGCCGCTCTCACCGGGCCCGACACTGTGCGCCCTCGTCGGCGTGCTGCTGCTGCTCCGCGCGGGTCGAGCGCTCTCGCGGGCCGCCCTGCTCGGCTCCCTCGTTCTCTTCGGGCTCTCTGCTTGGCGTGCCGCTCGAACCTTCGAGCGCTTCGAGGACGAGCGAACCCGCGTGCGCGACGCCCTCGGCCCGCCGTCGCGCTGTGCCGGCGAGGGAGTCGTCGTCGCTTCGCCGGTGCGCATCGGCGAAAGCCTCGCGTTCGTTGCCGAGCTCACCTCGCTCGATTGCGAGGGCCGCAGCATCCCCGGGCGCGTCCGGGCGCGCCTTCACGGTGGGCCGCCCGGGCTCGCCCGCGGCGATCGCTTCGAGCTCGTGGGGCAGCTCGCCCCCGTTCAGCTGTTTCGCAACGCCGTGGCGCACGATTCGTTGCCAGGGGCCGCGCGGCGCGGCGTCACCCTGAGCGGCGCCGCGCTGGCGCTCGACGTCGTCGAACGGTCGCACGGCCTGGGCGCCGTCATCGATCGCTGGAGGGCGCACGCGCGCGCGCGCATCAGCGCGACGTTCGCCCCGGATGCCGAGGGCATGGCCCGCGCGCTCGTGCTGGGCGAGAACGACCTCGAGCCGGAGGACGACGCGGCGTTTCGCAAGAGCGGGCTCTCGCACATGCTCGCCGTGAGCGGAACGCACCTCGTGTTCGCGGTGCTCGGGCTCGTCGGGGCCGTGGGCGCGCTGCTCGTCCGGTGGGAAGCGCTCGCGCTCCAGGTCGAGGTGCGGCGCCTGGCGAGCTTGGTCGGGATCCCGCTCGCGCTCGTTTACGCCGATTTCGCGGGCGGGAGCGGCTCGGCCTGGCGCGCGGCGTGGATGCTCTCCTTCGGCTTCCTGGCGCGGGTCGCGAATCGCACGCCGAATGCGACACGTTCGCTCTCGGCCTCGTTGCTCGTCGGCGCCGCGTGCGACGGGCTGGTCGCCTTCGATGTTTCCTTCCTGCTTTCGGCGGCCGCGACGGTGGGGCTGCTCGGCATCGGGCCCGGGCTGGCGCGACCCTGCCGGCGTCTCCCGCGCGTGCCGCGCTTCGTCGGGCAAAGCGTGGCCGCGACGCTGGCCGCGATGCTTCCGTGTGCACCGCTGCTCGGGCTCCTTTCGCCGGAGCTCACGCTGGCGGGCGTGGTGGCAAACGTGCTCGCCGCGCCGTTCGGGGAAACCGTCGCGCTGCCGCTTTGTCTGAGCCACGTGCTGCTCGCGTCGTTCCCGGCGCTCGAGCGAGGGGCGGCCCTCGTGGCTTCCGGGGCGCTGCTCACGGTGAAGCAGATCGCGAAAGAGAGCGCGGCCGCGACCTTTCTGGCGGTGCGCGTGCCGGATCCGACGCCCTGGCACTTCGCGCTCCTCGTTCTGGGCGCGGTAGCGCTCACGGTGCCACTCCACTGGTCGAGCGCGGGGCAGCGGCTCTGGCGCGCGGCGTGCGTGCTCGGAACGGCCCTCTCGTTGTTCGTCGTCGAAGCCGGAGCGCGGGCGGCGGGCGGGAGCGCGGGTGTCCTGCGTGTGACGGCGCTCGACGTGGGGCAGGGTGACGCGAACCTCGTCGAGCTGCCGGACGGTGCGGCCTGGCTCTTCGACGCCGGGGGCATGGTCGGCAATCCCATCGACACCGGCGCTCAGGTGGTGGTGCCGGTGCTGCGCGCCAAGCGGCGCTCGCGGCTCGAGGTGGTCGTCCTCACCCATCCCCACCCCGATCATTTCGGCGGCCTTTCCGCGGTCCTGAAAGCGGTCGAGGTAGGGGAGCTGTGGGACAGCGGCCAGGGCGAGGCCGAAGGGGCCGGTCCCGAATACGCCGCGCTGCTCGCCCTGGCGCGGGAGCGGCGGGTCCCGATCCGAAGACCCGCGGACCTCTGCGGGCGCCCGCGGCGGCACGGGGGCGCGACGCTCGAGCTCCTGGCCCCTTGCCCGAGCTTCGTGCCGGGGCGGGGGGCGAACGACAACTCCCTGGTCGTGCGCGTCACGTTCGGGGCACGCGCCGTGCTGCTCACGGGCGATGCCGAAGCGCTCGAGGAGCGCGACCTCGTCCTGCGGCCGGGAGTCGTGCTCCGCGCCGACTACCTGAAGGCCGGCCACCACGGCAGCCGTACTTCGACGAGCGAGGCGTTGCTCCGCGCCGTCGCGCCCACGTGGGCGACGCTTTCGTGCGGGGTCCGAAATCGCTTCGGGCATCCGCACGCACCGGCGCTTGCCCGGCTCGCGGAGCACGGCGTCCGCGCCGTCCGGCTCGATCGCGCCGGAAGCTTCGAATGGACGACCGACGGTCGCGACATGGGCGTGCACGTCGCGATGCTTCCGCGTTGACGTCCGAAAGCAATGGGCGCTACCAAAGGGGGACGATGGCGGATTGGCCGGTCGACAAGCTCCGAACGGTGTTCGCGGCGGAAGCCATCGCTGCCCAGGTGGCTGAGCTCGGTCGCCGGATCGCCGCGGACTACGCCGGACGGCCGCCGATCGTCGTGTCCGTGCTCAAGGGCAGCTTCGTCTTCGTCGCCGATCTCGTGCGCACCCTGCCGTTGCCGGTGCGCATCGAATTTCTCGGCGTGCAGAGCTACGGGAGCGGCACGGTTTCGACCGGCGCCGTGCAGATCACGCAAGATCTCACCCACCCGATCGAGGGCCAGGACATCCTGATCCTCGAGGACATCGTCGATACCGGGCTCACGCTCGCGTACATCTTGAGCTTGATGCGGGCGCGAGGGGTGCGGAGCGTGAAGGTGTGCGCGTTGCTCGACAAGCCGTCGCGCCGTCGCGTCGAGGTACCCGTCGATTACGTGGGCTTCACCGTCGGCGACGCGTTCCTCGTCGGCTACGGGCTCGACTGTGCCGAGCTGTACCGGAACCTGCCCGGTCTGTACGAGCTTCTGGAACCGCCGACCGAGTAACCACCCCTCGAGGTCAGGCCTTCGCGTTCGCGGTGCCGAGGTCGCCGTGGACGCGCTCGCGCTCGCGGTCGATCTGATCGGGCGTGGCACCCAGGCGGCGCAACGTGAATTCGGCCATGGCGAGCGCGATCTCGCCTTCGCCCGAGAACACCACGTCGGCGCCGGCGCTCCTCAGTGCGGCCACCTCGGACAGGTAGGTCGACCGTGCCACCACGAACAGCCTGGAGTTGAGCTCGCGCGCGCGCCGCACGACGAGATCCGCCCCGCCCTCGACCGGTGCGGTGAGCACGACGCCAATCGCGTCTCGGGCACCGGCCTCCTCCAGGGTTTGGCCACGGCTCGCATCGCCGTACACCGCACGCATCCCGATGCCGCGCAGCTTGCGCACGGTCTCGAGGTTGAGCTCCACGATGCTCGGCTCGAGGCCGCTCTCGAGGAACAAGCGCGCGACGGTGCGCCCGACCGGACCGTAGCCGACGACGATCACGCGGTGGCGGTCGCTCGCGGGAACCCCTGTTTCACCGCGGCTTTCGAGCGGAACGTGCTCCGGCAAGAGGCTCCCGGCGCGCGGCGCAAAGCGCTGCATCAACGGGCTCACCGTGATCGACAGGATCGACGCGGCGACGAGCGCGCTCCCCGCCTTCGCGGGCAGCACGCCGAGCTCCGTGCCCATCGCGGCGAGGATGAACGAGAATTCGCCGATCTGCCCACGGCCGAGCCCGACCCCCAGCGCCATGCGCGCCGGTCGCTTCAAGAGGAGGAGCAGGAGGGCGGAGACGAGCGGCGTCGCGAGCACGGTCAGCCCGAGCGCCACCGCCACCAGCACCGGCTCGCGCCAGAGGAAGCTCGGTTCGAACAGCATGCCGACCGAAACGAAGAACAGCACCGCGAACGCCTCGCGCATGGGCAGCGCTTCCGAGGCCGCGCGCGAGGCAAACTCCGAGCGACCGACCACGATGCCGGCGAGGAATGCGCCGAGCGCCATCGACGCCCCGAAGAGCTCCGCCGCGCCGAGACCGACTCCGAGCGCCAGCGCGAGCACCGCCAGCGTGAAAAGCTCGCGCGATTGCGTCGCGACCACGCGCTGCAAAAGCCAGGGAATCGCGCGTCCCCCGGCGAGGAACGTGAAGGCGATCAGCGTCCCCATCTTGGCGAGCGCGATCAGCGTTTCCGCCACCATGCTGCCGCCGCCGGGCTTCACGAGCCCAGGCAGGAGCACGAGAACGAGCACCGTCAGAAGGTCCTCGACGACGAGCCAGCCGACCGCGAGGTGCCCGGTCAGCGTATGGAGCTCACCTCGATCCGCCAGCGAGCGCAGAAGGACGACGGTGCTCGAGATCGACAGGGCGATGCCGAAGACGATTCCCGCCGCCGGAGTCCAGCCGAAGCCGTGCGCCGCGGCCGCGCCGGCGAGGGTCACGACCAGCATCTGAGCGACGGCGGCCGGTACCGCCACGCGCCGAACCGCGAGCAGCTGCTCGACGTGGAACTCGAGCCCCACGCCGAAGAGCAGGAGCACGACGCCGACCTCGGCGAGCTCGCTCGCCATGCCGGCGTTGGCGACGAAGCCCGGGGTGTGTGGCCCGACGATGACTCCGGCGAGCAAGTAGCCGACGATCGGCGGCAGCCGGAGGCGATGGGCGATGAGCCCGAAGGCGAGGGCCGCGCCCAGGGCGCCGGCCAGCAGGATCACGAGCTCGGGTGTGTGCACGGTGCGCTCAGATCTTCCTCTTCTTGGGCGTGCCGGCCTCGCGCGTGAAGGTCGTGAAGCAGCGGCGGCAGCGGTACTTGGCGCGCTTGCCCTCGGGCTTGCGGGCGCGAACCTGCACCTCCCCGCAGCTCGGGCACTTGAGCCGAACCAGCGTGCCTTGCGCGCCGCCCGTGAAAAGCGCCATGAAACGAGTGTAGTTCCGATCGCGCGCGGCCGTCACGGCTGGCGATCCGATTCGGGCGGCGTTACGTACTCCGGCCAGCATGAGCCTCTACGATCTCTCGATCCCGCAGTTCAAAAAGATGCTCGAAGGCTTCGAGCGCTGGCTCGACATGGCCGCGGCGTTCGCCGAAACGAAGAAGTTCGATCCGAACGTGCTTTTGGCCTCACGCCTGGCCCCGAACCAATGGACGCTCGTGCGCCAGATCACGGCGGCCTGCGACGCGGCAAAGTTCACCGTCGCGCGCTTGACGGGGACGGAACCCCCGCGCCAGGCCGATACCGAGACCACCTTCGACGAGGTGCGCGCCCGGATCCGCTCCGTCGTCGAGTATTTGGGCGGTTTCACGCGTGAAGACTTCCATGGCGCCGGCGAGCGCTGGATTTCACCGCCGCCCCTCCAGGGCAAACAACTTCTGGGCGCGGATTATTTCCACCAGATGCAATTGCCGAACTTCTATTTCCACGTGACGACCGCGTACGCGATCTTGCGACACAATGGGGTCGAGCTCGGGAAGATGGACTTCCTCGGCGCGCTGCCGACGCGCTGAGCGGCGGCGAAACGAGAGACGAGCGCTACGGGGCGACGGCGGAGAGCGTTGCCGCGCACCCGCCCGGTGCCGCGCCGTCGTCGGCGGCGCGACAGCTCGATTCCGTGAAGAACCAGCGTCCCGCCTCGAGCTGAACGAAGTCGCGCTCGATCCCGACCAGCTTGTAGTTGACCCGGCAGGCCCAGTCCCTCGTGTCGGTGGGCAAGCTCTTCGGCTCGTCCGTGGCGGGGCCGAAAACGCTGATCTCCTCGGAGGCCTGCGCGTAGTGGAACGCGAGCGGCGGGCCCCCTTTCACTCGGCGCAGCGTGCCGAGCGGTGCGCCGGGCGACAGAGGCGCAAACGACCAGGCCTGACATTCGGCGTTGCCCGGCGTGCGAAGGTAGAGCGTCGCCCGGGCTCGCTCCAATGCCGCCAGCGTCTCGCCCGGGAGCGCGTCGCAGAATTCGACGAGCAGGCGCTCGTTCGTGACCACCTGTTCGAAGCGCAGGGTGTCGTCGGCGTAGCGGCCCGCATAGTCGGCGTCGAAGCGCTCGATTTGCTCCAGCAGGCGCTTGACGGAGCGGAGCCCCATGCTCGCTTCGCAGCGCTGGTCGCGCACGAAGGAGAGCGGCAGCACACCGAGCGTGGCCGTACCAGCGCGTTGCTCCGCGGTCACGAGGGCGCGCAAGGCACCGGCGTCGAACGAGCTGCACGCGCAACGCGACAGTGCCGGACCGAGCGCGGCGCGCAGGGCCGGCCAGCGCCTGCGCGAGGTGGCGGCAGGCACCGACCCGACCGCGGTGGTCAGCTCGCTGCAGTTGGTGAACTCGGCGTAGCCTTCGTCCGCGAGCGATTTGCGGGCGGCCGGATCGTGCACGGTGAGCAGACGCGCCGCGATGGCTTGCGCGCGCGGTGGTGTACCGGGCTCGTTCGCGAGCGTTCCCGGGGACGCCACGCGAACGAGGAGCTTCGGCGTGAGGGCGGAGGGGAGCGGCGCGAGGGCGGCGCGGAGGGTGTGGATGGTCACGTCCGCCGCCGCCGCGACGTACAGCGTGCTCGCGGCGGGCAGTGCCTGAGCGCGCGCGGCCCAGGCCGTGGTGTCGAGGGCTTCGCCGTCCAGGGCGAGGGCTTGCTCGCTCACCTCGAGCACGGGGCCCGTCCCCGGGGCCGATCCGAGCGTTGACTCGGGCAGCTCCGTCCGAAACTCGGCGCCGAGGCCTCGCTCCGGCAAGCTCGCGAGGAGCGAGACGACGCTTTGCTTGCGACTCTCGCACGCTTGTGGCGTGTCGTTCGCCGGGGGCGCGAAGGCCGGTTGGGGTGGCGTGCAGGCAGTGACGGCGAGGGCGAGAAGGACGCTCGGTCTCACGGGGATGGCCTCGGCTCGATGAGGTCCGCCCGGGGTGGGGTCCAGGGCGGCACCCGCTTGGGACAAGTCGTGGGAGGGGAGGTTCCCACGGTTTCGGCGAACTCGAGCTCCTGGCTGCGATCGTAGCGAAGATCCCCGAGCACGAGCTCGTGCCGCGGGCGTGCGACCCAGAACGGCAAGCGGGCCCAGCGCAGGTAGGCCCGCGCCTCGCAGTTGGCTCGAGAGAGCGCGCCGAGCGCGCCCAGCGGTGCCGTCCATTCAGCGTCCCAGCGCACGCCCGGAGTGTCCGTGAGGCTCGGAACGCGGAGCGTGAGCGTGCGGCCCGTGGGCTCGAGCGCGCAGGCATGTGGCGGCACCAGGCCCGGGGCGAGCGCCACCGTCGCCACCCACAGCGAGTACCGATCCCCCTGCCGCCCGACCGCCATCGCGCTCCAGCAGAACGGATTCGACGGTGCCGGCGCCAGGCTCACGTCGGCGAGCTCCACGCGTGGGGCGTTGGCCGGCGTGCCGTCGCGGGCCGCCGCCGCCACCGCCGAGCGCGCGAGCGCGGAGGTGACGAAGAAGACGAGCGCGGTCGTGAGCGAGCCCGCGAAAGCGACGAGCGTTCGCGTGCGCGGCGCCAGACGCAGGTTCAGCGCAGAGAACGCGAGCGCGCTCAGCGTGAGGAACAGCGCCGTTCCACGGTTGGCGAACGCCGTCACCCACGTGAGCGCCACGCCGATCGCGACGATGCCGAAGAGGAAGAGCCTGGTCGCGCGGTGCTCGCTCGCCAGGGCCAGCGCCGGGATCGTGAACACCCAGAACAGCGGCTCGATGATGAACACGGCATCGCCGTAGAGCCAGCCGTCGTAGAGCGGCCAGAAGGGATGCACGCCGTAGTTGTTGGAGAAATCCATCGCGACGTGCACCCACGGCCCGAGCAAGCAGAGCGCGAGCAGCGTGCGTCGCTCGCGTGCGAGCGGCGCCGTCGTGGGCGTTCGCCACAGCGCTCGCAGAGCGAAGAATGCGAGCGCACCGAGCAAGAGCCCCACACCGAGCGTGTGGCTGTGCCCGCGATGGTGGAGCAGGTACCCGATGCGCCCCGGCGTCACGCGCCGCAGCATGAAGTCGAGGTCGGGCAGGTTGTTCGCGAGGGCGCTCGCCCAGCGCGCGCGCCGGCGAAGCCGCGGGTCGACCGCCTCGCCGCGCGGTGTGACGGCGAGGAGCGTGAGGTCGGCGAGCAGCATGCCCGCGAGCGCGTGCGTGACGTTATCCATGCGGCCGGCGCAACCGCTCAAGGCGTTCCCGGATCTGCTTCTCCAGCCCCTGCTCGGTCGGCTCGTAGAAGCGGTGGTCCGCAAGCTCGTCCGGAAGGTACGTCTCGCCGGGGACGAAGCTCCCGGCGTGATCGGGCGGATACTGGTAGCCCTCGCCGTAGCCCTCCTCGCGCATCAGCGGGGTGACGGCGTTCCGTAGCTTCTTCGGCACGGGCAGCGCGCCGCGCTCCTCGATGCTCGCCTTCACGCGCCCCATGGCCGTCTTCACGGCGGCCGATTTGGGGCAGCACGCCAGATACAGGCAGGCGTGCGCGATCGGGAAGGCGCCCTCCGGCATGCCCATGCGCCGGAACGCCGCATCGGCGTCGACTGCCACGGAGAGCGCGCGCGGATCGGCGTTGCCCACGTCCTCGCTCGCGAAGATCATCAGGCGCCGCAGCAGAAAGAGCGGGTCGTCGCCTGCCTCCAGCATGCGGAACAGCCAGTAGAGTGCGGCGTCGGGATCGCTGCCGCGCATCGATTTGATGAGGGCGCTCGCGACGTTGTAGTGCTCCTCGCCAGCCTTGTCGTAGAGCAGCGTGCGCTCTTCGCCCGCGCGCTCGACGAGCGCCGCGTCGAGGCGGGTAGAGCCTTCCGGCGCGAGCGAGGCCGCCACGTCGAGGAGGCCGAGCGCTCGACGGGCGTCGCCGCGTGCCGCACGTGCGATGAGCTCGAGCGCGGCCGGCTCGGGGTCGAGAGCGCGTCCTCCGAGGCCGCGTTCCGCGTCGACGAGCGCCTGCTCGAGCACCCGGACGAGGCTCGCCTCGCTCAGCGTTTCGAGCCGAAAAACGCGGCAGCGCGAGAGCAAGGCCGCGTTCACGGCGAAGGACGGGTTTTCCGTGGTCGCGCCGATGAGTGCGATCGTGCCGCTCTCGAGGTGAGGCAAGAAGGCGTCTTGCTGGCTCTTGTTGAAGCGGTGGATCTCGTCGACGAACAGCGTCGTACCGCGCCCCTGGTACGAGCGCCGCTCGCGAGCCTGCTCGATGAGCGCGCGCAGCTCTTGCACCCCGCCGAGCACGGCCGAGAACGCCACGAACTCCGTGCGCGTCCGCCGCGCGACGACGCTCGCCAGCGTCGTCTTGCCCGAGCCCGGTGGCCCCCAGAGAATCAGCGACGGGAGTCGGTCGCTTTCGATCACCTCGCGCAGCGGCTTGCCGCGCGCGAGGAGCCCCTCTTGCCCGACGATCTCGTCGATCGTCCGCGGACGCATGCGCTCGGCGAGCGGGGCCGGATTCCCGCCGAGGGCGCCGCGGCCCGCGGCGTGGGCGAGCAGCGTGGGCTCGTCGCTTCCGCGGGGCCGCTGGGGGCGTGCCATCTAGGCCGCCCCCGCACGCGGCGGACGGGGCCCGAAGATCGCCGTGCCGACCCGAACCACGGTCGAGCCGGCCCGGATCGCGTGCTCGAAATCCTGCGTCATTCCCATGCTGAGCTCGGGGAGGCGCGCGACGCCGCCGTGCTCGTCGCGCAGCCGCCGGAGCGCATCGAAATACTTTCGTGACTGCTCCGGCTCCGCATCGAGCGGTGGGACACACATGAGGCCCACGAGGCGCACGGAGCTCGCGCTGTCGGCGGCGTCGAGCAGCGCCCCGAGCTCGGCCGGATCGCAGCCACCCTTCTGCGCCTCGCCCGCGATGCTGACCTCGACGAAGACAGGCAGGCGAGCGTCGTTGCCGAACGCGCGTCGTTCCGGCGCGACCTCGCGCCCCGCCATGCGGCGGTCGAGCTCCGCGAGCAAGAGGAGCGAGTCCACGGAGTGCACCGCCTGCGCGTGCGGGGCGACGTGTTTGACCTTGTTGCGCTGCAGATGGCCGATCACGTGGAAGCGAAGCTCGGAAAGGTCCCGCAGCGCTTCGGCTTTCTCCACCAGCTCCTGCACGTAATTCTCGCCGAAATCACGCTGCCCGAGCGCGTAGGCGGCGCGGATCGCGGCGGCGGGCTGGCCCTTCGAAACGGCGAGGAGCAGGGGCGGCTGGGCGAGCGAGGCGTCGGAGCACGCCGCCTCGAGCCGTGCCTGCACCTCGTGGAGACGCCCCGCGAGAGCTTGACGCTCGCTGTCGGTCAGCGCTGGAGCGGAGGGCGCCACGCGCTCAACGTTCCGGCTTGACGCCGACGAGCTCGCGAACCCGAACGCCCACCTCGCCGTCCACGTCGCAGAGCTCGCCGCGCGCGACCACGCGCCCGGCGATGCGCAAGAGCACCGGCTCGGCGATGCGTCGCCCGGTTTCGACCACGTCGCCCGGCCGCAGCCGCGCCCAATCGCTCGCGGTCATGCTGACGGCGCCGAGCTCGACACGCACCACCACGGGCGCCTCGAGCGCTGCGTTCGCGAGCGTGTCGTTCACGTCATCCGCTTCCGCCATGGCGTCCCCCGAGTCCGCTCGGTCCGGTGCGAGCTCGGCGAGCTCCTCAGTTAGCACGAGACGCCCGTCGGAAGGCAGCTCGACCCAGACGCCGCGCTCCCCGAGGGCTGCGCAGAGGACGGCGCGCCCGACCGCGCGGGCATCGACCCAGGCCCGCTCTCCCGGTACGAACGCGGTACCCGGCGCGAGTCGCGTCAGCTCGCCCGGCGACGCGAGCGACAGGGCGATGACGAGCGGTACCGCGAGCTCGAGGTCGCCTAGCATCTCGAGCTCGACGCGCGGCCGCTCCGCTGTCGGCGTCGGGGACAGCGAAAGCAGCGCGTACGCCGCGTAGGCGCGCCCATCGAAACGGAGGGTCACGTCCGCTCGCAGGGTCGACGCGTCGAAACGGGGCTCCGACAAGAGCTCGACGGGCTCGCGTGCCAGACGGCGAGCCACCTCCACACCCAGAGCGGCCAGCGCTCCGGCGACGGCGGGCTCGAGCTCGTGCGTGTCGCGCGTGAGCGAGAACGGCCGTGCCAGGATGCGCTCCAGCAGCGCGGCAGCGAGCCCGGGCTCTGCGCCGAGCACGGCGCGATCGTTTCCGCAGCCGAGCGCGACCTCGAGTCGTCGCCGCTTCGGAGGACCGAGCGCAAAGCCGCGGAGCTCACAGCTGACCGGCGTTCCGACGAGCGCCGAAAGCACGCCCTCGAGCCCCTCGGGGGCGAGCTCGGCCGGGTGCTCACGCAGCTCGGCGAGTCGAGCGAGGAGAGCGCGCGGGACGCGCTCGAGCGAGCTCCACGGGTACGGTGCGATCTGCACGACCTCATCTTAGGACCGGTCGAGACGTGCTGGGGCGGCGCTCGAGGCCCCAGCTCGTCCACATCCCTGTGGATAGCTCGGGGGCCCCGCGGCCCCGCATGCTTCCGGCTGAAATCATGGTTGTTTCTGCTGTTGACGCAGCGTGCTAGCGTGGCCTCATGTCGAGGTCGTTCCCGTTTCGACTCGCATTGGTCATGACGCTGGGGGCAGGCGCGGCGCTCGCGCAGACGCCCGCCACGGCGCCTCCTGCGGCTCCCGCCGCGGCGCCTCCCGCTGCTCCCGCCGCGACTGCGCCCGCACCCCCTGCTCCCGCCGCTCCTGCGGCGCCGGCTCCCGCCGCGCCTCCTGCGGCCGGCGCCCCGGCCGCTCCGGCAGCGCCGCCGGGGCGCGTGGGTGCGAACCCGTACTCCGAGGCCGTGCAGAAGGGCGACAGCTTGTTGCTCGCGCGCGACTACGACGGCGCGATCGCCGCGTACAAGGCCGAGGTCGACAAGAACCCGGCGCTCGGCCACTACCGCACGGGGGAAGCGCAGCTCGCCAAGGGAAATCTCGCTGAAGCGGAGGCCGCCTGGCAACCGGCACTCCGTCTCGTCGGTACCGACGAGAGGCTCCGAGGCAAGCTGCTGTTCGTGCTCTCGGATCTGAAGGAGCGTCAGAAGGCGAACGACGACGCCGTCACACGCTGGAAAGAGTACGAGCAGCACGCGCGCACCGTGGCCGATGCCAGGGGCTACCCCGCGACGGCCGTCGAGCGCGTGAAGCGCGCCGACGAATGGAAGAAGATTTCGACGGACGCCGCCGAGGTTCGTGCGCGCATCAAGAAGCGCATCGACGAAGCGGACGAAGCGCTGCGCAAAACGTCGAAGTAGCCGACCCCCGCGACGCGCGGCGCTCGCGCCCGGGTTACTTGCCGCCGCGCACGCGCACGCTGCCGGCGAGCGCCTCGTCCGCCCGGCGGGTGAACTCGAGGAAAGCCGGGTATTCCTGCGGCTGGATGCGCCCGGCCGGCAGCCTGACGTGGCGCTCGAACACCAGCGTCTGGCCGCTCAGCGCGTCGTTCACCTCGACCCGCCGCTCGCCATCGGTGAGCTTGCGCGGAGCGAGCGCGACCTCGACGCTCGCTCCGGCCGGCAGCTCCACGGCCAGGTGCACGTCCTGAGCGACGGACTCGACCATGAGGAGCGGGGTCTGCCTGGTCGGCAACGTGGCGAACTGAGCGAGCCGCGGCGTGAATCCGGGCGGTTGGATCATCAGCGTGGTGCCGACTTGTTGCGCGAAGGAGCGCGCTCGCGAGCGGGTCACGATGCGGATGGGGGCGTCGGGGTCGTTGATGCCCTCGATGTGATACTCGAGCAGCTCCACGCCACGCAAAGCGGCGCCGAGCAGCCGCCCCTCGATGGCGTCGCGGATCTGTCGCTCCGGGAGCTGGCTCAGCACCGTGCGGAGCCCCGTCGCGTACTTGCCCTGGAAGGTCTGCACCAGGTCGACCGAGGCGGAGCCGTCGGCGGCGAGCTTCGCCTTGCCGTCGGTGGACGCGCTGTCGAGCGCACCGGCCGTGGGTGAGCGCGTGGTTTCCCAGCCGTCGCCGTTGAAGACGACCGCCGGCATGCCGCGCACTTCGGCCGGAACGTAGCCGAAGGGCGCGTGCTTGCTGCCGAGCGTGAGCCACAGATCCGTCTTCTGCGCGCGCACCCGGAGCAGCGGCTGTGTGTAGATCATCGAGCTCGAGAAGGGGCCGCTCGGCGCGAGCGTGAGGCGGTTCTGAACGACGGCGTAGTCCGCCTGAATGCCGAGCGCGCGACACAAGACGAGGTAGCCGCGCCAGAGGTTGCCGTTCTTGCTCACGACCACCCTGCGGCCGTCGGCCTCGCTGCCCTCTTCCACGTTGGCCGTGACCCAATGGTAGAGCTTGCGTGCTCGCTCGGCGCGCGCCTGGGGCGGCAGGGGCTCCACGATGCGCTCGGCGATCTTCTGCACGCGCGGGTCGATCGGCGTGAGATCGTCGGCCGAGTCGCCGAGCGCCTTCAGCGTGGCGTCGAGCGAGATGCCCCAGCCGATCTGTACGCTCGGCAAGAACTCCGTGATGGGCGCTCCGAACGGCTCGACGGGCGCCGCCGGGCTCTTTTCGACGCGCCAGCGCCGCACGGTGAGCCCGCTGCCCTCCGTGACGACCGGCGCCGGCACGTCGTTCTTCGTCTCGATCTGCAACGGCTTGTCGTTCGGCGACACGACCACGAACTCGCTGCGCGCGTACGCGATGTTCTCCTCGCGGAAGAACCAGCGCGGCCCCACGAAGCGCAGGCCGTGTCGCCCGTCGCCCCCGTTGCTCTCGATGCGCTCGGTCTCGATGTAATCCCCGACCTCGAGGTGCGGCATCGTCACCGTCGGCTTGCCGGCCACGAGCTCCGGCTCGAGCACGCTACCGTCCTTCTTCAGCACGCGAAGCTTGAGGAAAGAGCCGTTGCGCAGCTGCTGCTCGGCCATGTCGCCGATCGCCTCGGCCGACTGCACCCGCACGATCTCGTGCTCGAGCAGCCGGCTCGAGCCGTCGCTGTGCACCCAGAGCGCGGAGTAGTCGAGCACGCGCGCGGCCGTGCCGCCGAGCACCTCGTTCTTGCGCTCGAAATCGCGAATCACGGCGTTCGTCTCGATCCGGTACGGAGCGAGCTCGGTGGCCCCTTCGACCAGATCGAGAGCGGCCTCGAGCCGCGCCGTCGGCGCCCCGTGCTGGACCGATTCGACCACCGCCTGCACGAGCGCCATGCGCTCGCCGCTCGCGTAGCGGGCGTCGGCCAGCGCCAGCCGCGGCTCGTCCTGACGAGGCGCCTTCTTGATGGCGGCCTCGAGCTTCTTCCAGGTCTCGCCTTCGTTGCCCGCGCGCACCATCACGTCGTGAATGCGTGCGGCGATGTCCTTGCGATCGGGGCGGCGCTTGGCAAGCCGGTCGAGCTCCGCGAGCGCGGCCTTGAAATCGGCGCGCTCGAGCGCCCGGCCCAGGGCGATCTCGTTGTCGGGCTCGAGCTTCAGGATGCGGGCGACGAGTGCGTCGGCCTGCGCCGATTCACCTTGCGCGTCGTGCACGCCGACGGCCTGCTCGAGCGCGTCCGGATCCTCCGGAAAGCGCTGCTCGAGGAGCTTCACCGCGGCCGCATACTCCGCCGACCAGCCGAGCTGGTGGTAGAGGTCCGCGAGCTCGCTCAGCACGGCCGGCACTTCGGGGAACTGGTTGACGAGCGCGGCCACGTCGTGCGCGGCCTCGATCGGGCCTGCCCGCTCGCTCTGGCCCGCGGCCAGCGTCAGGCGCGCTTGCCAGAGCCCGGGGTCCTTCTTCACCGCGCGCTCGCCGAGGTCGCGCGAAAGGTCGCGCCGCTGGCTCTCGGCGAAGATCGGGTCGTCCTGCACGAACGTGGCGGCCGCGGAGAGCGCGGGCCCCGTTGCCTTCGCGACGTCGGCGACGAGCGGCGCGAGCAGCACGGACGCAACGTCCGACTGGTCGTCGATCTCGGCGACTTCGGCCCCGAAGTAGCGCGCCAGATCGTCCTCGGAATCGACCGCTTTGCCGCCCGCGACCTGGGCGTCGAGCACGTTGTCGGGCCGGACGGAGCGCGGCGGGCGCATCACGTAAGGCCGCGAGGGCTCGGTGCTGCCGGCGTGCCCGTAGGGCCGTCCGTCGGGATAGAGCACGCGAATGGCCGTGCTCGGCGCGCCGAGCTTCGCAACGATGCGGTGGCGGCCCTGCTCCAGGTCGACCCGCACGGCGAAACGCAGCCAGGAGCCCCACTCGCGAAAATCCCGCCGCACGACCAGCGTGTCGTCGACCCACACGGCGAAGGCGCCCTGGACGGCGACGACGAGCTCGCCCGGAGCATCCACGTCGACGAACGTCTCGGCGTAGACGATGCCGTCCGGTAGCGGCTCCTCGGCGGTGACGCCGCAGCCGTGCGTCGTCGTTTTCAGGACGCGGGGCACCTCGCCCGTCTCGGGATCGGGCGCCCAGTGCTGGCTCCAGGTCCCCGGTTGCTCCGGTGGGAACGTGCGCAGCGTGTCGCGCGGCGCGTTGCGCCCGAACGGCCCCGCCAGCCTGAGTGCCGTCACGCAGCCCTGCTGGTCGGCCACGAGCTTCTCCGCGTTCGCGAGCGCCGCCGAGTGGGTCTCGCCGGCCCACCATTGCGAGAGCTCGAGCCGTGCCCGCCAGCCGATGCCGCCCGGCGCCTTCAGCAGGCCCTCGATGCGCCCCTTGTTCTTCGCCCAGAACCCGGGCGAAGCGTGGCGATACCCGGACGCGTCGTGCGCGGCGAGCCAGGCGAAGAGCGGCGCGCGCGGGTCCTTCGAGTCGCGCGCCGCTTCCACGGCGGCCAGGTACGAGGCCGAGACACTGGCCAGGCGCCCGTGCACCGAGTCGTCGAAGCCACGCGCCAGATCGGCGAGCAAGCCATGGGCTTTGAGCGCGTCGAGGCGCTTGCGTGCGCGCTCCGCCTGCTTCGGATCACCGCCGGGCGACACCAGCTCGCCGAGCAGCCAGCGAGCGACGACCTCACCGTCGTCCGAGGACTCCGAGCTCTTGCGCAGGTCGGCGACCTGGGGCTGCCCCACGCGTTCCTTCTGGGCACAGGCGGAAGCGGAGAGCGCGAGCGCGACGAGCGCGGCCCGCGAGCGGCGAAGACGCGTCACGAGGCTCACGGCTCGACCACCAGGCGGCGGCTGAGCGCGCGGTCGGCGTCCTCGCAGAAACGCTTGAAAGCGGGGTAATCCTTGGGAACGATCCGATCGGTGCGGAAACCGATGCGCGAGGTCACCGTGACGCGATCCCCCTGCTTCTCGACGTTCAGCTTCATCCAGCCGAACGGATTGTCGAGGTTGACGGTCTCCGGCAGCGTGATCACGCGCGCGCCCGGCGGCAGGTCGACCACGAAGGAGTCGCGCAGCTCCGCAGGGGCGAGCAGCCAGACGTCCTGGCGGCGTTGCGAGAGGGAAGCGTACGCGGGGGTCAGGCGGAACGAGTTCGTGACTGCCATGGAGAGCTGCGTGCCTTCGCGCCGTGCGTAGCTCGGGGCCGTGCCCTCGAGGTGGATGCGCACGGGGACGCGGTTGTCGTCGAGGTCGCTCGTCGTGAGGCCCTGTGCACCGGGTGCGATCACGAAACCGGGCAGCTCGCCGCCGATGTCGTGATTGATGCGGTCACGGCGCGCCGACTCGGCGTGGTACTGGCGCCGGAGCTCGGCCGCCGTGTAGCCCGCCGTCGTGTAGTCCAGGGAGAGCTTGGTTTCTCCGGATTTCGCGACCCGGGCGCGCACCTCGCGGGCGACGTAGTTCTTGTCGGGGGGCGGCACGGGGATCTGGATGAGCTCTGCCTTGCCCGCGTTGACGCGGAAGCCGACGGCTCCGAGATCCATGCGCGGGAGCTCGTCGATGCCGGTGTGCTCGGCCGTGCCGTCGAGGTAGAGATTCATGGACGGCACGTAGGCAATCGCGTGGTCGAAGGGCGCAAAGCTCGCCACCTTCGAGCGGAGGCCGCCCTTCATCTGCGTGCGCAACACCACCATGGTCGCCGGGATACCGAGCTCGTTCAGCAAGGTGACGATCACCGTCGCCTTGTCCTTGCAGTCACCCCAGCCGCGCGTGACGGTCTGCACGCAGCGGTGTGGCTTGTAGCCGTAGATCCCGAACTCCAGCGCGACGTAGCGCGTGTTCTGGATCACCCAGTCGTAGACGGCTTCGACCTTCTCGCGTTCGGTCTTCTTGCCCTCGGTGATCTTCTTGGCGAGCTTGCGCGTGTCCTCGTCGACGTCGAACTGATCGCGGACGAGGCCCCAGTACCAGCGGCCGAGATCTTCCCAGGTCTTGTAGGTGGAGACGTGGACGAAGCCGAGCACCTCGGGCCCCGGCGGCATCGAGGGCTCGGGATCGAGGCCCGGCACCTTTTCTGCGAAGAAACGATAGGTGCGCTGGTTCCCCGACTCGGTGATCGTGGGCTTGAGGCCGGGCACGTCGCTGTCGAAGTAGAGCGTGCGGGCCTTGGGCGTGACGACGACGTACTCGGCGTTCCCGGTCGGATCGGAGCTCTGGAGCTGAGTGATCTCGCCGAAGTAGTCGTTGAACTCGTTGCGGTTGGTCACGTCGTCGACGCGGTAGCGAAGCTCGACC
>Ga0315912_10002609_pt1 | contig 18904 bp, 16 predicted proteins | sample VfabasoilMG_FD_204469 | JGI IMG/M metagenome (GOLD analysis project Ga0315912, IMG submission 204469) | Garden soil microbial communities collected in Santa Monica, California, United States - V. faba soil | ecosystem: Environmental > Terrestrial > Soil > Garden | place: USA: California...
CTCTAAGCTGATACCCAACTTAGCAGCTCTCTGATATCTATCCAAAGATTTCATCGACCGCAATGCTCAGTCCCGGGAAGAGTTCTTTGCATTCCAGCCTTTCGCCGGGCTTGGCGGTTTGGATAGACTGGCCGGGGCGAAGAATCAGGATTTTTTCTTCATCAGGAAGAATGAGCCAGCCTAGCTTGCAGCCGTTGGCGAAGTAGTCGTCGAACTTTGCGATTTGGGATTGGGTAGTGTCTTCTGGAGAGCGAATTTCAATGCAGAGTTCGGGAGCCCCCTCGTAATAGCCTTCGATGGCCGGGCCTGAAATTACGGCGACATCGGGCAACCGGAACCGGACCTTCCCCGCAATTTTCAACCGGCAATGAAGTTCGGCGTAAAGGCTGCCTTGTTTGGTTTGCTTGAGGTGGCTGTTGATCAGGTAGGCAAGGTTGCCCTGAACGCGACTATGTCCGCCGGTTCCCACGTTTAGTTGCACCACTTCGCCGGAAATGTATTCGGCGTGCCTGTAGCGTGGATTGTGAAGATACTCATCCAGCGAGATGATGTTGGTGGTCGCCGCACTCATATTACGTAGTGTAGCGCCGACAGAAAGTTCTCGTCCAATCACGCCCGCTTCGCGTTGACAAGCAAAGCAACGACCTCTTCATGCTCCATTTTTTCAGCCCAAGCAATCGGCGTAGCCCAAGGCTCCGCATCCGCTTCAACAGAATCCGCCCCATGAGCAAGAAACAATTTCACCATCTCAACACGCCCCCACCGGCACGCCCAGCCAAGCGGAGTGCTCTTGAGAAGATCATCACGAACATCAAGCCGTGCTCCGGCCTCAAGCAAAATAGTGGCAAGTTGCACACCCACCCCGTGATCACGCGACACAACTTCATGCAACATACTCTGTCCGTAATCAGCAGCACGGTGATGCGGACCACAGCGAGCCAGGATCAACCGGAAGCACTCGCAAGATTCGACCTGCTGCTGCGGCGTATAGTCTTCATGACCAGGCAGCGGTCGCCACAACATCCAAAACCAGCGAGCATCCTCAGGCGTCCAGTCAATATGTTCCAGCGCCATGCGGACAATTTCCGCCGAGAGCGCGCTGGCCCCGCCCCACAACAATTGCTCAGCAACAGTACGACCAGAAAAGTCGTTGGGATCCAGATGCGGATCCATTTCCCCCGACAGCATCTTACGGGCGATTTCCGTCTGTCGAGCATAACCAGCCGATCCAGCATCAATCCAACCGCCATACTCTTCCATCAACGCAATCATTTCCGAATTGCGCCCATCGTAAGCCCGAAATGCGGGCGAGCCGGCTGTCCATACGTTGGCATTCGGATCAGCGCCCCGCCTCAGCAGCACACGAGCCATCTCAATACGATTCAAAACCACGGCCTGAAACAAAGGCCCGCCAGCCGACCAGTTCTGTTCGGCGAGATTGCTCACCTGCGTGCGCTCGTCAGGGTCAAGACCCAGATCAAGCAAGCGCAGCAGCACCTCAGGCTGGTTCCCTTTAACGGCCGCTTCCAGCACGCCCTTAGCTTCCAGTTCTTGTTTAGATCGCTTTTCTAAATCGTCCCACCGGCCCAGTGCCGCAGCGGAAATCGGGCTAAGCTGTGCGCCGTGCGCCAGTAGAAGCGCGGCCACAGCTTCGAACTTCTCGTTGTCGAACACCCAATCCCCACCTTGGCCAGTGGCTGCATAATCGAGAGGAGTCCAGCCCTGATGAGAGTTTCGGTTCACGTCCGCACCGTGTTCCAGCAACCATTTCATCCACCGCAGCGCACCAAGTCCAGCGGCCTGATGCAGCATCGTACGACCATCGGGAGGACACATCTCCGCAAGTTCGGGATGCTGTTCAAACACAGCGACGATTGCCTCTTCGCTACCAGACTGAAACGCATCCTGGCACTTGCGAATAGCCGCAGTAGGACCCACAGGACTGCGCGCCCCGCGCTTCTCACGAGCAACGCGGAGCAAGCTGGTGATCTCATCGTACCCGCGATCACGCGCCAGAACATAAGGGCCAGTTGCGTCCCGCTTAGGCCAAATGCCAGCATCCGGGTCAGCCCCAAATTCAAGAAGGAGCTTCGTCATCTCAACATCGCGCCGCAGAACAGCCATATGCAGAGCGCGCATTTCCCCACGCCCAAGGTCAACAATTTCAGGGTGATCCGTGAGAACCGCACGAGCCCCCATCAAATCGCCGCTCTCGGCGGCCTGGTGCAGTTGTGTGGTCCAGTGGGTCAACATCGGGTAGTGTAACACCCGTCCGGATCTGTGTTCATCTACTGGCCCATAACCACAAATCCGACACCACCACGTTCAACTCCAAGAAGTACACGCTGTGCCGCAGGCGGTTTCGCGGACACGGCACTATGCGACACTACATGCAACGTGACCCCCAAAGATTTCCAACGAATCGCACTATCCATGCCAGCAGCCGAACAAGGCTCACACATGGGAGCAACCGACTTCCGGGTCGGCGGAAAAATCTTCGCGACCCTTGCCTCGCAAAAACAAGGCTATGGAAACCTCATGCTCACACCGGAACAGCAGCAGGCCTTCATCACAGATCTCCCGGAAGTATTTATCCCAATCGCCGGAGGCTGGGGACGCATGGGCATGACCCACATCATCCTAGCCAACGCCAGCGAAGAAGTGCTCACAGGAGCCCTCCACACCGCCTGGAAACTGCGCGTGAACAAAAACACCAAGCCATCCAACAAGAAAAGGCCCTGACAAATGTGGAGCGGACACCCCGGCTTCTGCTTCATGTTGGAGCAAATTCTCTGGCGCTCAGCGCCGTCGAGCCGCGCCACTTCGGCGAAGCTTCCGTGCCCACCGAAGGCGAATGTAGACGCAGTACAATGCGCCCGAACTCGAGCATCGGCTTGCTAAGATTCATTATTCAGTTGAATCACGCAGAAGACTCAGGAGGTGCCGAATGACCGCAGAACGTGATCTATCGATGCGTCAATGGAGCGGATTGTTGGCGGTGGTTGTTGTTGGCTTCCTATTGCGGCTGGTTCTGATCCTTGTATTAAACATTGCGCCTCGAAGCGATGAATTGGAATACAAGAGCATGGCTCTCAATATTGTGAGTGGTAACGGTGTTCTGGATCACTCCGGGAACCACGCTTACTATAACGCGGGTTATCCGATGTTTGTGTTGGCACCCGTATTTTATGCCTTCGGAGAGAACCTGTTTGCTGCGAGGCTGGCGAACCTAGTACTTGGACTGGTCGCCATCGTTTTGTGTTACTTGGTCTCTAGAGAAGCAGGTGCCGGAAGAACAGGGGCGATCCTGGGTGCAGGAGTGTGGACTCTCTACTTGCCATCAGGCCTGTACACTATGTATCTCTATAAAGAACACCTCATGATTCCATTGGTGCTTGGGGTGACATGGTGCGGCCTGCGCTTGATGAAGGGGGCAGACCTTCGCGTGGCGCTAGCCTGCGGAGTTCTGTTCGGATTTATTGCCTTGACTGGAAATGCTGCAATATCACTTGGGGGGGCTGTTGCATTTGGAATGGTTCTGAGTCCGCTTTCGATGCGCAGACGCGCTGTGCTCAGCATGGTGATCGTTATAGCGGCAATATTGATTGCTGCCCCATGGGTAATCCGGAATGTAAAGGTTTTGGGAGCGCCTGTGTTGAACTCCAATGGTGGCATCAATCTGTACCTTGGTAACAACCCGACTGCTGATGGGTGGTACATGTCGATTGCAGATACGCCCCGAGGTTCGACATGGAATCCATTGCGTCAGCAATTGGGAGAACTTGGTGCTTCTCAAGTCTTGCAGGTGGATGCCGTTGCTTGGATCAAAGAGCATCCCCATGCATTCTTGAAATTGGCGGCTAAGAAGGCCATCTACTTTTGGACGCCACCGTTTCACAAGGGCGAAGGCTCTGGTTCAACATCCGAAACCATCGCCAGGACCATTTGGGCATTCGAATACATCGCCATTGTTTTGGTTGCTCTGGGTGGGCTCGCTCTCAAGACCTGCCGTACCCGTTCTATGGTTTTCCTTTGGGTAGCACTCCTTTGCTATACCGCAGTCCATATGTTGTTTTATGTGAACTTCAGATACAGAGAGCCGGTGATGCCACTGCTTGGAATTATCGCTGGCCTTTCGCTGGAACGTCTTGTAGCGCACCGGGCTAATGCCTTTAGAAACCTCCAGACAGTCTAACTAGGTTATTTACCGAGCAGAATCTAAGTTGTTTCTCCGTTTGAGCATCTCCAGTGAACCAACTATGCTTACTCTAGAGGGAAAATTAGGTTTCATGATTCGAGCAGTCGTTTTTGCGCCGGGGGAGGCCGTTGCGCGAGAGTTGGAGCATTCCATTCTTGCGACGCCCGGGATGAGCATGGTCCGGCACGAGAGGCGTTACCTCCAGAGCTACGAATTGGATCGTTGCATACGGGCAAGCTCCCCGCAGGTTGTTTATGTTTCCCTTGCCGACCCTGGTAGTGCCATCACTCTCATTCGTGAGGTTTTGGAGCTTGTTCCCGGTGTCCAAGTTGTAGCTATTGATACCGTGTTAGAGCCGACCAAGTTGCTTCGGGCGATGAACCTCGGTGTCCGTGAGTTCCTTACCAGCCCTTGGGATATTGGTGTCTTTCAAGCTTCGATACAGCGGCTCCAGAAATTGCTGGACACGGTTCCCGTTCAAACGCACGGAACCGATCAAGTAATTACCTTTCTTCCGGCGAAGGCTGGCGTGGGTACATCCACGGTAGCGCTCAATACGTCTGCCGCGTTGGCGGCGCTTCAGGGGCAGCAAGTCCTGCTCGCCGATCTTGATCTTAGCAATGGACTATTGGGCTTCATGTTGAAGCAGGACTCCGGCTACAGCATTTCGGAAGCGGTGGCTCACTCCGATGATCTGGACGAGCACAACTGGGGTCAGGTGATTGCCTCGCGCGGCAAAATGGATCTTTTGTTGGCCGGCAGAGCGGATGCAGGGCAGCGTATTGAACCGTCCAAGATCGTCAAGCTGATTACCTTTGCACGGCGACTCTACACAACTCTTTGTCTCGACGTTAGTGGCAACATGGAGCGCTATACGATTGAGGTGATGAAGGAGTCCAAGCACATTTTCCTTGTCTGCACACCAGAAATTCCGGCGATCCATCTGGCGCAGAAGAAGATCGAAATATTGCGGGAAATGGATGTATTGGACCGCGTCCAGGTGGTGCTGAATCGCATGCAGAAGGATCAGGTAATGAAGTCGGCCCAGATTTCTAAGATCCTGCGGGTCCCGGTTGCGATGGAACTCCCCAATGACTATAAAGGTGTTCATGGGGCTTTGACTAAGGGAGAGACCGTCCGGGAAAAGACGCAGCTTGGGTTGAAGTTCTCTGAGTTTGCCAAGAAGATCATTGCGCCTGAGGTTGGAGTGTCAGGTAATCCAAACGACTCAAAGAATCGAAAATTCCTTGAGATGTTTTCCGTTGCACGGGGGGGCGTCAGCGCCTAATCACCTTGTTGAATCCAGTGATTGTCAGCGGGGTGATGATCCGTTTAATGGAGCGTGCGCGAAGGCTGGCACGGACCAGCGCGGCTGTTCTGATTACCGGAGAGAGTGGAAGCGGAAAAGAAGTTGTGGCGCAGGCGGTTCATCTCCATTCCTCCCGTTCCAAGGGTCCTTGGGTGGACGTGAGCTGCGCCGCGCTGCCGGAATCACTGATTGAAAGTGAACTCTTCGGATATGAACGCGGCGCTTTCAGCGGCGCTGACCGGGCAAAAGCTGGCTTGTTTGAAATGGCGCATCAGGGTACGCTGTTTCTGGATGAAATTGGGGAACTTCCATTTAGTCTACAATCCAAGCTGCTGCGTGTTTTGGATGGGAACGGATTTTTGCGTCTTGGCGGAACCAGACGTGTGGAAGCCGATGTTCGGATCGTGGCAGCCACCAATGCGGATTTGGAGGGTATGGCGCGAAGGGGTGAGTTTCGCTTTGATCTGTACCAGCGTCTGGCTCAGGTGTGCGTGATGGTGCCACCATTGCGAGAACGCAAGCAGGACATAGAACCGCTTGCTGGCCATTTTCTGAAGCAATATGCGCCGGGCATTGGTTTGAGCGCGTCTGCACTTGAAATTCTTCATTCCTACGCGTGGCCAGGCAATGTTCGAGAGTTGCGCAATGCTCTTATCGGGGCCAGTGTGGAGGCCGAAGGAGATCGGATTGAGGTGTGCCACCTTCCCAGGGCGGTGCGATCTCCTTCGATGGAAGTCGACCTCATGGGCCTTGCAGCGTCCCTTGCGCCGCTGCCTCTTTTGGAACAAAAAGAGCGTGAAACCATCTTGGGAGTGCTGCAAGCCAATGGTGGACACCAAGAGCGGACCGCCCGCGCCCTTGGAATCTCGTCGCGTACCATTAACCGCAAGCTGAAGCGCTATCAGGTGAAGGTCAATGTCGAAAAATGAACGCAGGCAATCGACACGCTCTGCCGCCAAAGGCGTTGTTATGGTGGAGGCCCAGGGGATGTTGCCCCGGCGCGTCACTGGAATTCTGATGGATGTAAGTGCCACTGGCTTTCGGATGAAATATCAGGAGCCCGTCCTGGAGCGCGGGGATATCGTGCGTTTTCGCTTGGACAGCCGCGAGGGCGAGGCCCGTGTCATGTGGAATCGCAGTGAAGGTGGAGAGGTAGAGTCCGGTCTGCTTATCCTTGGATAGCCCGGCGGATAACCCAAGTCATGTATGATAGTAGTTCTATCCAGCTTTGGACGGGAAGGGGTGTTTGTTAATTGGCCGAAGTACTCGTGCAGGAGGGCGAAACCCTCGAGAGTGCGTTACGGCGTTTTAAAAGGAAAGTGCAGCAGGAAGATATCATCAAGGATATCAAGCGCCACTCTTACTATCTGAAACCCGGCGAGAAGCGGCGCACGAAAGAGGCGCTGGCTCGCAAACGCAGCCGCAAGAAGCGGACTAAGGATTACGAATAGGACCCTTCCTGTTCGGATTTTTCAAAGGCACCCGTCACAAGACTGGTGCCTTTTTTGATGACAGTAGGTATTTCTTCTGCCCCTTTTCCGATGTCCACTGCTATACAATGACGTGAGGCAACTATACTCCCCATGGCAGATCTTATCATCCGGCCCAGCATCCGGCCCTTACTCTTCACTTACGCGCTTTGCGGACTCCTTGCGTTGATGGTTTTTGCGGCGGGCTTTGACCGCGAAGATTTCAGCCTTGAGATTCTTTATCTGATACCTTTTATGGGACTCCTTTGGACCATCGGGCAGCATATCGCGTTACGTTATACTGTGCTGACCATCGTAGATGGAAAGCTGAAATTCGAAGAGGGCATGCTTGCCAAGTCAACCCGCAATCTGGAACTCAGCAAGATTCAGGATGTCCGGGTTGATCAGTCCATTATCAACCGCATCATGGGAATGGGTGACCTTACCCTTGAGAATGCGGGTGAGACCGGTCGGCTCTCCATGAAGAATATCGACAGCCCTCAAAAAGTGGCGGACCGTATTCTTGAGCTGGCGCGCAAGAAGAATCAGGAGCAGAAATGAAACGCAGACAGTTATTGGCCGCGGCCCCGCTTGTAGTGATGGCCGCTTGCAACCGGAATCAGAAAAAGCGCATCGCGGTGATTCCGAAGAGCACCTCTCATATCTTTTGGGTCTCGGTGCATGCCGGTGCCTTGGCAGCAGCCGACGAGTTTGGTGTTGAGATCTTGTGGAATGGACCGGCGGTGGAAAGTGATGTTAACCGTCAGATTCAAATCGTGGACTCTATGATCGCCCAACATGTGGATGGTCTGGCGGTTGCAGTGTCGGAACAAAAAGCGCTGGTCGCGCCAGTGGAACGTGCTGTACAAGCAGGTATTCCGGTAGCCATTTTCGACTCGGGCGTCGACACACAGGCTTATATGAGCTACGTGGCTACCAACAATACCGATGGCGGAAGAATGGCCGCGCGGACGTTGGGTAAGTTGGTTGGCGGCAAAGGCAAAGTTGCGGTGATTGCGCACGCCCCCGGTAGTGTTTCCACGATGGAACGCGAAGCAGGATTTGACGAGGTGATGGCGAAAGAATTTCCAGGTATCGAGGTTGTTCAGCGCCCGTTCACTATGGGTGATCCTGCCAAGGCATTGTCGTTGACCGAGAATATTCTTAGTGCCCATCCCGATCTGGCTGGCCTGTTTGCCACCGCGGAGCCAGGTTCACTCGGTACCACACAAGGCGTGAAATCCCGCGGCGCGGGCGGCAAAGTGAAGCTGGTTGCGTTTGACTCGTCTGATTCGATGATCGCTGACATGCGGGGTGGGGTGATCAACGCCATGGTGGTGCAAGACCCGTTCAAGATGGGCTATGAAACCGTTAAGTCGATCGTGGACAAGTTGAATGGCAAACAACCTCCCAAGCAAATCGACCTGCCTGCCGTGGTGGTAACGCCGGAAAACCTGGATCAGCCGGATATTCAAAAACTGCTCAAACCTGACGTTAGTAAGGTGAAGTAATCCGCAGTTTGTGATACCGTGTTCTGATGAACCGTGTATCCAAAGGATTTCTGGCTGGCCTGATTGGCGCTTCCCTTTCTTTCGCGCAGGCACCCGCAGCCGCGCCAGCGCCGGCCGTGACACCTGCTCCGGCAGCAGCACCTGCCCAGGCAGCGCCTGCTCAGGCCGGACGGGGCCGTGGGCCCGCAGGTCCGAACTACAACGCTTTTTACAAACTCGGGGCGGATTCCATGCCCCAGGACGGCGTGCCCAAAGGGATGCTGAACGGACCGTTCACGCTTCCGAGCAACGTGTTTCCCGGCACCCAGCACACGTATTGGGTCTACGTGCCGGCACAGTACAATCCCGCTGTAGAAGCCAGTTTGATGGTGTTTCAAGATGGCCAGGCCTACATCGATATGAATGGTGATCTGCGCGCGCCGAACGTTCTCGACAATCTCATCTATCGTCATGAACTCCCTGTGATGATTGCGGTATTCATTAATCCCGGACGTCGGCCCGATCAGCCAGAACCAACTCCGCGCGAATGGGGTGACCGAACCACGAACCGTCCAGAGGAGTACAACACGGTGGATGATCGCTATCCGCGCGTTATTGTTGACGAGCTGCTGCCCGCTCTCTATAAGGACTACAACATCTCAAAGGATCCGAACCGGCATGGGATCGGCGGGTCCAGTTCTGGTGCCATCGCTGCATTCACTGTTGCCTGGTTCCGTCCGACCCATTTCAGTAAGGTGCTCAGCACGGTCGGGAGCTTCGTTAACTTACGTGGAGGGGACGTTTATCCGGAGTTGATCGCCAAGAGCGAGAAGAAACCCATCCGCGTTTTCCTGCAAGATGGACGCAACGACAACCGCGTTGCTGATCCACGACGCGACTGGTTTTATCAAAACGTCCGCCTCGCCAAGGCTCTTACCGACAAAGGCTACGACGTCAACTACACCTGGGGCATCGGGCTACACGGACAGAAGCAGGGCGGCGTCATCCTGCCCGAAATGCTGCGCTGGCTCTGGCGCGATCACCCTGTCTCGACGGATTATAGAGACACGGTAGAACGTGGCTTCCAGGAAGCCTATTCGCCAAAGCAATAAAGACGTCCATCGTGTGCTCCGACGATGATTCGTCCGGAAGCGATGGCTGGTGACGCCGTTATGGGCGCGCCGATTTCGTATTCCCAGATTTTCTTGCCGGTGTTGATATCCAAACCGTACAAGCGTCCGTCGTTGGAACCGAAAAATACGCGGTTGCCAGAGACTGCCGCCGAGGAATCCACACGCGCCTTGGCTGTGAACGACCATAGCTGTTTCCCGGTCCGTGCATCCAGCGCTCGAAATACCTTGTCCCGTCCGCCGACCAAAACCTTTCCGGGGACCACGGCAGCCGAAGCGTAAAACGGAAATTGCTTCTCCGTCACGTAGTTCCATGCAATTTTTTTAGTCACCGTGTTGATGGCCAGAACGTTATTGACGTAGGTTCCAAAAAACGCAAACGTCCCCATGAACGCTGGAGAAGCGCCAACGTAGGCCCCCGCATTCACCTCATACGCCTGCACGCCGTCATCCACGCGCACGGCACGGAACTTACCGTCGCAACCCGAGATATAGGTCAAGCCCTGAGAGATTCCAGGAGTGCAATGGACCGGCTGTGCTGTGGCTAGCTTCCAGGCAAGTTTGCCAGTGCGCGCGTCCAAGGCATACAGGTTGCCGTCATAACTTCCAATCATCACGCGGCCGTTCGCTACAACCGGAGAAGATTTGATCTCTCCCGTTGTCTTATACGTCCACGCTACTGATCCGTCAGCAATGTTAAGCGCATGCACCACACCCGTCAAATCACCCGCGTAAACCATTCCACCAGAGACAGCAGGCGAGGATTCACCAAATAACTCTGCCTTGCGCCGCCACTTTGTTTTCCCTGTCGTCAGATCTACAGCGATGAATTCACCCTTGCCAGTAGTGGCATAAACGGTGTTGCCAACTACAGCCGGGGAGGATTCAAATACTTCCGCGTCGCCCTCCCAGGTCCAAAGAAGTTTCAAATTCTGGGGCAGGGCAGCCGAGGTAACTCCAGTCAATTGCGGGTTGCCTCGAAACTGCGGCCAGTCCTGCGCAAGCGCGCAGCCGGTCATAAGAAAGAGAAATGTCAGAATGCGCATTGATACAACTCCAAAGCCGACGCCGCGTCAAACGCGCGCGGGTTATGCTTGCCTGTCCATTGTTTGGCAGCGTCTTCCGCCAACGGTGCCAGATCGGCCTGGGAAACACCGACGTCGTGCAGATGCCGCGGCAATCCCGCTGCCATAGCTAGCTCATCTAATCGCATCGCCAGATCGCAATGCAATTCCTGATAACGCTCACAGCCGTTCCAACCCACCACATAGGGCAGCATGATCGCAATCGCCACACCATGCGTGATGCCAAATCGTGCGGTGATCGGATTAGCACATGCATGCGCGGCACCCAGCATCGATTGTTCAATCGCTGCTCCAGCCAGATTCGCACCAGCCTGCATGTTAGTGGCTGCCTCTATGTCACTCGGCTGGGCTAGCAACTTCTCAAAGTTCGCCGACAACAGCCGCCACGCCTCCAAAGAATATGCGTCGGATAGCGCGTTGCGCTTTGTTGTGACCCACGTTTCCACCGCGTGTGAGATGGCATCAAATCCAGTTGCCGCCAGAACTCCGCGTGGTTGCGTGAGTGTCAATTCCGCATCCAGCAGCACCGCACGAAAAGCCGCGCCCGGGTCTCCGCATGCCATTTTGACGTGAGTCTCAGCGTCGGAGATCAAAGCGTATGATTGGGCTTCGCTACCTGTGCCCGTCGATGTTGGAATGCCGATCATCGGAAGCATCGGCTTCGACGTTTTCCCGTATCCCCAATAATCCTTCATGCAACCGCCATTGGTGAGGACGAAGTTAATGCCTTTGGCGCAGTCCATGGAAGATCCACCGCCCAGTCCAATGATGGAATCAATTGACAACCCCGAAGCAAACGCGGCGCCTGCCTCCACCTGACCTGAATGAGGATTTTCGGTGAACTCGTGAAAACAGGTCACCGAAACACCTGCCGCTTCCAACAACCTGCGGGTACGCTCCACAAAACTGCACTGAACCATGCCGCTATCGGCCACCAATAAAGTTCGCCCAAAAGAAAAGCTCCGGGCGAGCGGGCCTAGCTGATTCAGAGAGCCAGGTCCGAACCGGATCACGATACCGCCAGAGCGTAGAGCTTGTTGCGGTTCATGATGTACAGCACGCCGTTTGCGGGCACAGGCGTTGAGTAAACCGAACTGCCCATGTTCATCTCTGAAATGAGTTTCTTTGTCTTGGTTGCCTCAAGCACAACAACGTCGCCGTCTTCATCGCCGAGATACACCTTGCCGTCAATCACCATCGGCGATCCCCAGATAGCGGCCAGCATGTCGTGGGTCCAATACGCCACGCCCGTCTTGGCGTCAACGCAATGCAGGAAGCCGGAGAAGTCCGAGTAAAAAACCAACCCGTTGTACACTGCGCCAGTCGAAACTGATCGGCGGATCTTGTCGTAATGCCACAGCCGACCAGATGTCGTAATATCGCCGCGCTTGGTGCCGTCGATTGCATAAAGGTGCCCGACGCCCTCGCCATGCTCAGGGTCCTGGCCATTCGCTTGATAGATGACGCCATCCACAATCACAGGAGTCGAAATGGTTTCATTACGAGTTTTCGGCCATACCGAATCCTTCGGATTCGTATCGAACTCCCAGAGCTTCTTGCCAGTCAGAGCATCATAGCCGCGAACCCAGCCGTCACCCTGCGGATGAACAACCTGCACCACGCCGCCAATGGTCCCCACTGCCGGAGGTGCCCACTGCCCGTGTAGAATCTTCTCACCAACCGAGTTGTCTTCCCATACAATTTTGCCCGTGTTCTTATTCACCGCAATGATGGAAGGAGCACGGGGAGACGGTACGTGTACGTGACTCTCATCCTGTCCATTGGAGGTGCAGATGTACAGCAGGTCGCCATGGGCAACAGGGGAGGAGTTCGCCATGTTGTGTGGCTGCGCGCCTGCCTCCTCCATCATGTCCAACTTCCAGATCACCTTCGCGGCACCGGCACCATCACCCTTGGGATCAAGGCACACAACTTCGCAGCGGTTGGAAACGTAATAGAGCTTTCCGTTCTCTACCAGCGGTGCAGAGCATATGCCCTGAAATGGCCAATCGTTTGCCCGACCCGCAGGCAGCTTCTCGTTCGTGTGCTGCCAGAGGAACTTCCCGTCCGATTCACGGAAGCACATCAATACACCGCGATCTCCGCCTTCTTTCGGGTTGCGCAATAACTCGTTATTGGTCCCGACGTAGACCTGGCCGCCCGCGACGACAGTGTTGCCGTAGCTTTGCGAACCCATGTCGGCCACCCACTTTACGTTCTGCTTCTTGTCAACATCCCAAGTGGTGGGGAGCCCCTTCATGGAAGAGACAAGGTTACGATCCGGGGTACCGCCCCACATCGGCCAGTCGCCAGTTCCAACCGGATCGGCTGCGGAAAGATACTGCGCCGCCAATGCCGCGCCTGCGCTTGCTTTGATGAAATGTCGTCTGTTCATATTGGTGTTACTCACTGATTCGGTGTGACCTTGAAATTATCGAAATACGCGCCAAACTGTGCATCGGCGAAAATACCGGGACTGCCCGAACGGTTCGGCATGGTGTCTGTCTTATCAATCAGCCAAGCCGCTGGCTCTGATTCACTACGATCCCATGCCTTGCCTCGTATACGTGTCGAACCGTTTGCCAGGTTCTCCACACGCAGCTTCAGGCGATACCAGACGTTTGGCTTCCAGGCAAACGGAGCCGCAACCACACGCTCGGTTTCCGGCTGCCACGCATTCATCTCCAGGCGCTGACTGTTGCCAAATGCGAACAGCGTATAGCGCTGATTGATGATACCGACATCGCCCATCTGACGGCGTCTCTCTACCATCCTGACATCGCATTCCACCGTATAGTTCGCCCAATCCGTGGGGCCTGTAAAAATACGGATGCGTTTGAACAACGTCTCATTGGGGAGCTTTTCAAAAACTTTCTGTCCTTCCAACTCGGTAACTTGAGCGCGCCCTGCTACTGCACTGACCCAATGCGGAGGCGCAGTGCCAACGGCGTAAGAATCGAATGTCTCGTTCCAGGGAAGCGCTGGAATCACACGCGCGCGCGCCTCGCCTGTCAAACCGCCGGCAGTTACTTTGATCAAACCAGCTTGTCCAACATTCGCCGTGCCAGCCGTATATTTTCCCGCTGCGACAGAGCCCTGCAAACCAGTCAGCGACCACGTTCCTGCCGTCTCGTTTTTCAGAAAACGGCCTTGGGCATCGAACAGTTTGGCCGTCAGCGAAACAACTTCACCGGGTTTCAGGACCAACTCCGTTGGCGAAACCTGGATGTACGTCGCCGCACCTTGGCCCGGTTCCATTTTCTGCACAACCGGAGCCCATGGCTTGTTCACCGTCGTCTTCGGACCAATCGCATAAAGAGTATCGCTCGACACAAAATAAACCCGTCCGCGGGCTATTGCCGCGCCAGCCACAACCGGTTCCGGGATCTGCTGTGAGTTCAGACCCTGCGTGCTGAGAGGCAACTCTACTTCACTCAGTGTCTCTACCCGATCCGAGTATGGCTTCAGGATGAAAAACTTTCCGCTCTCGGTGCCAGCATAGAGTTTCCCGTCGGCAAATACCACCGACGCTTTTTGTACCGTTCCCAAATTGTGTGACCAGAGCGTCTTGCCAGTTGTCGTGTCAAAAGCGTGCAACGTTGCGCCGTTGTCCACCTGATACAGCCGGTCTCCATCCACCACCGGAGAAGAGAATCCACCCAGCAAACCCTGCACGGACCATTTAATGCTGGACTTGGTCAGTTCGCCCCTGCCGGTGCCATCCATCGCTGCGATCATCCCCATGTCGTTGCTATCCAGATTTTCATCACCGTGCGAAAAGAAAAGTGTGGAGCCGCTGGCGACGATGCCTGTATTCAATCCACGTTTGGCAACCACCAGGTGAAATGCTGGTTCGCCCGTCTGCGGTTTCAACCCGAGCACCGATCCATCCGAACCACCAGCCACTAAAAGCCGGGTACCGTTGACGTTCACAATATTGAGTGCACCGTAGCTGGTGTCATAAGGGCGTCCGCCCGGAGTGCTGATCCAAATGATTTTTCCGCTGCGCTTGTCCATAGCAATGAACCGCTGCGAACGGGCCGCGTGTGCTCCCCAGGTAGAAGTCGGAGTGCTTACGATCACCAGATTGCCATCAATAATCGGAGACGCGGTGCGGCCACCATGAGTCGTGAAGGGAGAAAACTCTTCCGTGATGGAACGCTCCCAAATCTTCCGGCCCATGCTCGTCAAAGCCGTCATCATGTTATTTACGCCGAACACATAAACGTTGCCAGTCTCAGGATCGGCGGCCGGCGATGCCCATCCCACGCGGTGCGCTGGCACGTCACTCTGGTAAAGATTGAATTTGTAACTCCACAACAAACGACCGGTGTCCGCATTGAAGCAAAGAACCTGCTCCTGCTCTGTTGGACCCTCGCCCGCCGTGTTCTGGAGGTATAAATGATTGCCCAGTACCACCGGAGCCGAACGTCCGCCATACTTTGCCTTCCACGCAAGATTCTGTCCCGTCAAAGACCATTTTTCAGGTAGACCTTTCTCAGGGGAAACACCATTGCGCTCAGGACCACGCCAATCCGGCCAATCACCGGCCAGTGCCGCACCAGTCATAAAGGCTGCGGCTACAAGCAACTTCATGTAGTTCATACTACTGATTGTAGGGCAAATCTGGGCCCGTTACCGGAAGCCATCTACCAGCCAGAGATCCTGTCCGCTGGTGTCCTGCTTGGTGTAAATCGCATAGCGCTCATCAGGGCTAAGCGAGATCCCCACACTAAATGGGAAGGTATCGAATTTCCACACTTCGGACGTCTTGCCTGTTGCCAAATCCAGCTTATGAAGTGAGTAATAATTCTTTTTCTCAGCAATGGGCCGCTCGGCAAACCATATGTGATCCTTCGTGCTCGTGATCGATAGATACACGATCGGCGGGAAGGACACAGGTTCGTCGCTTGTTCCATCCGTCTTTCTCATCCGCATCACGGCGGTGTTGGGCGAGTAAAACAACCATTGCCCATCTTTGGTAGCTACGACACTGGTTCCGCCGCCTTTCGTAACCTGGACGGCGTCGCCTCCGGCAAATGGCACTTTCCAAATTTCCGGAGCGCCGGTACGTGTCGAAGAAAAATAGATCCATTTCCCGTCATGGGAAAAAGCCGGACGCGCATCCTCAGCCGCTTCCTGTGTCATCCGTCGCAGTGGCCCGCCGCTGGAAGAAACCACATAAATATCCGAATTCCCAAGCGGACGCGCATCAAACACGATCCAATTCCCATCTGGCGACCACCGTGCCGTGCCACAAACCGGTCCGCCGAAGTTGGTCAGTTGCAGGCCATTTTCGCCTTCCGCATCCGTAACCCAAATCTCGCGAGCTCCGCCACGGTTAGAAGACTGTGCGATTCGCTTACCGTCCGGCGAGTACTCAGCACCCGCATCATAGTGTGTGGATGAGGCAATCTTTTGGGCAGGATCGGTCCCCTTAAGATCGATTCGCATAATGTCGTAATCCGTCCCGCCTTTGCTGAACGCCAGACGTCTGCCGTCTTTCGAAATTGCCAGACCGGCAGCGGACTTCAATCCTCCAATCATCACCAGCGGACCCTTTCCATCCGCACGTGCACGCGCCACTCCGCCGTTGCTGGACACCGAGCCTTCAATGAAAATAATTTCGCTGCCATCGGCGGTCCACACCGGGTCACTTGCTTCCCTGGAATCAGTCGCAACGCGGAATGGTTTGCCGGATGGCTTTCCATCTGGTCCGACAGGCGCTATGAAGAGCTGTCCCGTGTGATCGCCGGAGCTAGAACGATAAACCAGACTTTTCCCGTCTGGAGAAAATGCAGGTTGCGTCGAACCGGCATAAATCGGATCCAGCTTAATCCATTCCGCCTGCTCTCCAGTGGTGACCGAGACCAACGTAATGCTGGCCGTTCCTGTCATAATCGATCCCGCAGCAAGTGCCAACCACTTTCCATCGGGTGACCAGGACATACCGCTGGTAGCAACCTGATCCCAGACTCTACGCTCCGCCCCGCCCAGAGCCGAAAGCAGAAACACCCCTCGGTTACCATCTCCATGATCCGCAATGATCGCAAGCTGCGATCCATCTGGCGACCATTTCGGTAGCGCATGTCCGCCTTTGTCATTTGTTAACCGCAGCGCTGATCCCCCGCCAATCAACTGTACGTATACTTCGGAACCATTGGTGTCACTGCGCGTAAACGCAACCTGCTTGCCGTCCGGCGAAAATGACGGGCTTGTCTCTGAACCAGGCAAACTCGTGATGCTCACCGGCTCAAAAAAAGCTGGAGGTGGAACATCGCGACGCAACCACAACCCACCGCCGACTGCGGCCATCACCAACACGGCACCCACAGCAATCCAGCCCGTGCGTCCCTGCGATTTCACAACCGCAGGCGCAACATGGGCAGGTGCACTCTTGGAGCTGCTCGTAATGGATTCCTTTAAATCCTCCAGCACCAATTTCACATCCGCCATGCTCTGCACACGACGAGCGGCTTCCTTGCGATGGCATCGCGATACGATGTTTACGAGCTCGGACGGCAGTCCCGCAGCCACTTCGCCCAACGGCGTCGGCTCCTGCGCAATCACCGCGGCAAGTGTACCAGCCTGTGTTTGTCCCTTGAAAGCTTTTTGGCCGGATAGCATCTCATACAAGATCGAACCGAACGCGAAAATATCGGACCGCGCATCCAGTTTCTTACCCTCGGCCTGCTCCGGCGACATGTACGCAATACTGCCCAGAATCGTACCCTCGCGCGTCTGGTCCACCGCAGCCTGCGTAACCGTCTCATCAAACTCACTCGCCGCAACAACCTCGGTCAGTTTCGCCAAACCAAAATCCAGAATCTTAACCAGACCCTGTTCGTTGATCATTATGTTGCCAGGCTTCAGATCCCGATGCGTAATCCCAGCGGCATGAGCAGCGGCCATCGCGTCCGCGATTTGAATCGAATACTTCAACGCATCGTTCAGAGGCATGCGCTGACCCACGATAACGTCACCCAACGTCCGCCCACGAATCAACTCCATCGCCATATATTGCACGCCATCGGAGGAACCAATATCGAAGATGGTCACAATATTCGGATGCTGCAAAGAAGAAGCAAGTTGAGCCTCCTGAATAAACCGGCGCTTGCGGCCGTCATCGGCCACATAAGCCTCAGGCAAAATTTTCAGCGCAATCATGCGGTTTAACCGTGCATCGCGAGCCTGATAAACCTCGCCCATCCCGCCTACACCAACGGGCGCGACAACTTCATAGGGTCCGATCACGGTGCCAGCAGATAGAGACATGGATTAAGAGAATTGTACCTGAAAACGCATGAAAATGATAAGGTTTTGGGAATGCCGACAAATCGCCCGAGCGAAGTACGCCCAACCGAGCCGCGACCGCAAGGGAGCGGTCTTTGAGATATTTCATTACGTTCGCCTGCTACGGGGCACGATTGCATGGCGACGAATCTGGATCGGTAGATCGGCACCACAATCTGGTTGGCAGCCGTCTGTTGGAACCCAATGCCGAACGGGTTCTGGCTGAACGTCGAGACATGCTTCAAGATCCTTATGTGCTCGACCAAGCCGCTCGGCAACTGGTGCTGGCGGCCATTCAGAGGCATTGTGGATGCCGTGGCTGGAATCTGTTGGCCGCACATGTCAGGTCTAACCACGTGCACGTTATCGTGGAGGCCGAGATTCGGCCAGAAAGAATCATGACCGAGTTCAAATCGTACGCTAGCCGCGAGCTAAACCAGTTCACAAGCGAACGATCTGATCGCAAGTGCTGGGCCCGGCATGGAAGCACGCGTTGGCTATGGACGGACGAGGATGTTAGGAATGCGCTTCGCTACGTAGTCTATGAGCAAGGCGAACCCATGGCACTGTTCGTTGCGGACGAGCTTTGAGATGACAGCAACCCGCTCCCTTGCGGTCGCGGCTCGGTACGGTTACGACGATCAGCCGAGGTCGTAGCGATCCAGATTCATCACCTTGGCCCATGCCGCTACAAAGTCCCTTACAAACGTCTCCTTCGAGTCGCTGCAAGCATAGACTTCCGCCAATGCGCGTAGCTGGGAGTTAGAACCAAAGACAAGGTCCACACGCGTCCCGGTCCACTTGACTTTGCCCGTTGCGCGATCACGTCCCTCATACACGGCTCCGTCCGCCGATGGCTCCCACTTCGTACCCATGTCAAGCAGGTTCACGAAGAAATCATTGGTCAGAGTCTCGGGCCGGTTGGTGAAG